>Ga0209300_1000806_pt1 | contig 14129 bp, 7 predicted proteins | sample Shrwel_input2_RT_FD_187535 | JGI IMG/M metagenome (GOLD analysis project Ga0209300, IMG submission 187535) | Subsurface microbial communities from deep shales in Ohio, USA - Utica-3 well 1 S input2 RT (SPAdes) (version 2) ... | reverse complement strand
CCGCGGGACCGCCGAGGGCGAAGGAGACCGCGACCAGCATGACCACCGACTCGTGGACCCAGGAGGTCGGCGAATCGAAGCCATAGCGCATGATGACCTCGTAGACGCTGATGACCATGGCGACGAAGACCAGCCAGGCGGCGCCGCGGGCGCACCACAGCACGCCGCGGTCGAAGGCGCTGCGCGCCTCGTCCGGCGCCGACTCGGGTTCGGCGGGCGGTACCGCGCCGGTGTCGGCCGGCGCGGTATCGTGTTCCTTGTGAAGCTTGCGGGACATGGTTCCTCCAGGCGGCGCCGAAGCGCCGCCGTGGTGAGAAGGAAGAGAAGAATGACGCCGCGTTACAGCAGGCCGCGTGACTTGAGGAAGCCGGTGACAGAGTCGTAGTACTTCTGCGTCATGTCATTCTTGACGGACCATTCCTTCCATTCCTTCTGTGCGGCCTGACGGAACTTCTTGCGCTCCTCGGGCGACAGGTCGATGGGATGCACGTCGGGATCCTTCTTGAGTTTCTGCAGGGTCTCGAGGTCCTGCTCCTTGAGCTGGGCGATCAGGTCATAGGCCATGTCGTCGAAGGCCGTTTCCAGCGTGGTCTGCAGGTCCTCGGGCAGGCCGTTCCAGATGTCCTTGTTGATCGACACGGCGATCATCGGCATGGAGTGGAAGCCCGGATACATCGGGTAGTGGGCGAACTCGTGGATGCCCTGGGCGTCGTTGTTGGACAGCACCGTGGAGTCGGCGGCGTCGATCACGCCCTTCTCGAGCGCGGTGTAGACCTCGGAGCCCGGCAGGTTGACCGGCGAAGCACCGACGCGTTCGAAGATGTTGTAGACCATGCCCTGGGGGGCACGAATCTTCAGGCCCTTGAAGTCCTCGACCTTCTTGATCGGCACCGTCGAGGGGATCGACTCGAGCGGGAAGGTCGCCGCCGAGATCAGGTGGGTGCCGTAGGGCTCGGCGAGCTCGTTGTAGAGCTCTTCACCACCCCCGTGCTTCATGTACTCGAGGAAGTCGTAGGGGTTACTCCAGGCGCCCACCAGATTGCCCATCATGCCGAACGCCGGATTCTGCCCGGAGAAGTAGCTGGGGTCGGTCATGTGGCCCTGCAGGATGCCGGAGGAAACGGCCTGCAGCGTCTCGGTGGGCCCGACGATGGAGTTGATCGGCATGACCTCGATATGCACCTTGCCGTCGGTCATGGTCTCGATCTTGTCGGCCCACTTCTGCTTGATCTTGAAGCTCGGTTCGCCCGCGGTTTCCGAGGCCTGGAACTTCCAGTCGTATTCGGCGGCCTGGGCGGTGGTGATACCGAGCAGCAGCAGCGAGCCGGTAGCGGCGATGGCCTGTTTCATTGTGAACATCATGGTCTCCATGTGGCGCTTGTTGTTGTGACAGCGAGCATTGGATAGCCCCTTTCGGAGCGGAAGGCGGGCATCGGGCCCGCCCCGGGGTCGTGCCTCGGGGGCACGGCGACCCTCACGATCGTGGTGCCCACGAGGCACCACGGCGCGAGATACGGTCGGCCGGGGCGATTTCGGGTAACGGGAAATGGGTCACGTTTCGCCACCGGCATCTCAACAGATAGTCTAAATGTTTAACATATGGCTTTTATGTTCAACATGAACTTTCGTATGGTGTGTCTTGGCGCCGGCTCGAAAAGGGTCTGCGCGACCCGGTTCGCAGGCACGCCTATCGCGTGCCTTCGCCGCGACCGGCCGGGGCACCGTCGATATCGGAACGGGTATCGATACGGGGGAGCGTGATATTTCACGGTGGCTGGCGAGTCGAGCCTCGCCGGCCCCATTGACAGTCTTCAGGCGGCGGTTGCCGCCGTCGTCCGAATGGGAGTCTTCGCATGACCGACAACAAGCGCCCGCTGCGCAGTGCCGCCTGGTTCGGCACCGCCGACAAGAACGGCTTCATGTACCGCAGCTGGATGAAGAACCAGGGCATTCCCGACCACGAGTTCCGTGGCAAGCCGATCATCGGCATCTGCAACACCTTCTCGGAACTCACGCCCTGCAACGCCCACTTCCGCAAGCTCGCCGAGCACGTCAAGCAGGGTGTGCTCGAGGCCGGCGGCTACCCGCTGGAGTTCCCGGTGTTCTCCAACGGCGAGTCCAACCTGCGGCCCACCGCGATGTTCACCCGCAACCTGGCGAGCATGGACGTCGAGGAGGCGATCCGCGGCAACCCGCTCGATGCCGTGGTGCTGCTGGTGGGCTGCGACAAGACCACCCCGGCGCTGCTGATGGGCGCGGCGAGCTGCGACATCCCGACGATCGTGGTCACCGGCGGGCCGATGTTGAACGGCAAGCACGAGGGCCGCGACATCGGCTCGGGCACCGTGGTCTGGCAGCTCTCCGAACAGGTCAAGGCCGGGCAGATCTCGCTGCACGACTTCATGGCCGCCGAGGCCGGCATGTCGCGCTCCGCCGGCACCTGCAACACCATGGGCACCGCCTCGACCATGGCCTGCATGGCTGAATCGCTGGGCGTGTCGCTGCCGCATAATGCCGCCATTCCGGCGGTGGATTCGCGGCGCTACGTGCTCGCCCACCTGTCCGGCAATCGCATCGTCGACATGGTCGACGAGGACCTCACACTGTCGAAGGTGCTGACCCGCGAGGCCTTCGAGAACGCCATCCGCACCAACGCCGCGATCGGCGGCTCGACCAACGCGGTCATTCACTTGAAGGCGATCGCCGGGCGCATCGGCGTCGATCTCGCGCTGGACGACTGGAACCGCATCGGCCGCGGCACGCCGACCATCGTCGACCTGCAGCCCTCGGGGCGCTTCCTGATGGAAGAGTTCTACTACGCTGGCGGGCTGCCCGCGGTACTGCGCCGGCTCGGCGAGGCCGATCGGCTGCCCCACAAGGATGCCCTGACCGTCAACGGCAAGACGCTGTGGGACAACGTCAAGGACGCGCCGCTCTACAACGAGGCCGTGATCCGTCCGCTCGACAACCCGCTGCGCGAGGATGGCGGCATGTGCATCCTGCGCGGCAACCTCGCCCCGCAGGGCGCGGTATTGAAGCCCTCGGCGGCGACCCCCGAGCTGATGACTCATCGCGGCCGGGCGGTGGTATTCGAGGACTTCGACGACTACAAGGCGCGCATCAACGACCCGGACCTCGACGTCACCGCCGACGACATCCTGGTGATGAAGCACTGCGGCCCGCGCGGCTATCACGGCATGGCCGAGGTCGGCAACATGGGCCTGCCCGCCAAGCTGCTCGAACAGGGCGTCACCGACATGGTCCGGATCTCGGACGCGCGGATGAGCGGCACCGCCTACGGTACCGTGGTGCTGCACGTGGCTCCCGAGGCGGCCGCCGGCGGCCCGCTGGCGGCGGTCGAGAACGGTGACTGGATCGAACTCGACGCCTACGCCGGCACGTTGCACCTCGAGGTCGACGACGAAGAACTCGAACGCCGTCTGGCCGAGACGGACCCCACCCAGGCCTCGCGGACCATCGCCGCCAGCGGCGGCTACCGTCAGCTCTATATCGAGCACGTGCTGCAGGCCGACGAGGGCTGCGACTTCGACTTTCTGGTGGGCTGTCGGGGGGCCGAGGTGCCGCGCCACTCGCACTAGACTTTGTACGAAAACTGCCTGCGCTCGGCAATACGGCGTTAAAAATCGGCTCAAAATGCTCATTTACAACGCGTAAACTCCGCTTTTTCGCCGATTTTTGCCTTGTCTTGCCTTCGCTCGCCGACTTTTCGCACAAACCCTAAGGAGGAACAGTCATTGGCGGCGCGTCCGGGAAACGGAACCTCAACGCCGGCGTCGTGCCGGCGTTCTTTTGGGAAGGAGGTGGTCGAACCGGCGGCGTGAGCGTGGTGATGCCTCGCGACCGCGCGGTGACGGGCGTCAGGCCCGGGCGGCGGCCAGCGCCTGGTCCAGGTCGGCAATCAGGTCGTCGACATGCTCGATGCCGATCGACAGGCGCACCATGTCGGGCGTGACCCCGGCCGCGGCGAGTTCCTCGTCGTTGAGCTGGCGATGCGTCGTCGCCGCCGGAATCGCCGCACAGGTCTTGGCATCGCCGATGTTGACCAGGCGCAGCACCAGTTGCAGGGCGTCGTAGAAGCGCGCGCTCGCCTCGCGGCCGCCCTGGATGCCGAAGCTCAGGATGCCGGAGGCGCGGCCGTCCATGTAGCGCTCGGCCAGGGCGTGGTCCTTGTGGCTGGCGAGTCCGGCGTACTGCACCCAGGTGACCTGGGGGTGATCTTCCAGGTAGGTCGCGATCCGCTGGGTGTTGTCGCAGACGCGCTCGATGCGCAGCCCCAGGGTCTCCAGCCCCTGAAGCAGGTTCCAGGCGGCCTGGGCCGAGAGGGCGGCCCCCATGTTGCGCAGGGGCACCACGCGGGCCCGGGTGATGAAGGCGGCGTCGCCGACGTCACGGGTGTAGCTGATGCCATGGTAGGAGGCGTCGGGCTCGTTGAGCAGCGCAAAGCGCTGCGCCTGATCGGCCCAGGGGAACTTGCCGGAGTCGACGATGACGCCGCCGACGGTGGTGCCGTGGCCGCCGATGTACTTGGTGGCGGAATGCACGACGATATCCGCGCCATGCTCGATGGGGCGCCACAGGAAGGGAGTCGCCACGGTGTTGTCGACGATCAGCGGGACACCCTGGCGGTGTGCCACGTCGGCCAGCGCGGCGATGTCCACGATGCTGCCGGACGGGTTGCCGATGCTCTCGCAGAACACCGCCTTGGTGCGTTCGTCGATCATCGCCTCGATGTCGGCGAGGGCGTCCTTGTGGGCGAAACGCACCTCGATGCCCTGGCGGGGCAGGGTGTGGGCGAAGAGGTTGTAGGTTCCGCCGTACAGCTCGCTGATCGAGACGATGTTGTCGCCCGCCTCGGCGAGGGTCTGGATCGCATAGGTGATGGCCGCCATGCCCGAGGCGACCGCCAGGCCGGCGATGCCACCCTCGAGGGCGGCGACGCGCTGTTCCAGTACGGCGCAGGTGGGGTTCATGATCCGCGAATAGATGTTGCCTTCCACCTGCAGGTCGAACAGGTCGGCGGCATGCTGGGCGTTGTCGAAGGCGAAGGACGTGCTCTGGTGGATGGGCACGGCGACGGCATGCTGATTGTCGGGGGCATAGCCGTGGTGGAGGGCGAGCGTTTCGGGCTTCATGGCGTGTCCTGTGCGGGCGGGTTGGTGATTGTTGTCCCCGGGCATTATAGAGCCAGAGCCCCGGGGGGCCGAAAGGGTATCCATTCCGAGCGCGCCCGGAAGACAGATATAGGCCGGCGTTCATGTTGAACATATAATCCGTTTGTTCAACATACTCGGCGATGCCGCTAGGATACGCTGTCGAGGACAGGGCGAGATCTCTTTTTCGACAACCGACCATCGAGGGAAAGCGTCAGACCATGAGCGATCACAAGATGACACCCGACCAGCTCCGCTCGCGGTGGTGGTTCGACAACCCCGATCACCCGGGGACCACGGCGCTGTGTATCGAGCGTTACATGAACTATGGCCTCACGCTCGAGGAACTGAAGAGCGGCAAGCCGATCATCGGCATCGCCCAGTCCGGCTCCGACCTGACGCCCTGCAATCGTCACCACATCGAGCTGGTCAAGCGGGTCAAGGACGGCATTCGCGCCGCCGGTGGCGTACCGTTCGAGTTTCCGCTGCATCCCATTCACGAGAACGTGCGCCGGCCGACCGCGGCGCTGGATCGCAACCTGGCCTATCTGGGGCTGGTCGAGGTGCTGCATGGCTATCCGCTCGACGGCGTGGTGCTGACCACCGGCTGCGACAAGACCACACCGGCGTGCCTGATGGCCGCGGCGACCGTGAACATCCCGGCGATCGTGCTCTCCGGCGGGCCGATGCTCAACGGCTGGCGGGGCAGCGAGCGGGTCGGGTCCGGTACCATCATCTGGGAGTTGCGCAAGCGCCTCGCCGCCGGTGACATCGACTACGAGGAGTTCCTGAGTCGGGCCACCGATTCGGCGCCGTCGATCGGCCACTGCAACACCATGGGCACCGCCTCGACCATGAACTCGATGGCCGAGGCGCTGGGCATGAGCCTGCCGGGCTCGGCGATGATTCCCGCGCCCTACAAGGAACGGGCGATGGTCGCCTACCAGACCGGCGAGCGCATCGTCGACATGGTCTGGGAGGACCTGCGTCCCCTCGACATCCTGACTCGCGAGGCCTTCGAGAACGCCATCGTGGTCTGCTCGGCGCTGGGCGGCTCCTCCAATGCGCCGATCCACGTCAACGCCATCGCCCGCCACGCCGGCATCGAGCTCGACAACGACGACTGGCAGCGCCTGGGTCATGCGGTCCCGCTGCTGGCCAACGTGATGCCGGCCGGGATCTATCTCTCCGAGGAGTTTCACCGAGCCGGCGGCGTGCCTGCGGTGCTCAATGAACTGCTCAGGGCGGGGCGCCTGCACGGCGACGTGCTGACCGCCAACGGCCGGACGCTGGCGGCCAACGTCGGCGGCAGCGAGACGCTCGATGACGACGTCATCCGCCGCTTCGACAACCCGCTGGTCGCGCACGCCGGGTTCATCAACCTCAAGGGCAATCTGTTCGACTCGGCGCTGATGAAGACCAGCGTGATCGCCGACGACTTCCGCCGCCGCTTCCTGAGCCGGCCCGAGGACCCCGAGGCCTTCGAGGGGCGAGTGGTGGTGTTCGACGGCTCGGAGGACTACCACGCGCGCATCGACGATCCGGAACTCGCGATCGACGAGAACACCATCCTGGTGATGCGCGGCGCGGGACCGGTCGGCCACCCCGGCGGCGCCGAGGTGGTCAACATGCAGCCGCCCGAAGCCCTCATACGTGCCGGCATCGACTCCTTGCCGTGTCTCGGCGACGGCCGCCAGTCGGGCACGTCCGGTTCGCCGTCGATCCTCAATGCCTCGCCGGAGGCGGCCGTCGGCGGGGGCCTGGCGCTGCTCGAGACCGGCGATCGCATCCGCATCGACCTGGCGCGCGGCGAGGCCAACCTGCTGGTCGACGACGCGGAACTCCAGGCGCGCCGCGAGGCGCTGGCGTCACGTGGTGGCTACATCTACCCGCCGCACCAGACGCCCTGGCAGGAGATCCAGCGCGGCATGGTCGAGCAGCTCGACCGCGGCATGACGCTGGAACCGGCGACCAAGTACCGCGACGTGGCGAGGCAGTCACCGCCGCGCGACAACCATTGAGCGCTTCGAGATCCTTTTACACCCGATTGACGGGATGGGCTTCCCGGCGGCAAGGCCCGAAGTGTCGGACCATCGCGAGGGCGCTGGGCGCTACCCTTGCATCTGACCGCCATGGATGGCGGACATGCCGGAACCGGAGGGATCACTTTCCGGCCATGGCAAAGGACCCTCGCTTCGCCTTGTCCCCCGGCGCCCAACATTCCGAGAGTTTGGAAACGTGTTTAGGAGGAGAGTGCGGCCGGCAGGGTGGCTCGCCGGCCGCCGGGTATCGACGACCACGGTCGGGGAAGGCTCAGTCGAGCTCGATGCCGCGCCCCAGCGAGGTCTCGGGCGCGTCCAGGCCCAGCGCCTTGGCGGTGCCGGCGAGTACCCGCTGGGCGGCGCGGAAGGCCTCGCGGGGCTGGCGGGCGCGGATGCATTCCATCAGCTGGCGGTGGCGCTCCAGACTCTCGGCCGGGTCGTCGGTCTCGCTGACGTTGGACATCGACACCAGCAGGTAGATGGACGGCCGCAGGATGTGCGAGAGCTGCGACCAGACGATGTTGTGGGTGGCCTTGAAGATCGCCGCATGGAAGGCGACATCGTAGTCGCTGTGCAGCCGGCGCTCCTCGGGACTGGTGGCGTTGTGCAGGTTCTGCCCCATGCCTTCGTAGGCTTCCTCGAGCGCCACCAGGTCGCGCGCCGTGGCCCGCTTGGCGGCGGTCATGGCGACATAGGGCTCGACATCCAGCCGGAAGGTCAGGATCTCCCGCTGGACCTTGGGATTGGGCGCCGCGTAGCGGGTCATCCACTCGGTGACCTGGGGGTCGAGGATGTTCCAGTCGGCATAGTCGCGCACCTTGGAGCCATGCCCCGAGATGCGTTCGATGATGCCGACATCCACCAGCTGGCGAAGGTCGCTGCGTACCGCCGAGCGATTGATGGCGAATTCCTCGCACAGGGCGAGTTCCTTGGGCACGAAATCGCCCGGCTGGTAGTGGCCGGAGAAGATGGCCTCGGCCAGCGCCTCGGCGACGCTGGGCCGCGACGGTGACTTGCGTTGCTGTTCCTTCACGTCGGTTGTTTCCACAAATGTTTCATTCAACGCTGCCATATGTTCAACATTTGGGCAACGTGACCAACGGTGTAGTCGGGGTGGCGATGGCGGTCGGTCGGCGGGGCGGGCTCACGCGCCGGCCAGATGATCGCCGAGTCGGCGCATGAAGGCCACCCCCGCATCGAGTTGCGCCGTCTCCAGGTACTCGTCCGGCTGGTGCGCCTGGGCGATGCTGCCGGGGCCGCAGATCACCGTGGGCAGCCCGGCCTGCTGGAACTGGCCGGCCTCGGTGGCGTAGGCGACGGCCTCCGTGTCGCGTTCGCCGAGCAGTGCCCGGCACAGCGAAAGCGCCGCCGTGTTGTCGCGGTCGGCCAGCCCCGGCACGGTGACGGTGAGCGGCTCGGTGCGGATGCTGACCTGCGGGGCGCGTTGGCGCAGTTCGCGCTCGAGCGATTCGGCATAGTCCTCAAATCGCGAATAGACCGACTCGAAGCCGTCCTGGGGCAGGTGGCGGATCTCCCAGTCGAACCGGCACTCGCGCGCCATGATGTTGATCGCCGTGCCGCCGGCGATCCTGCCCACGTGCAGGCTGGAATGGGCGACATTAAAGGCCTCGTCGACCCGGCCGGCCTCGCGCAGCTCGGCCATGATGTCCTCGATCCGCGTCACCAGGCGGGCGGCCACATGGATCGCCGAGACGCCCTGGTTGACCTGACTGGAGTGCGCCTCGAGGCCGGTCACCGTGGTGCGCAGGTTGGTGATGCCCTTCTGGGCGACCACCGGGGCCATCAGGGTGGGCTCGCCGACGATCACCGCCGCGGGGCGGGGTGCGTCGGCCATGAGCCGCTCGATCAGGCGCGGGGCGCCCACGCAGCCGACTTCCTCGTCATAGGAGAAGGCCAGATAGACGGGCCGGGCGAGATCCTGCTCCACCCAGCGCGGTACCTGGGCCAGTGCACAGGCGATGAAGCCCTTCATGTCGCAGCTGCCACGGCCGTAGAGACGGCCATCGCCCCGCTCGGTCAGCGCGAACGGGTCGCTCGTCCACGGCTGGCCGTCCACCGGCACCACGTCGGTGTGGCCGGAAAGCACCACGCCGCCCTCGACCTCGGGGCCGATGCGCGCCAGCAGGTTGGCCTTCCTGCCGTCGTCGCTCTCGATGCGCTGGCAGGGCACTCCGAAATCCTCGAGATAGCCCTCGATGAAGCGGATCAGGTCGAGATTGGAATCGCGGGACACCGTGGGATGACCCACCAGGGTTTCGAGTAGCTGTTGCGCGGACTGCATGAGAGAACGGCTCCGGGGGGTGTTGTTTGCCGCACAGCCTAGCATGCCGGCCGGCCCCACCGGCAGGCCGGCATGCTGCGTTGCGACGGTCGTCGCCTCCGGGGCGGTAGGGGGAGACGCGAGAGGCGCGCTATAGTCGGTGAGCCATGAACTTTCCGCGAGGCTGACGATGAGTGGATTCCAGTGGGACGACCCGCTGCTGTTCGAACAGCAGCTCAGCGACGACGAACGCCAGGTCCAGGCCATGGCGCGCGCCTACTGCCAGGAGAAGCTGCAGCCACGGGTGCGCGCGGCCTTCGAGGACGAGCGCTTCGACCGCGAGATCCTGCGCGAGATGGGCGAACTGGGGCTGCTCGGCGCCACCGTCGCCGAGACCTACGGCGGCGCCGGTGTCGGCCATGTCGCCTACGGCCTGATCGCCCGCGAGGTGGAGCGGGTCGACTCCGGATACCGTTCGGCGATGAGCGTGCAGTCGTCGCTGGTGATGCACCCCATCGAGGCCTACGGCAGCGAGGTGCAGAAGCGCCACTACCTGCCCGGGCTGGCCAGTGGCGAACGGGTGGGCTGCTTCGGGCTGACCGAACCCGACGCCGGCTCCGACCCCGGCGGCATGCAGACCCGGGCGCGCCGGGTCGACGGTGGCTACCGGCTGAACGGCCGCAAGATGTGGATCACCAACAGCCCGATCGCCGACCTCGCCCTCGTCTGGGCGCGCTCTGATGCCCACGACGGCAAGATCAAGGGCTTCATTGTCGAGCGCGGCGCCGAGGGCTTTTCGACCCCGACCATCCACGGCAAGCTCTCGCTGCGCGCCTCGGTGACCGGCGAGATCGTCCTCGACGACGTCTTCGTGCCCGACGAGGCGCTGCTGCCCGATGCCAGCGGGCTGGCCGGCCCCTTCGGCTGCCTCAACAAAGCGCGCTTCGGCATCGCCTGGGGCGCCATGGGCGCCGCCGAGTTCTGCTGGCATGCCGTGCGCGGCTACACCCTCGATCGCCGGCAGTTCGGGCGTCCGCTGGCGGCGACCCAGCTGGTGCAGGTCAAGCTGGCCGACATGCAGACCGAGATCGCCCTGGGGCTCGAGGCCTGCCTGCGTGTCGGCCGTCTGCTCGACGCCGGCCAGGCCACGCCGGAAATGATCTCGCTGATCAAGCGCAACAACAGCGGCAAGGCGCTGGCCATCGCCCGCCAGGCCCGCGACATGCACGGCGCCAACGGCATCGCGCTGGAATACGGCGTGATGCGGCACATGGTCAACCTGGAGACGGTCAACACCTACGAGGGTACCCACGACGTGCATGCGCTGATCCTGGGGCGCGCCCAGACCGGCATTCAGGCCTTCGCCTGAGAAGGCGGAGGGCTGCCGCGCCTGTCAGCCCGCGACCAGCCGGGCCCGGCTGGTGCCGTTGCCTTCCGGCTCCACGCGGATCTGCACCGGGATGCGCTCGTGCATCTCCTGGACGTGGGAGATCACGCCGACGCGGCGGCCCTGGGCCTGCAGGCCGTCGAGGGCTTCCATGGCCAGCGCCAGCGACTGCGGGTCGAGGCTGCCGAATCCCTCGTCGATGAACAGTGACTCGATGACGAGCTCCCCGGAGGCCATGGAGGCCAGCGCCAGCGCCAGCGCCAGCGAGACGAGGAAGGTCTCGCCGCCGGACAGCGAGTGCACCGAGCGGCGCTCGTCGGCCATGTCGAGGTCGGCCACCAGCAGGCCCAGCTCGCTGCCGCCGCGCAGCAGCCGGTAGCGGCGCGTCAGCCCGACCAGATGCACGTTGGCGTGCTCGAGGAGCTGTTCGAGGTTGTAGGCCTGGGCGATGCGCCGGAAGGCCTTGCCGTCGGCGGAACCGATCAGCTCGCTGATGCTGCCCCAGCGGCGATACTCGGCGCGCGCCGCCTCGAGCTCGGCCCGGCCGGCCTGCTGGCGCTCGCGCCTGCGATCGTCGTCGCGCAGGGCATGGACGGCCGCGTCGCGGGCCTGCTGCGCGGCCTCGAGCCGGGGCGCGAGGGCGGCGCGTTCCTCGGCGAGTGAACGGCGGCGACGCTCGATGGCGGCCTCGACGGCATCGCCGAGCAGGATTTCCGCCGTTTCCTCGCCTTCGCTCAGCCCCTGGCCACGACGGTGGTCGAGCAATGCCCGGCGGCGCTCGGCCAGGCGGATGGCGGCCTGCTGGCGGGCCGTCTCGGCATCCGCCACCTGTCGCGCCTGCTGCTCGGCTTCCGCGTCCGACTGGGCCAGCAGGCGGGAGAGCCGGTCATCGGTCAGATCGGGATGGGCGGCGCGCCAGTCGGCCAGTTCGCGCGCGAGCGTGTCGTGCTCGCGGCGCAGCGCCTCGAGGTGTTCGGCCTCGTGGTCTGTCTGCTGGGCGAGACGCTGATGTTCGCGCTGCGCCTGGTGATGGCGTGCCTGGGCGGCGTCCCGGGCCTGGCGGGCGTGTTCCTGGCGGGTGTCGAGGTGCTGCTGCCAGGCGTCCGGCGAGGCGTGCTCGCCGAGCCGTGTTCCGAGGTCGCTGGCCAGGGCATCGCGTGCCTGACGCAGCGGCGGCAGCCGTTCGGCCAGCTCGGTGAGTTCCTGCGCGAGCTCCGCCTGCCGCGAGTCGAGCCGGGCGAGCTCGACCTCGTCCTGGTGCAGCGTCTGGTTCAGCGGCGCGAGCTCGGTCTCGGCCCGGGCCAGCTCGTCGAGGACGCGTCGATGCTCGGTGCGCCGGGCCTCGCTGGTCTGCTGCTGGTGGTCCAGCCAGGCTTCGCGCTCCTCGGCGGCGATGGCGATGAGCTCCGGCTGCAGCGGATGCGCGTCGAGGGTCCGATACGCTTCGGCGCGCTGCCGGTCGGCGTTGCCGAGGTCCTCGCGCTGCTGGGCCACCGAGGCCTTCAGGGCGCGGTATTCACCTTCGATGTCGTAGCGCTGCTGGTAGGCCCGATCGCGCTGATCCTGCGCGTCTGCCAGCTGGCGCTCCTCTTCCGCCTGCTGGGCGGCGAGCTGGGCGGCCTCCGGCGAGACGGGCGGCCGGTGACGCCAGGGATGCTCGAGCCCGCCGCATACCGGGCAGGGCTCGCCGTCCGCGAGGCCCTCGCGCAGGCGCATGACGCTCTCGCTGCGCACGGCGCGGCTGCGCTCGACAAAGGCCCGAGTGCTCGTGAGATGGCGCTCGGCGTCGTCGAGTCGCTGCCGGGCGGCCTGGCCCCGGGCGAGCAGGGCCTCGAGTCGCTGCGCGTTGTCCGCCAGACGCGTCGTCAGCGTCTGATGGAGCTGGTCGGCGCGACAGGTCGCCTGCCAGTGGCCGTACAGTTCACTCAGCGCGAGCCGGCGCTGGGCGGCCGCATCATGGACCCGCTGGGCAGCCTGTCGGGCAGTGTCCAGACCGTCATGGTCGCCGATCAGGCGCTGAAGGGCGGCGTGCCAGCGGTCGCGCTGCTCGCGCCGCCGGGCATGGGCGTCGTCGGCCTGGCGCCGCTGCTCGGCAAGGGAGTCGGCGCGTCGACGGCGCTCCTCGTGGGTGCGCTCGAGTTCTGCCAGTTGCTGCTCCCGGGTCGCGAGCCGCTGGGCCAGTTCGCGGGCGTCGCGCAGCGCGGGCTCGGCCTGCCCGCGTGCCTCGGTGGCTTCCGTCAACGTGCGTTCGGTGGCCTCGCTGGCCTGGCGGGCCTGTTCCCATTCGCGCTCGGCGTCGGTGAGCGCTCGCCGCGTCTTCTCGTGGTTCGCCGCCAGGGCGCCGATCTCGCCGGGCAGCTCGGCCTGGCGCGTCAGCCGATGGCGCTGAGGGAGCATCACCCGTCGCCAGACCTGATCCTCCCGGGCGGATGCCAGGGCCCGCCAGCGGGTCTCGGCGTCCTCCTGCTGATGCCGGCCCTCGGCACAGGCCTCGCGCAGCCGTGCATCGGCGGTGTGCCACTGCTCGCGGCCCTCCAGGCGGGCGGCCTGGTTCTGACAAGTGTCCAGCTCGCGCTGGGCGGCCTCGGTGCGCTGCTCGAGTTCGTCGCGGGCCTCGGCGTCGGCGGGCAGGTCGTCGGCGAGCCGGGTCTCGAGCTTTTCGACGGCTTGTCTGGCCTCGCTGGCGCGACGGAAGGCGGCCATCGAGATGGCGGAGTATTCGCGGGTGCCGGTCAGGCGTTCCAGCAGGTCGCTGCGGGCGTTGTCGTCGGCCTTGAGGAAGGCGGCGAACTCGCTCTGGGCCAGCAGCACGGCGCGGGTGAACTGCTCGAAGGAGAGTCCCAGGCGCTCGGGCAGCAGGCGGTCGAACTCGCGCTTCTGGGCGGTCAGAAGGCGGTCGTCGTCGAGATCACGCAGCGACTGCTCGGCGGCCTGCAGACGGCCGTCGACCTTCTCTCGGGCGCGGCGCACCGCCCAGCGGGCGCGGTAGCGGCGGCCGTCGCGGCCGACGAAGTCGACCTCGGCATGGCCGGCGGCGGTGCCGCGACGCAGCAGGGTGCGCGGGTCGGCGGTGGTCAGCATGACCCCGGCGGCGTCGGTGACCTGACTGTCGCGCTGGGGCGCCTGGCGCAGGCGCGGCGTGTTGCCGTACAGCGCCAGGCACAGGGCGTCGAGCAGGGTGCTCTTGCCGGCGCCGGTGGGGCCGGTGATGGCGAACAGGCTGGACTCGGCGAGCGGGCCGCGGGTGA
>Ga0209300_1000804_pt1 | contig 14145 bp, 10 predicted proteins | sample Shrwel_input2_RT_FD_187535 | JGI IMG/M metagenome (GOLD analysis project Ga0209300, IMG submission 187535) | Subsurface microbial communities from deep shales in Ohio, USA - Utica-3 well 1 S input2 RT (SPAdes) (version 2) ... | reverse complement strand
TGGCGGATCTTTGGCAGCAATGGCTTGGTCAGGCCTGTGCAATGAAGACACCTGTCATGAGCCTGCTTATTGATGACTTTATGCGCCCGAGATTGTTGCTTATGCCGGTCTGGCGTAGTGCTGAGCAGTTTTTCGAGGTGCTATCGAATCCGGCTAATCGTCGGCTGTGTATCGATGTGTTGTCGCCCTTTGCCGATGATGAGTTGCATCCCGGAACCTTGCCGCTCCCGGATACCCGGTTGAGTCTGGCCAATTTCATGGATTGTTTTCCGCGCCATGCGCGGTAGACGAAGGAATTTGAGCAGATTGCGCTGATGAAACGTCTCAAACTTGCTTATCTGAAGTATGTCTTTTTCAAATACCAGCCCTATGTTCTGGGATTGTTGTTCTTCGCCACCATCTTTCTGATCTGGCGACTGGGCGTTGCGATGGGGTTGTCATCACTGGCGAGTCTGTTGGCTGGCATCCTTTTTTTCGTTCTTGCATCTGCGTTTTACATCCTGCTGCTATACCGTGGCGTAGGCCAGAAACGTGATCTGGAACACCTGCTCACCGAAGACGCGGATGCCGCTGTACTCAATGCCAGACCCGAAGACCGGGAAGAGATCAGTCTGCTGCGAGAACGTCTGCTGAAGACCATTGAGCGCCTGAAAAAAAGTGGTAAAAAAAGCAAAGGGAAAAGGGGCAGTAATGCTCTCTACTCACTCCCCTGGTACATGATTGTCGGGCAGCCTGCGGCTGGCAAAAGCACGATGGTGTACCAGTCGGGCCTCAACTTTCCGTTTGCCGAACGTGAAAACGCTCGGGTAGCAGGTATGGGCGGGACCCGTCACTGCGACTGGTTCTTCAGCTCTGATGCCATTCTGCTCGATACCGCCGGCCGTTACATGGACAGCGAGGAAGAAGCTGGCAAATGGAAGGGATTTCTAACGTTACTCAAAGAGTATCGTCGCCAGTGCCCGCTTAACGGTTTGATCGTGACAGTTAATATCAGCGATGTGGTGCAGGCCAGTGATACTCAGCGCAACAATCTTGCCCGCCGACTGCGTGAGAGAATACAGGAGGCACGAGAGCATCTGGAGGCCCGGCTACCTATCTATCTGGTGTTCACAAAGTGTGACCTGATAGAGGGCTTTACTACCTTTTTTGATCGCCTTGATCCGAGGCATGAAAGCGAAGTGCTTGGGCACACCTTTCCTCATCTGCAATCGGAAAACGTTGACTGGAGCCAGCAGTTTGATGTCGCCCTGGCGCAGCTATGTCACCACTGGCAGGGCGTCGCTGATGCAGAAATTGTAGAGCGGGATATTGTAGACACTCAGCGGGACATCGCTGCTTTCCGCTTTCCGCTGGAGCTGAACGCGCTCCGGGAGCCACTGGCCCGCTTCGTACAGACGCTAACCAACGCCAATCCGTATCAGAGCGCGCCTTTACTTCGAGGTTTCTATTTCGTCAGTGCGCTCCAGGAGGGGGGCACCATCGAGGGTGAGCATGCTTCCCGGGTTGCTCGTCATTTCGCATTGGCACGGCCAGATGAGAATTCCGGAGAGCGCGTCGCCCACTCGTTTTTCATTGGTAATCTTTTCCGCAAGGTCATTATCGCTGACCAGCATCTTGCCGGACTCTATTCGAGTGACGTGCGTGGCCGCCGACGCAAGCTGCGCTGGACACTCGCTGCGGGTATGGCAGGTGCTCTGGTCTGTGCATTCTGGATAACCTCTGCCGTGCGTAATCATGGGGAAATAGAAGCCATGTCTCAGGCTTTTGCTGAGGCCCGGACAGTGGATGAAGGTCGGCTGGGCGATCAGTATGCCCGCTGGGCAACGCTTGATGCGCTGCGCGAATGGAGCAGTCAGTACTACCGGTGGCGTAAAGATGGAGCACCGTGGCTGATGGACTGGTGGCTTTATCAGGGCGACACGATAGAGCCGGCGCTTCGTGCCAGCTACTTTGACCGTTTGCGTTCGGTGATGCTGGAGCCGATTGAACAGAATCTGACACGCTCTCTGTTTGCCTTAACCACGATTCCTGTCTACCGGCGTAGCAGCGAGGAGCTGCACGCCGTTGAAGGCCCTGAGGCTGTCGCACCCTATGCCAGGCCCCGAGACAACAGTGCTGAGTCGTTAGCCAGATTCGGGCGTACCACCCTGGACACTTATCTGACGCTGTCGGATGTAGATCGTACAGATATTGATTCTCAAGAGCTGCGTGGCCAGTTGCCTGCATTCTGGTATCCGTCAATCCAACGTGAGACTGGCGTCGCAATCAACGAGAGTGAACACGACTACCGCTACGCTGGCCGTCAGATCGACTTCTATCGTCAGCAGATTCAGGAGCCGGATGTTCCGCGCATTTCCTCAAATGCCTTCCTGGTATCGAGCAGTCGCAACTACATAGATAGCCTGCTTGAACAGACACTCACCAGCATGGAAACCATCGTACTCGAGTCCGACACTCTGTTCTCATTCGGCCGGGGCGACTACAAGGGGCTCCAGGCTGCGGGACAGCGGGAGCTCGATAATCTGGCCGAGCGGTTACTCAATACCCGGGACCTGGGGCAGATTCTGATAACCGGCCATGCCGATCCTATTGGCAACGAAACCGTGAACCAGAAGCTCTCTCTTCAGCGTGCGATGACGATTCGTCAGTACCTGATCGGAAAAGGTGTTCCGGCGGGTCTGGTCGAAGCCAGGGGAGAGGGCAGCAAGCGCCCTCTGGTGACCTGTGACTCCGACCAGTCACGCGCCCAATTAATTGAATGTCTCGCGCCCAACCGTCGCGTCGAGATTGAAGTAAGGAAGCAACAGTAAAAACTAAGGAGGGTGATCATCAAAAAGAGTGTGACTTGAGCCGCAAAACGGAACTAAAAACGTAATCAGTCTGCTGCCTTAATAGTCTATTGATAGCAAGGTAGCTTTTGAAACAGTAAAAGGAGATATAACCAGGATGGCTTTCGATACATACCTTAAAATTGACGGCATTCCGGGAGAGAGTCTGGATGAGAAGCACCCTGACTGGATCGAGCTGAAAAGCTTCGATTTTGGTGCCAGCCAGGCAACTTCCGCAACAGCCAGTTCCGCCGGCGGTGCTTCCGCAGAGCGAGTGAATCTGAGCGAGTTCCGGGTCCAGAAACTGGTCGACAAGGCTTCTCCGAAGCTTTTTGAGGCCTGCTGTAAAGGGCAGCACATCAAAGAAGTGGTGTTGCACGTGAACCGTGCCGGTGGTGACAAAGTTCGCTACATGGAAATCAAACTGGAAGAAGTCATCGTTTCCTCGACTGACATGCAGGGCAGCTCTGCCTCATCCAGTTATGAGCGGAACGAAAAGGAAGATAGTCTGGATCTGCCGTACGAGAGCATCAAGTTCAACTACGCACGGATCAAGATTACCTACACCCAGCAGAAGCGGTCTGATGGTCAAGGTGGCGGCAACGTTGCTGGTGGCTGGGATCGCACTCGTAACAAGGTCTACAGCTAAGTGACCGCTGCTGCTTTCTGAAAAGCGGTGAAGAACGCCCGGCGCAAGAAGCAATAGGGCCGGGCGTTCTCTGGTGGTCTTCAGGCTGCACTGAGGCTAATGCAACTACAGGTCGCAAGGATGCTTGCTGGGGCCTGAAAGGATGGCGACAGGAAACATGGAACAACTCGGCGAACTCTCAATCAACGCGTTGCTGGCCCCAATTGAGGGTGGCAGTCACGACGGAGGCGAAGACCTCACTTTCTCCTTACTCTTTGACGAAATCAAAGAAGCGCGCCGCGCCGACCCCACTTATTTGCCTCAGGGTGAATGGAAAACTGAGCTTAAACAGTCTGACTGGGGGCAGGTCATCAACCTGACCAGTGAGGCTCTCACAGCCCAGAGCAAAGATATTCAGCTTGCTGCCTGGCTGTGCGAAGGGCTGGCGTATCGGGAAGGCTTTGAGGGTATTGCATTTGGCTTGATGCTCACTGCGCGCCTGCTTGATGAGTACTGGGAAACGCTCTATCCAGAGCTTGACGAAGAAGATTTTGACGAACGGGTGGCCCGTCTGAACTGGCTTGGCGACACCTTGATAGGTGTTGTCAGAACCATGCCCCTTGTCATGGGCGATGATTATTCGCTGGCGGATTACGAGGAATCGCGACAGGTTGAAAACCAGGCCCGCAACGATCCGGACGCCATGGATCAGGCTCTCAGCGATGGCAAGATTAACGACGAAATTTTTCAACGTTCGGTGGTTCTGACCAGCACCGATTTTCTTCAGGAACGCCATGCCATTATTTGTGCTGCACTGACGTCGCTGGAACTGCTGGACGATATCGGGGATCAGCGCTTCGGGCGCGATGCACCGAGTTTTACTGGATTAAAAACGGTGCTCGGGCAGTGCCGGGATCTGACCGCAAAACTGCTGCGAGAACGGGGCGCCAGTGTTGTCGAAGGTGAAACATCGGATGCTGCAGACGAGGGGAGTGAACCCACACCTGAGGCTACCCAGACAGAGGCCGCCGCTGGCAGCGGCAATGCGCCGTCCGGCCCCTTGCGCAGCAAACCCCAGAGCCGTGAGGAAGCTTTTGAAATGCTCAATGGCGTGGCCCGTTATTTCAAGGAGCGGGAACCCCATAGCCCCGTGCCCTATCTGATCGAACGGGCAGTGAAGTGGGGGCGCATGCCTCTGGAGGAATGGCTGAAAGACGTGATCAAGGATCACGGAGTCATCGACACCATTCAGGACACACTCGGCACCCAGTCCCGGAGTGAAGATTACTGATTATGTCCCGTGCCTCGATTTTCGATCTGCTACATGAACGCCAGCCGGAGCCTGAGCCTGTGCCGGAACCACAACCGGCCGATTACGATTGCGAGCGGCTACAGGTGCTTGACGGGCTGGCGCTGACCGCTGCGGGCCTGATCACACTGGACGGCCTGCCGGAAGCGCATACGCCGGAGTTGTCGTCGTCACTGCTCGGAGCCGACGGCTATCGTTTGCTGGTTCATGAAATCGCGGATCTGCCGGATGCCGAAGAGCCTGTACTTGGTCGTGTGGATACCAAGGCTCTGCGACTGCATCGGCTGATTCAGTCCGTGATGACCGAAGCATTGATGATGCTGGAATCCCTGCCAGAGGACGCTCATTACGACGTAGTGCTCTCTGCTCCAGTTCTTTCGAAGGACGCAACAGCCATCATCATGGATCGGTTGCGGGCAGTCATTGCTGAAACCCGGTATGGGGGAAGAGTGGGCGACCTCCGGCACAATGCTGCCGGGGATGATCCCCATATCGCGCTGGCCGTGTCGGATGAGGGCGGTCTGCCCCATGTGCTCTGGCTGAGTGTGGACACCGTTATCAATCAGCAGGATCTGGCTTCCCCGGCATCCGGACAGCTTTTGGTGCAGAGTTCACGGGGTGTGGGGTTGCATGCAGGAGAAGCAGCTGCAGCGCTGCTGATTCGTCGTCTGGCAAACGGGGAACCTCAGCCGGAGGACGGATGGCTGATGGGGCCGGGAACGGTCAGGGAACATGTTGCCCGGTCGGCGCGTCGGAATCACCAAAAATGCCAGGCGCTGATTGAACTGCTCGGTGAGTTCTGGCCTGAAGAGGATGCGACCGGAAACCCTTCAAGGCTCGTTGTCGACGCGCGTGGCCTGCCCGGCAGGGCTGTTGAGCTGGGCGGGGCCGTTACCGAACGGTGGCCTGAAATTGACACCATTGATGATGGCGTCAGCGTGGAGGACTTCTGTGGCTGGCCCGGAGCGTCAGTGACTGCCTTGATGCTGGTACTGGCCATCGCGGAAATGAAGCCGGAGGAGCACGCGATCATTCTGGCTCTGCATGCCGAACACCAATCCCGGGTATGGGCATTGCGAGGCCCCGCAGGCGAGGCCACGGAAAACAGGGAAGATCACTCGTGACCGCTGTCACCATTGTGAGAAGAGATCAGGCTCGCACCGCAGGCAGTTTTGTGGCCATGCAGAGCGACAGGTTTGCCATTGATTGTCATGGTCGGGTGGCCTTCCACGATAACAGTAGTGCCACCGTGTCCTTCTTTGGGGCAGGTGACCTGGTCACCCACGCAAGCAGCGGGTTTACCGTCAATCAGATAATTGCTTTGTGCGGAAATAACTTTACCGCCATGGTTTGTGGCGTCACCGAGTACAACGATTCCTTTCATCGGTCTGGTCTTCCTGACAAGGGTGAGAGGGTAAGCCCCGAGGATGGGGCCATTCAAGGGCATTAATTTAGCAACCACCCATTATGGGAGCAAGTGTCCGTCGGGATAAAAAGGAACTTTCAAATGGCTGAGACCGTACTCGACAATCTACTGAACACCTTCAATACCCCGCTGTCCCAGTCCCGTCGACTGCTGACACTGGAAATCGCCGGAGCCCCCCTGATGCCCCATCGCCTGGTGGGCGAACAGCGGATCAGCGAACCGTTTCGCTATATATTGGACTGCTTCTCACAGCAAGGCGATATTGAACTCAAAACGCTGATGGCGCAACCAGCCAGCCTGTCGATTCTGCAAGCCGATGGCCGGTATCACCAGTTGCATGGCCTGGTCTCCGAAGCCGCCATGCTGGGCGAAGACGGCGGCGTTACCTACTACCAACTGACCCTGGTACCCTGGCTCGAGATGCTCAAACTGGGCCGCGACAGCCGCCTCTTCCAGAACCGCTCGGTGGTGGAGGTACTGAGCGAGGTTTTTGACGGCCACGACCTGGCCCGGGGCGGCTACCGCTTCGACCTGCGCCGGGCGTATCCCGCCCGCAGTTACTGCGTGCAGTACCGGGAGAGCGACTTCCACTTTGCCAGCCGCCTAATGGAAGAAGAAGGCCTGTGGTATTACTTCGAGCACTCCGGCAACGGGGGTGGTGAAGAAGACGAAGAGGATGAAGAAAACCGCTTTGACGGCCACCGCCTGGTCATCACCGACGACGTCGACACCTGCCAGCCGGTACAGCCCCGAACCATCCGCTTCCATCGCCAGGCCGCCACCGAACAAGAGGACGCCCTCACCCAGTGGGGCGGTGTTCGCCAACAGCAGCCCACCCGCGTCAGCGTGGGCACCTTTGATTACAAACAGCCGTCGCTGACCAAGCGCACCAGCCTGGACACCCTCAGCGATCAGGGCAACCTGCCCGAGGCCGAGGTGTACGACTACGCCGGAGAATATTACTACCACGGTTTTGAGCGCGGTGAACGGCTCACCGAGAACCGCCTTGAAGCGTACGAATCACAGGCCAAACGCTTCCGGGGCGCGGGCGGCACCCGCCAGTTGGAAGTCGGACGCTGGTTCGAACTCACCCAGCACCCCCGGCACACCACCGGTGGCGAAGCCGAACGCCAGTTCCTGGTGCTCGGAGTCACCGTCCACGCCGAAAACGCTCTGCCGGTCTCCGCCCACCTCAACGCCTTGCCCGGCAGTTTGCAACCACAGATGGAAGCCGCAAAGCGGGCTCATGGGCTGGGCACGAACAAGACCAAGAACGCCTCCGACGACCGGGGCCCGGACTATGCCAACACCGGCACCGGCCATTTCCTGGTCGAACTGGAGGCTCAGCGCCGCACCCAGCCCTATCGTTCTCCATTGCTTCACAAGCGCCCGGTCCTCGGCGGCCCCCAGACCGCCACCGTGGTGGGCCCCGAGGGCGAAGAAATCCACACCGATCACCTAAACCGCGTGCGGGTCCAGTTCCACTGGGACCGCCAGGGCCGGCACAACGAACAGGCCGGGGTCTGGTTGCGCGTGTCCCAGCCAAACGCCGGCCCTGGCTGGGGTGGCGTGTTCGTGCCCCGCATCGGCCAGGAAGTGCTGGTCGATTTCCTCGAAGGCGACGCCGACCGGCCGTTAATCACCGGGCGGGTCTACAACGGCGAACAGACCCCCGAATGGCACAGCCACGGCCTGCTCTCCGGGTTCAAGAGCAAAACCTACCGGGGCAGCAAGCACAACGAACTGGTCTTCGACGACGCCACCGACCAGGAGCGCGTCAAACTGAACTCCGAGCACGAAAAAAGCCAGCTCAACCTGGGGTACCTGATCCACCAGAGTGGCAACCACCGGGGCGGCTTCCGGGGCACCGGCTTTGAGTTACGCACCGACGCCTACGGCGCCATCCGGGCCAACGAAGGATTGTATCTGAGCAGTTGGGGCCAGCTGGGTGCCAGCGGTGACCAGTTAGACCTGACCCCCGCCCGACAACAGATCCAGAGCGCCTACAACCTGACCGACAGCCTCAGCCAGAGTGCCCTGGATCACAACGCCGACGGCCTGCAAGCCAGCGCCTCCCTCAAACAGGCCGGCGAAGACGCCGATGACACCTACGGCACCAGCGAACAACTCACCGACAGCGACCAGAGCAGCGCCGCCGGCGCCAGTGACAGCGGAGGAAGAGGCGAAGCCGCAAGGATGAAAGCCCCCTGGCTGCATATGGCCTCACCGGCCGGTATCACCATGAGCACACCGGAATCCACCCACCTGGCCCAGGGCCATTCGTTGAGCGTGTCCAGTGGTGAGGATGTGAACATCGCTACCGGTAAAAGCCTGGTGGCGTCCGTCGCACACAGTCTTTCGCTCTACGTCCAGAAGGCCGGCATCAAGCTCTTCGCCGCCCGAGGCAAGGTGCAGATGCAAGCGCAGTCCGACAACCTCGAGGCCACGGCCCGCAAAAACATCAACGTTACCTCCAGCGACCAGAAAATCGACCTGTCCGCCGCCAAAGAAATCCTGCTGGTCAGCGGCGGGGCCTACGTGCGGATCAAGGACGGCAATATTGAGCTTCATGCGCCGGGCAAGGTGGAAGTCAAAGGGGCTATGAAGAGCTTTGGGGGGCCGACAGAGATGCACCTTGGAAAACCGGTCTTGCCTGACGGTGACGACCCCATCTGCGTGAGTTGCTGGCTGAAAGCACTGAAAGAACAGCGAGCCCTCGTCAAGGTGCAACAATGAACCTGAGTGATGAAGCGCTAAAAGCGCGTATCTCCGAATATTGGCGTGCGCTGGACGATAATGAGCGAGCTTCTGCCTCGGTGTGTGCCGTCGTCGAAACCGGTTTGCTCAGTGAAAGCCAAAGACAGGCGCTCTGGCAGCGTTTCCGAGGGCATCCCTGGCTGCAACAGCCTGAGCTCCAGGCGCTCAAACCCTTTGGGCCCTGGCTATTCGATAGTGATATCGGCACGCTGCTCTCTGAGCTGTATCCCCTGGCAGAGAGCGGCTTCCACGGATTGCTGGTCACCCACGAGCCCGTGGCTGCTGAAGCGGTAAAGCTCGGGGAACTGTGCATTGCAAAAGAGGCGAATGGCGAAGAGCAGTTGCTGCGTTACTACGCTCCGAACGTCATGCCCGTCATACACCGCTTCTCCGACATGCCCTGGTATGACCGGCTGTTCGGTAGTGTGGGCCTTTGGTGGTTGCCCGGACTGGAGGGATGGCAGGAGTACGCCGGCTGCTGGAGCAACGATCAACCACCCCTGGACAGTGATGAAACGATCACGTTGACACCCGCGCTACTGCAGGCGATCGGTAGTGACCCACTGACACATCGGATACTCGGGGAACTCGAACGCTCTTCCCCTTCGTTGTTCAGCGTGGCATGCCCCGGGCTGCGTCTGGCGATGGTGGATAAAGCCATCGCATCGGCCCGTGCCGCCGGTTTCGATGATATCCAGGATTTGAGTGTGTATGCCGCCTATTGCGTGGCCCACGGACTGGAGGTTTTGCAGGAGCCGGAGGTCGCGCGGGCGATTGAACGCTCCGTCGCAAGACCCCGCTCCCTGGCGGAGCATTTGAAAACGACCGTCTCGAACAGCGATAGGGAGAAGCGTGATGGGTAGTACTCTCGATCCCCTCAGTGTGGGACAGCGCATTGGTGAGCGGCTATCGGCATTGCCGCAGACCGATGACGACGGCACCACGGTGGACTGCAAGAAATCGATCAACATTCTTCCGTTGCGATACAGCGCCGTCTACGCGGAGGAAGAGGATAGAGCCGCCTTGGGCAGTGTGCCTGAGTACCAGGGAGACCCGGTGTCGGACGTCGGCTTGTCGCAGGCCAAATATACGGCTCGGCTTCTGCGGGAAGGCTACCTGTACGTGCTGGTCAACCGGCTGGGCACCTATCGCTGGGAGCATTGCTACTACGTCTCCGCCGATGCGCTAATGTCTCGTATCAACCCCTACGAGCCGACGAATGAAGGCGGTGGTATCTCTTACTTCTCCATCAATGACGTGGAGGACGTATCAGAGGGATACATGCTATTCCTGCCTGATCCGCTGAGCGTACGAATGCTTGAACGGCTCAAGTCGAACGCGCATCTGCGAGAGTCCCTGCAGCGCTTCGCCATCGCCGAGTTGGCCCACAGCTGCAGCGGGGAGAGTGTCATTCCGCCAACGATGCTGCAGTCCGAGGTTGCCGAATTCGTCGGCTATCATGACGAAGATGTCGGCCAGTTATTGCAGAAACAGACGTTTCCGTCGTTGACCGATCCGTTCGAAGAAAACGCTCAGCCTGCCGACTTGAAAACGTACTGGTCGCGTTTCGACAGTCTGCAACGTGCGCTGGACGGGCTTCAGGGGTTTGCGGTCGTACTGGCCGACCCCATCGGCATTACCCAGGAACTGAACAACCATCGCAACGATGCGCTGGAACCGCTCAAGGACTGGATGGAAAAAGAGGATGAGGATGGGCTTTCCAACGAGCAGCGTTTCTACACCTCGGAGCTGATTCGCAATCTGCGCCAGAATTATGTGGAAGGGCGAATCAATAGCCTGGCGCAGCGAGACGTCAGGCGGTTCAGGCTCCAGGTAGGCAATCGTTATCTGCCGCACGTCCGTGCCGTCGGCGAGGCCGAGATTGGTGGGAACCGTCAGCCGACAGCACGCGACTACGAGCTGGCCGAGGAGTACGAGGAGCGGCAGGCGGAGATTCTCGAATCGAGCTCCCAGCGAATCACAGCGGAACGTGGCTCGGAGTTTCGCCAGGAATACGATAGCCAGTATGCGCCGCTGCTGGATCAGAATGCACGCCAGGATTTCGACGATAGCATGGCCAAGCAGTCTCAGCGCCAGGAAGCCCTGATGGCCCCCAGAGTGTCGGATCATCTTGCCTGGCTGCAAAGCACGTCGTTTCTCGATGCTCTGGACTATTACGACTCTCGCGACCCGATTTGGGGCTGGGCTTACAGCATTCAGGTCGTGCAGGCCACCATGGGGATGGAGGGGAGCGACGACGGCGCTGCGCTGCTGAACCAGTGGTGGCGTGACATGAATATGAACGATCGCTCGAACCTGGCCTGGGCGGTCTACTGTCTCAATCAGTACGACATCCGCCTTGCCGGCCAACAGGATATCGAAGCATTTCGTGCCAAGGACGCACATGTTGCCGGCACCGACGACGACAGTTGGATGGGCCCGGAACCGCAGAACATCCTGCAAGGATTCAAGCATCTCACCACGGCATTCAATACGGCCAACGCGGCGCTGGAGGGAGAGTCACCCACCTGGTTTCGAGCGAACAGACTGGGTGTCACCATGGCCTGGTATACCCAGTTCATGAAAGGATTTTTCGAAAAGGCGCGCAGCGAGACCATGGACCGAACCACGCTGCGGATTTCCCTTGGGTTGATGCGGGCGCAGCTTGCCCGACATGCCGCACAGATCGGCGTCAACCGCCGCTGGTTCAGCAAGGGCTCGTCGCGTGAGCTCGCCAAGGCCAAACGCTTCTTGTCACGCGATATGCAAACGGCGCTGGAAGGCAATGGCAGCCAATTCATGCAATTCCGGCTGGGCGTGGCGGTCGCGATCATTGAAAGCTATGCGCTCTATCAGACGCTCTCCAAGCAAGACAAGGATTCGCGGGATTACGCCAGGATCGCGGGTGCGTTCGTGCTCGTGGCCAGCGCCATCGCGGACACGGCAGCATCCAGCATCAATATGGTCATGGTAATGGGGAAATACCATGCGACCGATGTCGGCAAGGCTGCCCAGTTCAGATTAGGTGGCTTCTCATTCTGGGGTGGGATGCTGGCGTCGGTGGGGGCGTTGTTTGGAGCGGTTGATGATTCATTGGAATTTCGCAAACAACTTCGTGAAGAAAACTATCTATTGATGTCAGCATATGGCGCACGTTTTTTAGCGAATGTTGGCATCGCTATTCTGGGCGCGGCAGTGACACTGGCGTCCTCGGCGGCCTTTTTATCTCGTATTGCGCAGCAGGGCAAAACCGCGCTGGCACGCCAGCTAGCCGGTTTGCTGGCGCCACTGGCCCGCTCCCTGGCGTCGGCGGCCATCCGTGGCGTGCTGATGGCCAGTTTCGCTGTGGTCTCCTGGGCCGGTATCATTCTGACGATCGGGTTCTGGGTTTTCGGCGATGATGCGCTGGAGGCGTGGTGCAAGCGCTGTGTCTTTACCACCGAGAGTGTGCCCGATCATTACGCCGACTATGCGGAAGAAGTCGGCGCCTTCCACCAGGCTTTACAGGACGTGACCTGATGTATTTCGTTGAGTGGCTGATGCGCCGCACCCTGACGGCGAGCAAGAAGGATATCACCGGCTTCGAGGGTGATATGAAGCAGTTCGAGAAGGCGACCGAGAAATACGGCAAGCAGTATCGGGGCATGCAGGAACAACAGGTCAGCGATGCGCCATCCGATGCACGCTCCATCTACAAGATGAATGACACCTATATGGATGTTAGAACCTTCTTCGATGAATGGAGGGGAGGGGTGTTGTTGGGGTTTTTTCCCTTGCTTTATGGCTTGTTGTTTTTTCCGATATTTATTCTTCCGGATGTTTCTTGGGCTCTGTTTAATGGTGTTTCTCATGTTAGTGGTAGAGAGCTGTCGTTCGGCGATTACTTTGGCATTATTGGGATTTGGGTGGTGTGGCTTGTGTTGGTTGCGGCATTTTTTTATCTCTTCTGGGTATTCCGTATGGAGTGTCTGGTCCAGCGCCATATCGTGGTCCGTTTCAATCGCAAGACGCGTAAGATTTATATCAATCGCCCCAATTTCGCCGGTGGCAATCAGGTCTATGACTGGGACGATGTGGTGGCGTCGGTCGATCCCGAGGATCAGGTGGTGACCAAGAAGCGCAAGCGCGAAATCCTGATGCTGTTCTTCTTCAAGCAGCGCACCGGTGCCGAGCATCACGACGTGGTCTTTCTCGGGGCGCCGCTGCGCAGCGATCATGAACTCTATGCACTTTGGGAGTACATCCGCCGCTATATGGAAGAGGGGCCGGAAAGCCTTCCCAAACCCAAGTGCATTCCCCGTTTTCCCTGGCCATGGCGTTCACTACTGGCCCCCTGGCGTTTTCTGGAGAACAAGTGGGCCGAGGCGCCCTGGAGCCCCAAAATGATTACGCTGGTGCTGATCGTCTCGCCGCTGATGCTGCTTCACGCCACGGCCCACTGGTGCTCCCTGATGCTGTGCTGGCCGGTGTACTGGCCGCGGCAATTGCGGCGCGAGAGCACGGCATCTGAGCCGGCGTGAGGGATTGTTCGGCGCCTTCCACCAGGCTTTACAGAACGGTCGACTTGCTGAACGACGCCGAGTGGTCCACCGGTGACGAGAAATCTATATCAGCCGTGAAAACTGACAGTCGCCACGGCGCCCGAACCCGCCTACAACGATACCTCTGCGCGCTGATTCGCGCTTGGCTCGATTCTGGAGATTGCCAGCACATGGTCCTGATGAAAACACTGAACAGAATCACCCGCCCCATAACACACGGGGGGCTGATTGCTCTGGTGACATTGATGATCCAGGGATGCGGAGAATGGGAACAGGGAGTACCAGCAATGAACGAACAGGAACAGCAAACGGTGGACGCCTACACCAGAACACAGGCTCCGGTGTGTATCGGTCGCTTTCAGGTGGCCATGCCACAACAACTTAAGTTGGGATTCAGTAGCCTGACGGTTAACAGCGCACGGATCAGTGCCAAGCTCACCACTCAGCAAATGTTCAACCGATTTGTTCGTGAAAGAACGGTAGCGGTCACCTGATGCCCGCCAACACAAAAGAATGTGCTCAAGATCAAAGTAAACTGAACACTTTTAACGATAAGCTTTTAAGTTCCACAGGCAGCCATGGGCGGCCGCCTGTTTTCACTATTATCCAACGGATGGATACCGGTTATGGAAGAGCCTAGAACAGCCCCTTTTCTC
>Ga0209300_1000802_pt1 | contig 14168 bp, 12 predicted proteins | sample Shrwel_input2_RT_FD_187535 | JGI IMG/M metagenome (GOLD analysis project Ga0209300, IMG submission 187535) | Subsurface microbial communities from deep shales in Ohio, USA - Utica-3 well 1 S input2 RT (SPAdes) (version 2) ... | reverse complement strand
GGTGTGGAGGTAATTAAAGAAGGGATTATTGCAGCCAGCCGCCCCCGGTACAATATCGGGTTGCCGGGGTGAAAAATGATCAATATCCGGAGAAACCGCTGCAGGCTTCTGTTAGTGTCGTAGTTGAAGGCATGAATAGTTGTGGTTATCAGAGGAATCGGCACAAATGGGTGCGAAAAGAAGTGGCACGCAGAAGCGTTCAATGGCGGAGTTGCGCAGCGACCGCGATTCTCTCTGGCACATTCTGTTCGAGCAATCCAGAGACGGCATTGTGGTGCTTGATCTGGAAGGTAACGTATTCGAAACCAACCAGCAGTTTGCCGACATGCTGGGCTACTCCAGTGACGACATTCGTAATATGAAAGTGTGGGAGTGGGATGCTTTTTTAACCAGAGAGCAGATACTTGAAAAACTCTGGCAAATAGACGGCTCCGGGCATCAGTTCGAGACCCGTCAAATCCGGAAAGACGGTGTCATCATTGATGTGGAGCTGAGCAACAGTGCGACCATTTTCGAAGGGCATAAGCTGATCTTCTGTATCTGCCGCGACATAACCCAGCGCAAGAAACTGGAAGACGAGATTTACCAGTATGCCACCACCGATACGCTGACCGGCCTTTTTAATCGCAGAACCTTCGAACAACGACTTAACGACGAAATCGCACTGGCAAAACGATACGGGTCGGCGCTTTCACTGGTGATGTACGACTTCGACAAATTCAAAAAGATCAATGACAGTTTTGGCCATGTCGAGGGCGATAAGGTTCTGGTGCAGTCAGCCCGGCTGGTCAGGGACAATCTGCGTGCTTCGGATATCGCGGTGCGTTGGGGTGGCGAGGAGTTCATGGTGCTGGTACCACAAACCAGTCTGGCTAACGCAATAACCCTGGCCGAAAAACTTCGTGGCGTGATTGCAACGCATCACTTCAGCCCAGAGTTTTCCATAACCGCGAGTTTTGGTGTTACCGAATTTATCCCTCAGGATGACAGGGACCAGTTGCTGAAACGGGTGGACGATGCGCTCTATCTGGCCAAGGATCGGGGGCGGAACCGGGTTGAGGCGCTGGCGGGGTAATGTCAGGAAGTTACTCTGTCACCGAATATCTTCGGAGAAACCTGGGCTCTGCTGCCTTCCCCGAGGCTTGCTCAGAAAAGGCAGAGGGCCGATTACTTCTTCAGTGGTCGTAATCGTTGTAAGTCATCGCAACCGCTTTGAATATCGCCCGTCCCTTGTTCATGGTTTCCTTCCACTCCATACGCGGCACGGAATCGGCCACGATGCCGGCGCCAGCCTGGATGTGCAGGGTGTTGTCCTTGATCACGGCGGTGCGGATGGCAATGGCGGTGTCCATGTTGCCGTTGAACGACAGATAACCCACGGCGCCGCCGTAGACGCCGCGCTTGACGGGCTCCAGTTCGTCGATGATTTCCATCGCCCGGATTTTCGGGGCGCCGCTCAGGGTGCCGGCGGGCAGGGTGGCGCGCAGTACGTCCAGGCAACTGGTGCCCGGCTTCAGGCGACCGGTGACGTTGGAGACGATGTGCATCACGTGTGAGTAACGCTCGACAATCATCTTGTCTGTGAGCTTCACGGTGCCGGTTTCAGACACCCGGCCGGCGTCGTTCCGGCCCAGGTCAATCAGCATCAGGTGCTCGGCAATTTCTTTCGGGTCCGCCAGCAGTTCTTTTTCCAGCGCCTTGTCTTCGGCTTCGGTGGCGCCGCGTTTGCGGGTACCGGCGATGGGCCTGACGGTGACTTCTTCGTCTTCCACTCGCGCCAGGATTTCCGGAGAGGAGCCGACAATGTGGAAGTCATCCAGGTCCAGGAAGTACATGTACGGCGAGGGGTTCATCACCCGCAGTGAGCGGTACAGGTTCAGTGGTGGCGCCTCGAAGGGAATCGACATGCGCTGGGAAATGACGGTCTGCATCACGTCGCCATCCAGCACGTAGCCTTTGATTTTATCCACCGCTGCTTCGTACTTGTCCTGGCTGAAGCCGGAGACGAAATCGCTTTCGTCCACTTCCTTGCCGCGCAGGTGCGCCGGTGTGCGGGGGGCGTTGGTGGTTTTCTGGCGTAGCTGGCCCTCAAGCTCGTCAATGCGGGTCTGGGCCTGTTCATAGGCGCCTTCCTCCGCCGGGTTTACGTGCACAATCAGGTGCAGTTTACCGCGCAGGTTGTCGAACACCACGATTTCATCAGACACCATCAGCAGGATATCCGGGGTGCCGAGCTGGTCGGGCGGGCAGCTGTTGCGCAGGCGTTTTTCGATGTAACGCACGGTGTCGTAGCCGAAGTAACCCACCAGGCCACCGTTGAAGCGGGGCAGTTCCGGCAGGTCCGGGGCGTTGAAGCGTTGCTGGTACTCATCGACAAACTCGAGCGGGTCGTCCACTTCGGCCTTTTCCACCAACTCGCCGGCTCGCGTTACCTCAATGCGATGGTCGAAAACTTTCAACACTTCCTTGCTGGGCAACCCGATGATGGAATACCGGCCCCACTTCTCACCGCCCTGAACCGATTCGAACAGGTAGGAATACGGGCCGCTGGCCAGTTTCAGGTAGGTGCTTAAGGGGGTGTCCAGGTCGGCCAGCACTTCGCGGTAAACGGGAATGCGGTTGTAGCCGGCCTGGGCGAGCTCGGAGAATTGCTCGGGTATCATGTCTCGGTTTCCTGAATCCTGATCTGCGTTTTACAGAAGCTCGGCGAGTGAATCTACGACCGCATCTGCGCCGAGGCTGTCTACGGAACTGCCAAAATTGTAGCCATAGCGTACCGCTACACAAGGAATGCCGGCGGCTTGTGCCGCGCTGACATCGGCGGTGGAGTCGCCCACCATAACGGTTGTGCCGGGAGTGCCGCCCAGTTGTTCCATGGCGTGTCTTAACGGTGCCGGATCGGGCTTCTTCACCGGCAGGGCATCACCGCCAAGCGCCAGTTCGAAATAGGGGGCCAGCCCCAGTTGTTCCAGCAGTGGCGCGACAAACTGCTGTGGCTTGTTGGTCACCACGGCCATGCGGCAATTGAGGGCTTTCAGATGATCAAGGCAGTCAATAACCCCGTCAAAAACCACGGCATGGCGGCCATTGTTCTGTTCATAGGCCTGATAGAACATGTTCAGGGCATCCTCGAAAATGGCATCGTCGCCCGGTGACGGTGGCTGCCACTCGAATTTTCCTGCCAGGGCCCGGCGGACCAGTACCGGAGAGCCGTTGCCCACCCAGTGGCGCACACTTTCCTGGTCCACCGGGCTTTTGCCCAGTTGTTTCAGCATCTGATCGACCGCGATCGCCAGATCCGGCGCGCTGTCTACCAGAGTGCCGTCCAGGTCAAACAGGGCGACACCCGGCCAGCGGGCGTTGAACAGGCCTTTCAGGCTCATTGGCCAATGGCCCTGCGGGCCGCTTCCAGTTCGGCGCGCATGGCGTCGATGGTGGTTTTGTAGTCCGGTGTTTTGAAGATGGCGGAACCGGCTACGAAGGTGTCGGCGCCGGCTTCCGCAATCTCGCGGATGTTGTCGGTGTTCACGCCGCCATCGATTTCCAGGCGGATATCCTGGCCGCTGGCATCGATCTTCCGGCGCGCTTCACGCAGCTTGTCGAGGGTGCCTGGAATGAATTTCTGACCCCCGAAGCCAGGGTTGACCGACATCATCAACACCATGTCGAGCTTGTCCATCACGTAATCCATGTAGCTCAACGGAGTGGCCGGGTTGAACACCAGCCCGGCCTTGCAGCCGCCGTCGCGGATCAGTTGCAGAGAACGGTCGATATGGTTGCTCGCTTCCGGGTGGAAGGTAATGTAACTGGCTCCGGCGTCGATAAACATACGGATGAGATCGTCAACCGGCGAGACCATCAGGTGCACATCAATGGGCGCAGTCACGCCGTGCTTGCGCAGGGCTTCGCACACCATGGGACCGATGGTCAGGTTGGGCACGTAGTGATTGTCCATCACGTCAAAATGGACAACGTCTGCACCGGCGGCCAATACGTTGTCGACTTCTTCGCCCAGGCGGGCAAAATCGGCGGAGAGGATGGATGGGGCAATCAGGTACGGGTTCATCAGGGCTCTCTCGATCAATTGAATTATCGGCTGGTTTGTAAGCTGGTAGTCTATCAGCTTGCCAGCCATTTTCGCAGCGCGAGGAACCGCAATTGAGATCGGAACAGATACTGCCAGTGCTCTTGTGCGGCTTGCTCACTACTTTTGCTGCAGGAGTCTGGGCACAAGAAGACGAGCAAGGCCAGGCCGCCCAACAGGAGCAGGAAGCGCAGGATCCGCCCAGGCAACGGCCTTTGTCCCTGACGGGTCTGGGGGAGTGGGCGCTGGCCCGGCAATATCCGGAACAGGCGGTGTGGCTGAACCTGGAGGACGACAGCCGGGCATTGGCACTGTTGAGCCCGGAGCTTGAAACACCGGTACGCAGCGCGGTAATTGTTCTGGCGGATGAGGGGCAGACGGCGGATCAGTCCATTCTGGGCGCGTTACGTCAGTCATTGTCAGAAGTCGGTATGGCAGCCATGACGCTGGGGCTGGAGGCGCCGCCGCGTGTGTTGCGCGATAGCCGCCTGGCCCGGGATGTCCCCATGCCAGGCGACCAGGAGGGCGGTGAGCCGGAAACCGATGATCCGGCCAGAGCCGGGCAGGATTCAGTGATGATCGATGTGGCGGCGGCAGAAGACCTTGAGCAGCTGGCGGAGGAATACCGCAAGGGCGTCCGAGCAGTACTGAATGCTGCTGCGACCGAGTTGAATGAGCGTGGCTATCAGCGATTGCTGGTGCTGGGGGTTGGCTGGTCCGCCGATTATGTGACCGAATGGGCCGCCAGCCGGGAAGACTTGCTGGGGGCGGTCTGGCTGGCCCCGAAATTCTCTCCACAGCGCCTGGACGCTCTGGCTGAGATGCTGGCGGCTGAAAGGAACTGGTGGTTGATGGATCTTCATGACAGTAGTGGGAAGATAGCGAAGCAGGGCCGGCAACGCGGTGCACAGTTTGCACGGGCTGAAGTCGGCCGTTATCAGCGGCAGCCATTGCCGTTGGCCAGTCCGCCCCAGCGTGATGATGCCGCCCGGGTGGTTAACCGGATCAGTGCGAGGGTGGATCGATAGCCTTCAGACCAGTTGATGTCGCTTCTGGATCAGCTCCCAGGCTTGCTGGTAACTCAGCAACTGGTCTTTGGCGATGGCCCGCTCTGACGGTGTCAGTTTCTGTTGCGCCAGCTTGTCCGGGTGGCAGGCGGACACTTTTTTGCGGTAGCTGCGTTTGATGTCGGTCAGGCTGTCTCTGCGGGTAACGCCCAGAATACGACAGGCCTGTTCGTAGGTGGTCGGCCGTTCTCTGGCGGCAGAGGTTTGGGCCCAGAGCTTGCTGGCATAGCTTTCAAAAATTTCGTCGGCCACGGCGACAGGCAGGCCCAGGCGGGTAATGCTGTCTTCGCAGCGGTAGCGCCTGGCTTTGCCCGGCTGGCCATGGACCTGTGCGCCATGGCACAGACAGATGGCCGTTACTACTGCCGCAGCGGGCCGAAGATGGGACCGGAGCCGGAGTGGCAGGCCCCGGTACAGGGGCAGATCATCCGCCCGCTTGCCTCGTTGGAACTGTTGGATGGCCTTGCGCCGCTGGCGGGATGACAGCGACAGAGCTTTCATCAGGCCCTCGGCAAAACGGATGTCGGTTTCAGTGATCCGCCCGTCCGCCTTGGCAATGTGGCCCAGGAAAAAGAACAGGGCTTTCCGATACCCGCGAGGTAATCCCTGCTGCCTGATCAGCGTTTGCGCGTTGTGATCGCACCGGGAGAGTTCCGGCAGCAGATTGCAGACTACAGATTCCAGTCTGGGAGGCAGCTCAGGTTGTTGTCGGGTTTTGCTCATGGCTGGCTTCCGTGTTCAGCGAGCCGGTGATCGAGCTCCATTAGCCTCTGTGGTGTTCCTATATCCATCCACTGCCCGCGATGATGCAGACCCCGTACCTTTTGTTCTGCCATGGCCCTGCGCAGCACGGGGCCGAGCTTTCCGGCGGTGTCGTCCAGCCCGGCAAACAGGGCGTGGTGGAGCAGGCTGATGCCGGTGAAGGTCAGGCGGTTTTCACCGTCATCGGCCAGTTTGCCGTTGGCTTGCAGGCTGAAGTCGCCTGCCGGATTGTGTTCCGGGTTGTCGGTCATCACCAGTAATGCCTGGCATCGCGGGTCTTCCGGTGGCTGTAACTGTTCCAGCGGGAAGTCAGTCCAGATATCGCCATTGATGACCACGAACCAGCTGTTTTCTGTGTCCGTCAGCAGGGGCAGCGCGCGAACAATGCCGCCGGCGGTTTCCAGCGGCTCATTTTCCGCGGAATACTGGATGTTTACGCCGAATTTCGCGCCGGAGCCCAGAGTTTCCTCAATCTGTTCGCCCAGCCAGGCATGGTTGATCACCAGATCGGTGAAGCCAGCTGCGCGCAGGCTTTCGATGTGATGCACGATCAGTGGCTTACCACCGGCTTTCAGCAGCGGTTTGGGTGTGTCCAGAGTCAGCGGGCGCATACGCTCGCCTTTGCCGGCGGCAAGAATCATGGCTTTCACTGGCCGCTGCTCTCCTGATCCGGGACTGGCCCTATTCGCTCTTCAATCCGGGGAATCACAGTGGCGCATAACCATTCGTGCAAGTTGCGAAACGCCGGCTGTCGGGCGCTGGCGTCCCGGATATAGCTGACGGTTCGGGGAATGTCGGCGAGAAACCCGGTCTTGCCGTCGCGAATCGCCAGGCGGGCAAAGATACCGGCGGCTTTCAGGTGCCTCTGCATACCCATCAGCTCGAACCACTGCAGGAACGTGTCAGCGTCCGCCCGGTGCAGGCCGGCATTCAATGTGATCTGGCGATAATGTTCCAGCCATTGATGCACGTCTTGTTCCGGCCAGCGTACGTAGCAGTCTTTCAGCAGTGAGACAGCGTCGTAGGTGACCGGGCCGCGTACGGCATCCTGGAAATCGATGACTCCTGGCCGGCTCTGGCCTTTCTGGATCAACAGGTTACGGGAATGGTAGTCCCGGTGCACGGTGACTTCAGGCTGTGCCAGTGCGCTCTCTTTGAGCAGGCCGAAGGCGGTGTCCAGCAGAGCTTTTTCCTGGTTGCACAGTTGCAGGTCGAGCTGTTCTTCCAGCAACCAGTCCGGAAACAGGGCCATTTCCCGATCCAGCAGGGCTGCGTCATAGGCGGGTAGTGGATAATCCACCGGGTCGGGCAACTGTGCTATCCGTGCCAGTTCATCCAGTGCCTGGCGGTACAGGGTGTCGGCGTTATCTGTCGTCAGCGTGGGTAGCATCAATTGATCGCCGAGGTCTTCGAGCAACAAAAAGCCCTGTGGCCGGTTCTGGGCTTCTATCGCTGGCACACCAATGCCTCTCTGGTGCCAGTGCCGGGCAATGGCCAGGAAGGGCCCGCAATCTTCATGTTCAGGCGGTGCATCCATGATGATCAGAGGCGCAGGCTGCTGGCCGGGCAGGCTCTGCCACACCCGGAAATAACGGCGGAAGCTGGCATCGCCGGACACCGGTTCCGGAGTGGCGGTGTCCAGACCGGGGAATTGTCGGATCCAGTCGGTCAGCAGTTGCAGGCGGGTATCCATGGCGGTGCGGTGCTTCCTGAGTTGATGTAGCCAAACGGTATCAGACCAGTATAAAGAGCGTAAAACGGATTTGCAGCGGTGTTTCCGTTAACAAGCCGGTGGGGCGCGTGTAAACTAGCGCGGTGTTTATCATTCACCCGGAACAGGAACGTTGTCACCGTGCCCAGCCGTTACTATCGCCTGACAGGGATCAGGGCCCGCTTTGCCGGCAGTTTGCTCGTGGCAGGGTTGGTGTCCGGGATGATGCCGGCCGGAGCCGCCAATGGTGAACCTTCACAGGCTCCCAGCGCCGCCGAGATAGACTGGCGCCCACGTAGCGAATTGCCGCCTGAAACCCGGGAACGTCTGCCGGTTTTCTGTGAAGGTGGTTATCTGCCCTCGCCGGCAGCTGATGGCGCCGTTGCCGGGGGGATTGGTGAAAACACCGATGTGCCACTGCGGGCCAGTTCTCTTGATGCCCGCTATGAATTGGATTCCGTGCTGTATCTGCAAGGTGATGTAGAACTACAGCAGGGCAGTTTTCAGGTGTCCGGTAGCGAAGCGCGTTACAATCAGCAGTCAGGCATAGTCAGCCTTCAGGGACCGTTGGTCAGCCGGGGGCAGGGCTTTTTGTTGACGGGACAGGATGCGCTTTATTCAGTGCAGTCCGGCCAACTGGATATTAACACCGCGACGTTTCTTTTTCATGAAGCCGAAATCCGGGGTGAAGCGTCATCGCTGTCCCGCGTTGGTGAAAACCAGGTATTGATCACCGATGGCAGATTGACTACCTGCGGCCCACAGCAGAATGACTGGGCAGTAGTGGCCTCGGATATAAAACTGGATCGGGCCGAAGGCTTTGGTGTAGCCAAACACGTGCGCCTGGAAGTGCTGGACACTCCGGTATTTTACTGGCCGTACATGAGCTTTCCCATTGATGACCGTCGTAAGAGCGGTTTTCTCTACCCGCAGTTTGGTTCATCCAGTGCTGGCAGTGGTGCGTTTCTGGCCACGCCCTACTACCTGAATCTGGCTCCGAATTACGATGCCACGGTCACGCCCCAGTTTATTCAGGGGCGGGGGCTTTTCACTGAGTTGGAAGGTCGTTATTTGAGTTCGCTCGGGCAGTCAGTGTTGCAACTCGGCTACATCAACAATGATTCAGCGTTCGAAGAAGAGAACCCGGGAGTAGACGGTGAACGATGGGGACTGGATTTCACCACACGGGCCGGGTTTGGCGGTGGCTGGCATGGCTACGTTGATTATGCCGCCGTCTCGGATGAAGACTATCTGAGCGACTTGAACCTCAGCCTGGATATCAACCAGACCACGCACCTGCGTCGGCGAGGCGGTGTGCGCTACTCGGGGGCCAACCAGTACTTCGAGGCCTATCTGAATGGCTACCAGACCATCCGTGAGCGTATTGCCGATGAGAACAAGCCTTACGACCAGCTGCCAGAGATCATCTACGGTGGAACCGCCGAGGTCGGTGCAGTCGAAGCCAGCCTGGAGAGTCAGTACACTTGGTTTGACCGGGATAATGACTTTCAGACTACCGATAAGCTAGAGCTTGCCACTGGCCAGCGCTTGCGCGCCATTCCCGAGGTGGCTCTACCCATGCGCGCGCTCTGGGGCTATAGCAGGCCATCGGTCAGCGTGGATTATACCCGTTACGAACTGGATGATTATGAATACAAGCAGCGTGACGGCAGTTTCGACCGGACAGTGCCGGTGTTCGAGTGGGATAACGGGTTATACTTCGACCGCCGGGGCGAGCTGTTTGATATTCCCTACAATCAGACACTGGAGCCCCGCCTGTATTACGCCCGCGCCGATGCCGAGGCTGACCAGAGCCACATTCCGGATTTCGACACCGGTCTGAAAAGCTTCCGCTTTGACCAGTTATTCGACCGCAACCGCTTCACCGGTGGTGACCGGGTGGGCGACACCAACCAGCTAACGGTTGCCCTGACCAGCCGTATTAACGACCTGGTGACCGGTGCCGAGCGGGCCAGGATCAGCGTGGGGCAGGTGCATTACTTCGATGATTGGGAAGTGGCCTTAAACGATAATTGCGGGCGGACTGACTGTTCGGATGCAGACTCACCTCTTGCGGGCGAGTTGGTGCTTAACCCCATCGATACCTTTGAAATTCGCTCCTCTGGTCTGTGGGATCCTGAAACGGGGGAAACCGTTGAAGGGCGCAGTCAGCTGACTTTTCACACCAAAGATTATCGTTACCTGGCCACATTGGGGCATACCTACAGCCCCGACAACGACCTGGAGCAGACGGATGTCGGCACGGTATTCCCGATTACCGACCGGGTCAGCGCCGTTGGCCGGTGGGTTTACGACTCCGGTCTGGACCGCACGGTCGGTTCCCTGGCCGGCCTGGAATACAATAACTGTTGCTGGAGTGTGCAGGTGGTACATCAGAACTACCTGACCGACGATAGAGAGCTGGATTCCCGCTTGCTGTTCCGGGTTGAACTCAGAGGTCTGGGTGGCAGTGGCGGTGCATCCGACAGTATTTCCGATGCCATTTATGGCTATGACGAGCGTGAACGCCGCCGGTTTGGAACTCCGCGCCCGTAAAACGAACCAAGGTCTGCGATGCCGGTTCTGGCTCGTAGCTGCGAATTGACCAATCAAGAGGTGATTATGAAGGCGACTGTCCGCCACGGACTGACAATGCTGCTGACACTGGCCATGGTGGCGCTGTCGGTTTCCGCCCATGCTGAGCGAAAATTGCTGGATCAGGTGGTAGCCATTGTTGATGACGAAGCCATCCTGCAGAGCGAGCTTGATGCCAGGGTTAATACCATTGTTGGTCGTCTGAGTGCTCAGGGCACGGGTCTGCCACCTCGGAGCGTGCTTGAGGAGCGCGTTCTGGAGCAACTGATTTCAGAGTCCATCCAGCTTCAGATGGCCGATGAAATGGGTATGCGCATCAGTGATAACGAACTGAACGAAACTCTGGCGAACATTGCCAGGAGCAACAACATGAGTCTGGAGCAGTTCGAACAGCAACTGGCTGAGGAAGGCGTGACCTATCAGCAGGCCCGGGAGCAGATTCGTAATGAAATGCTGACCAGCCGGGTGCAGCAGCGCCGCGTAGGCAATCGGGTGCGGATTACCGACAGGGAAGTGGAAAACTATCTGCAGGCCCAATCTGCCCGAGGTGTCAGCGAGCCGGAATATCGTCTGGGCTACATTTTCATTGAAGTGGATGAGCCGGGTAACGAAGCCTCTGAAGAGCAGGCCCGGGCAAAGGCTGAAGAGCTTCGCCAACAAATCGAGGATGGCCGAGACTTCGCGGAAGTCGCTGTGGCCGAGTCCGACGCCAGTAATGCCCTGGAAGGTGGTGACATGGGCTGGCGTAAAGAAAGTCAGTTGCCTTCGCTGATAGCGCCGGTGGTTCCGGAACTGAAAGAAAGCGAGCTGTCGGAAGTGCTGGAAAACAACAGCGGTTTCCACCTGGTGCAGGTGAAGGAAAAGCGTGGTGGTGAGTCGCAGGAGTTCGTTGAGCAGCACCGGGTTCGCCATATCCTTATCCGTCCGTCCGACGCGATGACTGAAGCCCAGGCTGAGGAGCGTATCCGGGAGATTTACCAGCAACTGCAGGATGGCGCCGACTTTGCGGCTCTGGCGCGGGAGTTGTCCGATGACCCTGTTTCCGGATCGGATGGCGGCAACCTGGGCTGGGTCAGCCCCGGGCAGATGGTGCCGGCATTCGAACAGGCCATGATGGAAGCTGATGTGGGTGAATACTACGGTCCTGTCCGGTCCCGGTTTGGCTGGCATATTTTGCAGGTTCAGGAACGTCGTGAACAGAACGTGACCGATTCCAACAGGGAGTCTCAGGCTCGCCAGGCCATTTACCAGCGTAAATTCGAAACCGAATTGCAGAATTGGCTGCGTGAGATCCGCGACGAAGCCTTCATCGAGTTCAAGGGTGAGTACGCGGACATGAACGCGAACAGTGAGGGCAATGACGCCTCATGAGTGAGCCCGTGATCCTGGCGCTGACAGCCGGTGAACCGGCTGGTATTGGCCCGGAGTTGTGCCTTCAACTGGCCGGTGAAAATCGCCAGGCCGGCATTGTGGTAGTTGCCAGCCATTCGTTGCTGGCGGCCCGCGCCGCAACACTGGGTTTGAGTGTGCAGTTGCACGACTGGCAGCCCGGCCAGACCCCGGAAACCCGCGCCGGGCATTTATCCGTGCAACAGGTGGAAGGTTGCCAGTCTGAAGCGGCTGGGAAGCTGAATGTCGGCAACAGTCAGTACGTGCTCGACACGCTCACCCGGGCGGCCAAGGGCTGCCTGAGCGGCGATTTCGACGGCATGGTGACGGCCCCCGTGCACAAGGGCGTGATTAACGAAGCCGGCATTGCCTTCAGCGGACACACCGAATTTCTGCAGGAACTCTGTGGCGTTGAGCGCGTGGTGATGATGCTGGCCACTGACGAATTGCGTGTGGCACTGGTAACCACTCACTTACCCCTGAAGGATGTTCCGGCAGCCATCACGCCGGAGCGCCTCAAGCAGGTGACCCGAATTCTGGATGCGGACCTGAAGACGTTCTTCGGCATCAGACAGCCTCGCATCCTGGTGGCCGGGCTGAATCCCCATGCCGGCGAAGGGGGGCACCTGGGCCGCGAGGAAACCGAAGTTATTGAACCGACGCTGAAAAATCTGAGGGCCGAGGGCATTAAACTGACCGGCCCGCTGCCTGCCGACACCCTGTTCACGCCCCACTGGCTGGATAACGCCGATGCGGTGTTGGCCATGTACCACGATCAGGGCTTACCGGTGCTGAAGTTTCAGGGCTTTGGCCGCGCGGTGAATATCACCCTGGGGCTGCCTATTGTCCGTACCTCGGTTGACCACGGCACCGCGCTGGATCTGGCCGGCACCGGCAAGGCCGATGCCGGCAGTCTGCATACCGCCATTCGCGTGGGCGAACAAATGGCCCGCTGCCGGCGGGCAGCAAAGGCCGGAGAGCCATCATGAGTAGCAAGCAGGGTCACAAGGCCCGCAAACGTTTCGGTCAGAACTTTCTGCATGACCCGGGGGTGATCGAGAAAATTATCCGGGCCATCAATCCCAGACCGGAAGATGCCCTGGTCGAGATTGGCCCCGGTCTGGGCGCACTGACGGAAGAAATTCTGGGAGTAAATCCGCACCTTCAGGTGGTCGAGCTGGACCGAGACCTGATTCCGGTGCTGCGTACCAAGTTTTTCAACTATCCGGACTTCAGAATCCACGAAGCCGATGCGTTGAGTTTTGACTTCAGCGAGCTGATGACCGACCGCCCGCTGCGAATTATCGGTAATCTGCCGTATAACATCTCCACGCCGTTGATTTTTCACCTGCTGTCGCAATCCGGTGTGGTGCAGGACATGCACTTCATGCTGCAAAAAGAGGTGGTGCAACGTCTGGCAGCCGTGCCCGGCGACAACAACTATGGCCGGTTGGGCATCATGGCGCAGTATTTTTGCAAAGTGCAGCCCCTGTTTGAGGTTGGCCCGGGTGCCTTCCGGCCCGCGCCCAAGGTGGATTCCGCCATTGTGCGGCTGGTGCCTCACACCGAGCTGCCACATCCGGCGAAGGATCTGAAAACCCTGCAGGCGGTAGTGCGTACCGCCTTCAGTGCCAGGCGCAAAACCCTGCGCAAAGCCCTGGGTTCGATGATTACGGTGGAGCAGCTGCAGTCGCTGGGCATTAACGATGGCCTGCGCCCGGAAAACCTGAGCCTGGCGGATTACGTACAGATAGCAGACCGGCTGGTGGATGTTGAAGTTATAACCGCGAACGGCAATGAGGTAAGTAATGACTGACTACGCCATTGGCGATATTCAGGGCTGTTATGACCGGCTGCGGGATGTGTTGGCAAAAGTGAATTTCTCACCGTCGCAGGACCGGCTCTGGGTGGCTGGCGACCTGATCAACCGCGGGCCCTCCTCTCTGGATACGCTGCGCTATATCAAGAGCCTGGGTGATTCCGCAGTGGTGGTACTGGGTAACCACGATCTGCACCTGCTGGCGGTTGTTTTTGGCGGCCATGACACCAAAAAGAAAGATACATTGCAGGACATTCTGGGCGCCCCGGACTGTGACCAGCTGATCGATTGGCTACGCCAGCAGTTTCTGTGTGTCCACGACGAAAGCCGCAACCTGGTGATGACCCACGCCGGCCTGCCCCATATCTGGAGCGTAGACCAGGCCATGGCATACGCCCGGGAAGTGGAGGCGGTCATCCGTAGCGATAACGCAGAGGCGTATTTCAGCCAGATGTACGGCAATCAGCCGGATCGCTGGTGTGATACGCTCAGTGGTATGGAGCGCTGGCGGGCGATTACCAATTATTTCACCCGTATGCGCTTCATTGCCGAAGACGGCACCATGGAGCTGGCCACCAAAGAGTCTGCCGACAATCCACCCGAGGGCTACGCCCCCTGGTTCGAATATCCCCGGCAGGACGACACACAGATTATTTTCGGTCACTGGGCGGCCCTGGAAGGCGCCACCGGCAATGATCAGTTTGTCGGGCTGGATACTGGCTGCGTCTGGGGTGGTGCATT
>Ga0209300_1000798_pt1 | contig 14179 bp, 13 predicted proteins | sample Shrwel_input2_RT_FD_187535 | JGI IMG/M metagenome (GOLD analysis project Ga0209300, IMG submission 187535) | Subsurface microbial communities from deep shales in Ohio, USA - Utica-3 well 1 S input2 RT (SPAdes) (version 2) ... | reverse complement strand
GCACGCTCTCGGCGGACGATACGGACCTGATCGTGCTGCCGGAAATGTTCGCTACGGGGTTCACCATGAATTCCCGCGAGATGGCCGAGCCCATGGCGCAAAGTGCCACCGTCGGCTGGATGGTCGAACAAGCCCGCCAGCGTAGCTGCGTAGTGACCGGCAGCGTGGCCGTGGTCGAGGACGGCGAGTATTTCAATCGTCTTATCTGGGCGCGCCCGGATGGCGATATCACGCATTACGACAAGCGTCACCTGTTCCGCATGGCCGGTGAGCATGAGCGCTATGGCATGGGCAATGAGCGTGTCATCGTCGAGCTCAAGGGCTTTCGCATTCTGTTGAGTGTCTGCTATGACCTGCGATTTCCCGTATGGCTGCGCCAGCAGCCCGCGCCCGGCGAGCATTTCGAGTATGATGCGCTGCTGTGCGTTGCCAACTGGCCCGCGCCCCGTCGTCAGCCTTGGCGGACCCTACTACAGGCACGTGCCGTCGAAAACCTCTGCTATGTGATCGGCGTCAATCGCGTTGGGGAAGACGCCAAGGGGCTGGCGTACGCGGGCGACTCGATGCTGGTCGACTTCAAGGGCGAGCCTTTGATCGACGAGCCACGCGACGCGCCCTTCATGCGTACCGGTCGCCTGGATCGCCAGGCGCTGAGTGCGTTCCGTGACAAATTTCCGGCCTGGATGGACGCCGATCGCTTCCAGGTCGAGGAGTGAATTGACTGCATGCGTCTCGACCGTTTTTTAAGTGAAAGTACCGAGCTGACGCGCTCGCTGGCCAAGAGAGCCCTGCACCGCGGCGAAGTCGAGGTGGATGGCGAAGTGATCAAGAATTCTGCCTTCAAACTCGGTGACAAACAGGACGTGCGTTGGATGGGCGCGCCTCTGGCCCTGGTCGGTGTGCGCTATCTGATGCTCAACAAGCCCACGGGCTACGAGTGCACGACACGTCCGGGGCGCTATCCCTCAGTGGTCGAGCTGCTGGATGTCACCAAGCGCGAGCGCCTGCACATCGCGGGGCGCCTGGATGTGGACACCACCGGACTCGTGTTGATTACCGAGGATGGCCAGTGGTCGCATCGACTGACATCTCCCAAGCGGCGCTGCGACAAGCACTATCTCGTGACGCTGGCCCAGCCACTGATGGAAGGGGCGGAAGATCTCCTGGCAGCGGGGCTAATGCTGGAAAAGGAAGACAAGCCGACATTGCCCGCGCGCCTCGAGCGTCTGCCGACGTCGGGCGAAGATGAGGGGGTTCAAGCGCGGCTGGTCATTCAGGAAGGCCGCTATCATCAGATCAAGCGCATGTTCGCGGCGCTGGATAACGAGGTGGTGGCGTTGCACCGTGAGCAAGTCGGCGACATCGTTCTCGATCCAGCGCTCGCGACGGGCGAGTGGCGGGAGCTTAGCGAAGCGGAAATCGCTTCCATCTAGTTTATACCGTTATCTAGCATAAGCGCTTATCGGCTCTTAACCTGATGGCGGCGTCATAGGGCCGCCGGGGAAGTTCGTCAGGTATCGAAATGCAGGCCAGAGGCCTCGAGAAGGCGCTTGGTATAGGGTTTTCGGGGCTGCCTGAGTAGCGTTTCGCAGTCGCCTTGCTCGATGATCTCGCCGTCCTTGAGCACCACGATTCGGTGTGCCATCGCGCGCACCACGGCGAGGTCGTGGCTGATGAACAGGTAGCTAAGCCCGCGTCGTGCCTGCAGGCCGCGGAGCAAGCCGATAAGCTGCTTCTGAACGCTGCGGTCGAGTGCGGACGTCGGTTCGTCGAGTACCACGAGGTCGGGCTCGAGGATGATGGCACGTGCCACGGCGATACGCTGGCGCTGGCCTCCCGAAAATTCATGCGGATAGCGCGCCGCGCAATTCGCCGGCAGACCGACTTCCTCGAGGGTGGTGGCGACCCGCTGTTCGACCTCTGCGTCGCTGAGAGTCGGGTGATGGAAGCGCAGCCCTTCACTGACGATATCCATGACCGGCATGCGTGGCGAGAGCGAGCCGTAGGGATCCTGGAAGACGACTTGAAAGCGCCGCCGACGGCGGCGTAGCGCGTTGCCGCGTAATGTATCCAGGCGTTCGCCATCGAAGCGGATCTCGCCGTCGGCGGCGGTCAGGCATAGAAGCGCCAATGCCAGGGTGGTCTTGCCGGAGCCGGATTCCCCGACCAGGCCCAGTGTTTCGCCGCGCGCCAGGGTGATATCCAACGGCTGGACGGCCACGAATGGGGCGGGGCGGCGCCCGAACCAGGACTTGCTGCGCGCGAAGGAGACGCCGAGATGGTGTGCCTCGAGCAGCATCTGGCGTGCCGCCGGCAACGGCGCGGCATGGCCATCGGGGTTGGCGTCGAGCAGGTGTCGGGTATAGGCCGCGCGGGGGGCATCGAAGACGCGTGTGACGCTGCCGCTTTCGACGAGTCGACCGTGCTGCATGACATGCACGTTGTCGGCATGCCGGCGCACCAGGTTGAGATCATGAGTGATGAACAGCATGGCCATGCCATTGGCGTCGCGTAACCGTGCCAGCAAGGCCAAAACTTCCTGCTGTACCGTGACATCGAGCGCCGTGGTCGGCTCATCGGCGATGAGCAGTCGTGGCGCGTTGGCGATGGCCATGGCGATCACCACGCGCTGGCGTTGCCCGCCCGAGAGTTGATGGGGGTGCGCGTCGAGGAGTTCATCGGGGCGTGGCAACTGTACTTCCACGAGCAGTTCCCGGGCGCGCAGGCGGGCGGCACGGCCGCGCAAGCCTTGGTGAAGACGCAGTGCTTCGCTGAGCTGCTTGCCGACCGGGTGCAAGGGGTTGAGCGAGGTCGTGGGTTCCTGGAACACGAAGCCAACTTGACCGCCGCGCAGCGTATTCCAGCGCCGCGGTGATAAACCCTCGAGAGATTCTCCGCAGAGCCGGCGTCCGCCCTCGACTCGCGCGCCAGGCGGCAGCAGATCGAGGGCGCCGAGGGCGGAGACCGACTTGCCGGAGCCGGATTCACCGACCAGCGCCGCGGTTTCTCCACGCCGTATGGTAAGTGACAGGTCTTCGACGACGCGCATGTCGCCGAAGGCAATGCTCAGCGCATCGAGTTCGAATACGACGTCGTCATTGGCCATGCGCGGTTCTCCCGGGTAGATCGTCGGTATCGGCGGAGGTCGACGGGGTGGTGCTGGGCACGTGGCGCGGGTCGAAGGCGTCACGCAGTCCTTCACCAATGAATACCAACAGCGAGAGCATGATCCCGAGACTCAGGAAGGCCGTGATGCCAAGCCAGGGCGCTTGCAGGTTGTTCTTGCCTTGGGCGACGAGTTCACCCAGTGAGGGCGAGCCGGGCGGCAGTCCGAAGCCCAGGAAATCCAGCGCGGTGAGGGTGGTGATCGCGCCGGTGAACAGAAACGGGATGAAGGTCAAGGTGGCGACCATGGCGTTGGGTAGTACGTGGCGCCACATGATCAGGCGCGATGGCAGCCCCATGGCGCGTGCCGCGCGCACGTACTCGAGATTGCGCGCGCGCAGAAATTCGGCACGCACGATGTCGACCAGCCCCAGCCAGGAAAACAGCAGCATGATGCCCAACAGCCACCACAGATTGGGTTGCACCAGGCTGGCGAGGATGATCAGCAGGAACAGTACCGGCATGCCCGACCAGATTTCGATGATGCGCTGGCCGATCAGGTCGACCTTGCCGCCGAAATAGCCTTGTATGCCGCCAAACAGGACCCCGAGCACCATGGAGCCCAGCGTCAGTATCACAGCGAAGACCACCGACAGGCGAAAACCGTAGAGCACGCGGGCGAAGACGTCGCGGCCGTGGTCATCGGTTCCCAGCCAGTGGCGCGCTGAGGGCGGTGAAGGCGCAGGTCCCTCTAGCTGACGATCCAGCGTGTCGTAGGAGAAGGGCACGATCGGCCATAGCATCCAGCCCTGCGATGTTATGTTTTCCCGGACCACGGGATCGCGATAGTCGGCCGTGGTAGGGAGGAAGCCCCCGAATTCGGTTTCGGGATAATCGAATACCACCGGCGCGTACCACTGACCTTGATAATACATGACGAGAGGCTTGTCATTGGCGATCAACTCGGCGCCCAGGCTGGCGATCAGCAGCAGGGCGAAGGCCCACAGCGACCACCAGGCGCGACGGTTGCCGCGAAAGATCTGCCAGCGACGGCGGGCGATGGGAGACGGTTGCGCGCGCATGCGAAGTGTCATCATGCCCCTCGTGTCGCGAAGTCGATGCGTGGGTCGACCCATACATAGGTGAGATCCGAGATCAGCTTGAGCACCAAGCCGATCAAGGTGTAGAGATACAGGGTGCCGAAGATGACCGGGTAATCGCGCTGCATGACGGCTTCGAAGCCGAGTAATCCAAGGCCGTCGAGCGAGAAGATGACCTCGATCAACAGCGACCCGGTGAAGAAGATGCCGATCAGTGCCGAGGGGAGTCCCGCGATGATGATCAGCATCGCGTTGCGGAACACGTGGCCGTAGAGTACGCGGTTCTCGCCAGCGCCCTTGGCGCGTGCGGTGAGTACGTATTGCTTGTGGATCTCGTCGAGGAAGCTGTTCTTGGTCAGCATGGTGAGCGTGGCGAAGCTGCCGATGGCCGAGGCCAGCACGGGCAGCGCGATGTGCCAGAAATAATCCTGGATCTTGCCCCACCAGGAAAGATCGGCGAAGTCCGGCGAAGTCAGCCCGCGCAGCGGAAACCAGTCCAGGTAGCTGCCGCCGGCGAACACCACGATCAAAAAGATGGCGAACAAGAATCCCGGCACGGCGTATCCCACAATGATCAGCCCCGACGTCCAGACATCAAAGCGTGAGCCGTGGCGCAGGGCCTTGCGTATGCCCAGCGGTATCGAGATCGAATACACCAGTAGCGTGGTCCAGAGTCCCAGTGAGATCGATACCGGTAGGCGTTCGACGATCAGGTCGATCACCGGCCGCCCGCGGAAAAAGCTCTCACCCAGATCGAAGGTGGCGTAATCGGCGAGCATGCCGAAGAACCGCTCCACGGGGGGCTTGTCGAAACCGAACTGCTTCTCTAGTGCCGCTTCTAGGCGCGGGTCGATACCGCGTACGTTACGGGTATCGCCGCTGGATGTCTCGCCGCCGCTTTCCAGGCGCGTGCTGGCGTTGCTGTCCATTCCTTCGAAGCGGGCCAGCATCTGGTCGATAGGGCCGCCCGGTGCCACCTGCACGATAATGAAATTGAGCAGCAATATACCCAGCAAGGTGGGAATCATCAGCAGCAGGCGGCGTAGGATGTAGTTAGCCACGATATTCCCCTAGCGGTCACTGTGTTGACGTTCTTCCACGCGACGCGCGCGCTGTGGGTCGACCCACCAGCTCGATAGATCGAACGTGTATTTGGGGAAGGGCTGGGGATAGCCGAACTTGTCCCACAGCGCGACGCGGGTGCCGTCGAGGTGCCATTGGGGAATGACGTAGAAGCCCCAGCGCAGGACGCGGTCGAGCGCGCGCGCGGCGGTGTCTAGTTCACGTCGGCTATCGGCGCCGATCAAGGTGTCGACCAAACCATCGATGGCGGGGTTCTGCAGGCCGATCAAGTTGCGGCTGCGCGGCGCGTCGGCGTAGTCGCTGGTCCAGAATTCACGCTGTTCATTGCCCGGATTGGCGGACTGCGGGAAGCTGCCGAGGATCAGGTCGAAGTCGAAGTGGCGCTGGCGTGTCAGAAATTGGTTGACGTCGACCACGCGTAGGCTGGCCTGAATGCCGAGGCGTTCGAGATTTTGAATCAGCGGCAAGGTCACGCGTTCGAACTGGGTGTCGTAGAGCAGAAATTCGAGGCGCAGCGGCTGCTGTGTCTCGCGGTTGATCAGCGTGCCGTCACGGATTTCATAGCCGGCCTCGCGAAGAAGTCCCAGTGCTTTCTTCAGGCGTGCCCGTAAGGCGTCGGGTCGCGAGATCGGTAACGGCTGGTTGAATACCTCGGGGGGCAGAATATCGCGATAGGGCGCGAGCAGCTTGCGTTCAGCTTCGCTGGGTAGGCCGCTGGCTTCCATGTCCGAGCTTTCGAAGTAACTGTCGGTTTCCTCGTAGGCGCCGTAGAAGAGATGTGTGTTGAGCCAATCGAAATCGGTGGCCAGCGTCAACGCTTCGCGAACGCGGCGGTCCTGGAATTTCTCACGCCGCAGGTTCATGACGAAGGCTTGCATGCCCGCGGGCTGTGCATCGGGAACGACCATGCGTTTGATGAAGCCTTCCTCACGAGCGGGGGTGTCGTAGGCGGTGGCCCAGTTCTTGGCGCTACTTTCACGGCGTAGATCGAGATTGCCGGCCTTGAAGGCCTCCAGCGCCACGGTCTGATCCCGGTAGTACTCGTAGACCAGACGACCGATATTGTGCCGCCCGCGGTTGATGGGCAGATCACGCCCCCAGTAATCCTCGACGCGACGATACACGATACGCCGCCCCGGCGAGAGGCTCTCGACCTCATAAGGACCCGACCCCAGCGGCTTGTCCAGCGTCGGAGAGGCGAAGTCGCGCGAGGCCCAGTAGTGCTTGGGCAGCACCGGAAGCTGACCGAGGATCAATGGCAACTCGCGCGAATTGTTGTCGCTGAATTCGAAGCGCACGGTGTCGCTATCCAGCGCTTCGATCTTGTCGACATCGGCGTAGTAGGCGCGATAGAACGGCTGCCCTTCGTCGCGCAGCAGTCGAAAGCTGAACACGACGTCTTCCGCTGTGACGGGATGGTCATCGTGGAAGCGCGCTTTCGGACGTAGATCGATTTCCATCCAGTGGCGATCGGGATCGAAGCGGATGCCGCCTGCCAGTAGCCCATACATGGTGAAGGGCTCGTCCGCACTGGCTTCCATCAAGGTGTCGTAGATGTGATTCAGGCCGTCGGCCGGATTGCCCTGAATGATGAAGGGGTTGGTCGAATCGAAGCTACCTTGCGCGGCGCGCCGCATTTCGCCGCCCTTGGGGGCATCCGGATTGGTGTAGGGCAGATGCGTGAAGTCCTCGGGCAGCGCAGGCGTGTCGTAGAGTGAAATCGCCCCGACAGTGGGTACCTGCTCGGCCGACACGGCCAACGCTGTGAGGCTGACCGCCCACAGGGAAAACCCCAACAGCAAGGTGCGAACGAACGAGAGCATCAAACGATTCCTTGAAGCAGGATGCATGAAGGTCGGTGAAGATGCCGACCCTGCACGCTAGCCTATCCCAGCAGTGGCGTGCTGAGTAGAGGTGTTATCCATTGTGATCAGCGCGGGGTCTGGCGCAGTGTCAGGCGCTGTCCCGGGTGTAGATAATCGCTACGATCGAGCCGATTCCAGCGGGCCAGTTCGTCGACGCTGACATCGTGGCGCGCGGCGATGCGTGACAGGCTGTCGCCTGGCTTGACGGTCACTTCGCGCGTGGCGTCATGGCTGGCCAAGCGGGTGGACTGGCCTGTGGAAGGGACGATCAGTGATTGACCAATACGCAGCAAGTTGCCGTCGAGGCCATTCTGTTGACGTAGCACGCTGATTGGAATGTCGTGCCGTGCGGCGATGCCGGAGAGCGTGTCGCCGCGCTTGACCACGTAATGCGCCTTGGTACGACGCTTTTCGGGGGTAAGTGTGTCGAGATTGGCGAGAAAACGTTGGCGGCTGGCGGCTGGAATGACCAGTTTGGCGCTCTGGGTCGGCCGGGTGGCCTCGCGCCGCAAGGCGGGGTTGAGTTCCCGCAGGCGTTGCTCGCTGACCCCGGCGAGTCGTGCGGCATCGTTCAGCGAGAGCTGGCCCTGGGTCGTTACCTGGGCGATGGCCGGGCGGTCGGGAATGTCGGGTAGAGTGACGCCGTAGCGCTGCGGGTCGGAAATCACTTCGGCCAAGGCTAGCAGCTTGGGGACATAATCCATGGTCTGCCTGGGCAGTGAGAGATGCCAGTAATCGATGGGTTTGCCTTGGGCGGCGGCTCGCTCTTGTGCGCGATTGACCGTGCCCGCACCGGCATTGTAAGCCGCCAGGGCCAGTTCGAGATCGCCGTCGTACCATTGGTCGGCGAGTGTCTGTAGATAATCGAGTGCGGCTTTGGTCGAGGCCATGACATCCCGACGCCCGGCATACCACCAAGTGTCGTTGAGTCCCATGGCTTCGCCAGTGCGTGGCATGAACTGCCAGAGTCCCGACGCGCCGCCGGGGTGCTTGGCGGCAGGGTCATAGGCGCTCTCGATGAAGGGTAGCAGGGCCAGCTCGGTGGGCATATCACGTGCTTCGAGCTGGCGGGTCACCCAGCGTAGCCACGGGCGCGCGTTTCGGGATACGGCCGAGACGTATTGGGGGTGCGCAGCGAAGTAGTCGAGCCATTCCTTGACGCGTGGATTGCTGATGTTGTGGGGCAGCCCGAAGCCGCTTTCAAGGCGCGTCCAGACATCGGCTGGCGTGGTGCTTTTAAGCTCCAGCGCTTGCCAGAAGGTGGCATGAGGCGTCGTCGATGTCGCTGAATCGTCGGTCGGTAAACCGCTCGCTGCTAGTGCGGGCAGCGATAAGGTGGTCAGGAAAAGACCTCCCGCCAAGCCCAGAGCTTGGCGGCGGATCGATCGAACGTGCATGGGAAGCGAACCTCTCGAGGACTATGACGTCAGCTGGGCGGTGTTGCTAGAAACGGTCTTTCCATTCGCGCAACGTGGCGAAGGCGCTGCTGGCGTCGTCGGCATTGCCTTGTTCGGCCACCGCGCTGAGCAGGCCGGGTTGGTCGATACGCAAGAAGGGGTTGATCTGGCGCTCGGAGCCGATGTTGGTGGGCAGCGTGGGGCGCTCCAACCGGCGTGCTTTTTCGCACTCCTCGAGGTAGGCGTCCCGCGTGGGGTTGTCGGGCTCGGCAGCCTGAGAGAAGCGCAGGTTGGCCAGCGTGTATTCGTGGCCCGCGAACACCATGGTGTCGTCGGGCAACGCCGCGAGGCGCTCGAGTGAGCGCTGCATCTGCGCGGGAGAGCCTTCGAACAAGCGCCCGCAACCGGCCGAGAACATCACGTCGCCGCAAAACAGTAGTCCCGGCGTTCCGGGGGCATAGAACGCGATATGATCGAGCGTGTGGCCGGGCACCGCGAAGACTTCGAAGCGCCGGCCCTGCACGCGGAAATCGTCGCCGTCGCCCACGACTTCTTCAACGGCGGGGATGGCCGAATTGTCGGGGCCTATCACGCGTGGTCCGTACCGTTTGACCAGCGTTTCGATGCCGCCCGTGTGATCGTGATGGTGGTGAGTCACCAGAATCGCCACCAGGTTCAGGTTTTCACGTTCGAGATATTCGATGACGGGTTGCGCGTCGCCGGGGTCGACGATCGCTACCTTATCGCTGGCATCCTGACGGAGCAGCCAGATATAGTTGTCCTGGAACGCGGGAATTGGAATCACGGTCAACATAGTACGCTAGACCTCGGCAAACGTCGGAAACACGCCTATCGTTACGCCATGCACGATGGCGGACGGCAGCGTAAAATGCGACAACCTTGGGGGGAACGGGCCGTCGTGTCAAATTCGCAGATGACGATGACGTTGGCGCAAGCCGTCCGCGAGGGGCGCCGCTTCTGGGGCTCCGAAGACGGTGTGGCGTTATGGCAGGCACAGCGTGCGTGCTTGGGACCACTCTGCGAGTCGCGCTTCGGGGCTCACAGCCTGCAACTCGGCATGGCCTCGCGGCTGACCGATATGTGTCCTATCCACCATGCGATGAGTTGGGCGCCGACACGCGCCTTGGCTCAGGATGACGCGACCTTGGTGTGTGACCCCAGCGCCTTGCCGCTGCCCGATGAAAGTCTCGATCTCGTGCTGGTGCATCATTTGCTGGAAGTGATGCCAGACGCGCACCACTTGGTGCGTGAGGCGGCGCGGGTCACGCGTGACGATGGCATGCTGGTGATGATGGGCTGGAATCCCTTCGGCGCCGATGTCCTGGGACATTTATCGCCCGCCAGTCGACGCCGCTGGCCCTGCAAGGGGCATTGGCGGCGCAGCGGCCGGTTGCGGGAATGGTTGGCGTTTGTCGATTTCGAGATCGACCGCGTAGACTACTGCGGTTTTCGCCTGCCCGGTGGGCATATACACAACCGGGGGCTCGAAACGCTGGGACGTCGCTATAACCTCCCCTTCGGTGGATGTTACCTGATCGTGGCCCAGCGCAAGCAGATCCCTGTACGACCGGTGCGGACGTTGCTGCGCCGGGATACGATCACGAGCAATTCCTGGCTCGGTCCCGCAGCGCTTCATCGCGACGAACGCACGGGGCGCGCCCAAGCCCACGACGATAGGATGGCCGAGGTTGACTGACACTCCCACCGTGGGCGATATGCCCCGTGTAACCATTTATACAGACGGCGCTTGCCGTGGTAACCCAGGCCCTGGCGGCTGGGGAGCGGTGCTGCGTTATGGTCAGCACGAAAAAACTCTCAACGGCGGTGAGGCCGAGACCACCAATAACCGTATGGAGCTGATGGCTGCGATTCAAGCGCTGCGGATCCTGTCGCGTCCCTGCGATGTGGCGCTATGGACGGATTCCGAGTACCTGCGCAAAGGGATTACCCAGTGGGTCCATGGCTGGATCAAGCGCGGCTGGAAGACCGCTGCCAAGAAGCCGGTCAAGAACGCCGAATTGTGGCGTGAATTACTTGAGGAAACCCAGCGCCATAGCATCGAGTGGCACTGGGTAAAGGGACATAGTGGACACGAAGGTAACGAACTGGCCGATACGTTGGCTAACGCCGCCACCGACGACGTGCAGGCGACTCAGCGCCGGGCCATGGCAGGAGAAGAGTAAGCAATGCGTCAGATCGTACTGGATACTGAAACGACCGGTATCGACCCTAAGGAAGGCCATCGCCTGATCGAAATCGGGGCGGTGGAGGTGGTTAATCGCCGACTTACCGGCAATAACTTTCATCAATACATCAATCCCGAACGTGATATCGATCCCGAGGCCGTGGAAATTCATGGCATCACCAACGAACGGGTCGCCGACGAGCCGGTGTTTGCCGATGTCGCCGATGCCTTCTGGGAGTACATTTACGGCGCCGAACTGGTGATTCACAACGCGGCGTTCGACGTGGGCTTCATCGATCACGAATTCGGCCTGCTGCAGAACAAGCGGGGCGGGCCGCGGTTGGGCCCGGTCGCGGAGTATTGCGGCGTTCTGGATACGCTGGCCATGGCGCGTAAGTTGCATCCGGGGCAGCGCAATAGTCTGGACGCGCTGTGCAAGCGTTACGCCATCGACAACGGCCGCCGAGTACTCCACGGCGCCTTGCTGGATGCCGAGATTCTTTCCGATGTCTACCTGGCGATGACCGGGGGGCAGACGGCGCTATCGTTGGCGGGCATCGAAGAGGCTGCCGGCGGTGCCGCTGAGGGGGCCAATAGCGTCAGCGGCATTCGCCGGGTGGCACGAGAAGGTCTGACGCTGGCGGTGACGCAGCCCAGCGAGGCGGAATTGAACGCGCACCGGGCCAAGCTCGACAGCATTCGCCAGGCGGCAGGCGAGTGTCATTGGGACGCGTTGGATGAAGCGTCGCAGGGGCCCACATGACGACCACGTCGACACCGGCATTCGTGAGAGAGCTGCCCGGCGCGGAGACGCCGCGTTGGGGGTATTGGATTCGTTTCGGCGAAGCGGGTATCGCGCCCGGTGAGGAGACGGGCATTCTCCAGTCGCCCGGCGCCTGGCCTGAGCAAGCCATGCCGCTAGGGATGTGGCAAGGCTTGCCAGTCGCGATGGCGCACGAGAGCGGCGAGGCAAGCTGGCCTCCGGCGCGTGACTGGTTGGCGTGCTTGCCCGCCGCCCAGGCCGATCTACTGGCCACGGCGCTGCAAGTCTCCGCCTGGGCGCGCGATCACCGTTTTTGTGGACGCTGCGGAACGCCGATGCAGCGTCTTTCGCACGAGTTTGCCATGCAGTGCAAGGCGTGCGGTCATCGCAGCTATCCGCGCATTTCGCCGTGCATCATCACTCTGGTGACTCATGGGCGGGATCTGCTACTGGCGCGCAACGCGCGTTTTCCCGCTCGGCGTTACTCCACCTTGGCGGGGTTCATCGAGCCGGGGGAAACCGCCGAGGATGCCGTGCGCCGTGAAGTTCACGAGGAAGTCGGGGTCGAGGTAGGGCGCGTCAGTTTCTTTCGCAGCCAATCATGGCCGTTTCCGCATTCGCTGATGCTGGGATTCTTCGCCGAGGCGGCCAGCCGACGCATCCGCATCGATGGCGTCGAGATCGCTGATGCCGCCTGGTTCACGCCGCGTCATCTGCCGGAGTTGCCCCCTAGCCATTCGATTTCGCGTCAGTTGATCGAGACGCACCTCAGCGCGGTGGCGATGCGCTGAGGCGTGACAACGTAAGAAAAGAGCGAGTCAGCCGCTGGGGAACAGGCTGGTGAGCTTGCTGGCCAGCATGACGTTGCCGGCGGCCTTGAGCTTGCCGCTCATGAAGGCTTGCATGCCGTTGAGCTCACCGCTCATCACGCCTTTCAGTGTTTCGGTGTCGGTGGTCAGGCTGACGGAAGGGTCGTCGTGCTCGCCTTGCTGAACGTCCAGGGTGCCGTCCTGAACATGAAGGTAATAGTTATCGGCATCGGTGATATGGAACTGGAAAATATCATTCATGCCCCGGGCGGCGGCAGGATCGAAGCGCGACTGAAGTTTTTCGATGACGGTACTGGCGTCGGCCATGATCGGTCACTCTGTGGTGTTGATGGAAGCCCCAGCCTATTTCAAACAAATGTTTCATACAAGAACTGTATTGATTCATCCGACTATGAGGGAGCGACGTGATTGAATGGATAGCGGAATACGCCTTGTTCGCCGCCAAGCTGGCGACACTGATAATCGGCTTGGGCGTACTGATCGTGCTGGTGGTGTCCCTCAAGCAGCGCGCCAGTGGGCAGGGAGAGGATAATCGTCTGCGCGTGGTGGGGCTGAACGAGCGTCAGCGGCGTCGAGGTGAATCGTTGCGCCTTGCCGGTATGTCGCCCGCGCGGCGACGGCGCGCACAAAAGGCGTTGCGCAAGCAGGAAAAGGCACGCCGCAAGGGCAAGGATGACGCATCTAATGCAGTGTCATCGCGGGTATGGGTGCTCGATTTCGACGGTGACCTCAAGGCGTCGCGCACCCCGCAGCTGGCGGAGCAGGTCTCGCTGCTGTTGGGCGAATTGCAGGCCGAGGACGAAGTCGTCGTTCGCCTCACCTCGGGCGGTGGGCTGGTGCATGCTTACGGACTCGCTGCTGCCCAGCTCGACCGGCTGCGTGACGCTGGGGCACAGCTGACCGTGTGCGTCGACAAGGTGGCCGCTAGTGGGGGCTACATGATGGCATGCTGCGCGCATCGCCTGATCGCGGCACCGTTTGCCGTCATCGGGTCGATTGGCGTGGTCGCGCAGGTGCCCAACGTGCATCGCCTGCTCAAGAAGCACGATATCGATGTCGAACTGCTGACGGCGGGGCGGTACAAGCGGACCTTGACCGTCCTGGGGGAAAATACCGACGAGGGGCGTGCCAAGTTTCTCGATGATTTGCAGGAAACCCATGATCTCTTCAAGCGCTACGTCGGCGAGCGGCGTCCGGCGCTGGAAGTCGACAAGGTGGCGACCGGCGAAATCTGGTATGGCCGTCAGGCCCTCGAGGATGGCTTGATCGATGAGATCGCCACCAGCGACGGCTATCTAGCGGCGCGTATGAAGGAGGCGCGAGTCCTGCACGTGACATTGGAACCGCGCCATTCACTGTTGCAGCGTGTCGGAGTGGGGGCCTCTATGGGGATCGAGCGTCTCGGGGATCGCCTCATGGAGCGTGTGGAGGCCAGCGGCTGGCAGCGGCGTTGAGCGCCGCTGCCGGGGCTGGTTTAGCGTGATTTGCCGTAGAGCGCGACCAATGAGTCGACCACCGTGCGGGCTTCATCGCCCGCCAGAGAATAGTAGATGGTCTGCGAGGCGCGACGAGTCAGCACGAGGTTCTCGCGGCGCAGGATGGCCAGGTGCTGCGAGAGCGCCGACTGACTGAGGTTGAGCTTGCGGTTCAGTTCGGTGACTGAAAGCTCTGCGTCGTCGAGCAGGCACAGGATACGCAAGCGATTTTCGTTGGCCATGGCCTTGAGTAGCGTCGTGCCTTTGTCGATGGCGCCATGACCGGCGTCGATCAGGGCGGAGGCAGGCTGGAGCGGGCGCATATTGTCTCTCCTACGTTGGGATTGGCGATGGA
>Ga0209300_1000797_pt1 | contig 14201 bp, 4 predicted proteins | sample Shrwel_input2_RT_FD_187535 | JGI IMG/M metagenome (GOLD analysis project Ga0209300, IMG submission 187535) | Subsurface microbial communities from deep shales in Ohio, USA - Utica-3 well 1 S input2 RT (SPAdes) (version 2) ... | reverse complement strand
GTACATCGTCACCACCCAGTTCAGGCGTTGGGGTCGTACCTGGATCCGGGTCGGTGCCTTGATCGCCACCGTCACCAGAACCACTGTCTTCACCAGAGCCATCTCCGGTACCATCACCGGGATCACTTGTACCGCCAGGCATCTCGGACAGAAGGCTTGCGATGTCACCGGCCATGATGGCATTACCGCCATCGGTAGGCTGGACGTACGCAATCGCGTTATTCCCGCCCAGAAAGTGATCCGTCACCCGCACTTGCTGGCCGAGGTCGCCGTCGACAAGAATGACAAGATCGTTTTCATCCTGATGATAGCTTAAGCGGTTACGGTCAAGGCCATCCAGGAAGAACACCCCATCAGAACCGCCGCCCTGATTGTCGATAACATCCACACCCTGGCCGGCTTTGTAGTAGTAACTGTCGTTACCAGCACCGCCGAGCAGCGTATCGTCACCGTCTTCACCGGCCAGGACGTCATTGCCATCGCCACCAATGAGCACATCATTGCCGCTGTCCGTGCCGCTACCGTTCCCGCCATAGAGTTGATCATCGCCAGCATCGCCTTCTACCTGGTCGTCACCGCCCATGCCGAACAGCGTATCGTCACCCGCGAGGCCCTCCAGCAGATCACGACCACTTCCGCCGGCCAACTGTTCTCCGTCACTGGTACCAGTGACGACAGACTCGTAGTCACCGTCAGTTTCACCTGCGGAAACGCGTTGATTAATCTCGGAGGTCGAGATCATGTAGCCGCCGTCCGGTTGCACCCAGTCGATGGCGTTGTCTCCACCGAGGAAGTGATTCACTACCCGGAGACTGCCTTCAGCGCCCTCATCAATAAGCAGAACGAGGTCGTCCCCATCGCGAGTAAAGCTGATACGGTCTTCTGTGGCTCCACCGGTGAGAAAAACACCATCGTTACCACCGTCTGAGTTGTTGACGGTGTCGTAACCAGAGCCGGCTGAAAATACATACCTGTCGTTACCGACACCACCAACCAGAATGTCGTCACCCAGGCCACCGTTGATCTGGTCATCACCGGCACCGCCATTGGCGACATCATTTCCGGCTCCTGCCTCTACGAAGTCATTGTCAGCACCGCCGTTGATCTGATCATCACCTTCGCCGCCAAACAGACTGTCCTCGCCAGAACCACCGAGCAGGGTATCCTGCCCAGCACCGCCCTGCAGCGTATCATCGCCCAGACCGCCCTCAAGGCTGTCTGCTCCGGCGCGACCGACCAGATTGTCGTTCCCGGCACCACCAAGTAACTGATCATCGCCGGCTTCGCCGTCGAGATAATCGTCACCGGCCTCGCCATAAAGAACGTCATTGCCTTCACGGCCCCAAACCCTGTCGTTTCCTTCGCCTGCGAACACTTCTTCGTTCAGGTTGCGATAGCCCAGCAATGTATCTGCGCCATCAGTGCCAACGGTGACCGAAGCTTCTTCAACATCCAGGTCCGTCAACTCGGTGCCATCGGCAAAGACAAAGCGATTCACTTTGTAGTGGTCGTTTGGCTCCTGGAACCAGTTTTTGATGAGGATGCCGTCAGTGCCATTGGTGTGATTGATCTGAAGGTCTTTTCCTGAGCGGACGAAAGAAAAGTCTTGCGCCGCAATATCAGAGCCAAATTCCAGCGTATCCTGTGAGGGCGCAATATTGCTGTAGGCTTCACCCTCAGGCGTCTCGGTCAAAGTGTCTTGGCCATCGCCCAGGTTGAAACGGTAGGTATCGTTGCCGTAGGAGCCAAAAAGCTGGTCGGCACCAGTACCGCCTTCCAACGTATTTGATGTTTCCTGCCAGGCATCGGTATTGGCAGTCAGCACATCATTTCCAGCGCCTCCTAACAGCGTATCTGAGCCCTGACCTTGCAGCCGATCGTTGCCAGTGCCACCGTCAAGAGTGCCACGGCCTTCAAGAACGTCATCGCCGTTTCCGCCGGAGAGCTGTCCAGTACCGTATAGCTCATCATTTCCCTCACCGCCTGATAGCGTGTCCGATCCGCCGTCGCCATAAAGGATATCGTCACCAGCATCACCGCTCAGCGTGTCGTCGCCGGCACCACCATGCAGAACATCATCGCCGGTGCCACCAGTGAGCGTATCTGAGCCCAAATCACCGTAAAGCACATCGGCATCGGCACCGCCTGCCAGCTCATCATTACCAGAACCGCCATGCAGTTCGTCTGTGCCAGCATCACCATACAGCACGTCGCCATCCTGGCCGCCGTGGAGCATGTCGGCGCCGTCGCCGCCCTGTAAGGTGTCTGCTGCTTCGCCGCCGCGCAGCACATCATCGCCTGTGCCGCCGGCCAGAGAATCTTCGCCGTCGCCACCATCTAGCTCGTCATCACCAGCACCACCGAGGATCGTATCCGCGCCTTCGTGGCCGTAGATCTCATCCGCACCGTCACCGCCGTTGATCGTCTCATCCTGGCTGAAGCCCTGAATCAGGTCATCGCCTACGGTCCCTGCCACAGCGTGGTTCATCAGGTCGTTGAAGGTCCAGCTAATACCATCCGAGAAGTCGACGGTTTCGAGACTGGTCGATTGCACCCCGGTGCCGGTGCCATCGAACTGGCGCTCAATGACCACAAAATCACCGGTAGACGGTACAGTGATTCGAAGGTTGTCACCCTCGCGCCGTACCATTACCTCGGTTGATTCGACATCGGTGAATTCAATGCGATCCTGACCACCTGCATCGTAGATGGTGTCCGCACCATCGCCTTTGCTGAAGCGGTAGACGTCGTCGCCCTGCTCACCCATGAGGCGGTCATCACCTTGATCACCAGCCAGCAGATCCGATCCGGCACTGCCGAACAGTTTATCTGCGCCTGCGCCGCCTTGCAGAGCGTCAGCGCCTGCGCCGCCACGAAGTTCGTCATCACCAAGGCCGCCAAGTAATTCATCCTGGCCTTCGCCGCCTTCGAGCTCGTCATTACCGGCACCACCGAGGATCGTATCCGCACCCTCGTGGCCATAAATCTCATCCGCGCCGTCGCCGCCATTGATGGTCTCATCCTGGCTGAAACCCTGAATCAGGTCATCGCCTGCGGTTCCTGCTACGGCCTGGTCTATCAAGTCGTTGAAGGTCCAGCTAACGCCATCGGAGAAGTCGACAGCCTCCAGACTGGTCGATTGCTCCGCGGTGCCCGTGCCATCAAACTGACGCTCAATAAAGACGGAATCGCCGGTGGACGGAACGGTGATGCGAAGGTGGTCACCCTCGCGCCGCACAACTACGTCGGATGATGCTATGTCGGTAAATTCGATGCGATCCTGCCCGCCAGCATCGTAAATGGTATCGGCTCCATCGCCTTTGCTGAACAGGTAGACGTCGTCGCCCTGATCACCCCGGAGGTCATCATCGCCTGCGCCGCCAGCCAATACATCCGATCCATCCCCGCCATAAAGGACGTCAGAGCCTTCACCGCCATGAAGCGCATCGTCTGCATTTCCACCTCGCAGCTGATCATCCCCAAGGCCACCAAACAGCTCATCCTGGCCATCGCCACCTTCGAGATCGTCATTACCGGCACCACCGAGGAGCGTATCCGCACCCTCATGGCCATCAATCTCATCAGCGCCGTTGCCACCATTGATGGTCTCGTCACTTGTAAAGCCGTTGATTACGTCGTCGCCTTCAGTGCCTTCAACAGCTTCCGCCATCAGGTCTTCAAAGGTCCAACTAACGCCATCAGCAAAATCGACTGATTCCAGACTGGTGGACTGAGCACTCGTGTTCGTACCGTCAAACTGATGCTCAATCAGAACCGAATCACCCGTTGATGGAATGGTAATCCGAAGGTGATCACCTTCCCGCCTTACCACTACCTCGGTTGAGTCAACATCGTTGAACTCAATGCGATCCTGGCCAGATGCATCGTAGATTGAGTCTGTTCCATCGCCCTTGCTGAAACGATAGACGTCATCACCCTGGTCTCCCCGCAGGTTATCATTTCCTGTGCCACCGACTAAAATGTCCGATCCATCGCCGCCGTAAAGGTTGTCAGAACCTTCACCACCCTGAAGATCGTCATTGTCGTCGCCACCGTAAAGGTAGTCGCGGCCCTTTCCACCGGAGAGAGTATCAGCGCCATCATGGCCATAGAGTCGGTCATCACCGGCACCACCGGAAACAACGTCGTCGCCTTCCTGCCCCTGTACGTTGTCATTACCATCTCCACCGTCGAGGACATCATCCCCTCCAGCGCCGTAAAGAGTGTCATCGCCGCTCGCGCCACTTAGAGTGTCGGCATCGGCGTAACCGTACAACTGATCCGCGCCTTCCGTGCTCTGCTGAACCAAGCCTTTTACGGTGTCGATATCCCAGACAGTGCCGTCAGCAAATTCGATAGCATTCAGCGCATACCCATCGGCCGCATCGCCGTTGAAGTAACTCTGAACCGTGATAACTTCACCCGTACCTGCAACCGTCAGCAGCAGGTTCGTTCCGGAACGCGTGGCACGGACATCGGCAGGATCGATTCCCTCGAGAACGCGCAGTACGTCATTGCGACCGGCCCCGGTATCCCGGTTATTGATCGTGGTATTGCCATCACCGGCACTAAACAGATAGGTGTCATCGCCCGCATCACCAGACAAGTAGTCGTCAGACCCTGAACCACCACGGAGGGTGTCATTGCCTTCGCCACCATACAGGTAATCGCGGCCCTCGCCGCCATTGAGAGAATCGTCGCCAGCGTTACCGTAGAGACGGTCGTCGCCTGCGTCGCCGGTCAAGGTGTCGTTACCGTCCTGGCCATTGAGGCGGTCATTGCCTTCCCCGCCAGCTAGGACGTCATCACCCGCAGCACCGTACAGAGAGTCATTGCCTCCAGCGCCATTCAACGTGTCAGCGTCCGCATAGCCATAAAGGCTATCGGCACCTTCGGTATTCTGCTGCACCAGATCCTTTATGGTATCAATGCCCCAAACAGTGCCATCGACAAACTCAATGGCGTCCAGTGCGTAACCTCCCGCAGCGTCTCCATTGAAGTAATTCTGAACGGTAATAACCTCATCGGTTCCCGCAACTGTCAGCAATAGGTTGGTGCCTGAACGCGTGGCACGGACGTCATCTGGATCAATCCCTTCAAGAAGACGCAGCACATCATTACGGCCGGCCTCGGTATCCCGGTTATAGATCGTGGTATTGCCATCACCCGCACTGAACAGGTAGGTGTCATCACCCGCATCACCGGACAGGTAGTCGTTAGAGCCTGAACCACCTTGGAGAGTGTCATTGCCATCGCCACCATAGAGGTAATCGCGGCCCTCGCCGCCATCCAGCTCGTCTCCGCCTAACCCACCATAGAGACGGTCTGCGCCTTGCCCACCGCTCAAGAAATCGCGTCCGTCACCCCCAAACAGGCGGTCACTACCCTGTTGACCAATAATTAAATCATTCCCTCCATGTCCATAAATTTGATCATTTCCTTCACCGCCACGAATCCAATTGCTAGTTCCATAGCCATAGAGGAAGTCATCTTGGTCCGTTGAAACCATGACCATGGACTTAACGGTATCGATATCCCACACAGTACCATCCGAAAATTCGATAGCATCCAGTGCATAACCACCTCCGGCATCGCCGTTGAAGTAATTCTGGACTGTGATGACCTCACCCGTGCTTTGAATCGTCAATAAAAGGTTATTACTGTAACGAGTGGCTTTGACATCATCCGAATTAACGGACGCCAAAAAGCGCAACACGTCGCTCCGCCCCGCATCCGTGTCTCTATTGTAAATCGTGGTGGTGCCGTCTCCCGCACCAAAAAGGTAGGTGTCGTTACCGGCATCACCTACAAGATAATCATTGGTGCCCGAGCCGCCACGAAGTGTGTCGTTGCCTTTGCCTCCATAGAGCCAGTCACGACCATCTCCACCGTTTAGACTGTCGTCGCCATTCTGGCCATGCAGTCGATCATTTCCGTTTCCACCATTAATGATGTCATTACCGTCACCGCCATAAAGCGCATCATTGCCACCGAAGCCAACGATCACATCGTTCACGTCGTCGCCAAATATCCGATCAGAAGACGACGATCCAATATTTGAGGCAATGTCCAGGTACTGAAACACCTGATTCTCAAAAGCCGGCAATAAAGATTCGATATCCCCAAAGGAGGAGACGAACTGATCGATAGAGCTGGAGAGGGTCACACCTGCGGAAGGATCGATTTCCAACAAAGCCGTCACCACCAGCCACTGCTTGGTGATTGCTTCTGCATCTCCCAAGTTAGCTGCGATATCCACAAGTGCGTCGTCAAACACCTGGGCATCAATATCAGTGGTAGTCGTGAGCAGGTCCGTTGCTGGATCATAGGTAAGCCCTGGCGCTATATCCTCCAGCAAACCGTTCGCCACGGCGAGCTTGACCACCAGATTTCTAGACAGCTCTTCGTAGGCCTGTCGGTAATAGCCACCCGTAGTAACAAGCTCGCCGTTCTCCCGCCACTGGCCGTCACCCAGGCGCAGTACTTCCATACCGGCGTACTTCTGGATCACACCTAACTGTTCAAGCGTGAAGGACTCTTTCGCAATTCGAAAGTTAACCACACCTGTTTCGGCATCGGCATTGAGTCGATGTTCAGGGTCAATTTCTTCGATGGTGATGCCTTCGACATCCGCCCATTTAACCAGCAAGTCTTCCAATCCATCCATCAAGGATTCTGAGGTCGCCTGGCTGAACAAGTCTAGAACGTGCGTCTTCAATTCGCCGTCTAGGCTCATTGCCTGGTGCAAATCAGGCATCTGACCATAGCCCTTGATGTTGGCTACCGCCAGCACACCAGGATCAATCGCCACGTCACCCACGTAGCGCGTGAAGGTTGGGTCGGACCCGAACAGCACGTCAGCGGCAATACCGGACGTCTCGGCCGCCACGCCCTGAGTGCCATCGGCCCAGGTAAATGTGCCTTGGCGAGCGATCTGGGCGTCGGCGCCAGTTTGCGGAGCAACGTCAACATGGCGCAGATTAACACTGGCAATGCCTGCATCGACCAGGGACCTCAACTCAGTGCTCTGGCTTTCGCCGTCCCCGTTTACATCCTGCCAAACCTTCAGGTCAGCAAAACGCTCGTCGTTAGCGTCGATCACACCATCAACATTGCTGTCCAAATCGCCCAGCTCTTCATAACCGGTACGCTCGGGGCTTCCGAACAACTCGCTGATATCATTGATCGTGCCATCTTCGTTGCGGTCCAACGCCAGGAAGCCATCATCGCCGCCCAACCAGGAGGTTCGGTTGGCGAAACCATCGCCATTAAGGTCGAAGTAGGCGTTGCTGCCCTCTAGACTGGTCAGCTCTACGCCGTCAGCATCGAGGTCGAGCACGAGTGGGTCGCGGGGAATGCTCCGCCCAGAGCCGCCGCTACCGCCGCCAGCGGAACCTCCCGCTCCTCCACCAGCGCCGCCCGAGCCACCGCCAGACCCGCCGTCGCCGTCACCATCACCATCGCCATCACCATCACCATCGCCGTCGCCGTCGCCGTCGCCGTCACCATCGCCATCGCCGTCACCATCGCCATCGCCATCGCCATCGCCATCGCCGTCACCATCGCCATCGCCATCGCCGTCACCATCGCCATCGCCGTCACCATCGCCGTCACCATCGCCATCGCCATCGCCATCGCCGTCACCATCGCCGTCGCCGTCACCATCGCCATCGCCGTCACCATCGCCATCGCCATCGCCGTCGCCGTCACCATCGCCGTCGCCGTCGCCATCGCCATCGCCGCCGGTTTCCTCTTCTACGATGTTCTCAATAAACTCGTTGATCGATTCTGAGCCTTCCTCCAGAAAACCTTGTGCCCACTCGCCGAACTGACCAAACCAGGACTCAGCTTTTTGAGACGTCTCAGGATTATCAGAAAAGGCCGCGCCTCCCATAAAGGTAAACAGAGCGCTATTTACAATGAAGGCGTCGAGACCGTCTCCTCCCGTATCTCTTATTTGGTTCCACAACTTGTCAACTGCCTCATCTCCATAACCACGTCGTATAAGCTCCATCGGAGAGTTAAGGGTCCAATTATCTAGACCTAAGCCATTCTCTCGAAAAACATCTGAGTGGACATCCTTGGTCTGCTGATAGCTAAGGTCTCTGGATAGCTCTCCTCCATTCTCTTCGGCGATGCGGATGTACTCATCAATCGTCCGCTGCGCCATGTCAATCCGAATTTTATCAATCTGTGCAGGCGTAAGATCCTGAGCGCCATTTCCGCCAATTCCATTTAACGATGAACCTTCGAGATATGCCAACGCAGCTTGGCCGCTAAGCGAGTCGCCATTGGCGACGCCACCTGCCCATCCCGCATAGTTGTAACCCATGTCATAGAGATCAGAATATACTTGACTTGCGCCGTTCACTCCGCCACTGATGATCGACTGCTTATATTGATTGAGCTGGGATGTGCTTATCGCCTGAGGCATAATAAATGTCCTTATTTATCAGTTTTTAGCTGTTTTATAGAAATATATTGATATCAAAAAATCAGAAAAATTTTATTCAACTCGAAAGCTTAATAATAGTTGTTCTACAAAACCCTTTATCTCGCGCCAGTCAGAGAGGCAATCGCGTGGAAAGTCCACACTTATTTGAACAGAAGCCAATGGCTCTAAGCTGAATAACAAATCACAGCTTGCAATTCCTTCTGGCACACTTGTTCGCCGACATTCAATAACACTATCAATTTCTCCATCAGCTCGATTGTGGATATACACATCAGTAGTGACATCGCTTTCACGGGCAGGCTCACCTGTACGCGGATCCTTACCAGATACAATGTAAGCTACTAATCCATATCTTTTATCCGGCAACCGTTTATAATTGTTCCACCAATAATCACCTGGAAATCTATCCGGTTGAAGCACAACTCTGGCTCTTTTCCTCAGAGATCCAGGTCCAGGATAATATTCACCAGAGATGACACCGGCATAAATCCCGTAACCTTCTTTCCTATTCAACTGTCGCTCTTCACTACTTAGATGAGACGCCGGAAACCAAAGATCCATTCCGAAGCTTCGTAACTCTGACTCAAATTTGCGCTGCGCAACCTCTTTCTTGCCACTAAAATCTCCAAACAGCGAGCCTGAATTGTACTCAACGTATTCGACGTAATATTTAGGAATTCTTACCGAAATCCCTCCCAAATTTCCGACTACATCTTTATCCGGATTTTTAGCATGGGAAATCTTTGGTGATTGAAATTCAAAACCACCTACTCCTCCTGCAAAAAAATGAAACAAAACAAATGCCGCAAAAAATAATGCAAAACAAAAAAAACATACCTTGACTATTATTCTTAAAGTCATTTATTTGATATCACCATTATACAAGTGAACAGAAAATTAATTTAATTATCGCCAAACATCAACATCGGTTTCGATAAAAAATCATAAGAAACAGCCCTATCACAAAAAGTTTTGAGAAAGCACCTCTGCCCTGAAATCTAGCAACACACCCCTAAATTTCAGCGACCTAACCATTATCAATTCAGACTGCGCAGCTTCCAATTATTTCTAATTCTCATAACATCTAATCATAGATCGGCTTTTCCATAAAAAAATTTAAATCCGGGCGCACCGTGATTCTATTATCATTGAAAACAATAGCGTTGTAATGCAACCAAGGCTCATCAACGTTCCATAGTTCAAGAAATCGCTCATAACTTTGCGTTATTACCTCCGCATGGTTCGAGTCATTGAGGTACATTTCGCCTTTACTGTCGTCGTATCCAATGGCAATTCGATAGTGACCGTTGGAGCCCACTTCCCCCCAATACTGATGGACGATAACGGGAATGCCGCGAGCAATGTATCTCTTAACTTCTTCGAGTCGACTGTTAGCTTCCTTTGAAGCGATGAATGTGTTGGCTGGAATACTTTGAAGCATCGGATTCTTCACGGCCGCAAATCGCTTCAAAAACTCCCGCATATTTATAGTTCCGGTGCCCGGATAAAGACTCCAATCAATCGGATCCGTCTGTAAAATGCCAGAACGTTTAACACGGTCGGTTTCCGAGAATTGTTGCAATAAGCTGTAGGCGATGTCGTACTGGTCGTATTCATCGTTGCCCCAATAGCGAAACAGCATTTCTATTGTGGCCGGGCCGCATAGATTCTTGCCCTGTTGGACCAGCGGAACATCAAGTTTGGCCGATGCTGGAATGGATGGCGTTAAGGAAACCCTGCGAGCGCTCGCAGTAGCTGGAGGTTGTTTGTCCGAGTAATGGGTTCGTCCCGCCTCATCTTTCCACTGATAAATTTCTGCTTGCGAATAGGCAGAGAATACAAGGACAAAGGTTGCGAACAGAAGCTGAGCAAAGGCGTTTCTCAATGTCATATTGCCTTCCCCTCACACCGTTCCGTGGGTAGCGGAGTTCCAGCCATATCCTGCGGCACTGATTTTTCTCGCAATGCCCGCACAACACGCCACATTTCCATGGCATGGGAGCCCTTAACTAACACCACATCGCCGCTAGCGACAAACCCTTTGGCCTTTTCTGCGGCGGTGAGGTCATCCGAGAAATGCTCTCCGCGAAGTGCGACCGGCAAGGCCTGAAACAGTGACTTGGACAGTTCGCCCACAGTGAAGACCTTATCGATGCCATTGGCAGTAATGGCATCGACCAGTTCGACATGCTTTTGCCTTTCGTTTTTACCAAGTTGCAGCATGTCACCAAGGAAAAGGATTCTTCTGCCCCCCTCTGTCGACTTGATGAACTCCATATTTTTCATGGCCGCAACAACCGAGGCGGGGCTGGCATTCCAGGTGTCATCAATAACCGTGAAGGCCCCCTCTGCGCATGTCGTAGGGAAGATTTCACCTCTGTGACGGGAGGGACGAAGCCTTTTGAGAACATCCTTTGTTGCGCTTGGGTCTAGTCCCAAGGCGTACATGATTGAAATAAGTATTGTGCAATTCATTGCCGCCTGACGACCTAAAAGCGACGTAACAAATCTGTTTTCATCTCCAAAAATTGAAACGACCAGCTCCGTGCCAGATGAGGAGCAGTCAAAAGACATCAATCGAATATCGGAGTTTTCGCTCTCGCCAAATGTGAGAACTTCAAGGCTCTCATTGGTCTTCACTTTGGCGCGCAGCAGCTTGTACCAAGGCGAATCCGCAGGGAGTACAGCTATACCGCCCTCTGATACTCCCTCTAATATCTCTGCCTTTGTTTCTGCAATAGACTCATCGCTTGTATGAAAAGAACGGTGCGCGTCAAAAACATTTGTTATCACTGCAACATGAGGTTTCACCCTACGGGACTTCAAACCGATGCTTTTTCTACCAAGCATGCCTAACTCATAAACTGCATAGTCAGCGTTGGCTGGCGTGTTGGAGATAGTTTCCAACAGACCCCAATCCGCGTTTTGGTTTCCCTTTGATGCATGCACCTGACTGATTGCGGAAAGTACGGAAACAAGACCGTCTTTAATGGTCGTTTTTCCTACACTGCCCGTGATACCGATCACCTTTCCCTGGAATCGAGCCCTTGCGTAGTCAGCAAACGCCCGAGCGGTATCGAACAGATTCTCGACCAGGTAAACAGGCTTTTCTGTCTTCGACTTTAAATACTGATAACTTTTGGACTCACATATAATCGAACGACTATCGTTATCAACTATATACTTAGCATCATGCTCCGGATTTCCTTTCGCAAAATATATTCCGTTTACTTGCTTACGCGCTGTCATAATGACTTGCGTCGCCTGCCAAACATCACGCGAAGATCTGGAAGAGCAAAGCTTTTCAATATCTCTTGAATGCCATAAGTCATTGCCCGATTCACTCTTCGGAGACCCACTATCAACCATGAGTTCAACGAAGTCTTTATCAACTAGATGGGGGCTTGGGGCCTCTTCCAGACTCAATAGAAAATGGATTCTTTCCGCATTTTCCGGAGAATAGTTTGCCCCCCGATGAAGCTCATCAACCCTAACCAGATAAGCGCTGCCATCCGCAGGAAGATGCTTTTTTACTTTACCCCTAGCCTGGATTTCTCATAGGTCCTCAGCAAGTCTCGCAGACTGTGCGGGTTACCGCCATGGCCGGTCAGTTTCGGCCATTATTGCCTGATAATTGATCAATTTCCGTTGTCTGGACACACGGCCCCCTTTCCCCCATTGAGTCGGGCCGGGGGAGCCCGGGCTTCTATCCCGGAACTAGTCGACGCACCAGGTCAGAGAGTTCGTCTTTGTAAGGATAGGCATCACTCATCAGCACTCTTATGCGCCGGGTGTTGCGAATGATGACCGCGCCAACCTTGATCAGCTTCAGCCGCAGGTTACTGGCGCTCATTCGCTCGAACGGCGTGTTTTTTAGATGGGTCCGTAATCGCTCGAACAACGTGTAGGCAAAGCCCGACAGGAGCAGCCGCCACTGATTGGTCCACCACTGCGTGCTGGAGGTGCGGGCTGCAAACAGGCACAACTGCTGATCCTTGATCCGGTTTTCCATGTCGCCCCGGGCGCAGTATTGCTCATAATAGAGCTTAAACCCGTCATCGTAGCGGGAGCTGATGATGAACCTCGGATTGGCGCCCAGTTCGCCTTCTTCCAGGCGTGCCACCACCCAACGGGGGTATTTCCAGGTGTGTGCCTGGTATTGGAACCTGTAGGTGGCGGAGACTTTCTCACCTAGTTCGTTGTGAGCCTTGCGAACAAGCATCGAGGGTGCGTCTACCTCCTTGAGCAGTCGGCTGTTCTTACTGATACCGACCAGGTAATCCACTTTATTCCGGTCGCACCAGCTCAACAATCGGGGACGATAAAAGCCGCTGTCACCCCGGAACACGATGCGGGTGTCAGGCCAGTATTGCCGGATGAACTTCACCAGCAGGGCCAGAATGGCCCAGCTGTGGCGGCTGTCGCTTCGGTTGCTGGTGCGCAGGTAACTCACCAGCAGGTGACGGCCGCAGAAAACGTACAGTGGAAAGTAACAATGGTGATCGTAGTAGGCGTTAAAGAACTTGCCGGGCTGGTCGCCATGCACCGGAACGTCGGTGCCGTCAAAATCCAGCACGATTTCCTTGGGTGGGGCGTCGTGCTGCTCGATGAAGTGATGCCACAGCAGTTCGTGGGCTTTGATTACTGCCTGCCGGTCCACGCGCTGCTCCATCCGGCACAAGGTCGATTTTCCCGCCAGGATGGCTTCTTCGCCGGTCGCGGTCTGAAGTGCCTGATCGGCGCGCAGCGCTTCGTGATCGTTCAGGTCTTCGTACCCGGCGGCCACGCCAAAGACCCGTTGCCGGATCATGGTCTGAAGCTTGTGGCGAACCAGTACCGGATTACGGGCATCGTTCAGAACGGTCGCCAGGCGCTGAGTGAGCTTATGTTGCTTGTCGACTTCGCGAAGCAGGAGCAAACCGGCATCGGAGGTGATGTGACCCCCGGAGAAATCGGCTTCAATTTGACGGCGAGAGAGTGGCGAGAAGGTCAGTTTTTCAGGTACCATTTTGGATAGCGGCTGTTGGTGCTTGGTGAACGGTGTAAGGTCCTGAAACTATAGCACTTTCAGCCGCTTTCTTTTATCCCCTTATGAGAAATCCGGGCTAGGAGTCTGCGCGGCAGGAGACACCTTCTGGCATAATGCGTAAAAATTCTTCAGCACCGGAGAATCTAATGGGAACCACTTTCCGCCCGTATTCCCCCGACCAGGAATTGCTCCTTCCCCCAAGCCTGAACGAGTGGCTGCCTGAGGGGCATCTGGCCTATTTTGTCAGTGATGTCGTCGAGGAGTTGGATTTAAGTGCGTTTTATGCCCGCTACGAAGGCAACGGCCGACGCAACTCGCCCTTCGATCCACGAATGATGCTGAAGGTTCTGATCTACGCCTACGCCACCGGTGTTTTCTCCTCACGCAAGATCGCCCGGAAGCTGGAAGAAGACGTGGCCTTCCGGGTTCTGGCAGCGGGCAACTTCCCCAGGCATCGCACGATCTGTGATTTCCGCAAACACCATTTGGTTGCCTTCAAGGCCGTGTTTGTTCAGGTGGTCCGGATTGCCCGGGAAGCGGAGCTGATCACGCTGGGAACACTGGCGATTGATGGCACCAAGGTTCGGGCCAATGCCAGCAAGCACAAGGCCATGAGCTATGGCCGCATGGGCGAGGAAGACGATCGTTTATCGAAAGAGATCGATGCACTTTGTCGTCAGGCGCGTCAGACAGACCAGTCGGAAGACCGACAGTTCG
>Ga0209300_1000794_pt1 | contig 14239 bp, 26 predicted proteins | sample Shrwel_input2_RT_FD_187535 | JGI IMG/M metagenome (GOLD analysis project Ga0209300, IMG submission 187535) | Subsurface microbial communities from deep shales in Ohio, USA - Utica-3 well 1 S input2 RT (SPAdes) (version 2) ... | reverse complement strand
TTTTTAGCTGTTATTGAGGAAAATATTGTATGAAGCAAGAATCAGGTGAGTTCATTGGGCACACGTTCTGTGTCCATTGTAACAGTAGTGATAATTGCGCGGTTTACACAGAAGAGAATGGTAAGTACAACGGCACTTGTTTTACGCCGGGATGTGAGAAATACTATGATGACAAGACATTACGTGAACGTGGAATGTTAGAGGAACTGCTAGACCCTAGCGGTAAGCCGAAGTTTACAGCAAGCAAAAAAGAACCAATCACATTTGAGGAAAACAAAGAACTTAACAGTCGTGTAGCGTCAGTACAAGAATTGGTGAGCAACGAGTTCATTTATCGAGGTATTCGTGCTGAGACACTTAATTTCTTTGGTCACAAAGTTGAGTTCAAGGGTGATAAACCATATCGAATCTATTACCCTGAAACAAACCAAGAGCTTTGTGCTGATGAGCGTCTAGGTGGGCTTATTGGATACAAGCCCCGCACCCTACCAAAGACCTTTGGTTACGGCAATGTGGGATTGACGGGGAAGCGTAGCGAACTCAGTGGCCAATTCCGTTTCCGTAATATTCACGGTAAGTATATTCTTGTTTGTCTCGGCGGTGAAAACGATAAGGCTGCTGCGTACCAAATGCTAAAAGACGGACGCAAAAAAAGCGGCTATGAACCAATTCCAGTAGTTTCGCCTACAGTTGGTGAAGGTGGCGGTATTCAACAAATCCGAATGCAATATGATTTCTTGAATCAGTTTGAGAATATTGTGTTGTGTGGTGATGCTGATAAAGCAGGAAGGGTGGCACTCAAAAAGATCTGTGATGTGCTACCAAAGGACAAGATTAAAATCATGCATTGCACATTCAAGGATGCAAACGCAATGCTTGAGAAAGGAATGGAACGTCAATTTGCGAGTGATTTTTTCAATGCTGATGCTTATGGTGAGAGTGGAATAAAAGACAGCGTAGATGCTCTTAGTGGTATTAAAGAGTTTTTGACAGCGCCAAAAATTTCACTACCCCCTTACATGCACCGACTGCAAGAAAATATGAGGGGTGGTGTACGTTCAACTGGTGCAATTATGAACATCATTGCTCATACATCGAGTGGTAAGACTGTAGTAACGGATAATCTCATGTATCACTGGATGTTCAATAGTCCGATTACGCCAACAGTTGTTAGCTTGGAGCGGACAGCAGAAGAGTTAATGATTGACTTTGTTTCCATGCACACAAAGAATAACCTGAGCTACCTATCAAACGGGGAAGATGCTTGGGCTGCAATATCTAGTCCTGAAGGGGATAAGGCGCAAAAGGAATTGAGTGTTGATGAAAATGGTAAGCGTCGGTTCTATATTATTGATGAGCGAGACGGTGACATTCAAACACTCCAAGCCCAGATGGAAAAGATTGCGAAGAAATATGGAAGCAAGCTGTTCATCATTGACCCACTGACAGACCTTCTTCGTTCTCTTGGTAATGAAGCGCAAGAAGACTTTATGATGTGGCAAAAGCGGCAAAAGAAGAATGGTTGGGTTTTTCTAAATGTCCTTCATACACGCAAACCCCCTGTTGATGCTGAAGGTAATGTTAGGCATGTCACTGAATACGATTCTCTCGGAAGTGGAACATTTGTTCAGTCTGCTGACATCAACATTGTGCTCAACCGAAACAAGAATTCCGCCGACCCTATTGAGCGCAACACAATGTATGTTGATATGCCGAAATGTCGGTCGGGAATAACTGGTCCTGCCGCTAAGTGGTATTTTGACATAACAACCCGAGAACAGGTAGACTTTGATGACTGGGAAGCGGAACAACCAGGTATGTCATGGCAAGACGACGACAATGCTCCGACTTTTGATTCCACTGACTCTGGTGAATCTGTAGCTGCTGAGAAAAAGGAGACGTTTTAATGGAATGGAAAATTCTACCGGACAGTGACTTCATATGGGTGAGGGAGGATGGGGTAATATGGAGAGATTCTTACTCATACATTACCCGTGACGGTAAAAAGTACACGATTAGATCCTTTTACCCCAAAATCTGTATTGGTAACAATGGTTATGCACAATTCAGAGCGGGTAATAAACTGTACTTGGTACATAGATGTGTAGCACGTTGTTTTGTCGAAGGTGAAACAAAAGACAAGTGTCATGTTAATCACAAAGACATGAATAGGATAAATAACCATTACCTCAATCTTGAGTGGGTAACTCCTGCTGAAAATAACACACATGCACACCTCAATGGTGACTATGACTATTCTTCTTATAACCACAGAAGGGGTAATGATAACCATAGGTCAAAAATACCGGAGGCTATTATTGATTGGATAATCAATGAGTTTGACAAACAGAACGACCTCACTCAAGCAGAACTAGCTAGATCCTTGGGTGTTTCATCTACAGCAATATACAACATAAGAAAAGGTTTGACTTGGAAACACAAAAAAGGAGGTGAGTAAGTGGAAAAAAGTAAAATGTTCGTGTACGATGAAGAATGCTACCCTAATGTTTTTACTATCTATATCGGTAATGTCGAATCTCGCAATTGCTGGGGTTTTGAGATTAGTAAGCGCAAAGATGAGCGCCAAGAAATGTTCTCTTTTTTACGCAACATTGTTCGTCAGAAATGTTATCTGATCGGGTTTAATTGTGTAATGTTCGACTATCCTGTACTCCATTTTATTCTCAAAAATCAAGATTGTACGGTAGAGGAGATTTATGATTATGCGATGACTGTCATTGGTGCTGACGGTGACGACAAGTTCAAGTACATTGTTTCTGAAAAAGAGACTATGATTCCTCAGATTGACTTGTATAAAGTACACCACTATGACAACAAAGCGCGGGCCACATCGTTAAAGATGCTTGAGTTCAATATGCGCTCAAGGAACATTGAAGACTTGCCTTATGAGCCGGGGTCCGTGCTTACTAGCGAACAAATTGACAATCTGCTTCGTTACAACAAGCACGACATGGCTGAAACGTGCAAATTTCTGATGTATAGTATGGATCAAATCAAGTTTCGTGAGGAGTTGAGTAAGAAGTACAAGAAAAACATGCTCAACTTCAACGACACCAAGATCGGTAAGGATTTATTTGTCACAAAGATGGAGGAGGCACAACCCGGAAGTTGTTATCGCAGGATTAATGGTTCAAGAGTTATGAATCAATCAAAGCGCGACAAGATAGCTCTGGCTGACTGTATCCCGTCTTACATCAAGTTCGACCGACCTGAATTTAACGCTGTGCTAGAGTGGCTGAAAAAGCAAGTAATCACTGAAACTAAAGGTGTCTTCAGTGACATTGAAGAGCACGAACTGGGCGGTCTTGCAAATTATGCAGAAATGACCACCAAAACAAAAAAGCTAAAGCCTGAAAACATGGAGTCGCAGATTGCTGAACTGAAGCAAAGACACCCAATGGGTTGGTGTGAGAATAGAACCCTGAAGTCAGGCAAGACGAACACCTATTTTTGCTGGCGCGTGGCAGACAACTTGAACGTGGTAGTTGACGGGTTGCGTTATGACTACGGTACCGGCGGCCTCCATAGCAGCATTGAAAGCACTATTATTCGTGAAGACGAAGAGTTTGAAATTGTGGACATTGACGTAGCTGCAATGTACCCAACCATCTTCATTCAGAACGGATTTAGACCGGAACACTTGGGTGAGAGCTTTACTGATGTGTTCAAAGAACTCCTTGCTGAACGTAAGAAGTACAAAAAAGGTACGTCACTCAACAAAGCATTGAAGCTTGCTGGTAATGGTTCTTATGGTGACACGAATAATAAATATAGTCCTTTGTATGATCCTAAAGCAACAATGAGTGTCACACTGACTGGTCAGATGTGCTTGAGTATGATGTGCGAGCGACTGCTTACGATTGATGACTTGTATATTGCACAAAATAACACCGATGGCACAACATTCGTTGTACAAAGAAAGGATAGATCAAAAGCTGAGAAGTTGGTTTCCGAGTGGGAAAAACTCACGGGTATGGTCATGGAGTATGCTAACTACAAAGCAATGTATATTCGGGACTGTAACAACTACATTGGTCATTTCACTGACGACACATTGAAAAACAAAGGTGCTTACGAGTATTACTTGTTGCCAGAAGAGTATGAGAAAGTGAAGGATGAACCCTTGATGGGTGGTGTTAGTGCCGATGGCATGTGGCACAAGAATCACTCATCTATGGTTATACAGAAGGCTGCTGAACACGCACTTGTTAAAGATGGTGATATTGAGTCTTTCATCTTGAATCACGATGACATTTATGATTTCATGCTGAGAACAAAAGTACCTAGATCAAGCAAGCTGGTTGCTGAAACTCTGGATGAGGATGGGTACATTGTCTCGGAAGAACAGCAACAAAACATTTGCCGCTACTATATCAGCAATGACGGGGTAGCTTTGACTAAGGTGATGCCCCCCTTGCCAGACAAACCAAAGAGCGTTTACATTTACGAGAAGGAGGGTAAGCGTCAGTATGCAACAACACCAACAATGGTGAAGCGTCTTGAGAAGAATGAATGGGTTTGTGTTGGTGAGACGCAAGAGAGGCGCATTGGAATAAACACTGGACAGAAGGTGACTATATGTAATAACATGGATGACTACAAAGGTGATATTAACTACGAGTGGTATATCGAACAAGCTAAAAAACTTGTTGACCCACTCGTCAATTAATGCTACTATACCAAACGCAAACTGACAAAAGAGGTAATTATGAAATTTAAAAATGACGTTAATGTAGCCTATGTGGACGAGCCGTACTATGCTTTGTTTGACGGAGGTTATATTGATCCACATCAAATGCTTGTTACTGACGATGCCAATAGAGTACAATCAGCGATTGAACTAATTGAGAATTTTATTGAAGAAGCGAAAGAAAGCGGCTACATTGAAATCATGTAAAAAAAAAAGAGGTAATTATGAACGGTGAACAGAAATTTTGGGTGAGTTGTTGGGGTATTGTCGGAGCGACAATTCTTGGTATTGCAACACTCTCTTATGCGAGCTTCAAGCACGAGGATGATATGAAAGCTCGGATGGTAAAAGATGGGTATAGCCCGCTAGAAGTTATGTGTGCATTCCCTAAAACATCAAACGAGAATATTCTATGTATCACTAAAGTAATGAAAGGAGATAAGTAATGGACGTAGTAAGTAAGCAATTGGGCAAATATGAACAGATCTACATCACCGGCAACGATGCTGTAATGTATTTCCCTAGTGTTCAAAAGGCGCAAAAGAACCCCAACTCTGGTGAACTTCAATACTCAGTTATTGTGTTCGTTGACAGCGCCACCCGTGAGAAGCTGGAAATGCCAACTGACGAAGGTGGGGTGTTCATCAACAAACAGTTCTTTGAGGTTGGTGTTGATCGCAACAAGAAGAAGAAAATCAAGTTCCCAACTTCAGATCAAGTGGAAGGAGACAAGCGCAACTTCGATGCTGTGAAGGGGATGCATGGTGTTTCTCTGACAGCACCAAATGTGAAGAAGAATGGTGACAAAACCACCATCGCTGTTGCGGACAAAGACGACAATCCAATCACCACACCAATTGGCACTGGTAGTAAGGGTAATTTCCGTTGCTGGGGCTATCGTAACGCTGACGGTCAATTGAACATTACACTGGATCTGGTTCAGGTGACTGAGCTTGTAGAAGGTAATTCCGGTGGGAGTAATGGTTTTGATGATGTGCTTGGTGTTTCTGTAAATGCTGCAACACAACAGAAAGAAGTTGATAACATGGACAATTCAGCACCGCCGTCAGACGACGGCTTCGACGGGGACATTCCGTTCTGAGATTGATTCTAAAGTAGACATGGAGGGCTTCGGCCCTCTTTTAGAACAGAAGGAGGAACAGCCGTGGGTGACATGAGCGAAAGTATTTTTGAAGGTACTAGCTACGGAAAAGCAGCAATGGAGAAATTTGGTCCAGTAGCAGAAAACTTCAGGATTTATTATGTTGGATGGGTGGAAGAACGCCCAGAAGAATGGGAAACAATTCGGATAACAGGCGCGGAGTTCAGAAAAGCCGAGACTGGTCCGGATCAAGGCAAGCTTTCTATTAAGCTGAAAGGTACGGACAAGACGGTATATGTGACAAGAGAACAGGCGAGGAAATACAAATGACAATCAAAGATTTGATTGATGCTTAGGGCGAAGATAAAGAAGTCTATTTCAAGGTATACTCGTGTGGTCAATCCTCATCATACGAGCTTACACCAGAAGATGTTGAAGAAGTAGACGGTAAGGTGTATATTAAGAGTGACCTGAATTGAAGGAGGACATATGAAAAACGAAATCCAAGGTGTGGTAGACGAATATTTCACAAAGCCTGTATCGAGCGGTAGCTTTCTGCACAGCATCACCGTAAATGGAAGCAAATACTCTGTCTTCTCACAAGATGACAAGCGTCGTGCTAATGAAGGGGATACCGTGGCTTTTACAGCCGAACAGAATGATAAGGGCTATTGGAATATCACAGGTAATTTCAAGGTGGTTAAGCGTGCAACAGGTCATCAGAGCGGAAAGAAACAAGCCTACGCACCTAAAGAAGATGAGCGCCAGAACTCTATCTTGAGGCAGAATGCCATGTCTCAGGCTAACACGTTAGTTTCAGCACTTATCGGTGCGGATGCTTACGAAGGGCTGGGAGAAAACGATCTAGCTAAAGAAATTATTCGACTAGCAGACGACTTCTTCTTCCCTTACGCTAAGTCTGGTAAGAAGCCTGAGTGAACATTGCGGCCTTCGGGCCGCTTATTTGTTTTAGGAGAAACGATGAATAAACAAACTCTTATTAGTATCAAAGAAGAAACCCAACACCTACTAGATACAGCACAAGAGAATGGTGTTAGTGGGGCAATTAATTTTGCCGACTTGAAAGTTGTTGATGTTCGTTGGTCTATTGGTATTGATGGTGATGAGCTTTACATTGTGTATATTGAAGAGTGTTCTCCGCAAGAAGTGAATTTACTTAAATATTTACATGAGAACAGCTCGTTTACTGACGTAGAATTTATTTTGGAGTGGTGATGAAGAATGAACTAGGATTGCCCGATTGGTTGGTGGAGGTTGTTGAACAAACACGTAATCAATACGATCCGGGCGAGAAAACAGATTATAGTGCAACGTCTTTGCTCGTACCACCAATGATTTATACACTACAGAAAGAACATCAGCCTGAAGAAGATGTCTCTAACGCACTCCCAGCATTTTTCGGCACATGCGTACATAACCAAATCGAATATTTCCTAAAAGATAACCCAAGGTATATTGTCGAAGAGAGACTGTACCACACGTTCTATATTCCAGATGCGCCCGGAGAAAAGAAAGAGTATGTGGTGAGTGCCCAAATCGACCTTTTTGATAAAGAGAATAAGGAGCTTTCAGATCATAAGCTGTCAAAGATGTATTCATTTCAGAAAGAGAAATTTGAATATGAAGCACAGCTAAATCTTCAACAATACCTTCTCAGGAAGAAGTATGGTGAAGTCGTTGAATCAATAAAGATTAATGGGTTTGCTAAAGACTGGTCGGCAGCGGGTAGAGGTAAGGACTACCCACCTAGCGCATACATTCCAGTGGATTTCCCTGTATGGGCAGATGAAGATGTAGAGGCTTGGGTGGCTCATTGTGTAGTGGAAAAAGAGCAAGCACTGAACGGTCAAATTAGACTTTGTGATAGTAGGGAAAGGTGGCAAACGCCAAGTAAGATAGCACTAATGAAGAAAGGTCGTAAGTCTGCTGTGAAACTATACGATAGTATGGAAGAAGCCGAACGTGCTCTTGCAGAAAAAGACGAAAAGCATTATATTGAAGATCGACCCGGTATAGATATTCGTTGCACTAATGAAGTTTTCTGCCCGGTAAGAGAACATTGTTCATATTATCAGGAGAAATACATAGATGGCTAGAAAGAAAAGTAAACAAAAGAGGTACGATTCTAGTTTAGAAAAGCGTCTAGCTGAAGGTCCACTTAAGGACTGTAAGTACCACCCTGAAAAAGTGCAATACGAGATTCCGGCGAGGAAAGCCAAGTACGAGCCTGACTTTGAGATTAATAATCTGTTGTTGGAGGCAAAGGGTAGATTTCGCACTATGACAGAGGCGAATAAATACAAGCACGTTCGCGATGCACTAGAAGATAAAGAGCTTGTGTTTGTGTTCCAGAACCCTAACACCCCTATGCCGGGAGCAGTTCGTCGAAAAGATGGCAGCAAGCGATCAATGGCGGAGTGGGCAGAGAGTCAAGGATTTCGTTGGTACTCAGAGAAGAATGTTCATGAGCTTATCTGTAGGGAGAGCAGAAATGCCGAAAAGTAGTATTAATGCTGGTGATATATTTAACACGAATCAGGGTTATAGAGTAGTTGTAGTTGAATATAACGGTTACAATGACGTTTTAGTTCGCTTCCTTGATCAAAACTCCCATGAGAAGATAGTATCAGCGGGAGCTTTAAGAAGAGGTGCTGTAGCGAATCCTTATCACAGAACAATGTTTGGAGTTGGGTACTTTGGTGATGGTAAATACAAATCAAAAATAGGAGACAAAAGAACTTTAGAATATGAAGCCTGGCGTTGTATGATGAAAAGGTGTTATTGTCCGAAGGAAAGATCCCGTTATCCTACTTATTCGGATGTGTTTGTTTGTGATGAATGGCACAACTTCCAGAATTTTGCACGGTGGTATACTGAACAGCCGGGGTATGGTGAGGGTTTTGATTTAGATAAAGACCTCAGAGTAAATAACAGTAGGGTATACTCACCACAAAGTTGTAGTCTAGTACCACATGAAATAAACTGCATACTACATGATAATGAATCACGGAGAGGTGATTATCCGCAAGGAGTCAGGAAGACATGGAATAAGTATTCTGTGTATATTAGTATAAAAGGAGAAAGAAAATATGTAGGTTTGTACCCAACACTAGAAGAAGCGCATAGGGCGTATAAGAAAAGTAGGCTTGCTTATGTAAAAGAAATTGCTGAAGAATACAAAAATGTATTGCATAATGAAGTATATGAGAATCTAAAGAGTTGGGAAATTTCAAGCAATGCACGAGGCCCGTAGAAAATGTGAAGGTAAAGGGCGACAAAAGTTTGAATACCAGTGTGCTATCTGTGAAGATTGGTTTCCACAAAAGTCTATTCAAATTGACCACATCGTTGAATGTGGGAGCTTGAGATGTTGGGAAGACCTCACACCTTTCACCCAAAGACTGTTTTGTGGCAAAGAAGGGTTGCGTGTGTTGTGTAAACCGTGCCATAATAAAGTCACTACTGAACAACGAAAGAAGTCTAAGGAGAAAGAACAATGACGAAATCGGAACTTACAGACATGCTCATCGAGGAGCTGAGTCAATTTATGGAAAGAGTTAATGAGGTTTGGGACGAAAAACTGATTCACGTTGACGAAGCAAAAGGGTGCTCTGAGTCAGCTTACAGTAAACTGTGCCAAGCTCAAGAGAACCTTAACATTGCGGCGAGTCATTTTGAGAAAGCGGAGGGCGATGAATGATTGATATTGAAGATGGTGCAACAGCAGACCTTTACTTGGCTATGTCAAAAGCCTGTGCTAAGATTGAGTCTTCTGGTAAACTGGATATTTCCGACATTGACAAGGTTGACTTGTGTTGTTGGGTGTTTTTGCAAGAACGGGAACTGGAACAAGAGGAGAATGTATGAGCAACATTAAAGACCAACTAGCTAACCGGAGCACTTGGGTTTTGGATATTCTTGATAAGATTCACGAGGATTACAAAGAAGCCCACGTAGAAGCAGTGGAGACCAAGCACATTCCAGAAGGAAAGGATGAGGTGGTTACTCGCTACCGCCTTCTGATCCATGAGAAGGATAATACAACATCTTTCCTCGGCGATGAAAATGGCCCGTTTGAATACGCTAATATGACATTGGCTGAACGTGATCTGAAAACCTTTAAGAAGTGGCAGGAAAATAAACTATGAGTGAACTACAACGCACGCATCAGTGGAACATCGTCTCTGGAAACGAATTCAAAGAAGACACAGAACTTTTCTACCTTTATTGGGATTTGATTAAAGAAGAGTTTAACGAACTTCTTGAAGCCAAAACACGAGAAGAAGTATTGGATGCTCTTGGTGATCTCTACGTGGTCGTAACAGGGGAGCTGCACTCAATGAAAGTAAATGCTGGTGACTTGTTGAAACGAATCAACGACAGTAATTTCAGTAAGTTTGACACTATAGAAGCAGATGCTAAGATTAGTGTAGCTGCTTACGAGAACGACGAACGATATGAAAACATCCACTATGAGGAAGTGGGTGGTTATTATGTCATTCGTGGCGACAAAGTAGGCGGCGCTAAGAATAAAATCCTCAAGTCGCATAAATACACTGAGCCGGAGCTTTCAGACCTATGAAATGGGTTGATCTTTTTCTGTCTCTGGTGTTCTTTGTCATTGGTATTCATGCGTGGTTTACATCAGATAACAGCGCATTGTTTCCGGCATACGTAGCACTGGCAAACACATTCTTCATTTTCTTCCGGCTAGACCACGAAAAGGAGAAACGAAATGTCCGTAGTTGAATTTCGACGCCGCGACCAAAAACAACAACTGATTGATTTGATTGAAGACTTTGATTTTGACAAAGGGAGCGTTCTTCTGTTTATGGATGAAGACTTTGACAGCAAAGAAGGTAGTTTCTCTATGGTGTCAACCTATGAGTCCTTTGGGATGAAAGAAGCGTTTGCAGCAGAGAGTGTTGCAGCGTTTGTTAAACAAAATGCTTATACGGTGGAGGAAGAATAATGAATAATATTTCATGTACGTTGAAGTGTGGTGATTTCACTGTCACAGCAGAGAAAGAGAACGAAGAACCGACTGTAGAAAGCCTACTTGAAGTGTTCGAGGCTGCTTACATCGGTGTTGGGTTTGTCAACGATCTGGATATTGAAATCCAAGGTTCTTTGATTGGACCACAAACTTATCAAATCAAGGCAGGCAAGTAATGACTTTCGATCAAGACAAAGTAACTAAATTCGTCGCAGATATGGATAAGAAACAATTTAACGCTCAAGAACTCACTGCTATCGGGAAGGTGCTGATTTCCCTTGCTGAAGTACAGAAAGAAACTGAGATGTTGGAAGAATATCCACAGTCCATGCAACTTGGGAATATGGATAATTCAGCGCCGCCGTCAGATGGCTACTTTGATTATCCCTTTTAACTAAGTCCTTTCATTTTACCATTTGTTGTGGTAAGCTAGTCTCGGGACATTAAAATATAGAGGCTAGTATGACTAAGAAACCTTGTTTTAAATGTGGAGAGGTTTTACCCCTCTCCATGTTCTACAAGCACCCAAAGATGAAAGACGGGCACGTTAATAAATGCAAGGACTGCAATAAAGCAGATGTCAGGTTGAACAGGAAGGAGAAAATAGAGTATTATCGTCTTTATGACAGAGACAGAGGTAACAGACAAACTAAAGAATACAGAGATAGTTATTACAGTAAATATCCAAAAAAGCGTAAAGCACATGACATGGTAAGTAATGCTATTCGGGCGGAAGTTTGAACTAATGTCTGTCTATGTCTGCATAGCGTCAGGTCCATCTCTCACTAAAGAGCAGGTGGGCTTGATTCCAGAAGGCACCAACGTCATTTGTGTTAATGACAACTACCGAATCTATCCTCAGACAACGCATTTATTTGCTGCTGATGGGAAGTGGTGGAGGCATTATTACGATGACGTTATTACCACTGTGGACAAGGATTGTAGGCTCCACACTACGTATAAAACAACGCCCCGCTGGCATAGGGTAGAACAGTGGCAAACGCACCAATCTGAAGCCTCAATCGGTTGTTCTGGATTGTTTCACGGCGGATCTAGTGGTATTATGGCAATAGAACTTGCTCGTGTGCTTGGAGCCACTAAAATTATCTTGCTTGGGTATGATTGCAAGTTCGATAACGGGAGGGTGCATTGGTTCGGGTCTCACCCTACTGGGTTTTCTGACGCCGGAGCAATCAGGCGCTGGCCTAATGAATTTGAAAGATTGGACAAGGCTTATAATCGACTGGGTATTGATCTTGTAAACTGTTCGTTAGATACAGCACTCACAATTAGACGTTCTACATTGGAGGAAGAGTTTTGCTTATAGCATGTGTGTATAAGACAGGTGGTGATTTTGATGGTAGTTATGTAGAGAAGCTATATAAAAGCCTCAAACCATACGGGGAATTTTTGTGTTTCACTGATGCGGCAGATCTACCTCAACACATCCCAAAAACACCGCTAAAGTATGGATGGAAAGGTTGGTGGTCTAAGATTGAAATGTTGGGGTGTGGTGAAGATCTCCTGTTTTTCGATTTAGATACAGCTATTGTTGGAGACATATCAGAAATGGTAGAGGTTGCAGAGAAAAGCGAAAAAATGATAATGCTTAGTGATTTCTACTTTCCTCACAAACCTGCTTCTGGTGTTATGTACGCACCTAAAGAAACAGGGGTAATGTTATATGAAAAGTTCAAAGATAACAGTGAGGTACTAATGTGCAAGCATAGAGGAGATCAAGACTACATAGGTTCTATCCTTAGTGCTAAGAATGTCGATAGGTGGCAAAATTTATTGAGCGATGGGTACATTGTTTCCTACAAAGCACACTTGATAAAGACAGCACCTCGACACCTGAATATAAAACCAGTAGACACAAGCAACACACGAGTGGTATGCTTTCATGGACGACCCAGATTGAAAGATGTTAAGGAGTTTTGGGATGCTGATTAATGACGTTGAGCTTGTTGAAAAGGGCGATATGGTGGTGTTGTCCGCCCAGAGAAATGCAGGGTTGTTTGAGCCTGAGACATTTCAATTCCTAGCTTCACTTGAGCCGAAAGGTAGTTTCATTGACATAGGTGCGTACACAGGGATTTATGGCATTTGGGCGTCCAAGCAGGGATACAGAGCCTTCTGTTTTGAACCCCACACAGACAACCACACCCGTCTTATTGAGAACGTTAAAAAGAACAATGAGCCTGTAACATGCTACAACATTGCATTGTCCGATAGAGCAGGTGTCTCTTCTCTAAATGTGAATTCAAACGTAGGTCTTACTTCTGGTGGCTCTCTATCTACAGGTATTCGCAATCATAACAAGGCACTCAAAGTAAAGAAAGAAGTTTATGACCGCTTTGCTCGTGGTGATGAGTCTGTTATCAAGATTGATGTTGAGGGGCACGAACTTAACGTACTGAAAGGAATGAGTACAGTGTTGGAGTTTGAGCGCCCTGTTCTTATTGTGGAAGTCTTAGACAGACAACATGAAAATGAAATTGTATTCTACCTAAATCAGTTTGATTATTCACTTCATTCTATTTTGGACGAAAGAAATGCGATTTTCATCTGTAACCGATAAGTGTGATAATATAATCATTGTTGGTAGTAGTAAGGAAGCTGTAAACTTCCAACCGATTGCTGGTTATTCCGTTATTGCAGTGAATAATGCCATATCTATAACCAGAGGGAATACAGATTTTTGGTTCACACTAGATCCAAGCAAAGCAAACTTGCAGATAATGAGAACCAAACCATTTAGTTGTAAGTATTACTGTGCTGTACCAAATAACTTCCAAAGAGATATGACTAGAAAGCGGGAACGTGTACCAACAGCCATACACTATCTTGATAGGGTTGCTGGCGATGGGCCATTTAGCTGTAAGTATGGATTACAAGAATCTAAGTATTCTATCTCCACTGGTAATAGTGCTTACGGTGCGTTGAACCTAGCCTATCACATGAACCCAAAGAAGATAATTTTACTTGGTGTGAGTGGTGATAATCAGTTGAAATTCGATGGGAGGAAATGTTATGATTTGAGTCATCTTCCTGACCTGTTCAATTCTGCTGTCAGTCAGCTTGAAGATAGAGGAATAGAAGTTATTAATGGGAATGAAGACACTCAATTGAAATGTTTTATTAAGAAGCCTTTCAGAGAGCTTGTCTAACTTCTTTGCCGCTAAGATTTATGGACGGGTGGAGAAACTGGTAAACTCAGCAGTTTTAAGCATTGCCGCCGTATGGCTTGCGGGTTCGACTCCCGCCCCGTCTACCAACACTGCCCTCTACGGAGGGCTTTTTAATCAGAGAAGGAGAAATATATGCTAAAAACCATTATTAAACGTGATGGTAGCAGAGAAGATTTTCGCCCCGAAAAGCTAAATAAATGGGCTGAGTGGGCAAGTAA
>Ga0209300_1000791_pt1 | contig 14261 bp, 12 predicted proteins | sample Shrwel_input2_RT_FD_187535 | JGI IMG/M metagenome (GOLD analysis project Ga0209300, IMG submission 187535) | Subsurface microbial communities from deep shales in Ohio, USA - Utica-3 well 1 S input2 RT (SPAdes) (version 2) ... | reverse complement strand
GAGCTCTATGAAGTGATGCACTTCGGCCCGACCTCGATGAATTGCCAGCCTCTTCGGATACTGTTCCTGAGAAGCCAGGAAGCCAAGGAAAGGCTCAAGCCGGCCCTGATGCCCGGAAACCAGGAAAAGACCATGAAGGCGCCAGTGGTGGCCTTGCTGGGCTACGACACGAAATTCTACGAGCATCTGCCGCGCATGTTTTCCCACAATAAGGATGCCAAGTCGCTGTTCGAGGGCAAGACCGATTTCATCAACACCACGGCCTTTCGCAACAGCTCCATCCAGGGCGGCTATTTCATCCTGGCCGCTCGCGCGCTGGGGCTGAATGCGGGGCCGATGTCCGGATTCAACAATGCGGCCGTGGATGAAGAGTTCTTCCCCGATGGCCAGGTGAAGAGCAACTTCCTCTGCAACCTGGGGTACGGCGATGCCTCTGCGCTCTTCCCGCGCCAGGATCGGTTTGAGTTCGATGAGGTTTGCCAGGTCCTCTGACAGGGCGGACAGGCTGCCATCTTGAAGCCTTAAGTGGCAGCCGAGCACAGCAAGTTCCTCCGATTTGGGCCGTGTTTGCACGGCCCTTTTTTCATTCCGTTCCGGTAAGCACGAGGCGTTAAATGGTGTATGACTGGCAGTTCATTGCCCTGATGGTGGTGGCGGTGCTGATCACCGGCATCTCGAAGTCGGGGTTCGCTGGGGGCGTCGGGGTGGTGGCCGTGCCCCTGATCTCGCTGAAGGCGAGTCCGGCCTATGCCGTGGCCGTCATGCTGCCGCTGTTGATCGTCATGGATGTCTTCAGCCTGCGTGCCTGGTGGCGATACCGTGTCGGTTCGCTACTGTGGCTGATGTTCCCTCCAGCTGTGCTGGGCGTCGCCATCGGCTATCTGACCTATGGGCTCTTCGATGACGACCTGCTCAAGGTGCTGCTGGGAGTCTTCTCGATCCTGTTCGGCCTGTGGGGGGTGTTCAAGCCCTTCCGTGGTCGCGTGATGCCATCCTGGATAGGTGGGCTCTGCGGGGGGATCGCCGGTTTCACCAGCTTCATCGCCCATGCTGGTGGTCCGCCGCTGAACTTCTACCTGCTTCAGTCCAGGCTATCCAAGGAAGCGTTTCTGGGCACGGCCGTGGTCTTTCTGGCCGCTGCCAATCTCGTCAAGCTGGTGCCATACAGCTTGCTCGGTTTTCTCAACGTCGAGAATCTGACGCTGGCCCTGCTGATGATCCCCGTCGCCTGGCTGGGGGTACGACTGGGGCTTGTCATTCAGAAGCGTCTGAGTGGGGAGCTATTCTTCCGGATCATTCTCACGCTGCTTATCCTGCTGGGCATTCGGCTGATCGTCGATGGTGCAGGATGATGATTGCCGGCAGGGGAGGTGAGAGGTACTTTCGATACAGAGTCCATTGATATGCTTGAGGTGAGAATGATCGATGAATCGGTCGCGGGGCATCCGGAGGGGCCCTACGACACACTGCCCCAGATACCCATGTCGAAGCTCTCGAATACGGAGCTTGCGAGGTTCATCGACTTCATCGAACAGCTCGAGGAGGAAACCGAGCAGTCACTCTCCATCAACCATGGTTACCGGGAGATGCGCATGATGACCCATATCATGCGCAACCACCTGGTGGGGCGGCTCACGACGCCCACCTCTCTGGCCGATGCCTCTGGTCTGTCCTACGGCACTGCCAAACGAGGTATCGAGAGTATACTCAAGCGCGGCCTGATCGTGTCGCGTCCCCGGACGAAGTCGGGCAAGACGGTGTCACTCCATCCGTCTGCGGCACTGATCGACGAATGGGAAGCCTATGCGATTCGGATCAAATCCTTACTGGGAACAACCTTTGGTGTGGATGCTGGCTCTGGCCAGGACAGACGTATCTTGCTGGGAAAGGCCGACGAGACCTCCGCCGTCATACCGCCGCCCGCCGTTCTCTCTCAGCGCCTCGAGCTGAAAGGAGGGCTGCGTGTATTGGTTCATGCCGACCCGACGTTCATGGCCATGCACAACCTCAAGCGGCAACTGGAGGCGGTGTTTGGGGTGGATATCAAGAACAAGGCGAAGTCGATCGATGGTCTACGGTCGGAAATCCTTTCCAACGCGCGCCTGGCAAAGTCCCGGTACGATGTCATCGCCTGTGACCTCCCCTGGTTCGGTGAGTTGGCGTCTCAGGATATGCTGCTGCCCCTAGACCCCTTGCTGGCGCGGGATGGCCATGACCTGTCCGACTTCCACCCCATGGCCATTCAGAGTTCGCAGTATGCCGGCAAGCAGTACGGTATTCCGGTCCAGACGACGCCAGAGCTTCTGTGTTATCGAAAGGATATCTTCGAGCGAGAACATCTGGATCCCCCGACCACCACCGAAGAACTGATCAAGGTCGCCAGGCGCTTGCACGATCCCGGTAAGGGGCGCTACGGCATTGCCTGGAACGCTGCGCGGGGTACGCCGCTGGGCCATACGTTTGCCTTCCTGATGGCGAAATATGGCCAGCCGATCATCAACCTTCGAAGCACCCGGGACGGTTATGACTTCCAGCACGTGTCCGGCGAAGAGTATCGGCCGATGTTCCAGTCGGATGAGGCCTTTCGCGCCTGTGAATACATGCTGGATATCCTGAAATATTCGCCACCGAACATCCTCAACATGACCTGGTACGAGCGTGCCAAGTCCTATGCGTCGGGCGAGTCCTGCATGGCCTACAATTACACGTTGCTTGCTCCCCTTTTCGAGCTCAATCAGGCGTCTCCTGCTTGGGGGAATACCGGATATCTTCCCCACCCGGTCGGTAACCATGGCGCTCCTATCACCCCGATCGGCGGCTATGCACTGGCCATTCCGTCCAACCTGTCCGAGGAGCGCGTGGAAGCGGCCTGGAGCGCCCTGAAAACGTTGACTTCTGCCGGCCTGTCGAAGCTCTACATCATGAACGGTAGCCTTGTCACACCGCGCTTCAGTGTCAGTCGCGACCCTGAGGTTTCATCATTGTCACCGCTCATCGATGTGGTAGATGGGATGGCACGAAAGGACATTCTCCAGGCCTGGCCGCGTCCCCCGGTGCCAGGAATAACCGATCTGATCGGCATTGCCGGGCATGAACTATTCGAAATGCTCGACGGGCGCCGCTCCATCAAGAAGGCCCTGTCCATGGCACAGGACAGGGCCGATCGATTGATGCGCGACAGGGGGTACTACTGAGCCACCCGCCGGGTTGCCGGTGGCATCACTGCATGATCATGCCACCGTCGATCATCAGCAGTTGGCCGGTCATGTAGTCCGACTCCGGGCTAGCCAGGAAGGAAGCGGTGCCCACTACATCTTCCGGGTAGGAGTAGCGTTTCATCAGAATCATCTTCTCGGCAAGCTCGTCCATGGACTGGCCCTGCTTGTCGAACTTGCCGATGCTGACCAGATCCTTGTCCAGCTGCTCCCACAGTTCAGTACGCACGACCCCGGGGCCATAGCCATTCACGGTGATATTGTGATCCACCAGCGCTTTGGCGCCGCCGTTGATCATCGCCAGCACGGCATGCTTGCTGCAAGCATACGGCACCACATCGTCGAACGCTTGACGGGAGAGAATGGAGCCGACATTGATGATCTTGTAGGGGCCGTTCTCCTTGCCCTGCTCGATCATCTGCTTGCCAGCCTCCTGCATGCCGATCAGGCAACCCAGGGCATTGACGTCCATGATCTGATGCCAGTTTTCTTCTGTGATGTCCAAGAACATCAGCGGCTTGTTGATGCCGGCATTGTTGACCATGACGTTGAGGCTGCCAAAGGCATCGACGGTGGCCTTGACGGCGGCCTGCATCTGGTCACGCTCGGTCACGTTAAGCTTCACGGCGATGGCTTTGCCACCCTTCTCCTTGATGCGTGCCACGACCTCGTTGCATCCGTCGATGTTGAGGTCGGCCACGCACACATTGGCGCCCTGTTCAGCATAATGTTCAGCAACGGCGGCCCCCATGCCACGCGCAGCACCTGTGATCAGGCAATTTTTTCCTTCAAGTCGAGTCTTGTCCATGGTGTCACCTCGGAAGTCTTGTTGTGGGTCTCTCCATATCACCGGTGGCCCTTTTCTCGTGGCGCATGGAGCCTTTGTCTACAAGGAGTTCTGATAACGCGAGCTGTAGCGTGAGCGATACGTTTTGTTTCCTTGCTGACTCGTATTGTCAGCAGGCCAGCCTGGCAATGACAGCTGCCCCCACGGCCAATTTGACCAGATTGGATTTTTCTGAAGGCGACACGAGGTGTGCGGTCGATCTTGTGAACAGAAAGGTGCTGACTTGCAGTGAGAAACGGCCAATGACGGCCAGTAAGCCGCCTTATCACCAAGCAAGCCGTGGTGGCGTCGCCTGGGTTAAATGGCTTACCGAGCAAAAGTCCTGCTAGATACTGATTGATGCGTTGATGGCAGCAAGCGTCAACTGACGCTGGCGCTTATCTGTCGGGCCTTTTCCTGCAGCAGTGGCAGGTACTGGCGGATCAGAGTGTCATAGTCGATGCGGGCTGCATTGGTACTGATGTTGATTGCGCCCAGCAGTCTGTCGTTGGCATCGAAGGCCGGCACGGCCACCGAGCGCAACCCGGAGTCGAGTTCCTGGTCGGCGATCGCGTAACCCTGCTTGCGCACGTCGAGGATGCGGCGCTTGAGTTCGGCCTTATCGGTGATCGACTTGTCGGTGTGCGGTTCGAGAGCCACCTGCATCAGAAAGGCGTCAAGATCGGCATCCGGCAACTGGGCCAGTAGCACCCGTCCCATGGAGGTATGGGCCGCGGGCAGGCGCGTGCCCACCGAGAGCGTGATGGCCATGAGCCGGTGCCTTGACGAGGAGCGGGCCACATAGGTGACATCTTCGCCGTCCAGCACGCCCAGCGATGAGGATTCGCCGCACTCGGTGGTGATGTCCTCGAGAATCTGCTGGATCACGCTGCGATAGTTGTTGGCGGAAAGGAACGCATAGCCGAGGTTCAGTACCTTGGGGGCTAGCTCGAAGTGGCGCTGCTGCTTGCGGACATAGCCCAATGCATGGAGCGTCAAAAGAAAGCGCCGGGCCCGAGCCCGGTTCATTCCCGTCTTGCTGGCCACCTCGCTCAGGGTCATGCGAGGGGTGGTGTCATCGAAGGCCAGGATCACCTCCATTCCGCTAGCCAGTGCCGTGACGAAGTCGCGGTCATCCGGACTTATCATGTCTTCCTGCATTCAGTTTCCCTCTGCCTGATGGTGGTGTCTGCGGATACTGACCTTCGCTCGAATCTAGCACATATGTTCGCCTAGCGAACATTTTTGGCCCCTTCCTTGTCAGGCCATTCTTCCCGTCGAGCCTATACTTTGGTCGCGTTTCGACAGATCTGTTCAGAGTAAAAAACATTCTGCTGGCAGTGGGTTATCACACGCTATCCCGTCATAAGGGGGATGGGCGATGTCTCCCTGCGTTTGACGCTTGCCGGCGTTGGCGCTAGATTTGTTCGCAAAGCAAACATATGTACGTATAGCGAACTTTAGTTGACTGCTTCTTAGGAACGGTCTTCGAGTCCACCACCAGAGAGGTGCATCCCCATGGCCGAGTTTCTCAGCCTGCATGACGCGGTCGCGCAATACGTCGAGGACGGCGCTACCGTGGCCATGGAAGGCTTTACCCATCTGATTCCCTTTGCCGCGGGTCACGAGGTGATCCGTCAGAAGAAACGTGACCTGATCCTGATACGGATGACTCCTGACCTGATCTACGATCAGTTGATCGGCGCGGGGTGCGCGCGGAAGGTGATCTTCTCCTGGGGGGGCAATCCCGGCGTGGGTTCACTGCACCGCCTGCGTGATGCAGTGGAGAACGGCTGGCCTCACCGGATAGAGATCCTCGAGCACAGCCATGCGGCCATGGCCTGTGCCTTCGAGGCCGGCGCCGCTGGCCTGCCGCTGGCGGTGCTGCGCGGCTATGTGGGCAGCGAGCTGCCCAACGTCAACGATCAGATCAAGTTCATCGACTGTCCGTTTACCGGCGAGCGCCTGGCGGCGGTGCCGGCGGTGCGTCCGGATGTCTCCATCGTCCACGCTCAGAAGGCCGACCGGAAGGGCAACGTGCTGGTGGAGGGCATCGTCGGTGTGCAGAAGGAGGCCGTGCTGGCAGCGAAGAAGAGCATCGTCACCGTCGAGGAGATCGTCGAGGACCTGACCGCTGAATCGGGCTACCACCCCAACACCTGCATCATCCCGGGCTGGGCCATCGATGCCATTGCCGTAGCCGAGAAGGGCGCGCTGCCTTCCTATGCCCACGGCTACTACCCGCGCCACAACCGCTTCTACAAGGAGTGGGACGCCATCGCCCGCGACCGCGACACCTTCACGAAGTGGCTCGACGAGAACGTCTTCAACGCAGCAGGGGTATCCTCATGAGCATCGAATACACCTCGGCCGAGATGATGAGCGTCACCGCCGCCCGGGCACTCGAAAACGGCATGACCTGCTTCGTCGGCATCGGCCTGCCCTCCGAGGCCGCCAACCTGGCCCGGCTGACCCATGCCCCCGACGTGGTGCTGATCTACGAGTCCGGCACCCTGCAAACCAAGCCCGACGTGCTGCCGCTCTCGATCGGTGACGGCGAACTGTGCGAGTCGGCCCTGACCACCGTCGCGGTGCCGGAGATGTTCCGCTACTGGTTGCAGGGCGGCAAGGTCGACGTGGGCTTCCTGGGTACCGCGCAGATCGACCGCTTCGCCAACCTTAATACCACCCTGATCGGCGACTACCAGGCACCCAAGGTGCGCCTGCCGGGCGGCGGCGGGGCGCCGGAGATCGCCACCAACGCGGGCGAGGTCTTCATCACCCTGAAGCACTCCAAGCGAGCCTTCGTGAAGGACGTGGACTTCGTCACTACCCTGGGCTTCGGTCGCGACGGCAAGGGCCGCGACGGCGTGCCGAACATCGGCAAGGGGCCCACTCGCGTCATTACCGATCTCTGCGTGATGAAACCCGATCCTGAGACTAAGGAGCTCACGGTGGTGTCGCTGCATCCAGGCGTGAGCCGCGAGGATGTGATTGAGGCCACCGGCTGGGAGATTCGCTTCACCGGCGATCTTGAGAGCACCCCAGAGCCCTCCGAGCTTGAGCTTAAGATCCTGCGCGAGCTGAAGGACAGAACCGAACGCCAGCATGCCGGCGACTAACAGGAGCCCCTACATGAGCGACGTATTCCTTTGTCATCCGCGGCGCAGCGCCGTGGGCCGCTTCGGCGGCACCCTTTCCAGCGTACGCCCCGACGATCTCGCCGCCAGCATCTTCAAGGCGGTACTGGCCGAGGCCCCCGGTCTCGATCCAGCGGCCATCGATGATGTCTTCATGGGCTGCGCCAACCAGGCCGGCGAGGACAATCGCAGCGTGGCGCGTATGTCGCTGTTGCTGGCTGGCCTGCCAACTTCCGTGCCCGGCACCACCCTGAACCGCCTGTGCGGCTCCGGCATGGATGCGGTGGGCACCGCCTTCCGTGCCATCAAGGCCGGCGAGATGGAGCTGGTGCTGGCCGGCGGCGTGGAGTCGATGTCCCGGGCGCCCTACGTAATGGGCAAGGCCGACGGCGCCTTCTCACGCGGCCAGCAGATCGAGGACACCACCATCGGTTGGCGCTTCATCAACCCGCTGATGAAGCAGGCCTATGGCGTTGACTCGATGCCCGAGACCGCCGAGAACGTGGCCGAGCAGTTCGCCATTGCACGCGTGGACCAGGACGCCTTCGCCCTGCGCTCCCAGCAGAAGGCCGCCGCTGCCCAGCAGGCGGGGCGCTTTGCCGAGGAGATCACCGCCATCGAGATCCCGCGCCGCAGGCAGACGCCGCTGATCTTCGACCAGGACGAGCACCTGCGCGAAACCAGCCTCGAGAAGCTGGCGAGCCTGTCCACACCGTTTCGCGACGGCGGCAGCGTGACCGCCGGCAATGCCTCCGGCGTCAATGATGGCGCCGCCGCCATGCTGGTGGCAAGCGCCGCTGCGGTGGAGCAGCACGGCCTCACGCCGATGGCGAAGATCCTTGGCATGGCCACCGCCGGCGTCGAGCCGCGGATCATGGGCTATGGCCCGGTGCCCGCGGTGAAAAAGCTGCTCGAGCGAACCGGCGTGTCGCTCGACGAGATCGACGTGATCGAGTTGAACGAGGCGTTCGCGGCCCAAGCGCTCGCCTGCATGCGCGACCTGGGGCTCAAGGACGACGACCCGCGGGTCAACCCCAACGGCGGCGCCATTGCGCTTGGCCATCCGCTGGGCATGTCCGGTGCGCGCCTGATGCTGACCGCCGCCCATGAGCTGCAGAAGACCGGCAAGCGCTATGCCCTGTGCACTATGTGCGTGGGCGTGGGGCAGGGTATCGCTACGCTGATCGAGCGGGCCTAAGAGAGCCCGAAGGGCGATACGGAAGCCGACATCAGGATTTGTCGGTTAGTCCCGTGGCAACGAACGGAGAGATTGATATGGCATTTCTAAACATCCACGGCCGCAGCGTGGCTTATCGGCTGTTAGGTTCTGAGGCCAATCCCCTAGTGATGTTGGCCCATCCTCTGGGCATGAGCCAGGCGGTGTGGGACGACATCCTACCGGTGTTGCTGCCACGCTACCGGGTGCTGACCTGGGACTTGCCTGGCCATGGCGCCAGTCAGGCTTGGGGCGAGGGGCCGATTACTCCGGGCGACCTGGCGGGCGAGGCATTGGCACTGGCTGAGCATGCCGGTGCCGATCGCTTCCACTTCGCCGGGACTTCCATCGGTGGTGTGGTGGGCCAGTCCCTAATCGAGTACCACGCCCAGCGCTTGCTTTCGGCGACGTTGACCAATACCGGTGCGGTGATTGGTAACGCCGAGCTCTGGAATACCCGTGCCAGTCGCGTGCGTCAGGAAGGCTTAGCGGTAATGTCCGAGGAAATCGTACCGCGTTGGTTCGCCCCGGCCTGCTTCGAGTCCGAGCCGGCACTCAAGGACGGCTGGTGCACCCAGATGGGCCGCGGCGACGACGATTCCTACGCCAAGCTTTGCGAGATGCTGGGCCGCGACGTCTTCACCGGCAAGCTATCTGGGAAGGGTGTGAAGGTTCAGCTATTCGGCGGCAGCGAGGACATGGCGACCCCGCCGGCGACCCTCAAGGCCCTGGCCGTCGAGCTCGACGGCGCGCTGTTGGAAATCCTCGAGGGAGTGGGCCATGTGCCTTCCGTAGAGGTGCCGGCGCAGTTTGCCGAGAGGCTGATTGCGGTGATCCAGGCGGCGTAGGTGCTCTGCCGACGCTATATTTCTCTAACCATCACATCATTATCTCGCACCTTAAATGCGTTGCGGGGTAAGTGAGGTCACATGTCCAATCCCTGTATCATCTGCGTTGCCATCACCGGCAGCCTGCCGCGCAAGGAAAACAATCCTGCCGTTCCTGTCACCATCGAGGAGCAGATCGAGAGCACCCAGGCGGCCTTCGAGGCTGGGGCCAGCATCGTCCATTGCCATGTGCGCAATGACGACCAATCGCCGACCTCAGCCCCCGAGAAGTTCGCCAGATTGATGGAAGGCCTCAAGAAGCACTGCCCGGGGATGATCATCCAGCTCTCCACCGGCGGGCGCTCTGGGGCTGGCGAGGAGCGTGGCGCCATGCTGCCACTGAAGCCTGACATGGCAAGCCTCGCAGTGGGTTCCAATAATTTCCCCACCCGGGTCTACGAGAATTCCCCGCAGTTGGTGGAGTGGCTTGCCGGCGAGATGCTGAAGTACGACATCAAACCCGAGATCGAGGCATTCGACCTGTCGCATATCCATCAGGCGGTGAGCCTCTCCAAGCAGGGCAAGCTCAAGGCCCCGCTCTATGTCCAGTTTGTGATGGGGGTTAAGAACGCCATGCCAGTGGACAAGCCGACCTTTGATTTCTATGTGGAAACGTTGCACCGGCTCGCTCCGGACGCTCACTGGTGTGGTGCCGGCATCGGCGCCAACCAGCTGCTGCTCAACGAGTGGTCGATCGCTGCGGGCGGGCACACTCGCACGGGTCTCGAGGACAACATGCGTCTCGATCGTGACTCCCTGGCACCCTCCAATGCAGCGCTGGTCGAGCGTACTGTGGCACTTTGCGAGCAATATGAGCGTCCTGTGGCCACCTGGCAGCAGGCCCGAGAGATCCTCGGTCTTAGAATGGCCTGATGGGGCAAGCGTCCGGTGACAGCTAAACGATCCTGACTAGGGGCTGGCATCCATTAGGTGCCGGCCTCTTTCTTTCCGCGGGGCGTCGGTACCCGGCTGACACTAGTTCAGGTAGGCGAGCGCCACGGCCGCTTCGGTGTTGATGGCAAGGTGTCATCCAGATGTGAACGGCAGTTCGGCTCATTCAAGGATAATGCCACGAGCCATCCCCCGCGTTTGGTCCGCTGATGATTATGGGGTATACCGGACAGATGAGCCGCACAGACTGCAATCTCGAGTAGAAAAAGCCAAAGACCTAATCATGGTATGCCGAGCTCGAATTAGGTAGCCGCGGAATGGGTTGCATTAGTAACTCTGGCTTTCCAACTCAAATCGTAGGTAACGTTTTATCTCATGTTGAATCAGCGCGCATTGGCGTATCTATGTGAAGTAGTGCGTAGAGGGTCATTTCGACGAGCAGCAGATCATCTGAATATAGATGTGTCTGTGGTCAGTCGTCAGGTAAAAGCACTTGAAGAATCTCTGGACGTGGCCTTGCTTCATCGCCACTCATCTGGTGTCCAGGTGACAGAATCAGGTCAGTTTCTGGTTGATCATTTTCAAGGCCAAGTGTCTGCCGAGAAGGTAGTGCTATCGAAACTTCAGGAGCTACAGGGTTTAGTCAGTGGGCAGGTCAGCATCGCGGTGGGAGAAGGCTTCATTACTGACCTGGTTTCCGAGCCGTTAGAGTCGTTCATGACGGCTTATCCAGGAATCGAACTCGACGTCACCATGGCGGGAATGGATGAGGCCATAGACCTGGTCATCCAGGGGCATGTGGATTTCGCCTTGCTTTACGCCCCGCCCGTTGATGCACAACTGGTATGCCACGTTGAAACCAGGCATCCCCTTGACCTGATCGTTCCTGCTGGCCATCCGCTGATAGCATTGAAGCGGCAAGTGTTACTGCAAGACATTGAAGGATATCCGCTGGGGCTGATGAACAACCCGTTTGGTATGCGTCATCTGGTCAATGCAGTCGCTCATCAAGAGCGCATTCCCTTACAGGCCCGGCTTCACACCAATTCGGTGGCGGTACTAAGGAATTTTGTGGTGTCGGGGATCGGTGTCACCTTCATGCCGCAGCTTACCGTCATTGACGCACTCGATAATGCAGAGATCGGTATTCTGGAAATGGCGCACCCGGCTCTTAATGGTGCTACGGCTCAGATTGTCAGCCGCCAGGGCCGCGAGCTAACGGTATCGGCGGAAGCATGTCTCCAGCATCTGCAGCGAGGTATGCGCTTTTTTAACAGCGATGCACCGCGGCTGTTGTCGTAATCGCAACACCTAGTGTATTGCAAAGGCAACAGAGGTGCTCATAGCCTGACATGCAAGGCCACATGGGTGAGCCGATGACATAACTATACAAGATCCTTCATAGAGGAGTCCGACATGGACCTGTCTCGGAAATTTGCGCTTACCACTCTTGCCTCAGCCTGCGTCATGGCATCCCTAGCCACGAGTGCCCAAGCCGCAACCACGGTAAATCTGAGCTATAACGGTGCTCCTGACGCTGATAAGAATGCCGTCCATGCTTTCGCCACCAATCTTAAACAGCTGGTCGCCGAGAAAACCGACGGCGAAATCGAGCTAAAGCTGTACCCCAATAGCATGCTGGGTGAAGAGCAGGAGCGCATGGAGCAGGTGATGAACTCGCCTAGCCTCAACATCGCCTCTTTTGCGGGCATGTCGCCGGTAGTGCCGGAGATTTTCGTCAGCGCCATTCCCTTCTTGTTCGATGACTTTGCCTCAGCGCGTACCTTCTTTGACGAAGGCGAGTATTGGAACAATGTCGAGGCGGCGCTGCGCGAGCGCACTGGTGCAGAGTTATTGGCCGTGGTCGAAGAGGGCGGTTTCCTGGCATTCACCAACGATGAGAAGCCTATCTCTTCGCCCGCTGACTTCGATGGCCTGCGTTTCCGTGCGATGGACCCAAGCCAGGTCGCGCTGTATGAAGCCTTTGGGGCGTCCGGTACCCCGATCCCCTGGACCGAAGTCTACATGGCCCTCAAAACGGGTGTCGCAGACGGTCAGATGAATCCGCCGATGTATATCATCCTCGGCAGCCTGTACGAAGTGCAGGATTACTTGACCCTGGCGAACATCCAATATTCCGACCAGTTTTTGGTAGGCAATGGCGCCATGATCGACGGTTGGGATGAGGAAATGCGAGCGAACTTCATGGAGGCCGTGGCCGAAGCCAACACCATGGCGCGTGAGCAAAATGAAGCTAAAGTCGATGGTCGTATCGCTTATCTCGAAGAGCAGGGAATGGAGGTGATCCGCCCGACAGAGGAAGAACTCAATGCCTTCCGAGAACAGGGTCAGCCAGCGTACCTAGAGTGGCTCTCCGAGCAGGGTATCGAACAGAAGTGGATCGATATGGCGCTTGAAGATGCCGGCATGACCACTCTCGGCAAGTAAGCAGTGTTGCGCCGCTCCTTGGGCGGTGCAGTTTGGCATAGCACTCGCGGGCAGAGAGAGGAATTCTCTGCCCGTTGCAGTTGGGACTCTTACTTCTATGTTATCTCTACGCTCTCGGAGCCTTCTGGTGAGCCAGAAGGCCACTCTGTGGCTTGCCAGTAGCTTGTTGCTCATCGACTTGCTGGCCATTCTCTACGGCGTCTTCATGCGCTACATCGCGGGCGGCGCACCGATATGGACTGATGAGCTTGCACGGTATCTCATTATCGCCAGTGTGTTGCTGGCAGCGGGTGCTGTCTGGGTCGAAGGCGGGCACATGCGTGTGGCGCTTATAGAGCGCCTTCTTCCATCAGGGCTATGCCGGCTTCTGAACGTATACCAATGGCTGCTGACACTCAGTTTGGCCATTGGTGGTGCAGTGGTGAGCTACCACTACGCGATGTCAGTGTCGATGTTTACCAGCTCTGGGCTGGGGATCAGCCGCACCATTCCGATGCTGTCTGTTCCAGTTGGCTTTGCCCTGCTTGCCTGGCAGGCATTGCTCTATGGCCCCGCACCGCTCAAGACACTCGCGGAGGAAGTCGAATGACACTCACCATGTTGGGGGTCTTCCTGGCCCATGTTTTGCTGGGGCTGCCTCTTTTCATTGCCTTGCTGACGACTGCTTTGGTCGGCTTCCTATTCGTTGATTTCAGCATGGTACCTCGCATGATGCCGCAGCAATTCTTTAGCGGTATCAACGTGTTCTCCCTGATGGCGATTCCGTTATTCATCCTTGCGGGTAACCTGATGAATGCCAGTCGCCTGACCGATCGGCTGATGGGGCTGGCGCGGCTACTGGTTGGCCATTTCCGCGGGGGGATGGGGCACGTCAATGTCGTATCGAGTGTGTTTTTCGCCGGTGTGAACGGCTCTGCCGTCGCCGATACCTCTGCACTCGGTTCGTTGCTTGTGCCCGCGATGCGCAAGGACGGCTATTCGACTGCGTTCGCGGCTGGCTTGACGGCCGGTAGCTCGCTGATCGGGCCAATAATTCCGCCCAGTATCTTCATGATTCTCTACGCCTCCCTCACCAACACGTCTGTGGGTGACCTTTTTCTGGCGGGGGTGATACCCGGACTGATTCTGGGCGTTGCCTTCATGGGGATGAACGCCTGGTATGCCTGGCGACACGGGATGCCCAAGCAAGGCGGTTTGCCATCAGTACGAGAGCTTGGGGTGGCTGCACTGGGCGCTCTGCCGGCGTTGGTCGCGCCCTTCATCATCGTGGCGGGTATCGTCATGGGGTTTGTCACGCCGACGGAGTCTGGCGCACTCACTGCACTCTATGTGGCCCTCTGCGGCATGGTGCTGGGGAATCTGACGCTGCGCGATTTCTGGCAGGCGATTGTCGAAACCACGCGCCTCACCTCGGCGATATTTTTGATCATGGCGGCATCGGCGACGATAAGTTGGCTGCTGTCATACGCTCAGGTGCCGACCCAGTTTGTCGAGTTGCTCACGCCCTACATCGCAGACCCCATCGTTATTCTGCTGATGCTCAGTGGCATCACCTTCGTGACCGGTATGTTCATGGAAGAGGTGTCGGCCTTGATGCTTTTGACGCCGATCTTCTCCCCGGTCGCCATGATGGCAGGT
>Ga0209300_1000789_pt1 | contig 14269 bp, 18 predicted proteins | sample Shrwel_input2_RT_FD_187535 | JGI IMG/M metagenome (GOLD analysis project Ga0209300, IMG submission 187535) | Subsurface microbial communities from deep shales in Ohio, USA - Utica-3 well 1 S input2 RT (SPAdes) (version 2) ... | reverse complement strand
CATCAATACAACTTGATTTTTTAATAATGTTTAAATAAAATATGTACCCATTTCCCATTATTAAAACGAGGTTAAAATATGTCAATCGTAACAGATGCCAAGAACGGAACTATTACCGAAGAGATGAAGAAGGTTGCAGAATTTGAGGGCGTGGAACCTGAATTCGTGCGCCGCGGAATTGCAGCCGGAAGAATCGTTATACCTGTTACCCCCTACAGGGACATCAGAGTGTGTGGTATTGGAGAAGGGCTTACCACAAAAGTGAACGCTTCCATCGGAGCATCTTCGGATATCGTCGATGAAGAACTGGAAGTTGAAAAAGCAAAGGCAGCACAGGCAGCCGGCGCAGACACCCTTATGGAACTGGGTACCGGCGGGGATTTCCTCGGAATCAGGAAAAAGGTCTGTGACGCAATCGATCTGTCCGTAGGTTCAGTACCACTCTACCAGGCCTTTATCTCAGCAGCCAAGAGGGACGGTTCCATCGTCCACATGACAGAAGACGACCTGTGGAACGCAACCGAGGAACAGGCAAAACTCGGTACAAACTTCATGGCAATCCACACCGGTATCAACAACATCGTACTGGACAGGCTTAAAGCCCATGGCCGCTATGGCGGACTTTGCTCCCGTGGCGGTGCCTTCATGAGTTCCTGGATGCTCCACAATGAAGCCGAAAATCCCCTTTACAAGGACTTCGATTATCTCTGTGAAATCCTCAAAGAACACGAAGTTACCCTTTCTACCGGTAACGGAATGCGTGCCGGCGCAGTTCATGATGCAACCGACCGTGCACAGATCCAGGAACTGATCATCAACTCCGAATGTGCCCAGAGGGCCCACGACGAATATGACCTCCAGGTTATTGTAGAAGGTCCCGGTCACGTACCACTGGACGAGATCGATATGAATGTGAAACTCATGAAATCCATGAGTGACCACAAGCCATTCTACATGCTCGGACCACTTGTCACAGATGTTGCCCCGGGACGTGACCACATCGTCACCGCAATCGGTGCATCCCAGTCCGCAGCAGCCGGCTGTGACTTCCTGTGCTATGTAACTCCTGCAGAACATCTTGCCCTGCCAAATAAGGAAGATGTTATCGAAGGTGTAAAGACATCCAAGATCGCAGCCCACGTTGGTGACATGGTCAAACTAAACAAACGTGATCAGGATCTGGCAATGGCAAGGGCACGCCGTGACCTTGACTGGGAAAAGATGTACAGTCTGGCACTTGATCCGGAACTTGCACGTGATGTCAGGAACAGCCGTGCACCGGAAGACACAGATGCATGCACCATGTGCGGAAACTTCTGTGCCTTAAAGATCGTAAACCAGAACTACGATCTTGCAAAGTAATACCTCCGGGTATTACTTTTATCTACTCTCCTTTCCATATTCTTTTTTTATCCCGGGCATTCTCTTATAATTAGTTCTCAAACCTTGCAGTGTCTATATTAATAGTATCTTTAAATATAAAAGAGGACACATTACGGTTACGGTATAACATTGCAGGGATTTTTATCATGTGGAGAGGGAGATACTTGCAGGCCGATGAAAGCGGTGTATCGGATGTTGTGGGGACAGGGGGTGAGATTGTCCGGATTCACAAACCTGACGGATTCCGATATCACATACAATAATAACAGCGAAATAACTATAAACTCATTATTCAAATTTCAAAACGACATTAAAACGGAGTTTCAAAATGAAAAAAGCCATTATCGAGACAGACAAGGGAGACATCGTGCTTGAATTATTCGAGAATGATGCACCCCGAACGGTTGCCAATTTTGAAAAACTTATCAAGCAGGGATTCTATAATGGCCTGAACTTTCACAGGGTTATTCCTGATTTTGTGATACAGGGAGGATGCCCCAAGGGCGATGGAACAGGTGGGCCGGGTTACACGATCAAATGCGAAATAAATCCCCGCAAGCATACAAAGGGCGCCCTGTCAATGGCCCATGCAGGCAAGGATACCGGGGGAAGTCAGTTCTTCATAACCCATTCCCCCCAATCCCACCTGGACGGTATGCACACGGTTTTTGGAAAAGTCATTGATGGAATGGACGTTGTATATAAAATCAAACCCGGCGATGTAATGAACCGCCTGCGTGTAGTGGAAGAGTGAAAACAATAGGTGGTAATAGTGGGGAATGGATTTTATATTCAGGATAGGCAAATCTGCCGGATTTTTCTTTTGCAAAATGAAAATATTGATCCTGCTGGCAATATTGATTCTGGTTCTCCTGTACATAATCAGGATTGCCTGGCTTCCTGAATTGGGCGGTATCTGAATAGATACTCCCTTCTTTATATGCCAGTATTACTAATATACCTGATATACAAAATATATCCAGGAGGTCGTACCTTAGCAGATCCGCAACCAATAAGAATAAGTGTCCTGTACAGCGGGGAATTCGGGAAAAAGGTGCTGGGCAATCTCATAAATTCCGATCAGTTCTGCACATCCTGCGGGGAAGCCTGCGATCACTGTCGACAGGGACGCAAATCCTATTCCGGGTTCCTTACAGAAATCCATGAACTGCCCGCAGATCTGCCTGAATTTGTGGAAGAGCCGGAAGAATACCTGCCTGCTGACCTGAAACCCTGTGATCTGTTCCTTGCAATGGATCTGCATCCGGATTTATTTGCCGGCCTGCCGACAGTTGCGAAAAAAGCACATGCAAAAGGCGTGATAGCACCTGTTGAAAATCCCAAACACGCCCCGGCAGGCCTTGTCCGCCAGGTTGCAGAAAAACTTCAGAAAGAGGGAATCGAATATGCTTTCCCCAAGCCTTTCTGCAGCCTTGAGAAAACAGGCCAACATGTAATTGACAGATTCGTGGAAATAGGGTTTGGGAAACCCAAAATCGAAATAATACTTGATAATGAGGAAATCACAACCGCACGGGTAATCAGGGATGCTCCCTGCGGATGCACATGGTTTGTTGCCCGTAAACTTGTCTATACCGAAGCTGCAGATTTCAAGGAAACGGTTTCCTCTGCCCATCATGCATATCCCTGTACTGCAAGTATGGATAATGATCCTGAAATCGGGGATACCATACTGCACAAAGCAGGCTATATTGTCCGGGAAAGTGTGGGCTCTGCACTGGATAATGCACAAAAGGAGAATACAAATGCCAGATAACAAGAAAATAGCAGTAGTTCGCTGTGCTATCGTTGCAGAAACCTGCCCCGGGATAGGATGTTTCAAGGCATTCAATGAAAAAACAGTCGCTTTCAGTGATTACGATGAAAATACGGATATGACCGCATTTTTCACATGCGGCGGATGCCCGGGGAGAAGGGTGTTCAGGCTTGCCCGGTCCCTGAAAAAACACGGAGTGGAAACAGTACATCTCAGTTCCTGTATGCAAATGGAAAATTATCCGGAATGTCCTCATGTGGACTCAATAAGGCAGACACTGGAAAATACAGGAATTGAAGTTGTGGAAGGTACACATCATTAACGGAAGGCTTGAAAATGATAAATCGGATGATAGTCAAAATAGACGAGGAAAAATGCAATGGTTGTGGCAAATGTGTCAGCCCCTGTGCCGAGGGTGCCATCCGGATAATAGATGGTAAAGCTAAAGTCGTATCTGAAGAACTGTGCGATGGCATGGGATTCTGTATCGGGGTCTGTCCACAGGATGCAATATCCATTGAAGAAAGGCAGACCATGGATTTCAATCCGCAGGCAGTTAAAGAAATGCAGGAGAATGAAGAAAAATATACCGAAGCCGGGTCAATACACTGCTTTAAGTGTGACAGGGATGAAAATGAGAGATACCTGATGCCCCTGAGACATGGAAAAGAAAGCATCTGGGTCTGTACCCGCTGTCTGCCTGCACTCATTCATGGTTAAGGGTGGAAACATGATCACGATCGAACTATCAAATCCGCCGGACAACCTCTGCGATTACACTTACAACTTTTGCTGGAATAGTGATTTCAATCCGGATTCTGTCATCCCCCACCAGCAAGGCACAGAGTACACATACAGGGAAATAGTCGATCATCTCAAAAAGACAGGTACTGTACAGATTATCGGTGATGTCGGAAAACGGCTTGCTCAGGGAATGGGCACCAGCATATCCCACCTTGGAGGCAGCGGGAAGACAGAAAATGCCGGCAACATCATAATAGACGGTGATGTTGGCGCTGAAGCAGGGATGGGAATGGTATCCGGCAACCTATACATAATGGGCGACATCGGAAAACCCATGGGAAATATAGTGGAAGTTGAATCCGATAGGGAAGGATATCGCAAATTCGTGTCAATCACGGAATTGGTCTGCGAGGAATTGCAGGAAAAACTGCTGCTAAACAAACTGGAAGGAAATAATCTCCTGCTCAATGATGGAATCCTGCGCAATACCCTGGCAGCCCGTTGCAATTGTGAGGCCAGCATTACAGTAGAAGGAGATGCAGGCAACGGAAGCGGATTGCTGATGGAAAGAGGAATGTTGCTAATCAAAGGGGATAGCGGCATGAACACTGCAGCCCATCTCAATGGCGGAACAGTTTACGTAGAGGGTAAATGTGAAGCCTTTGCCGGTGCATATATGAAAAACGGAATACTGCTGGCAGATGATGCAGGCAGCCATGTCGGGGCGGACATGAAAGGCGGGACCATATATTCAAAGAAAAAGGCCAATATTGACCCACCTGCAAAAAAAGGGAAAATCGGCCACGAAGATATACGCACAATAAGGAAACTCACAGATGCCGGCAGATTTGAGGTTTTGCGTTACAATAAATACGAAGCCGGAGAAGAAGGCAAATATATAACGATCAAGATGCGTGACGGCTCCCTGGTCAGAAGGCCTGTGGATTAAGACTTTTCAGCAATCGACCTAAATAAGAAAGATGAATGATCCGGCCGGAAGCTCGTTTGCCAAACGGAGAAATGGCGCTGTTGCAAAAAGGGAGTGATATCATACCATTCAACTGCTGGCCGGACCAATCAAAGTAATCAGGTACTGCATACCCTCCGGCCTTTATCGGTAAGCTGGTATGTAGTACCATAGGAAATTCCACTATTACAGCATCCACAGGATTTACAGGTGCCACAGGAAAGAAGCTCGGGGTTTTCATTAATGTCTCCGATTTTCCTGACATGCCCCATTTTTTCCATTAATTCAAGCATGCCTTTCAGTTGCCGGGTGTTCATATTCATTCCCGCAGACAGGGCATTGAAGGAGATGCTGCCCCTTCTATCCATTTCTGCCATTTTTTTCAATACATACTTGTATCCCAGAACCATCTTAAAATCCTCCCTGATTTACCGGTTTAAACCTGTTTTTCCAGACAGCATATACAACCCCGGATAAAATGCCCAGATACAATGCTGGTTTGAAACTGTCAACAAATGTCCATTTTTCGTAACCTTCCATGGCAAGTATATAGGCATTGATAAGATCTGCTACCATACTCAGGAAATACAGGGTGCCGAACACCAGGCAGAGCAATATTCCCACATAGGCATAGGCGGATCCTTCAAAGGAGTCCTTTGAAAACTCAAAGGTTGCGACGAAAAATACCGCACCGATTACCACAAGCACAAGACCCCCGGCCAGCTCAGCAGGTAACAGACTGGAGGATACAAGGGAAGCGGGCAGAAGACCCACTCCCTTGGCGACCTGAACCAGGCCTGCGGCCATATACAGTATTCCCCACAGCAGGGAAATATACTTCAAACCATTATGATTTTTTTCCATTAAACTCACCTCATTAAAGAACTATATTTCCAACACCTATTGTCACCAGTGCCAGTATCCAGGCCACTGCTGTTGAATATGCCGCCTGGAAAAACATCCATTTCCATGAACCCGTTTCTTTCTTGATAACTGCAACAGCTCCTATGCAGGGCACATAGAGCAGAGTGAACACCATTAGCCCCAGGGCTATTGCAGGAGTGAAACCCGGGTCTGCCACCAAGGCAGAGGACAGAGCCTCACCTTCCCCTGTACCATACAGGGTCCCCAGGGAACCCACTACAATTTCCTTGGCCACAAATCCGAAGACCAGTGCAACGGCTATTTTCCAGTCAAATCCAAGAGGGGCTACAAGGGGTTCGATCAATTTACCCAGTGAGCCTATCAGACTATCAGCACTACCATAGTCTGCCCCCTGCGGGAAGTAGGCCAACAGCCAGATGAGCACGACCCCACCGACAATTATTGTCCCGACCTTCCTGAGGTAGAGGTAGCCCTGATTCCACATGTGTTGCAGGGAATCCTTCAGTGAAGGCCTGGTATAAGGAGGGAGTTCCATGATGAAAGGAGACGGCTGGCCTTTAGCGATGAATGTCCGGAAGAGTTTGGCCGAAACAATAGCCACAAGTATCCCCAATACATACAGACCGAAAATTACCGAACCTGCCTGCCTGCTGAAAAATGTTCCCGCAAGCAGAATATACACCGGCAACCTGGCTCCACAGGACATGAAGGGCGTAACCAGCATCGTGATGAGCCTGTCCTTTTCATCCTCCAAAGTACGGGTTGCCATTATAGCAGGAACGGAGCACCCAAAGCCTGTGAGCATGGGAATGAATGACTTGCCCTGCAATCCCATTGTATACATCAGTCTGTCCATTATGAAGGCAGCTCTTGCCATATAGCCGCTGCTTTCAAGCAGGGCGATGACGAAGAACAGGATGAAAATATTGGGCACAAAGAGCAGGACAGATCCCACACCGGCAACAATACCATCACCCAGAAGGGAAGCAAGCCAAACAGTTTCAATGTTTGAGGTAACCGCTGCCGCCAGCCACCCGAAGAACATGTCGATCAGTTCCATAAAAGGAGTGGCAAAAGCAAAGGTCAGTTCGAACATACCCCACATCAGGGTGAGGAAGATAGGAATACCCAGATACTTGTTGGTGATGACTTTGTCCACCATATCCGAGGGAGATACATCTTCAGCACAGGTTGTGCAGACCTGGGGCAGCAGGGTACCTATAAACTCATACCTTTTATCTGCCATTTCAACTTCGTATTCTTCATGGTCAAGATCCGAAAGGAAATTCTGCACTTTTCCTTCAATGCTGCTTGAAGATAATTTGGAAAGGGCATTCTCATCCCCTTCAAGCAATTTCACAGCCATCCAGCGAGAGGGATAATTTTTTGATAATTCCCGATCACTGCCCAGAATTTCCTCCAGTGCACAGATATTTTCTTCCACTCTGCCACCATAGCCGATTTCATGAGGAAGGGGAGGGTTACTTTCTGTTTTGTTCACAATAGAATCCAGAAGCGCATTGATACCTCTTCCTTCGTTTGCCGCGGTTTTAATTGCAGAAACACCTAACAGGCTTTCAAGTCTGCGGATATCAATATCGTCCCCCCGTGTTTCGGCACGATCTGACATGTTCAAGGCAAGAACCAAATTGGTACCCATTTCAAGCAGCTGGGATGTCAGGTACAGGTTTCTTTCAAGATTTGTGGAGTCCAGGACCTGTACAACAACATCGGGTTTCTCTTCAAGGATGTAATCCCTGGCAACCACTTCATCGGCCGAATAGGCCGTTAAACTGTAAGTACCCGGCAGATCTACAATTTCCAGGATATGGTCTTTGTGTTTCTTTGTGCCCTCCTTCTTTTCTACAGTCACACCGGGCCAGTTACCTACCTTCTGACGTGCTCCGGTAAGAGCATTGAAGATTGTGGTTTTACCCACATTGGGATTGCCTGCCACTGCAACTTTTATCTTTTCAGCCAAACTGTGGCACCTCCCCGTAAACTGGCTCAACTATTATTTTATTGGCCATTCCCCTGCCCAGGGCATAACGTGTACCGTTTACCAATACCAGAAAAGACCCCCTGTTACACCCCAGGGGCTGAATAATGGATTCAGGGGTCAAACCCATCTCCATGAGTCTTCTTTTTAGCCCTTTTCCGGCACACACATCGCAAATCCGGCATGTCTGCCCGGTTGGATACATTGCAAGAGGGATCCTTGATGTCATTTTACTCCTCCAGTAACCTCTACGACAATCATCTGTGCCTCCTGTTTGCGCAGGGAAAGGTTGTAGCCTTTCAACTTGAAATCCACCGGGTCACCCATCGGGGCCTTCTTGGTCACACTAAGGCCAACACCCGGCACCATTCCCATTTCAAGCAGGCGCCGCCTGGAAGGACCTTTGCCTTTTACCTGGATTACACGGGCATTTTGACCCGCATCCAATAAATCCAATGTTTTATTGCTCATTTCACAACATCCTAATGTTGGGGTATCCTAACTTATAGTCCTGCATATTTTCTATATGATTTAAAAGTTTCGTATTGCCTAAAATAGAGAGTCCAGAATTGTTATAAAATAAAAGCAACCAGTAGAAGTAGGTGAAAAACATGGATTGTCTATTTTGCAAAATAATAGCCGGAGAAGTTCCCTCCCACAAAGTGTATGAAGATGAGCATGCCTATGCGTTCCTCGACATCTATCCCACATCCAGAGGACATACAGTCGTCCTGCCAAAGGAACACATAACCAGTTTCCTGGAAATGAGTGAGGAAAAGACAGCCGAATTATTCGCTTCTGTCAACAGGATCGCTAAAAAAGTCATTGCAGTTACTGAGGCGCCGGGGGTTAATATCGGGATTAACAATGGCCTGGTTGCCGGGCAAACTGTACCCCATGTCCATGTACATATAATTCCTCGTTATGAAAATGACGGCGGAGGATCAATGCATACCATTGTGGATTCCAATCCTGACAGGGAGGAACTCGAACAACTCGCTTCAGTCATTCACTCAAAATTCTGAATTGACTTTAGGAATTTCCAGACTGAATATTGAGCCACCTGCAGGATTATCATGCACGTTCACCGAACCCTTATGCAACAGGATGATGTGCCACACAATTGCAAGGCCTATGCCACTGCCACTGGTGCTGCCTTTATGAGCCCTGCTGAAGCGTTTGAAGATATGAACTTTATCTTCATCAGCAATACCCGGGCCGCTATCTGCTATATTTATCCTCCAGTATGCATCCACATCTTCTGTATATATCCTGACAGAACTGCCCTCCGGAGAATATTTGGCAGCGTTAGATAATATATTGACAAATGCCTGTTTCAGAATATTGTTCGCATGGACCGGATAGGCTCCCTCAAGTTCATTGATAATCTGTATATTTCTTTCATGATACAGGAATGCCGATTCATTCAGGGCCTCTTTCAGGATTAATGATAAATCCATCTCCTGAAATGTGATTGCTGTAACGGATTCCAAACGTGCAAGTTCTGATATATCTTTGATCATCTTTATTTGGGCATCGTTCCCTTTGCGGATCTTGTCTAAATATCTGGTTGTATCGGGATCAGGGTTGGTCATTGATAAGAGATCAGAATAACCCTTTACAACATTTGCCAGATTCAAAAGATCATGACGCATGACATCCAGCAGGGTTTCCTTGAAGGATATTTCATATCTCAATTGTTCGTTTGTTTGTTCCCATTCCCTCAAATGATAATAAAAACCAGAGGCAATAATGAGAAGTCCGGATGCGGTGAGAAATGCTTCAAAATAAACGCTGAGAAAATCCGGTTCATGGGTAAACTCATCCAAAAAATCAACAAACAGACCATAAACAAACAGAAACCAGCCTGCAACCAACCTTGCGTCATCCAATTTATAGATAATCAAAAGAGAAAGTAAAGCACAAAACAGGTACAATCCTTCAACAGCTACATCTCCGGTATCAAATGAGGATTTCAGAGGGAAAATAGACAACCATAGTAGCAGAGTCAAAAGAAAAAGGAAGATACATATTTTATAGAATTTGTTTTCCGTATGCATGCCAACTCAAATCCAATCAAATATAGTACACAAGTATAAGTAATATTGTGCATGAACTTCATAGAATGATTATTAAGAGACGAAAACGCAATAAATGTTACCGACAATGGATACCATGATGATAGTTCCAGTTTCTCTGCACAGGGAAGAAAAAGGAAACGTACTACCCCTGATGGCAATATTGTTTCTCCTTATCGGATTTGTACTCGGGATCAGTTTAACAACAATACTTTACGGAGAGGAAACACCGGCTACGGATATTCCTGAGAGCAATGTTTCAAACATAATAATCAACGGCAGTTCCGGTGAAATATATGAGAATCTCTATAATCTGGTCTTTGATTCGGTTGTCTCCGTAAGGGCAGAAGGAGAAATTAACGGAAACCAATTCATAAGTGGCGGATCGGGATTTCTTTATGATGCAGAAGGGTATATCGTAACGAACCAGCATGTCGTGGAAAGTGCTGATTCCGTAGAAGTATATTTCAGCAACGGAGTGGTAATGGATGCTGAAATCACGGGCACTGATGTATATTCTGATATTGCGGTATTAAAAGTCGATGAAGTCCCCTGTGATGAAACCTGCCAGCCCTATCCTCTGCCAATGGCCAACTCATCCAGGATAAATCCTGCTCAGATGGTGATGGCAATAGGTACGCCTTTCGGACTTGAGGGAAGTGTAACACATGGAATTGTCAGTGCCACGGGCAGGACAATGTCCACAACAAACGGATTTTCCATCCCAAATGTTATACAGACCGATGCACCGTTAAATCCAGGCAATTCAGGAGGGCCGCTTATTGATCTCTCAGGGAAAGTGATCGGAGTCAACCGTGCCCGTAGCGGAGATAATCTGGGTTTTGCTATACCTTCCAATAAAGCCCGGATGGTTGCCGATGCCATAATAGAAAAAGGAGAATATGATCATTCCTGGATTGGTATACAGATGCTACCTGTAAGTCCCAGGGCAGCAGATTTCATGGACCTTAATGAGGAGGCGGCCAGAGGAGTAATGGTCGTGGTTGTAGTGGAAGGCGGACCTGCCGAGGAGGCCGGGCTGAAAAGTGCAGAAGAAGTAAAGATCAATGACGAAATAATCTTCATCAACGGGGATATCATTGTAGGAGTAGACGGGGTTGAAGTCTACAACAGTGACCAGATCATAGCGCATATAAGTGAGAAACAGCCGGGTGATGAGATTGAACTTGAGTATTACAGAGATGGGGAAAAAATGACAACACAACTGGAACTTGGCTCACGCCCGGAATGAATTGTCCAAATATACTTGATGAGACGGGAGAATAAGAGAGTTTATGGACACGCATTTTCATACACGGGAAATACGTATCCACAAAAAGGAAACATGTGGCCACTCAGCCATTGATCTTTTTCATAAGCCAGGCCATATTCTGGCCAAGGTTTTGCATTGTCTGCATTCCTTCTGTATCAGACTCTACATCCCCCGGGGCAAGCCCCATTCCTATATTCCAGTAGCTTGAACCCGGTACGACCATCTGGGAGAGCAAGAAAAAGTGGTTGATGGAATCAAATGCGTGAAGGGCACCTGCTCTCCTGACAGCCACAACCGCTGCTGCGACCTTATGTTTGAAAAGTTCATCGTTTGCTTTGCCTACAAAACCCGCCCTGTCAATCAGGGCTTTTGTTTCCGTAGTCAGATCGGCAAAGTATGTAGGGCTTGCAATAATTATCCCGTCGGCCTCAATCATCTTTTCTATACATTCATTGATCAGGTCACTGGATATGACACATCGGCGGTCCTTGTTCTCAAAACACTTCATGCAGGCAGTACATCCCATGACAGGGATGCCTCCCAGCTGAATCATTTCGGTCTCAATTCCCTGCCTTTCGAGTTCTGAAAATACATTTTTGACGAGCTTTGCGGTGTTCCCGTCTTCCCTGGGACTTCCATTGAATGCTACAACCTTCATTTTAATACCTTCTTGTCTTTAGACAACATATATCCAATAATTGCATTATCCACTCCCCTATATAACAATTATACTACTTTCCGCTCAAATCATTCAGATAATTACTGGAGAAGGAACTTTACGGTTAATTTTTCCATTCCACAGAGAAACAGATTTATATATATGAAGGATTGATTATGTGTTCATGGATAATTCAGCCTGCAAACGCATGGATAAAAACCAGATTGAAAAACTCACAATTCCCCCTCCTGAAACAATTACGCGCATGTCTGCCATATTTCAGGCACTGCAATCATCAGCACGCCTGAATATCCTGTTCTTACTCAAAAAAAAGGATATGTGCGTATGTGAGCTCAGTGAAGCACTTGAAGCCTCACAGTCTGCAATATCCCACAATCTGCGGATACTACGCCAGCTAGACCTTGTGAGGGTCAGGAAGGAGGGGCGGTTTGCGGTCTACTACATTGCAGATGAACATGTCAGGCTGCTGATCGAAACATGCAGACAGCATATTATTGAGGAATACCGATGAGCATTGCACAAAACGTTATGGAAATTCTGGCCGGAATAATACACGAGACCTGGTACCTTTTCGAAGAGGCTGCACCCTATCTTTTCCTGGGTTTTGGAATTGCGGGACTGCTGGAACTTGTGGTTTCCAATGAGAAGATTATCGGGCATCTCGGCAGCGGGGCCGGGAGATTCAGTTCGGTCCTCAAAGCTTCTATTGCCGGTATTCCCCTGCCCCTATGTTCCTGTGGTGTGATACCTGCGGCAATGTCCCTGAAAAAAAGAGGAGCAAACAATGGTGCCACCCTGTCCTTTTTGATATCGACGCCCCAGACCGGAGCTGACTCAATCGCAATCACCTATGCCCTGCTTGATCCCGTTATGACAGTATTCAGACCTGTTGCTACCTTCATAACCGCATTGGGAGCAGGAATTACAAGCAATATTATGGAAAAGGACGTGACAAATACACTCTCAAACCCCACTATGCTTTCAAAAAAGGAAGAGGCAACAAATCCGGGTTGTGATTGCGGCGGTGATGATTGCGGCCAAGCAGGCCTGAAAGAGCGAGCCATTGATGCCATAAAATATGCTTACGTGGAACTGCTGGGAGATATTGCAAAGTGGCTTGTTGTGGGGCTGCTGATAGCAGGAGTGATTTCCTATATTGTCCCGGCGGAAATTGTGGGAGGCTACCTTGGAGGCGGGATCGGTTCGATGATCCTGATGCTTTTTGTAGGGATCCCCCTCTACATCTGCGCCACCGCTTCCACGCCCCTGGCAGCCGCCCTTATCGCCAAAGGGATGAGCCCGGGTACCGCATTTGTGTTCCTGCTTGCAGGGCCGGCCACCAATGCTGCAACCATTACAATGGTTACGAAGTTTATGGGCAAAAAGGCTGTTACCATTTATCTTGCAATGATAGCCCTCTTTGCGCTGGTATTTGGGATGTTGCTCGACCTCATATACATTAGAATGGGAATTGAGGCAACGACCATTGCGGGAAGTGCAAGTGACCTGCTGCCTGCAGAAGTGAAAACTTTCTTTGCGTTGCTCCTGGCAATAATGATCACCTATTCCCTGATACAGAGAAGGGAAACTGATGAATGCCAGGATTGCTCCTGAAACGGCGAAGTAATTATAAAGCACCTTAGCCCAATCTTAAAATGGGGGTTTGTATGGGTAAAGAGGATAAAGCAATCGAATCCAAATTGTCCGCCAATGGAAAAACGTTGCTGGAAAAGCGCTACCTTTTAAGGAATGCAAAGGGGAAAGTCGCAGAAAAGCCCGACGAGTTGTTCAGCAGAGTTGCAAAGGCTATTGCCAGAGTCGACAGCAGCTACGGATACAGTGTGGAAAAAACTGAAGATAATTTTTATCAGGTAATGGCAGATCTGGAGTTTCTTCCCAATTCCCCCACCCTCATGAACGCAGGCACCGAACTGGGGCAATTGAGTGCGTGTTTTGTGCTGCCTGTGGAAGATTCCCTGAAAAGTATCTTCAAGTCCCTGCAGGATATGAGCCTCATCCACCAATCCGGCGGTGGCACAGGATTTTCCTTTTCAGACCTGCGACCGGAGGGAGATCCTGTGCGCTCCACAGAAGGCGTTGCTTCCGGACCCCTTTCCTTTATGACGATCTTTGATAAGGCAACGGATGTGATCAAGCAGGGCGGCAGGCGCAGGGGAGCCAATATGGGAGTACTGAGAGTTGACCATCCGGATATTTGCAAGTTCATCGGGGCCAAGGAAAAGGAGGATATGCTGCGCAATTTCAATCTCTCGGTGGGTGTGACGGATGAATTTATGGAGGCTGTCAGCCAGGACAGGGATTATGCCCTTGTAAATCCCCGAACCGGTAAAGTTGAGAAGAGATTAAAAGCACGGGATGTGTTTGACCGGATAGTAACCTGTGCCTGCCAGACCGGAGATCCCGGCCTGCTTTTCCTGGATGAGATCAACCGCAAACATCCCCTGAGTACGATCGGCACTATCG
>Ga0209300_1000788_pt1 | contig 14299 bp, 7 predicted proteins | sample Shrwel_input2_RT_FD_187535 | JGI IMG/M metagenome (GOLD analysis project Ga0209300, IMG submission 187535) | Subsurface microbial communities from deep shales in Ohio, USA - Utica-3 well 1 S input2 RT (SPAdes) (version 2) ... | reverse complement strand
GGCGCGCCGACCGCCCAGCACGGCGACATAGCGCACCAGATACAGGGCCAGCGCCAGGCTCCAGGCGAGGACGGCGATATCCAGCGCCACGGGCCGGGTCTGCGGCCAGATCGCCGGCAGCAGCGCACGCGCCACACCGGCCAGCAGCATCAGCGCCAGGGCCGTGGCGATGCCGCGCGGCGCGACGAGCGCCCGGCCGGTATGCCCCAGGGCCACGCGCGCCATCATCGCCAGCATCATGCCGCCCATGCCGCCCACGGTCAGGGCGTGGACCGCCAGCGACAGGCTCACGAGATTCCAGGCCGACAGCGCCCACATCGTCAGACCCAGGCAGACGAAAGCGTAGCTCAGGTGCAGGCTCCACAGCAGCGGCTCGCGCCAGCCCTGCCAGCCGGCCCAGCGCAGCCCGCGCACGAGGTTGGCGAGCGCCGCCACGCCGGCGACCACGCCCCACACGCCGGCCGGCACGTCGCCACCGACCAGGGCCGCCAGCTGCAGGCCGACCAGTGCCACGACGCCGCCGATCGCCGTCGCCTCGAGCACCAGTGGCCGGCTCGCCTGGGGGCGGTTCAGACGCCGCGCGGTGAAGAAGGGAATCACCCGGCCGCCGAGGATCACCATCAGCAAAGTGATCAGCAGCACCGCGAGGGACTCGCCGCCGTGCAGCAGCCCCGGCGCGCCGCGGAACAGCGCCAGATGCGTGGCCAGGTTGGCCACGGCGAGCAGCGCGAGCACCGGCACGAAGACCAGGTTGCGCCACTGGCGCCGGTGAATCACCGGCCGCGCCAGCAGCACCGCGGCCAGCGGCAGGAAGGCCAGGTCAATGCCCGCCACCCAGGCCGGCGACAGCGCCTGGGGAAAGGCGATCGCCAGCCGCGCCGCCAGCCAGAGCGCGGCAAGCCCCAGCAGCGGCCAGCCGGAAAGCCCCGGCCGGCCGGTCCAGTTCTGCACCGCGGTGAGCAGAAAGCCCACCACCACCGCCGCGGCGAAGCCGAACAGCATCTCGTGGGGGTGCCACCACATCAGCCCGCCGTAGGGGGCGAGCCATACGTGACCGTTCCACACCCCGCCCCACACCAGCATCGCCAGCAGGCCGAAGGCCGCGGCGAGCAGGAAGAAGGGACGAAACGCCAGCCGCCACAGCGGCATGCGGCGCGCCAGGACAGACGAGTCGTGCATCGGGCGCTCCCGGTCAGCCGGCCTGCAGCGGCCGCGAGGGGCCGAAGTGTTCGTAGTGGCGCCGCTCGCCGGGCACGCCCAGGCTGTCCAGGGCGTGATCGACGGCGGTCATGAAGCCCTGCGGCCCCACGAAGTAGCACTCCGGTTCGCCCTCGGGCAGATAACGCGCCAGCAGCTCGCGATTGACGCGGCCGATGTGGTCGGCCCTGTCGTCGTCCTCGCGGCCCCGCTCGTAGAGCGTCACCGAGGTCAGGTGGTCGGCATGCTCGCGGGCCAGGGCCGCCAGCTCGTCGGCGAAGGCGTGGTGGGCGCGCTCCTGGGCGGCGTGCAGGTAGACCACCCGGCGCCCCTGCTCCAGCGCCCGGCAGGCCATGGGCAGCATCGGCGTCTGCCCCACCCCGCCGCTGATCAGCATCACCGGCGTCGAGGCCTCGTCGAGCGTCAGCTGCCCCGAGGGCTGCAGCAGCTCCAGCGTGTCGCCGACGGCCAGGCGGTCATGGAAGTACTCGCTGACCCGGCCGCCCGTCTCGCGCTTGATCGAGATCCGGTAAGTCTTGCCGTTGGGCGTGCCGGACAGGCTGTAGTGACGATAGACGGGCTCGCCGTCGATGCTCAGCTTGACGCCGATGAACTGCCCCGGCTCGAAATCCGCCACCGGCCCGCCGTCGACCGGCTCGAGCACGAAGGAGCGGATGACCCGGCTCTCCTGACGCGTCTCGGCGATGCGGAAGGTGCGCGTGCCCTGCCAGCCGCCGGGACGCGCGGCGAACTCATGGTAGGCTTCCGCCTCCAGATCGATCAGCAGGTCGGCCAGCTCCTGATAGAGCGCGCCCCAGGCATCGGCGATCTCGGGGGTCACGGCATCGCCCAGCACCTCGCCGATGGCCGCCATCAGGCATTCGCCGACGATCGGGTACTGGTCGGGCTGAATCCCCAGCGAGACGTGCTTGCTGACCACCGTGGCCAGCACCTCGCGGGCCTTGTCCGGTTCCTTGCGCATCTGCACGTAGGCCAGCACCGCGCTGGCCAGCACCCGGGGCTGGCCGCCGTCGGCCTGGTGGGTCTGATTGAACAGCGGAACGACCTCCGGGTAACGCTCGAACATCAGCGGATAAAAACGTTTCGTGATCGCGTCGAGATGCTCGGCCACCACGGGAGCGGTTGCCTCGATCAGGCTTTCCTGCTGGTCCGTCAACATGTTGAACCCCTTTGATGTTTCGATTGGTCAGGCATGAGCCTGATTACAGGTGTAGCAACCCATGTGCCCGCCTTCAAAACGGTCGCCCGGATGCGGCACTTTGTCGCGAAACGCCTCCAACTAACTGATTTATAAACCATTCAACAATGCCCTTGGGACCTGCCGGCGATTTCGCGGCGATGCCTCCGTGCCGGGACGGTCAAGATGACAGTCTTTTTGCTGTCTTATTGACACTTCTGTCAGGATGACACCCCCTTGTTCGGACCTTGACCCGCACGGCGTTCGCCAGTATCACCAGGCAATTCACGCCAATCGGCAGCAGTGCATAACGCCAGACTGGTTCGTGCCGGCTCTCGAACGGGGCGACCGGGAGATCGTGCCCTGGGCACCGGTGTTCGGCTGCCCCGTCCACCCGGCCTATTCACGCGACAAGGCACCACCTCGGCGCGAGCAATCGCCGTCTACGTGGCGAATCAGCAGCGCCGATGGAGCAGGCTTGACCACCCCAGACCGGCCCCTGTTCGGCGGGGTTAACGGTGGCGTCGACGCCACCGGCAGCTTTCGCAATTCCGCAGAGATCTCACCGACATGACAAGACCCGCCATACGAATCGATCGCGCCGCCGCCGACTTCTTTCCCGGCTACTTTGCCGTCGCCATGGCCACCGGCGCGCTCTCGATCGCGGCGCATCTTCTGCAGATCGAGGCGATAGCGCGGGCCTTTTTCTACATCAATGTTGCGGCCTATCTGGTGCTTTTCGGCCTGCTTCTCGTCCGCATCATTCGGCATCCTCATCGCCTGGTCGCCGACATGCACTCGCATTCGCGGGGCCCGGGATTTTTCACCCTGATTCCCGGCACCTGCATCCTCGGCGCCCAGATGCAGCTCATCGCCCACTCGCCCCCCATGGCCGACATGCTTCTCGGCCTCGGCATGCTGTCATGGCTGGTCGTGATGTACTGGTTCTTCATCGCCGTCATCGTGCACCCCAGAAAGCCCAGCCTGCGCAACGGCATCAACGGTTCCTGGCTGCTCGCGTCCGTGGCGACCCACTCGCTGGCCATCCTGTGCACGCTGATCGAGTGGCCGGAGGCGTGGCGAACACTCGCCCTGCTGGCCGCCCTGTGCCTGTTCCTGGTCGGCTGCATGCTCTATCTGGTGATCATCCCCATCATCTTCTACCGCCTGACCTTCGTGGCCCTCGACGTGACGCTGCTCTCGCCCCCCTACTGGATCAACATGGGCGCCATGGCCATCGCCACCCTGTCGGGCGCCGGGCTCATGCTCACCCTGCCCCACGTGCCGTCGTTGAGCGACTTTCTGCCGTTCATCAGGGGCATCACGCTGTTCATGTGGGCATCGGCCACCTGGTGGATCCCGCTGCTGCTGGGCCTGTCGGCCTGGCGCTACCTGATCGCGCGCCATCCCCTGCGTTACGACCCCCAGTACTGGAGCATCGTCTTCCCGATCGCCATGTACACCGCCGCCACCGCGCGCCTGGGCGAGGCGCTGGCGATGCCGGCGCTGCTCGTGCTGCCCCATCTTTCCCTCTGGGCCGCGCTCGCCGTGTGGATCGGCACGGCCATCGGCATGCTGACGGCACGCAGAAATCAGCGTGCCCAGGGCAGCCCGTCGAACGACTGAACGACGCTCTTAAAGCAACACAGGGGCATCGGAGAGCCCCAGTCGGCTTCGTGTCGCGACAGACAGGTTCTGCCAATGCTCGAAGAGCCAGTCTGAAAAATCATTGCCTCCCATGACCTGAATGCCATCCTTCTCCGCCAGCGCCTCGACACCCTCGTCGACAATGGCCGTCGTGATCAGCCAACGCTGGGCATCGTCATCATCAAGTGCGGCGAGCTGGCGGATGCCGTGAGCCCCGGTAGTGCCCTGATGATGCTTTACTTGAACAAGGAGCTTTGTGGGATTGAACCGGTCCTTCCGGTAAGCTTCGATATCGGCATCGGCAACTCCCTCATAGTGCCGCTTGCTGGGTCGACGGACCTCATACCCTTCCAGCTTCAAAAGCTCCATCACCAGCATTTCCAGCCCATTGCCACCGCCCGCAAGGAAAGTGCTCCCCTGCTGTATACGCTCCAGAAGCGTCTTCTTGAAGGTATTGACCGCTTCGCTGTTTGCGGCTTCATGCTGGCTATTGATATTGCTGAAACCGCCAGACTCCAGCCGGGAATACAGCGTTTCCAGCTCATCCGAAAACTCATCCAGCGATGCAACGGCCATCCGAATTTTCAGTCGGGTCTCAAGAGCCGTGGAAAGGTCATCGCGAGGTATCCGCTTGACCTTCCCATCCGGGTCGCGCAGGAATGTCGCACCGACCCGGTTCTCCCCATAGCCGACATCCAGGCCGAATCCTTTCTCGCCCGTGGCCCGAGCCAGTAGAATGGCGCGAGGTACGGGGACCACGATCAGGTCACCGGCGCGAATATTGAAGAATCGACGGATCTGATTGCCCTTCCTGCCGATCTCAATTCCCCGGTCTCGAAACGCCTTCATCAGAGAGTCGGCCGACGCGTGCTCTGAAAAGTTCATCTGCGACCAGCCATAGCCCGCCTGGTCCCCTGCAGTCAGCTCAAGCGGGCTTCTCACCATGACTACCCTTGACACAGCACTTTCCTTTTCGATTTAGAGTAAAACAGGCTTGGAAACGGCCTGAAGCCATTACCTTACGATATCCATCAGCTTGTCATAGGAATCCACCACGTCGTACTTCACCGTCGCCGTGGCGATGGTGTCGAAGAACTCCGTGGCACACTTGATCTTGGCCTGCTCGATTTCACGCAGCTCCAGCGATGACATGCTTCCTTTCGTCTCGGCCACGAAGTAGACGTGTTTCACGTCATTCTCATTGAAGGCGATGGCCCAGTCGGGGTTGTAGTTGCCCACCGGCGTCGGGATGAAGAAGCTCTTCGGCAGCTTGGCGTAGACCACCACTTCCTTGCCGGTGTCGAGCTCTTCGACGAAATCCCGCTCGATCCTGGAGTCGGTCACCACGTAGTCATAGACGTGCCGTTTGGCCTTGTAGGCCCGATCCAGATTATTTTCCGGCTTCTCGAGGGTGAAGATTTCCCGGCTGTGCTGCTCGTTGATGGGGTCGTAGCTGATGTGCTCGACCACCATGCTGGCCTTCTGCTCGTTGATCAGCCTGGCAGCCTGGGCCATGAAGTCCTCGGGGTTCATCGGGTACTGCTTGAAGGTCTTCGGCTGGATCTTGGAGAGAATCGCCGCGATGGTACGCCGCGTCAGCTGTGTGGCCTCGGCCAGACGGCCGATCAGATCGTACTGTACCGCCGAGTGAAGCGAGCCGTCATGCTTGACCCGCTCGCTCTCGTTGACGGTGAAGGCCTGCCCGCTGGTCAGGTCCTGGTAGCTGGCTTCCGCCTTCTGGGTGCCACGTTCCACCTGGTATTCCAGGCGCTTAACGCTGAGCTTCAGATCCAGGTAGCCCACGCATTTCTCGATCAGCTCATTGGAATCGAAGCTGACCGAGTACGCCGCCTTGCGGTTGATGCGCTCCCAGAGCTCCTGAAATTCCTTCTTGTGGAAGTTGTCGTTGAGCGGGTTCCGCTTGGCCTTGCGTCCATCATCGATGTGCGGCAGCTGGGCGTTGCTGAAGACGCTGTCGATCAGCTGGAAGACCTGCTGTGCATGGGGCTGCAGCGTCTCCGGCAGCCCGGCAAGGGTGCCGTCCTCCTTGGCCTGGTGGTAAGCCTCGGTGATGTGGTCGGCGCTATCCGTATAGTCGTTCTTGAGCAGGTAACGGTAGATCTCCTTGGCCATGGCGGGCGTGACCTCTACCTCACCCGTATCCGACACGAGCAGCTTGCCGGTGAAGTAGGCCTCGTCGGCGACCCGCGGGCGCTCGGAGAGCTCGTTGCTGATGTCACGCTGCAAGGCGGTGACAAAGTCCTTGTAGCTCTCGCTGGCAACCACCGTCAGCTCGTTGATGTCGTGCACCGTCAGCGGGTCGTCCATGCGCTCGCCGAGCTGGTTGACCGCCAGACGCAGGCCGCGCCCCACCTCCTGGCGCCGGGAGATGGTGTTGTCGCTGTGCTTCAGCGTGCAGATGACGAACACGTTGGGATTGTCCCAGCCCTCCCGCAGGGCGGAGTGGGAGAAGATGAAGCGCGTGGGCTCCTCGAAGGAAAGCAGGCGCTCCTTGTCCTTCAGGATCAGATCGTAGGCATCGACATCGTCTGTCTCGGTGGAGCGCGCCTTGGTCTTGGGGTCGACGAGGCGCTTGGACTTCTTGTCGATGGAGAAGTAGCCGTTGTGAGTGTCCGAGACGTCGATGCCCTTCAGGTAACGGTTGTACGCGCTGTCTTCCAGGGTCAGCACCTGGTTGAGCTGGTGGTTGTACTCCTCCTCGAAGATCCGGGCGTACTCGCCCAGCACCTCACCGCCCTCATCGTACTGGCGGTACTTGGCCACCTCATCGATGAAGAACAGCGTGAGCACCTTGATCCCCTGGGAGAACAGCCGCTGTTCCTTCTTGAAGTGCGCCTTGACCGCCTCGCGAATCTGGATCCGGCGCAGCGCCTGCTCGGTGACATCGACGGTCACCTCCCCGGCAGTGAGCTCGACACCGTTGGTGAAGCTGAGCTGATCGACCCGCGCGTCGATCTCCGAGACGACGAATCCCTTGTACTGATCCAGCCCATCCGAGAGCTCATACAGGTTGTCGCCCTTGCCGAGCTTGCGACGCTTGCGCTTCACGCCGCCGGCAGACTTCACTTCGTACTCGACCCAGGCCACCGGGGGCTTGTTCCTGGCTGTCTCGATATTTTCCAGGTAGAGGTAGGCATCGGTGCCGGTGAGGCCCTTGGTGGTGACACCATGCACCGAGATCTTCTTCACCAGCTTCTGGTTGTAGGCGTCCAGGGCATCCAGGCGGTGAATCTTGTTGTAGGTCGTCTTGTGGGTCGCCGAATAGCGCACGATGAACAGCGGGTTGAACTCGCTCAGTGAGCTGAGCGTCTTGCCCCCTTCCATCTTCTGCGGCTCATCGAGGAACAGGATCGGCCGGTTGGCCTTGATGACGTCGATGGGGCGCCGTGACTGGAAATCGTCCAGCTCATCGTAGATGCGGCGGTTGTCGGCACCACGAGAGTTGAAGGCCTGCACGTTGATGACCATTACGCTGATGCCGGCATCCGAGGAGAAGCTTTCCAGGTTGTGCAGCTGCTTCGAGTTGTAGATGAAGAAGCGCGCCTTCTCCCCATAGCTCTCCAGGAAGTGGTCGGCGGTGATCTGTAGCGACTTGTAGACCCCCTCGCGAATGGCGATGCTGGGCACCACCACGATGAACTTGCTCCAGCCGTAGCGCTGCTTCAGCTCGAACATGCTCTTGAGGTAGACGTAGGTCTTGCCGGTGCCGGTCTCCATCTCTACGTCCAGGTTGTAGGGGCAGCCGGTCTTGTCATCCTTCTTCAGGCCGTCGGAGAGCGGAAGGTTCTGGCGGCGCTGCACGGTCCGGATGTTGTTCAGCAGCTCAAGCTCCGTCAGCTCCAGCGCGGCATTCTTAAAGCCGGCGTCGTCGGGGTCTGGGGAGGCGTACATGTCACGCTGCATTGGCTGCGCCAGTGTTGCGGCCTCGCCCGGATCGATACGGTAGCGGATACCGCTGCTGAAGGGCTGGCCAGCAAAGCAGTCCGCCAGCGCCTCGACGGCCCGCGTCTGGTATTCCTGCGTCTTGAACTTGAGCTTCATGACAACCCTCTGTGACCGTCTCTCTGCACGCTCTCTGCAAACAAGACGCCACAGAGAGATGTAATCCTTTGATTTTCAACAAATAGTTGAATTTTCTTGCTGCACGCCTCTATTGACCACCTTGCGCGGTCTCTGCAAGACACCAGCGAGGAGCCGTATCAGAGCCCTTGTTGACGATGACGCCCTGGCGCCGGAGCTTTGTCAGCAAATTGCTGATTTTATTGTATTTTTGTTTGTATGTAAGGGCATCACTCAGCTTGTCCAGCAACAGCGCGTTGATATCCGAGCGGTTCGCCTGACCGAACTTTTCGAGATAATCCTTCAGCAACTTTGCATAGAACTCATCGTCCTGAGCACGGGTGCGGATATATTCGGCTTTGCTGGCCGTCGCTCCCGCCACGCTGGCGGAGACGTGGTAGTTAGGCTTGCGCCCTTCGATCAGGCCGGCCCGTTTGAGGCGAGCCACCGCATCATCGGCGATCGGCAGCTTCTTCTGGATGCGATCCAATGCCAGCACATCGACAAGAGACAAGTCCGTCTTCTGAATCAACAGGCGACTGTACGCGGAGTCGACCACGCCACCGTAGATACCAAGTCTGACGGCGCCTGGCTCGCTCAGATCATAGTCAGGCAGGGGGAGATAACGCCGGGCCTGGCGGGAATACATGTCGTGAATGCCGTAGCCCATGGTATCGATCATATTGAGCTCGGCCATGGCCTGGGTCAGGAACGGATTCCGATAGCGCTTCGGGACCCGGTGCCCTTCTAGATAGTCGCCAGGCTCCCCTTCGAAAAAGCTGCCCTCATTTTCGAATAACAACCGATCAGGACGCTCAACCACCACTACTCGCGCATTGCGGGTGTAGTCCTGATGCGCAATACAGTTATGCAGCGCCTCGAGCACGATTTTCTGGTCGTACTTGGAGACTTCGATAGGTAATAGCTCGTCCTGAGGCAGCAGCCGCAACTGGATATTGCGGATACGCTGGTACAACTGCGTCGTGGCCAGCAGAAACGGCGGGCCGAAGTGCTGGTAGGCCCGCTCCGGCCCCTCCAGCTTCCAGGTCAGCTGAGCGGGATGGGGAGACAGCAGCGGCGCCGCCTCTTCCTTGCCGAGCAGCAGGAGGGCCGCACGGGTCACCTTGCCGTCCAGGGTCAGCTTGGCGCGATCCAGGAATGTGGCCAGCGGCCACCCCATCACCTCGCCGGGCTCGAAGCGGTTGGCGTACTTCTTGGCGAAGGACTCGCGGGCCTTGCTCACCGCCTCGGGGTCGAGATGGTCGAGCGTGGCATTCGTCACCAGTTGCACGGACCAGTCGGTGGCGTCGGTCTGTCGCCGGATCGCATCCTGCTTGTCCAGGCCCAAGCCGGTCAGACTCTCCCCGGCGCGAGCGAAGTAGTGCCCTTGCCAGGCTATGGGCATGCCCATCGGCGCGGGCGGAATCTCGAACAGCAGCACTCGGCCCTCCGGCGTTTCCAGCTCGTGAATGTCACGGAAGGTGATGCTGGGCTCGGTGCCGTCGGCGATCTGCATCTTGAGCTTGTCGAGTTCGCCAGGGGCTTGGCGGTACTCGGAGCCCAGGATGCGCCGGGTCTTGTCGTCGATGCCAAAAACCAGCCAGGCGCTTTCGCAGGCACGCAGATTCGCCTCGTTTGCCAGCGCCGAGAGGTACTTACCGAGATCCGAGGTGGAAAAGCCCTTGCCACCCCGTTTGAACTCGACCACCTCGCTCTCCCAGCGTTCGATAAGGGAGTGCAACAACTGCTTTAGCGCCTGCTCATCCATGCCCATGGGCCTAGATCACCTTGACGTCGGTGTTAGGCGACTTCTGGGCAAAGATCTGCTCGACATTGATTTTGACGCTGTCGCTGGCAAACCCGGCATCGCGGAACACCACGCGCAGCGGCTCGTACTCGGCGAGCTGCTTGACGAATGCCTCGTCGATTTCCAGATCGAAGCAGGCGGCCAGGGCCATATGCTTCTCGGCTCCGTCGACGAAGAAGATGGTTTTTCCGTGAATGTCCTGGCGAGAGATGGGAAGTGATAGGTCCACTCCCCAGTCCAGCAGGACCTGGAAGAGAAGGTCTTCGGAGCTACGAACAGACTTCACATTGTCTATAGAAGACATAAGATCGCGCTGAGACAACTCATCTGGGCGATAATAGGTATCATTCAAATTAGATGTATCTATTTTTAAAACACGAAACCCGACATCACCATCCCAGTCATCATGGCAATCCCTTCTAAGAATATCTTGGCCTGCTCGACGTATTCGTTCCCGTGATAAATCAGGAATCGTTTCGAAGCCTTCCTTTATTGCCTCTGACCCTTCTGCACATGGTTCATCAAGCTGCACCATCAAAAACTTTCGGTTGCCACCATCAAGAGAATTAAGCTGCATAATTGCCTGGGCAGACGAGCACGATCCAGAAAAAAAGTCCATGAAAATAAAATCTTTTCCATCTTCTTCATTAACCACAAAGGATGCAAAATACTCAATTAACTTAGTAGGCTTTGGGAAGCCAAAGACAGGCTTCCCAAAAAGCTTTTTAATCTCCTTGGTGCCATCTTGGTTGAACGGACCATTCAACAATGAAACAGGCTTTCCTAGCCTCTCGACGCCATTTTCATCTTTCAAATATTGCTTTGATCGAACACTAAACTTTCCATTTCGTTCGTTTATTACAATCTCTCCACGAGCATATGCTCTTTCAAAGCGCTCTTTAGACCATATCCACTGCTTTTCAGGCCAAATTTCTTTCCCTTTATGAACAATAGGGTAACGAAGATTTCTTCTCTCATCTTTACTGTTAGTAGCGAGCGGCTGAGTAATATACCCACCTCGCACATCAAAATTTTCATCTTTAAGATTATATGCAGCTCGCTGTTCATCATCTAGTGGCGCAGCTATATTTCTAAAATCTCCTTTTGTATAGACAAGTATATATTCATGAACATTAGCAAACCCTTTAGAAAGCGCCCCTGATCCATATTTATTCTTCCAGGCAATTTGCTCAACAAAGTTCCCCGAGCCAAATATTTCGTCACAAATCAATTTTAGATTTGCGACTTCACCCTCATCAATAGATATAAATATAATCCCATCAGGGGTAAGAAAATTTCTCGCTAGGCGAAGGCGAGAATACATCATACTCATCCAATCAGAATGAAATCTTCCATTCGATATCAAGTTAGTAACAAGCCGATCCCCCTCCTCACTTCTTTGTTCTGAAAGCTTCAGATATCTTTCACGCTCTTGTGAAAAACTATCGTTATAAACAAAATCATTGCCAGTGTTGTATGGAGGATCAATATAGATCATCTTTACCCTGCCAAGATAGGTCTCCTGAAGAAGCTTCAGGGCCTCAAGGTTATCTCCCTCAATAAAAAGGTTCTTGGTGGTATCGAAGTCCACACTCTCTTCGCGACAGGGGCGAAGCGTCTTGGCAATCGGCGCATTGGCCGCCAGAAGGGCTTCGCGCTTGCCGGGCCAGTTGAGGTGGTAACGCTCCTGGGGGCCCTCGACGATATGCTCGGAGAGCTCCTGGCGCAGCTGGTCGAAGTCGATGGCTTGCTTCACCCGCCCCTGCGCATCCCGCGCTTCGGTGACGCAGCTTGGGAACAGCTCGGCCAGCTTGGCGATGTTGGCCTCGGTCAGGTTGGGGGAGTGCATCTTCAGCTTGTCCATCATGTCGCGTGTCTCCGGACCTCTGTGGGAACCTCTGCAAAACGACTGCGCTCGTCATTTCGCGTTCCGGCGGTGCTCGAAATACTCATGTACGGCAGTACATTCCGTTATCTGTGCTCCGGCGAAACACGAACTGAACGTCGCTCGCTACGTTGTTCAGAGGCCCCCATGGGTCATATTCAGGTGTCGTAGTCGGCAAGTTTCTCGCGGATCGAGCGCAGCTCGGCGTTGATCTCGACCTTGCGGTTGAACTGTTTCGTGCTGCGCAGGCGCTTTTCGAGGGTAGCCGCGTCCTTCCTGAGAGCTTCCAGGGCCCTCAAGCGCTCCAACTGCTCCGGCAGGGCTTCGCCCTGCCCCGCCGGTTCGGGAAGCAGGCTGCGCAGCAGCTGCTGGTAGAGCTGCTTCAGGTCGATGGCCGTGGGCAGCTGCTGCCGGGGCGTCTCGGCTGGCAACCAGTCACTGCTGGCGTAATGGTCATCCAGCACCCATTTGCTGGGGTCGGCCTGGCTGGGCCGCTTGTAGGCGGCGGTGACACGGATGCCGCGGGTGCCGTGGAGCTCGAACAGGATCGGAAAGGGAATGGCGCGGTCGATGGCCCGCAGCACGTCTCGGTGCAGATCATCGCCCTTGAGGGTGATCACGAAGACCTGCAGCTCCGGTACGTCATCGGTGCCAGGCAGATTGAGCGTGCTATGGGCCAGCTTGGCATGCCAGGTGATCTGGGCGACGTCATCCCGCAGACGCTCCCTGAGGGTGGCGGTGGCCCGCACATGCGCCAGGATGCGCTGCTTGGCCACCACTCGACCGAGCATTGTCTTGGCGGGGTACTGGTAGAGCGGTACCGTCATGGTGCTTTACTCTCGCTATCCCTGCTGGCCACATGGCGCTCCGTACCTGTGTCTATGGTCGAGCCCGCGTCACGAATGACGATAAAGGTGATCAGTTCGAAGTCGTTTAACCCTTCGATGGTATCGACAAGTGCCGTGGTCTCGCCGCCGCTGAACAGGCTGTCGATATCCCTGTCTTCCTTCACCTCGATCATCGAGCGGATGGCCTGATCCAGTAGCGCCGAGTAGGCGTGCATCTCCCGGCCATCCTGGGTCTCCTCGTTGAAGTGCCGATAGACGGCTTCGACAGGCTCGCCCAGCCCCTTGCATGCGGTGCGGGCCAGATCCAGCAAGCGCTTGACCTCGGTGTAGTCGCTGATTACTTCGCCGGTGTGGCTTATGTAGACCAGGTAGAAAGGGTGCAGGCGGTTCTGCTGTTGCAGGCCACTCCCTTGGTGGCCGACGCGTTGATTGAGGTTGCGCAGGGTGAAGATGACCCCGGGCTGCAGGCCCTTCTCGGGGCGGGCCGGCACGACGGTATGCAGCCCATTGGGAATAGCACTCAGGTCGCCGTTCTCCTTGATATAGCCCAGCAGGTCCATGCGGAACTCGTTCAGGCCCAGGTCGGTGATCGACACGCCGGACTTGAGGTCTTCCATCTCCACCACTTCATCCTGCAGCCGGCGCAGTTGCTCGCGCCGGTAGGCGACGTCGTTGGACTGGGCATTGAGCACGTTGTCGTCGCCGGTGGCGGTGACGTCGGCAATCACCATGCGGTTCTCGACGCGCTCCTTGAGGTTGATGTACTCGTCCAGGCTGATATCCGGCCAGTAGTTGACCAGCTGGATGCTGGCGTTGGGCGAGCCGATGCGGTCGATGCGCCCGAAGCGCTGGATAATGCGCACCGGGTTCCAGTGGATGTCGTAGTTGATCAGGGTGTCGCAGTCCTGCAGGTTCTGGCCTTCCGAGATGCAGTCGGTCCCGATCAGGATGTCCAGCTCGCGGGGCTCACCGGGGTACACCATGGCCTTGCTCTTGGCCTGTGGGGCGAACAGCGTCAGCAGGCCCTGGAAGTCGTAGTGCTGGCGGCTGCCCGGCATGGCGCCGATGGTCGATTTCGGAGTGTCGCTGCCGGTCACCAGGCCGGTGTGCACGCCCTGGTTCTCCAGCAGGCCAGGCGCCAGGTTATCGTAGAGGTACCTGGCGGTATCCGCGAAGGCGGTGAAGATCAACACCTTGCGGTTGCCGGGGTTGATCGGCGTGGCCAGTTTGCCGGCGATCTGCGTCTTCAAGTGCTGCAGCTTGGCATCGTCGGCCGGGGTGACCTTGGCCATTTCCTCCAGCAGTAGCTCGATCCACACCAGGTCGGTGCTCAGGTCATGCTCCCAGGACGGCAGGTCCATGTCCTCCAGGCTGATCTGGACCTTCTTGCCCACCGTGGTATCGCCCGGCATGGGGATGCTGTCGTCGTCGGGGCCGGCGTCTTCGAAGGACGCGGTGATATCCGTGAAGCTCTCCGAACGGCCGGTCCGCTTGAAGGCCTCGATCTTGTCCAGGGTGGTCTGGTAGCTATCCTGCAGTCCCTCCAGGGTCAGTCGAAACGCCGCTACCGAGCTCTCCAAACGCTTGAGCAGGTTGGTGGTCATCAGGGCCTGCAGGCTCCTCTCCCGGTCCACCTG
>Ga0209300_1000786_pt1 | contig 14307 bp, 12 predicted proteins | sample Shrwel_input2_RT_FD_187535 | JGI IMG/M metagenome (GOLD analysis project Ga0209300, IMG submission 187535) | Subsurface microbial communities from deep shales in Ohio, USA - Utica-3 well 1 S input2 RT (SPAdes) (version 2) ... | reverse complement strand
GAACCACCGGCCAGCCCCAGGGATTGAAACGCGGCAGCATCTCCATCAGCCACAGGTCACCGGATGCCAGCCTGAACAAAACCTTCGAGCCGTCTCCATTCCCGTCAAACGAGACCAGAGCCCGGCCACCCAAGCCATCAAGCACCGACTGGTCCGGCAGTTGTGCCGGGTCCTGAACGGCGGTTATTTTCACTTTCAGGGATTGTTCCAGCTGGGGCGCCATGGCCGCACGTTGTTCGGCGGGCGCGTTGTCCAGATGCCAGCGAGCAATCAGCGCCGTGGCACGGGCAAGTTCGGTATAGGGTTGCTTCAGGCGCAGGCGAATCAGGCGACCATCACCGGCCAGCACAACGAACTGATAACCGGCATCGATTTCCTCGCCAACCACCTGGCCATAACTCAGCCGTTCAGCAGTCACCGGCGAAAGTTCAAAATTGTCCGGTGGACCAGCCTGCAAGCCGAACATGGAAGGCATCCAGTGGTACTGGGTATCAGGGCGCGGAACGGCCGCCAGCCACTGCATGAGCGGCTCGGCTGTGGTTTCGTGCCAGATCTGTTCCCGGACCGAATTCACTACCGAGAACAACAGAATGCAGACAACAACCAAAGCCGCGGCAATGGCGACAAGACGGGCGTAGATTTTGAGGAACAGCTTCAGAGACATGGGCTCACAGCCTCAGAAACGCAATCAGGGCTCCTTGACGAACAGATAACCCTTACTGCGAACCGTCTTGATACGGCGTGGATGTATCGGATCGTCGCCGATCTTGGGGCGAATCCGGGAAACCCTGACATCAATCGAGCGGTCCTGGCCGTCGTACTCAATGCCGCGTAAAGCCGTAAAAATTTCTTCGCGGCTGAGCACACGGCCGGCGTTATTAGCCAGCAACCAGAGCAGATCGAATTCAGCGCTGGTCAGGTCAATGCTTTGATCTCCCAGCCAGGCTTCGCGCATGGTGCGATCAACCACCAGATCATTGAATTGCAGCCGAACCGGCTCTTCGCTATCGCTACCCGATGCGGCGGTGACTGACGGGCTCTCTATGCGGCGCAACAGAGCACGCACTCTGGCCAGAAGCACACGGGGCTGCACCGGTTTGCCAATGTAATCATCAGCGCCCATCTCGAGCCCAAGCACCTGATCCAGATCGTCAGTCCGGGCGGTCAACATAATGATGGGACCGGTATAGAACGGCCGCACCCGCCGACAAATCGACAGGCCGTCTTCGCCGGGCAGCATCAGATCCAGAACCACAAGATCCGGCTGCTCATTACGGATACGTTCCACGGCTGCGCCACCGTTGGTTTCCAGCGAAACCTCAAGGCCGTTGCTCTCAAGGTATTCGCGAGTAAGGTCCGCCAGCCGCTCGTCGTCCTCAACAATCAGGATTCGCCAACTCTCGTTTGTCTGTTCCACGCCATCCATCTCTGATTCTTATATTCGGTTTCAGGTTAACCTGACAGTACACTTAACCTTAAGTTACAGCAATTATACATACAGTTCAGAAATATACATGGAACCGGCAGAGGGTTACAGCTTGTGACACGTGGTGACGCGGTAACGACAACCCTTAATCAGAATAATGGCCGCCCCTGAGTGATTTCATCTTCCGTGGCATCACGAAGGCCGACGATCTCCAGATCAAAATACAGGGTAAAGCCCGCCAGCGGATGATTGGCATCCACCCGCACCAGGTTGCCGTCTATGCCGACCACCTGAACCACCTTGGTATCGTCGCCGGAGTTGGTCTGGAACTTCATGCCCACTTCCAGCTTCTCCACACCTTCAAACAGCGATTTTGGCACCTTCCGCACCAGCTCTTCCTGATACTCGCCGTAGGCCATTTCCGGGGGGATGGTGACTTCCAGGCAATCCCCCACCTTGCGGTCTTTCACCGCTTCCTGGATACCCTTGATAATTTCCGGGCTGCCGTACAGAAAGTGCAGTGGCTCACTGCCCTCGGAGGTATCAACCAGCTCGCCGATTTTGTTCTTCAGCACATAGTGAACGGTAAAGATTTGCGGATTTGATTGCTCGGTATCAGCTTGCATCAGCGATTCTTGCGTCCTGTCGTTCTGTAGGTTTGGTATAAAGCCGCCAGTTTACCATGGCCGGCAAGCCTTGCGGCCACCCGACTCACGGGCAGGGATAAGTGAACTCCGCATGGATGGCCTCGACGGCGTCCACCAGATCCTGGCTGAGCGTGATGTCCGCCGAGCCGATATTCTCACTCAACTGCTCCATGCTGCTGGCACCAATAATATTGCTGGTGACAAACTCGCGGCTGTTCACCCACGCCAACGCCAGTTGGGTCGGGGTAAGGCCATGTTGATGCGCCAGATCGGCATAGGCGCGGGTGGCATCAACAGCTCGCTCGCCGGTGTAACGGCTGAAGCGCTCATACAGTGTCAGCCGGGCCTTTTCCGGCCACTTGCCTCCCAGGTATTTGCCGGTGAGCATGCCAAAGGCCAGCGGTGAATAAGCCAGCAGACCGGTTGCCTCGCGGTGAGCGAATTCCGCCAGACCGGCCTCAAACGATCGGTTCAGAAGATTATAGGGATTCTGGATAGACACCACTCTTGGCCAGTCGTTTTCCCGGGCCAGGCGCAGATACTCCATGGTGCCCCAGGGGGTTTCGTTGGAAAGCCCGATCTGGCGAATTTTGCCTTCCTGAACCAGCTCATGCAGCGCCCCGAGAGTCTCCTCAATGGGCGTCATGTTTTCATCCGGGTTGCGCTGGTATCCCAGTTTGCCGAAGAAATTGGCACTGCGGTCCGGCCAGTGCACCTGATAAAGATCCAGGTAGTCTGTCTGCAGGCGTTTGAGACTACTCTCGCAGGCCGCCCGGATGTGCTCCCGGGTCAGTCGCGGGCCGCCGCGCAGGTAACTCAGGCCGTTCCCCGGCCCTGCCACTTTGGAGGCAATCACCAGATCATCGCGCCGGCCCCGGCGGGCCAGCCAGTTGCCCAGATACGTTTCGGTCAGCCCCTGCGTGTCCGCCTTCGGCGGCACCGGGTACATCTCTGCCACATCAATAAAGTTGATGCCGGCATCGATGGCGTAATCCAACTGCTCAAAGGCTTCCTGTTCGCTGTTCTGCTCGCCCCAGGTCATGGTGCCAAGACCAATCAGGCTGACATCAATATCGGTGTTTCCCAGTTTGCGCGTTTGCATGCGACCCCCTCGTTTGAATAACAGACAAAAAAGACGACGTAACCGGAATGTCATCAAGCTGTCGCATTGCTGTCACGGCCGTTTTTCATAGTAAGACCATGACCATAAAACCTGCAGGAAGCATTGTGACCAGAATCCCGCCAAGCAACCGGCAGCGCCAACACATTAGCATTGTTTCCGAGACGTTTCCGCCGGAAATCAATGGTGTTGCCAATACCCTGAAGCATCTTTGCCAGGGGCTGAGCCAACGCGGGCATCAGGTAACCGTCGTACGACCAAATCAACCAGGGGAGCGCAAAGGACAGCATCACTCCCCGGAAAACAGACTGTGTTCGAACGAGCTGATTGTCAGCGGTGTGCCGCTGCCGGGCTATAGCGAACTGCGGTTCGGCCTGGCCCGCTCCGCCCGGTTGCGCAAGCTCTGGCAGCAGCAACGGCCCGATGCCATTTACGTGGCAACCCAGGGCCCTCTCGGGTTGGCGGCGGTGTCTGCGGCCAACCAGCTCGGCATCCCGGTCTGCTCCGGTTTCCATACCAATTTTCACAGCTATTCCGGTCACTACGGTCTCGGTGCCCTGGAGTGGCTTCTGTGCCACTACGGCCAATGGTTCCACAACCGCACCCGCCTGACCCTGGTACCCACCCGGAAGATGCAGGCCATGCTTCAGAAAATGGGCATTCATAACAGCCGGCTCTGGAGCCGGGGTGTGGACTGCCAGACCTTCACTCCGCACAAACGCGACACCGCGTTGCGTGCATCCTGGGGGCTGTCAGATACCGATCGCGCCGTCATTTACGTGGGCCGTCTGGCTGCCGAGAAGAACGTGAAACTGGCCGCGGCCTGCTTTGAGCGCATCCGCTGCCTGCACCCCACAGCGCGTTTCATTCTCGTCGGTGATGGCCCTATGCGCCAGCCATTGCAAGCCCGTTACCCGGATTACATTTTCTGTGGCAGCCAACGGGGAGAAGACCTGGCCCGGCACTATGCCTCCGGCGATCTGTTCCTGTTTCCCAGCAAGACCGACACCTTCGGCAACGTAGTGCTGGAAGCCATGGCCAGTGGCCTCGGGGTGGTCGCATTTGACGATGCCGCGGCTGCCGAACATATCCGCCAGGACGAGAATGGCCAGAAAGCCGCGTTAACCGACGACGAGGCTTTTATTACACACGCCTTGCGGCTGGCCGACCAGCCGTTGCTGCTGAACCGAATCCGCACCCGGGCGCGTCTGGACGCCCTGGATCTGACCTGGAACAGCCAGGTAGAGCTGTTTGAGCAACTGGTACTAAACCAACCGGAACAGGGCCCGAACCATGGCACTCACAAGCAAAGCGTCTCGCTTTTTTAGCCTGGCAGATCAACGCGAAGTTGCTCTTTGCCGGGCCATTAACCGCAGCGCGCGATTTCGCCCCATACTCGCTTACTTCCGGGTAACCAGCCGGCTGGGCGATGACTGGTTCTGGTACGCGATAATCCTGCTGTTACCGATACTGAAGCCTGACCGGGGGCTGGCCTTCGCGCTACTGATGACGTTTACCGGCCTCACCTGCACCCTTACCTACAAAGCCCTGAAACACCACCTGATCCGCGAACGCCCTTTCATTTCCTTCCCCGCCATCAACTGCGCCACGCCCCCACTGGACCGCTACAGCTTCCCTTCCGGCCACACCCTCCACGCCGCCTGCTTCCAGACCATGCTGTTCACCATTGCTCCCACGCTGGCCTGGGCCGTACTGCCTTTCAGTATGTCCGTGGCAGCTTCCAGAGTTGTGCTTGGCCTGCACTACCCCAGCGATGTGGCCGCTGGTGCTTTGATTGGCGGCGGCATGGGCTGGGCAGCAGTTGTTGTTTTCAGTGGCTGGATCGCCTGACTCTCACTCGAAAAGCCGCAACTGGGTAATCGGAGCTTCATCATTACGAAAACGAACACCCAGGCCGAGCAAACGCACAGGGCGGTCTTCGCGGGTAATCAATTCATCCAGCAACCGCTGGTAATCCTCCAGACCGGGTTCTTCAACCGTGTCACGAACGCGCTCCAGGGTATGGGTGGAAAAATCACTATAGCGGACTTTCACAAACAGCTTATGAATGGGTTTCTTCTTGCCCTTGCGCGACAAACGCCGGCTGAGGTCGTCCAGCAGGTTTGGCATAACGCTCTGACAGGCGGCTTTGTCGGGCAGATCCTGGGCAAAAGTGCGCTCAACACTGACCGACTTCGCCACCCGGGAAACCACCACCGCGCGCTCATCACGGCCATGGGCCATTTCAAACAACCGGTAGCCCTGCTTGCCGAACTTTTCGATCAGTACATCGGCGCCCAGCGCCTGCATGTCACCACAGGTTTTCACGCCCAGGGCGTGCAGCTTTCCGGCCGTTACCTGCCCCACCCCGAACAGTTTTTCCACCGGCAGAGCCTGAACAAACGCAGGCACCTGATCGGGAGTGATCACAAACAGCCCATCCGGCTTTTGCCAGTCGCTGGCGATTTTGGCCAGAAACTTGTTCGGTGCCACGCCGGCGGAAATGGTAATGCCCACCTCTTTCTGCACCCGCTCGCGCAGGTGTCGGGCCATGAGTGTTGCACTGCCTTTATGATCGGTAATATCCGACACATCCAGAAACGCTTCGTCCAACGACAACGGCTCCACCAGGTCGGTCATCTCCCGCAGGATTGCCATCACCTGTTGCGATGCCGCCCGATAGCGGGGAAAATCTGTTGGTACCGTTACCAGCCCCGGGCACAGGCGCCGGGCCTCGCTGCCGGGCATGGCCGAGCGCACGCCAAAGGCCCGCGCGCGGTAGTTGCAGGTGGTCACCACACCGCGGCCATCGGCTCCCCCCACCGCCAACGGGACGTCCCGCAATGTGGGGTCGTCCCGCATTTCGACGGCGGCGTAGAAGCAGTCACAATCCACATGGATGATCTTGCGCTGGGCCATGATCAACGGCTCACATTAAGATATGTACATTTATACAGCCTTGTATCTTAAGCCAACATGCCGAAAATGTCAGGAGTTCCAACACCCGGCCCGCCTGCCACTGGCTCCGGGGCCTTCAACAGGTTCCTGATCAAGGGAAAGACCATTTCATGAGCGATACTGCCACCACCGGGGTCAGCCAGAGCTTTCAGCTGAAAAGTGCCAACGTCTCACTGACCGCCCTTGAGCTTTACTATTTCGACAACGACGAATTCGAAGCCAACCTGCGTGACAAGATCAGCCAGGCACCGGGTTTCTTCAAAGACGTTCCCGTTCTGATCAGTCTGGAAAAATACGAAGGGCTGGACAGCGAACTGGATTTTTTCAAGATCATCGGCACCTGTCGCCGTTACAATATTTACGTCATTGGCGTGAGAACCGCCAACGATGACCAGCGCCGCCTGGCCCGCGCGGCTGAACTGGCCCTGTTGCCCGGCAGCAGCCTGCGCGAGAAAAAACCGGAAGCGGAAAAAACCGGGGAGTCCCCGGGCGAGCCCGTCCAATCGGCACCTGAAGTAGCCAGTGCACCGGCACAACCGGCACCGGCCAAAGTCATCAACCAGCCGGTGCGCTCCGGACAGCAGATTACCGCTCCGGAAGGCGACCTGGTGATCCTGGCACCGGTTCAGGCCGGGGCAGAAGTACTGGCCGCCGGCAACATTCATGTTTACGGCCCACTGCGTGGCAGAGCCCTGGCGGGCATCCATGGCGCCGAAGGTGCCCGGGTTTTTTGCCAATCACTGGAAGCAGAGCTTGTGTCCATCGCCGGACACTATAAAATCTCTGAAGATCTTCAGGAAAGCGGCTGGAAAAGCGCCGTGCAAATCCAGCTCAAGGACGACCTGCTGGTGGTAACGCCACTGGACAAGGCCTGATGTTGTACAGCCAACAACATCTGAAGATACAAAAATCCACCGCGAAACAGGAATTTAACCTTGGCTAGAATCATTGTCGTAACCTCGGGAAAAGGCGGCGTTGGCAAAACCACCACCAGCGCCTCGATCAGTACCGGCCTTGCAAAGCGTGGCCATAAAACCGTCGTTATCGACTTCGACGTGGGCCTGCGCAACCTCGACCTGATCATGAACTGCGAGCGTCGGGTCGTGTACGACTTCGTAAACGTGATCCAGGGCGAAGCCAGCCTCAATCAGGCGCTGATCAAAGACAAGCGGGTGGACGGCCTGTACATCCTTCCGGCCTCGCAAACCCGCGAGAAAGAAGCGCTCACCAAAGAAGGCGTGGAGAAAGTCATCAACGAACTTTCCGAAACCTTCGACTACATTGTGTGCGACTCTCCCGCCGGCATCGAACACGGTGCGCTGATGGCCCTGTACCATGCCGATGAGGCCATTGTGGTGACCAACCCGGAAGTATCTTCTGTACGGGACTCAGACCGCATCCTGGGCATCCTGCAAAGCAAATCGCGCCGCGCCGAAAACGGCCAGGAGCCCGCCAAGGAACACCTGCTGCTGACCCGTTACAACCCGGATCGCGTAGAGAAGGGCGAAATGCTGTCTGTGGAGGATGTGGAAGAGATTCTGGCCATTCCCCTGCTCGGCGTTATCCCGGAAAGCCAAGTGGTACTCAATGCATCTAACCAGGGTTTACCAGTTATTCTGGAAGAAGAAAGCGACGCCGGTCAGGCCTATGAAGACGCCGTCGCACGCCTTGTTGGCGAAGATCGGGAGCACCGGTTCCTGACCAGCCAGAAAAAAGGCTTCTTCAGCCGGATGTTCAAAGGGGGCTGACGGATGAGCTTTTTCGACTATTTCAAAAGCAAGAAACCCAGGTCCGCCAGCGTTGCCAAAGAACGCCTGCAGATCATCGTGGCCCACGAACGTGGCCAGCGCGAACAACCGGATTATCTGCCCCAGCTGCAACAGGAGCTGGTGGAAGTTATCCGCAAATACGTGCAAATCAGCGATGACATGGTGCAGGTGGATGTTGATCGCAATGACAACTGCTCGGTACTGGAACTGAACGTCACACTGCCGGAAAAATAATCCGGCGGTGCCATATCACGGATGACGAGCGGCCATGGAACGGCTAAGCTTTTACACAACAGACCGCAGGGAAAGAGGTAGCGCCGCCAATGCCAAGAGCACCGCAAGCTCGCCGAAAAATGTACGTCCTCGACACCAACGTCCTGATCCACGACCCGAACGCCCTCCTGAACTTTGAAGAACACGAAGTCATCATCCCGATGACCGTCCTAGAAGAACTCGACAACCTGAAATCCGGCAAACAGGCCGTAGCCGCGGATTGCCGGCAGGCTATCCGCAACATTGACCGGCTGCTGGGCGATGCCGCCCCGGTTGATATCGAGCGGGGCGTGCCCATCCTACGTGGGGAAAAAGCCGAGCCGCAGGGAACACTCTCGATCGTCATGAGCACGGAGCACACCGGTAGCCATTCCCTGCCCGAGCACCTGAACGACAACAAAATCATCAACACCCTGGCGGCACTGCAGAACAAGCACAAAGCCCGGGACATCATTCTGGTCAGCAAAGACATCAACATGCGGCTCAAAGCCCGTGGCTTTGGTGTGGAAGCCCAGGACTACCACAACGACCAGTTGATTGATGATATCGACCTGCTGCCCCAGGGCTACCAGGAATTTACCGGCTCCTTCTGGGACAACATCGAGAAAGTGGAAACCCTCCAGCGCGAAGGGGTGACCGAACACCTGCTCACACGCGAAGGTGAGCTGGCCAAACTTAACGTGAACGAATTCGTGATCGACGAACTCGGCTTTGTGGGCCAGGTGACCGATGTTTCGCCAGACCAGCTGGTGATCAAAGACCTGCACCAGAATGACCTGCTGAACACGGAAGTCTGGGGGCTGATGCCCCGGGATATCTATCAGGCCATGGCCCTGCACCTGCTGCTGGACCCGGACATTCACCTGATCAACCTCACCGGCTCGGCGGGCTCCGGCAAAACCATTCTGGCACTGGCCGCCTGTATTGAAATGACCGTTGCCAGCAAAGCCTACAAGCGCATCATCGCCACCCGCTCCACCCAGGGGCTGGACGAAGACATCGGCTTTCTGCCGGGCACCGAAGCTGAGAAAATGGAACCCTGGCTGGGCGCCATCGTGGATAACCTCGAAGCGCTGCACGAAGACGACGAGAACATGACCGCCAGCGTCGATTACATCCTCAGCAAGGTGCCGCTGCACTTCAAATCCATGAACTACCTTCGTGGCCGCAGCTTCCAGCACAGCCTGCTGATCATCGATGAATGCCAGAACCTGACCCCGCACCAGGTCAAAACCATCATCACCCGTGCCGGCAACGGCTCCAAGGTAATCTGCCTGGGTAACCTGGCACAGATAGACACGCCCTACCTGAGCCCCCTGAGCTCCGGCCTGACTTACATGACCGAACGCTTCAAGGGCTTCCAGCATGGTGGTCACATCCACCTGCAGGGCGTGCCTCGCTCAATACTGGCCGAATTCGCCGAAGCCAACCTGTAGCTCTTCCATAGCGGGGCCGAATCGTCGGCCCCGAACAACTGTTTCAATTTTGCGCCCGTGGTCTATCCTGCTGGTATAACAATACCAACACACCACCGGGGCTGACGCATGTCTACACCCTTTTGCTCGGATGTACTGATTGCCGGGGGCGGCCTGGCCGGCATCGTCACGGCCCTGGAAACCCTGCGCGCCGGCAAGTCGGTTACCCTCGTTGACCGTGACACACCTGAGCGCTTTGGCGGCCTTGCCCTCTGGGCATTCGGCGGCATGGCGCTGGTGGACACACCACTGCAACAACGCATGAAAATTAAAGACTCGCCGGAGCTCGCCCTGCAGGACTGGATGCGTTTTGGCGAGCTGGATGCAGACGACACCTGGTCCATGCAGTGGGCGCGCCATTACGCCGAACATTGCAGAACCGACGTCTACGAATGGCTCACCGGCGAGGGCATCAAATTCATGCCCGCGGTAAACTGGGCCGAGAGGGGCCGGTTTGGCGACGGCAACACCGTGCCCCGCTATCACATTATCTGGGGTACGGCCCGCGAGCTGGTGCGCTGCATGGTGAGTGCCCTGCACCGGGCCCACACCGACGGCCGCCTGACCATTCTGCACCGCCACCGGATCACCGGACTGGACCACCAGGCCGGCCAGGTATGCGGGGCGCTGGCGATCAACGAAGAAACCGGGGTAGAAGTGCGCTTCTCGGCACCGGCCGTCGTCCTGGCCATGGGCGGGCTTAACGGCAGCCACGAACAGTGCCGGGCCAACTGGCCGGAACATCGGCCCCGCCCTGCCAGCATGCTGAACGGGGCTCATCCTTACGCAGACGGCAAACTACACCACTGGACCCGAAACCAGTTGGGTGCGCAAATAGTCAACGCCGGTGAAATGTGGAACTACGCCGCGGGATTTCCCCACCCCTACCCGCATTTTTCCGGCCACGGCCTGTCCACCATCCCCTGCAAGTCGGCGCTGTGGCTGAACCATAAGGCCGAACGCATCGGCCCCGAACCACTGGTTACCGGCTTTGACACTCACTGGCTGTGCCAGCGGGTCGCGGCCCAGGAAAAACCCTGGACCTGGCACCTGCTGAACCGGCGCATCGCGCTGAAGGAATTCGCCATCTCCGGGGCTGAACACAATGCCCGTGTTCGAGACAAGCAGTTCCCGCTGTTCCTGAAAGAACTGCTGTTGGGCAACAAAAACCTGGTTGGGCAGATGCAGCAGGAGAGTTCCCATTTCCTGGTGGACAACACCCTTGAGGGCCTGGCCGAAAAAATGAACGCCCTGACCTGTTCACAGGACATTGAACCTGCCGCCCTGAAAGCAACCGTCGATCGTTTTGATGCCAACTTCCACAAGGGCACGCAACTGCACAACGACGCCCAGATACGAATGATCCAGCACGCCCGCCAGTGGCCGCCCGACCGTCTGCGCACCTGCAAGCCTGCACCGTTACAAAAGCCCGGAGCCGGCCCCTTTATCGCCATTCACATGCAACTGACCACCCGCAAAAGCCTGGGCGGGCTGAGAACCGATCTGCACAGCCGTGTGCTGGATGCCGGAGGCCGCCCCATTCCGGGACTGTTCTGTGTAGGCGAAGCCGCCGGCTTTGGAGGGGGTGGCTGCAACGGCAAACGCTCTCTGGAGGGTACTTTCCTGCCCGGCTGCATACTGACCGCCCGGGCCGCCGCGCGCGCCATTAACAAAGGACAATAAACCATGAATCCCAACAGGAACCATCGGGAGCCCGCCATGACCAACGGCGCTCAAGCCCTGCTGAAGACACTGGCGGATGCCGGCATTGAGGTGTGCTTTACCAACCCCGGCACCAGTGAGATGCATTTCGTAGCCGCTCTGGACAACGAACCACGTATGCGCGCCGTGCTGGCCCTGTTCGAAGGTGTCGCCACGGGCGCCGCCGACGGCTATGCCCGCATGGCCGACAAGCCCGCCGCCACGCTTCTTCATCTGGGCTGCGGACTGGGCAATGGCCTGGCCAACCTGCACAACGCCCGCAAGGCCAAAGTGCCGGTGATTAATATTGTTGGAGACCACGCCACTTACCACGTGCCCTACGACGCCCAACTGCAGTCTGATATTGAAACCGTCGCCCGCAATGTCTCACCGGGCTTTGTACGAACCTCACAAACCACCGACGACCTCTGCGGCGATGCCATTGATGCCATAACCGCCGCCCAGGGACCGCCTGGCCAGGTTGCCACCCTGATTCTGCCAGCGGATGTCTCCTGGGGCAGCGGCGGCAAGCCCTGCTCTCCGCCCGCCCGGAAAACACCCGAAGCCGCCGATGGGGCCGGCATCCAGGCCATTGCCGACGTTATTGGCCGGGGCCAGAAAACCGCCCTGCTGCTCGGAGGCCAGGCCTTGCGGGAGCCGGGCCTGTTGGCGGCCGCCCGTATCGCCGCCCACAGTGGCGTGCATGTGTTTGCCGAAACCTTCCCCACCCGCCTCGAGCGCGGTGCCGGCCTGCCCACCGTAGAGCGCATTGCCTATCTGGCGGAACTGGCAACGCTTCAGCTCTCCGAGTTTGACCACCTGATTCTGGTGGATGCCAGGGCGCCGGTATCTTTCTTCGCCTATCCGGGCAAACACAGCTACCTCGTACCCGATACCTGCGATGTCCACACCCTGTCCACACCGGAACAGGACGCGACCGCCAGCCTGTTGCAGTTGGCCAGAACGCTGGGCGCCGAGACCACAGAACCGGATCTTCAGACCGCACAGCGCCCGGGCAACCCCCGAGGCAAACTGACCGCGGAGAAAGTCTGCAGAGCGGTCGGCCAGCTAATGCCGGAGAACTGCATCCTGGTGGATGAAGCCATCACCTCCGGCCTGATGCTCAACGCGATGACGGCAGGGGCCCCACGCCACGACCTGCTCACACTGACCGGTGGCGCCATTGGCCAGGGTCTGCCCAGCGCCGTGGGTGCAGCCATTGCCTGTCCGGACCGGCCGGTGCTGGCACTGATCGGAGACGGAAGCGCCATGTACACCATCCAGGCGTTGTGGACCATGGCCCGGGAGAACCTGAACATAATCACCATTGTCTTCAACAACGCGTCTTATTCGATTCTTAACGTGGAGCTGGAACGGGTGGGTGCGGGGAAAGCCGGCCAGAAAGCGAAATCGCAACTGGACCTGCACCAACCCGTGATGGATTTTGCCCGTATGGCGCAGAGCATGGGAGTGCATGGCATCCGGGCAAGCACCGCCGAGGAATTAACGAAGGCGATGGACTATGCCCTGAAAATGCCCGGCCCACACCTCATTGAAGCGGTGGTGCCGGAATCACTGAATGGCGTAAAACGAAAGGTGCTGCCCCTGTTGCTGCGCACTTTGCCCAGCCTGCCGACAACACTGAGCAAGGCCCTGAAGCAGAAGATAGCACCCTGAACCGGGCAGGCTCAGTCCTTGAACTGAGCCTTGTCCAGCCCGTGCTTTTTCATCTTGTCGTACAGCGTTTTCCGGGCAATGCCCAGTTGCACCATGGTGTCCTTGATGCTGCCCTGGCAGGCGTTGAGGGCGCTGATAATGGCCGATCGCTCGAAGCTGTCCATCATTTCGGATAACGTCTGTCGGCTGGTGATATTGGCGCCGTCCGGCGATTCGCCTTCCTCCAGCGCGGCCGGGCCGAGCAACACATAGCGCTCGGCCAGGTTACGCAGCTCACGCACATTGCCCGGCCACGCGCGCTCCATCAGGCGCGCAGCCTGGCCTGCGTCCAGTGGCACACTTTCGCGGTCATAGCGGGCAGCGGCCACCAGCACGAAGTGATGGAACAACAACGGAATATCTTCTTTACGCTCACGCAGCGCCGGGATGTCCACCTTCACCACATTCAGGCGGTAGTAAAGGTCGGCCCGGAACTCGCCGGCATCACTCAGTTTTTTCAGGTCGGCCTTGGTGGCGGCAATAATGCGAACATCCACTTCCTGAATCTGGTTACTGCCAAGGCGCTCCACCTTTTGCTCTTCCAGCACTCTCAACAGCTTGATCTGGAGCGACAACGGCATGCTTTCCACTTCATCCAGAAACAGCGTGCCCTGGTGCGCATGTTCAATCTTGCCAATCCTGCGCTTGTCTGCCCCGGTAAAGGCGCCAGACTCATGGCCGAACAACTCACTCTCGATCAGGTTTTCCGGCACCGCCCCACAATTGATCGCGACAAAATTATGAGCGCTGCGCGAGCTGCTTTCATGAATGTACCGGGCCAGTGCATCCTTACCGGAACCGGTTTCGCCCTGCAGCAGGATATTGGCCGAGATATCCAGCACCGAATGAATGGTGGTCATCACCTGTTGCATGCACGGCGAATCCCCCATGATCCGGGGCCCAGGGCGGGCCATCTGCCGCAGTTGAGCCTTCAGGCGCCGGTTTTCCAGGGCAAGGTGTCGTTTTTCCAGAGCATGCCTTAACAGCTCGATCAGCTCGTCATGATCAAACGGCTTTTCAATGAAATCGTAGGCCCCCTTCTGCATGGCCTGCACCGCAGTGCTGATATCGCCCTGCCCGGTCAGAATAATCACCGGGATGCTGTCATCCACTGCCCGAACCCGGTCGAGCATTTCCAGGCCATCCATCTCCGGCATGTTGTAGTCACACAACACGATACCGGGGTAATCCGGCGTGATGGTTTTCAGCGCCGATGCGGCGT
>Ga0209300_1000785_pt1 | contig 14327 bp, 23 predicted proteins | sample Shrwel_input2_RT_FD_187535 | JGI IMG/M metagenome (GOLD analysis project Ga0209300, IMG submission 187535) | Subsurface microbial communities from deep shales in Ohio, USA - Utica-3 well 1 S input2 RT (SPAdes) (version 2) ... | reverse complement strand
CGTGAGGACGCTGATGCACAGTCCCCCCGGGCGCTGGGCGAGGGCGAAGATATCGGCGTCGCCGCTGCCGGTGTCGACGATCTGGCGTTCCTGCAGGCGTCGCAGCTGCTGGATCTGGTCGCGCAGACGGGCCGCTTCCTCGAAGTCCAGCGTGCGGCTGGCGTCTTCCATGTCGCGGGTCAGCTGCTGCGTGACCTGCTCGCTCTTGCCCTCGAGGCACAGGATGGCGTTTTCCAGGTCGCGGCGATAGCCGCTTTCGCTGATGTAGTCGACGCAGGGCGCACTGCAGCGATGAATCTGGTACTGCAGGCAGGGGCGGTCGCGGTGGGCGAAGACGCTGTCCTCGCAGTTGCGGATGCGGAAGATCTTCTGCATCAGCGCCAGGCTCTCGCGCACCGCCGTCGAGCTGGGGAAGGGCCCCAGGTAGCGGCCATCGTTGCGCTTCTGGCGTGCCCGCTTGAACTCCAGCGCCGGGAAGGGGTGGCGATCGCTGGCGAAGACGTAGGGGTAGGACTTGTCGTCGCGCAGCAGGATGTTGTAGGGCGGGCGCAGCTCCTTGATCAGCGTCTGCTCGAGCAGCAGGGCCTCGGTCTCGCTGCGGGTGATGGTGACCTGAATGTCGGCGATGCGTGCCACCAGGGCCTGGGTCTTGGCGTTGAGTGCACCGCGAAAGTAGCTCGCCAGGCGCGCCTTGAGCCGCTTGGCCTTGCCGACGTAGAGCACGTTGCGCTCCGCGTCGAGCATGCGGTAGATCCCCGGCGATTCACTGACGGTCTTCAGAAAGTGCTTGGCGTCGAAACTCATGCCGGCTCGCTTCACCGATGGCGGAAAGCCCCGAGGATAACAGACTCGGCGAGTGCCCGAGGATCAGCCGGGCAGCTGGTAACCGTCGATGAGGCCGAAGCGCAGCCCCAGGTGGGTCAGCTCCACATCGGAGTGCACGCCGAGCTTCTCGAAGATCCGGTAGCGGTAGGTGTTGACCGTCTTGGGGCTCAGGAAGAGGCTGTCGGAGATGTCGCTGACCTTGTGGCAGTTGACGATCATCATGGCCACCTGCAGTTCGCGGCTCGACAGCTGGTCGAAGGGGTTTTCCTGATTGTCGAGCCGGGCGAGCACCAGGCGCTGGGCGATCTCCGAACTGATGTAACGCTGCCCGGCCTGCACGCCGTGAATCGCGCGCACCATTTCCTCGAGTTCCGTGCCCTTGCTGATGAAGCCGCTGGCGCCGGCCTCCAGCAGTCGCTGGGCGAAGGTGTCCTCCAGGTAGGCGGTCAACACGATCACCTTGATGTCGGACATGCCGCGCGCGATCTTCCGCGTGGCCTCCAGGCCCCCGATGCCCGGCATGCGGATGTCCATCAGCACGATATCCGGGCGCAGCCGGCGCGCCTGGCTGATGGCGTCCTCGCCATCCGCGGCCTCGCCGACGACGCTCAGGCCGTCCTCGGCATCGAGCATGTGGGCGATACTGGTGCGAACCAGGTGATGGTCGTCTGCAACTAGAACCCTGATCAAGTGTGCTCCTGGCATCCCTCGGCAAGGACGGCGACTCGGTGCCGCCATGACGTTGCGCTCAGTTTACTGGGAACTAATGTTTGGATGCTAGCGATTCGAGCGTGCGAAATCGCTTGACGACACCGCTCGAGGGTCGTAAGATACGCCCCGTTGTCGCACGGCAGGTGCCGGTTCAAGTGCCGATGTGCAATGATGGGGCCTTAGCTCAGCTGGGAGAGCGCAACACTGGCAGTGTTGAGGTCAGCGGTTCGATCCCGCTAGGCTCCACCAACGAATTCCTGAAAAGCCGCCCGCTCCTCATCTGGAGCGGGCGGCTTTTTTGTGTCGTTTCCATCAGCAGGTTTTTGGCGAAAGCGGGAAGCAGGCGAATGGTACGCCGGCCAGTCCTGTTCTCCCCCTCTTGTACGAGGGGCAAAAACCACTATCCTGACGAAACTGGTGATCCAAGGAATGGGTCGCCATTCGCTCCCGGCCCTCGACGGGGCTGGACGCATCATCTGGCAGGAGGCCACATGTTCAATCGCAGTCGACAAGTCACATGCCCCCATTGCGGCGAAACCAATTTCTGGAAGGGGAATCCCGGCCCGACGGACGAACTGTACTGTCGCGGCTGTGACGGTTTCGTCACCCTCTACGACGACTATATTCGTGATGCTATCCATCAGGAGGCGGAGCGGGTGCTGGCACAGTTCACCGAAGCCAGCACGGCGGAGGATCTTGCGCACCTCAAGGAAGTGCTTGCCGAGCCCGAGCAGCGTCTGAGCGCCTGATCAATTTAGCCGGTCACCGCCTCTCCGGCACTATTGGTGGTCCGGGGAGGCGTGCCGGCTGTGTACCTCTCGAGCCAGGCGGCAGCAGTACTTCCCGGCGCGCTTGCGCTGTCGGTGGTCCAGTCAAGCCGGGTTAAACGAGGTCCTGTTCGTCTCCCTGCATTGAGGGCGCGTCCCGGTCGAGCAGGCGAGAGAAGGCGATCAGCAGGCGACGCTTGTCGGCATCGAGGGTGGTGAACCGCGCTACCAGTTCGTCCATATCGGCATCATCGTCTGCCTGGTCGATCAGCAGGAAGAGGTCGGCCGGCCGACAACCCAGGGCTTTTGCCAGGCGATAGAACAGGCTGAAGCTGGGCGCGCTCAGGCCGCGCTCGATGCGAGACAGGTTGCCGACATGCGAGCCCACGATTTCCGCCACCTCGACCAGGGTCAGCCCCTGTTTCTGGCGCAGTCGACGCAGCGTTCTACCCAGTTCGCTTAATTCTTTTTGGTATTCAGGCATCCGGATGCTCCTGTTCTCAGTGGCGGATGCGGTCGTGGGACCGTTGTGTCTGGTTGCTTTCCGGCCCTTCATGGGTCTGGAATGCCAAAAGGTCCCGCTCACTGAAGATGCCGGGCTCCCGGATGGCTGGTGGCTGCCGGCAGTAGTCCGCCAGATGCTCCTGTGCCATGGGGCGTCCGAGGAAAAAGCCCTGTACGTATTCGCAGCCCATGGCCTCAAGGAACCGTAACTGGCTGGCATTTTCGACCCCTTCGACCACCAGCCGTTTGCTCAACGACTCCATGAAAGGCACCAGACCCCGAATGAAGCGTCGGGCCATGGCCGAAATGTTCAGCTCCGCGGTCACGGACCGATCCACCTTGACGACACTGACCTCGGAAAGCAGCAGGGCGTTGAAGTTGGCGTGGCCGGTCATGAAGTCATCGACGGCCAGCACGACGCTATGTGCTATCAGGCGGGGCAATACCTGTGCCTGCACCGTCGGATCGAGCGCCGTACCCTCGGTGATCTCTAGCATCAGCTGTCCCGGGGCGAGTCGATGAGCCGCCAGCCAGCCCAACAGCGCATTCACGAAACACTCGGATGCCAGGGAGGTGGGGCAGACATTGACGGCGAGGTAGAGGTGATGACCATAGCTTTCGCGCATCAAGGCGAGGAGCTGTAGGGCCTTGTCGAGTACCGCCATGTCGAAGGCGCAGGTCAGGTTCAGGCAGGTGATCCGATCGACGATCAATTGCGTGCTCGCCGGCTGGCCGGAGGCCGAAATCACGTCGAAGCGCGCGAGCATTTCGTAGCGCACCGGCTGGCGAGTATCGAGGCTGAACACGGGCTGAAAGACCGTGGTGAAGTCCTGTTTCTGCACGCAGCGGCGGATCTCGTCATCCCAGGGTTGTATGGCGGCTATCATGGCGCTACTCCTGTCAGTGCCAAGCACTATTTCCTTAAGTATTGCGAGGCAGCATACCGGGTAAAATTCGCGCCACAAGCATATTGGCGGGCATGTCACAATGTTTTGCAATTTGCGCACGATGCGCGGACTTGGCGCCACGTTGCGGCATGGTTACGCAAGAGAAGGTGACTCAGGTCAATGCCGAGATGGTCTGGTATCTGTATGCTCGTGAGGCAAGCCTGACCGGGCAGGAAGATTGCAGCATGGCGTGTCATGGAAGGAGTGCCGCAGGATGTCATCAAGGCGTTGATGCTCCTATATGTGTCAAGTCGTGTATTTTGTTAATTTGGGGCCATGCCGGAGGAGACGGTAAACCTCACGAACAATGTAACGCTTGAGGCATCTGACAATGTCACGTTTCGTCTTACCTTCTGCGGTTCTTCGCGCGACATACGCTTTGGTAGGCTCATGGCTTCGCATTCGCACAATCGCTGCCCGATAAATGGCAGCGTTGAGCTGCCTGTGCCCCCCTCTGTTGATTCTATACCGTCCCGATGTCATGCCTGAGGAGGCGGGGATAGGACTGACGCCTGCCAGCTTTGCCAATGCCGCCTCAGACTTGATCCGTTCAGGATTATCTCCCACAACAATCAATATCTCTGCTGCAATGTGAGTACTGATTCCATAAGCTTCTACAAGCTGAGGTACAGCCTTTTGCACAAGATCGTGAATCATTCTATCCAGTGATCTCGCTTCCTCATCCAGCGAGAGCCACCGCCGAGACAGGGTTCGAAGGACATGCCTGTTGCTGTCCGTCGTATCTTTTAAAGAGCCAGGGCGTAGCCTGGCGAGCGTGCGTGCGAGGGCGACGGGTGTTTTGCCCTCGGTGCTGGCTCGCAGATCGTCCTGTGCATGGATCAGCATCGCCTTCAGGGTCACCATCGCCGCTGTGCGGGCCTTGACGGCTGTGTCATATGCCACCTTGAGCTGCCGAACCATCTCGGCAGTGCCACTGGCCACCTTGGGTATGGCGGTCGCGGCTCCAGACAGAACAGCGCGGGCCGCATTCTCGGCATCCAGGGTATCGGATTTGCCGTTAAGCCGTCTGAGGCGGCGATCCGGACGACTGACCTCGATGACAGTAATATCATGCTGACGAACGAAGGAAGTCAATGAGGCCCCGTATGATCCGGTTCCTTCAATGCCAAAGGCAATGATCCGGCCAAATGAGCCCGCCCAGGCCAGCAATCTCTCAAACCCGTTACGATCCGTGGAAACCGAAAGGGTTGATCGTAGGCCTGCGGTTGTATCCAGTACGGCAGCAACATGGGCATACTTATGTGTATCCACCCCGACGACAATATGGCCGGAAGGTGTAACCTCAGGCAATGATAGACCAGTCATGACAGCCTCTGAGTATGTCGGACCATTTCGTCCAGAGCCGGCAAGCGGACAGGACTGTCAAGAGATATAAGTCTCCAGGCTCCTATTAAGTCACAGCTCAGCCGGGCTGGATCAGACGCCCGGCCCGGGGCTGACAGATCAACGCAAAGGCATGCAATGGCCAATCGTAGACAAGGGTCAAGCCACCAAGGCTAGGTCTTCCGGATCCATCATGAATCCGACTCGGAAAGACTGACAGTCGGGTCATGGCTCGCCGGCCATGACCGAGCCGCGCATCTGGCTCCGCGCAAGATCAGGGAGGCCGTAACCGGAGTCACAACCAAGGGGCGCTCACGATGTAGTGCGTAGTCCGGATGACTTGCTTGAAGGGATGATGGGGCGACACGCACTATTCAAGTAAATCAATATCTTATGATCTAATCTTGGGGTGGGCATACAAATAGGCATACAAGCCGTGCTTTGCTGACCTCTAAACAATGTTCGCAAGCTATCAATTAGTCCTCTTTTTTGGGTTGAGCGAAACGCACGAAAAGCCTATCAAATTCATCTTTCCAATAGCCTTAAGCAATCATCGGGAAATCCCTCCAATCATAGGGATTCAGCCGTTTCATTCGTTGCACTGTTTCATCCGCAGGGGGTGTACCGGATCGTCCCCCCCCCCTACGGTTCCTCAGCCTGAGTCATCGTTGCTGGCGGGGCTCGGGCTACCCGCGTGCGGTGAGTATTACGAGACTTTCGCAAAACCCTCCGGCATGGCTTGCAGGTGTGGTCGCGCTGACCACGGCCCGCTTGAAAGGCGTCGATTGTTTTTCAAGCCAGGCAGGAAAAAGCCCGCACGGGGCGGGCTCGACGACGCTATAAGGTGTGTTGCAGGCGTTCCCGGTAGTCGCGGAGCCGCTGGCTCTCCCGGTGGGCCCGGTCCCTGGGGCTGCCCTTATGGAAGTCACGCTTCCGGTAGCGGGCGAGCCACCGCTTTTGCAGCTCGCCTTCACGTTCATGGCTCATGCCGCCCTCGCCAGGTCCGTGGTCTTCGGGTCGCCGTAGGCCATGCCGCCTCGGGGCATCGCTAGGCCGATCCAGTTCGCAAGCTGGGTTCGCACGGATTCCAGGTCGCTGGCCAAGTCGTGGTGAGCCATGTCCCGCACTGTCTCCAGGTCGGCGTCGATCTCGCGGGCAAGCTGGCCCATCTGCACCCGCAGGTCTTGTGCATCGCAGGCGGCGGCATAGTCGGTCATCGCCTGGGTCAATGCGGCCACGGCCTTACGCGCCTTGTCGGCAGCCTTGCGGGCTTGTTCCTGTTGCTTGCGTTCCTGCTCACGGATGGCGTCGATACGCGGCTGGGCGGCCACACGGCGAGCCTCGGGCAGAATGTCGGCCAGTGCCTCGGCTTCGATGCGCAGGCGCTTGTCGCGGCGTTCTGCCTCGCTCTGGCGGGCTTCAATGGCATCCAGGTCGCCACCCTCGATAGTGGCCAGGCGCATCTCGGCATCGAAGTCAGTCGCGGCGATCTCGTCACGCTCGGCTGAAATGTCAGCCAGGCGCTTCTCGATTTGTTCGGGGGTCTGCATCAGGCGTCTCCTTTCATCCGGTCGATCATCTGTTGCCGGGCATCGCTGGCACCCTGACCGGCGTTGTCACCGCGTGCATCGCGCTCGATCTTGTCGGCACGCACGTCGCGGCTAGTCTTGGGGCGCTGGGATTCCAGCCACTGGTCGTGGTCGATGCGGGCCTGGGTACGTTCCTGGGCTTCGGTAGTCATGCTGTCTTCCTTCGGTTGGGGTTGCTCAATGCGTAGGGTTGGGTCATCGGTACGGAAGGCCATCAGTCCTCCTCAGTAAGCTGTGCGCTGATTGTCACGACCTTGGTGGGATGGGCGGCTTTCAGGGCGGCAACGTGGCGCTGCCAGCAATCGTCGTCGCTCTCGCCCTCCAGGCGGCGTGTCTCGATGCCTTCACCGCGATAGCCAATGACCGGGCCGGGGTAGGGGCTGGTCAGCACCACCAGACGGGGGCCCGACTCATCCTGTCCATGCTGGCTTTCGAGGGCTTCCAGGCGTTTCAGCAGGTCACGGTTAGGCATGGGCGTCGCGCTCCTCCAGCAGCGATTCGAGGGCTTCCAGGGGCACGCGATTCAGCCATTCGTGACGGGGCTCACCAAGCATCGGCTCCGGGGCTTCGATGCCAAGGTTCCGCATAGCCTGATAGGTACGTGACGGGGCGTTGTCATCACTGGCCGCCCCTTGCTGCTCCAGTCGCTCAAGGCGCTGTATCAGGTCACGCCGCATGGCCAGCCACCCTTGAGCCACGGATGTTTGCCGACATGCGCTTGGCGCGGGCTTGCAGGGCATCGGCGTCATTGCCGACCAGGGTGGCGAGCCAGTCGCCTTGCCGGGTCACGATCTGCACGCGGTATTGCCGGGGCATCGTCTCGCCCCACTTGGTGCGGTCTACGTGCTGTCGCATCCACTCATGCCGCTTAGTGGTCATCGGGTCGTTTCTCCTCCAGCGCATCGAGGCGGCGCTGTATGTCGTCAATTTCCTGCACCTTCACCAGTGAGCCGATGGCGTCGATAAGGGCCCGGCCCGTCTGCGGGTCGATGCTGCCCTCGGAGACAGCCGACAGGATCGACTCGGCTTTGGCGGTCAGGGTGTCGCCTTCGATCTCGAAGCGGACAGGTTCAGCGGTGGGGCGGTAGGCGGGGATGGCGCGGTCGATGCACAGCTTCAAGGCTTGGGAATCACCGTCCAGGGCCAGCTCGACGGCCTTGGCGACCAGGGCGTTACCGTGCTTCTCCAACGCCTCTCGCCATTGCGCACGACGATCCGGGCGGCCAGGTGGGCGTCCCCTCGGGTTGCCGCTGCGGCCCTTCTCAAACGCCATCGCGCTTGTTCTCCCGCTGTTCTGAGCAATGACGTTCGTGCAGGTCGATCAGGTGGCGGGCGGCGTCGGTATCGCCTGACTCAGCGGCGCTTTTCAGCAAGCGATAGTAAGAGGCGACCTCGCTTCGGGTCGGCTTCGTGTTGCGTCTCCCTTGGCGGCTGCTCATGCCGGTGTCCTCCTCATGTCAGCTCATAAACAAGGCGTATTCAGATCGGGAATAAGCTTAGACAATTATAGCATAAATGAATAAGAATGCCTGTTTTTATGCCAATTTGTGCGGTTCTGTGCGCTGAGCGACAGGCACAAAAAACCCGGCGCGATGGCCGGGTCTCAGTCACTAGTCCGTGGTCACGGGTCTATCTGCCCGCCGCCCTTCATCAATCGCGTGACGATCAAGTTGGCAGCACGACGACCGGCGTTCTCTTTCTTCACCGGGCGCGGCTCACTCTCGGCAGCCATCCGCCAGGCGGAGACGTACCACTGAGCCAGCTTGGCTTGCCGCTTCGGGTGCAGCCGGTATAAGCCACGGACGATATGGGTCTTGTCCTCCGGCAGCAGGGGGCAGCGGTCGGCGATCCAAGAAAGCCAGTCTGGCACCTCCTCGCTGTAAGCCTCCGGGGCATCATCGGATGCAACTTTTCCCGCTTCGTTGCCCCCCGAAAGTTGCATGGGTTGCGGGCCTTCGGTTGCATCCGGGTTGCATGGCGGGTTGCACTTCTTGCGCTCTAAGTACCTGTTAGCCAAGGCTTTCAGGTCGGCAGTTGCATCGTCGGTTGCATCACTGGCGCTGAAAGTTGCATCCCGGTTCTCGGAAAGTTGCAGGTTGCGTCCCCTAGGGGGTGCAACCTGCAACTCTTGCTCTCGCGTCATGCCGCCTGCCCCCCTTCCTTCTTCTTGGATTTGGGCTTCGAGTACAGCCCCTCGCGCTCGGCACGCTTCTGGTGCCGGTGGGCGGTAGACTTGTTGATCTCCAGTTCGCGGGCGATTTCGGCAGCTAACAACCCTTCATTCAGCAGGGTCACGACACGCTGATAGGTACTGTCCTGGAGAGACTGGTAGGCCCACGATATGCGGCCATCCGGGGAGTTGGTCAGCTCGATCTCTCGGCTTCGGGCATCGTCGCCATAGAAACCCCGGTTCTTCTCGAAGTGCAGCTCAAACTTAGCTCCCTGGGCGTCCTCGTCACCGCGTGGGGCTTTAAGGCCAATCACCGTATCCAGTACGTCCTCGCGGCGACTGGTGCCGCGTTGCTGGCCGCCCTTGCCGGAGTGGTGAACGAATAGCACGGTCTTGCCTTGCGAACGCATCCTCAAGGCCCATTCCTGGACCATCAGCCAGCTCTCGCCCTCGTTCTCCTTGCCGCTCCGGCATAGCGTGGCGATGTTGTCCACCACGATCAGCTTGGCCGGATCGGTAAAGGGCTCGATGGCCACCTGCCCTTCGAGGGTGGACAGATCGGGCATACCACGCTTCTGCAAGTCCGGTGTCAGGATTTGCAGGGCGTCCGGGCTGGCTTGGTAGGGGCTGCTCTGAATCACACTCACAAAGCGTTCCTGGAGGGCTATCGCGGGCATCTCCCCGTCGATATACAGCACCGGGTGCGCCTCGCTGGCCTCCCAGCCCAGAAACTCGCCACCCGCCGCCACGGCATAGGCGGTACACATGGCAAACCACGTCTTGCCGATACCTCGGGGCGCGTAGACCATCGCCAGCCCACTGGACGGCAGCCATGGGGATAGCAGCATGGTCCTCTCGGGCAACTCCATGCTGATAAGGTCGGCAACGCTGACTGACCGCAGGCGCATTTCATCGGCGGTTTCCTGGACGGCCTCAGCCACGCTTTTCAGTTGGGGTGCTGTCATACCGTCACCTCCTCACCAGCGGCAGCCAGGTCGTTGAAGTCCGTTCCCACAAATCCCTCGGGAAACTCGGGCCAGATACAGCGGCCACCCACGGCGGTCGCCGCCTCCTTGCCCTTGGTGACGCCAGGGTTGCCACGGGTGCGGTGGTCGTTGTCGGCACAGACGATGATCGCCACGGCAGGATGACGCGCTCGCAAGCTCTGGCAGACCGGCAGCAGGTTGCCGCAGTCCATCGCACAGGCGACGGCATACCCGGTCGCTTCGTGCAGCGTCAGCCCGGTCGCCACGCCTTCACAGACCAGCAGCGGCTCGCCCGGCTTGGGTGCGCCTACTGGGAAGTAAGCGCCCTTCTTGCGACCACCAGGGCGAAAGCGCTTGATGCCGTCACCGTCGATATACTGGAAATTGACCAGACCCGCCTCGCAGTACATGGGCACCACCAGCCGGTCACCGTCTTGCAGCAGCCCGAACGGCTTGCAGCGCTTGGCGATCAGGTAGGCATGGCCAGGGGCAGCCGGGGATAGTCCCGGTTTCTCACGGCGGCACAGGCGGGCCACCAGGGCGTGTTGACGCTCACGCTCGGCTTGCCGTTCCTGTCGGGCGCGTTCGGCTTCCAGGCGGGCTTTCTCGGCGGCCTCGGGGTCATGCTCGCCATCGGGAAAGACGTACTGGGTATCGACCAGCCCCCACACGCCAAAGCAGGCGAAGTCGTGGTGAGCCACGTACCAGACGCGCTTGTTGCCCTTGCGGCTGTCGGGGTGGTCCAGCCGGTGAATGGCTCCATCGGTGGCGATGGAAACATTCAGGCCGGTATGTGCTAGAATTTCAGCCGCAAGCTTCACGACAATGCCCTGCTTCTCCGCCCACTGGTCCCCAGCCGTGGGCGTTTTCATTGCTCCTTGCATAGCACCTCCTCGCACTCGCGGATATGCTTAAACGCCCGGTTCAGCGCCAGGGTTGGCGATGCCGCGCGATAACTTGAGAACGCATCCACGTCAGGCAAATAGCGGGTGGCCTCGTACCGGCCATCGGGGAATTGCTCGACTACCACGGCATCCGGGCGGCCAAGGATGCGCAGCGCCTCGAAGTTATGCTCAGCCTCGATGGACAGCGAGCCATACAGGGTGTGAATCAGGTGGTGTGTCATGCCTCACCCCCTTCTAGGTATGCCACGCGATCATCGAGGCTTTCAGCCGCCAGGCGCAGGGCTTCGTGCAGTGCGGCACGATGGAAGTCCGTGATTTCTTCACTATCCAGCAGGTCAGCAATGCCGTTAATCACCACGGATGCGCGGCTCATGATGCGAGTGTCGCCATAGATGGTGGCGCGGTTGAGACGATCTTGGGGAGTCATTGCGCCTCCTCCTGACCGCGTGCAGCGGCTTCGAGGGCGCGGGCCTTGTCCATGTGCGCGTTGTAGCGACGCAGACGAACGGCAGTGCTTGAGTTGGAGAAAAGGGCGGATTTCGCCATTGCCCGGTGGGCAGCGGCGCGTGCGGACGCACTAAGGGCGGGAAGGCGGATTGCCATTGGTGAGACTCCATTCGGTGTGGAGTCGTCCCCGGTTGCGGCCAAGCAACGGATGGGGGCGACTGTACGCGGGTTGGCCGACCGGCCCGAATGGAAACCGGCACGCTCGAAAGCGTCCCACGCACAGCCGCCATAACTGACGGGCACAAAAATAGCGCCGTCGATATGGGCGCTTGTGCGCCATTCGGGATTCGACCGGCCAAGGTCGGTTGCCGAATTTGCGGCAACCCGGACATGGTAGTGAGACGGGATGATATGCGCAAGCATCAGGCCACCTCGTCAGTCTGGGTCGGTAGATAATACAGGGCCACGCGAGAGTGCTTTCGTCCCCACGGATCGAAAACATCTTGAAGGTGCGTGTTGATCTTGTGCCCTTGCTTACGCAGCTCATTAACGCGAGCCCCAGGGCGCATGATGTTCATTTCCTGCATCAGTTCGATGGTGGTGGCTGGGCCTTCGTGAAGGCGTACCAGGATGCGTGCGCACTGAGAGGCGGCGCTATTGTCTGTAATCTTCATGCGGCACCTCGCTCAGCCATCTTGGCTTCAAGCCATGCTTCGACCTCAGCCACGACGAAGTAACAGCCAGCTTGGCGCGTCTGGCCAAACTTGATGGGCCGGGGGAAGGTGGGGTCATTCTTGCTCAGTTTGTCCAAGCCGCTCCGGGTCATATCCCATGAGCGGCAAAGGCTGGGCTTGGAGATGATCCGCATGTCAGCGGGGAGGGTATCTAATTGCATGTGAACGCCTTCGTGTTGATGACGTTTCCATGCTCGTAAACTTGCTCTCTGGGGTCGTGAATCCTATTTCGTAGAATTAGCGTGCAGCTTGAGCAATTCATAATACGAGAAAGGCATAAGTTCTAGCTTTTCTAGTCTTGAAAATGCCTCTCTGATAAAAAGGTTTTTGTCTCCCGCGTGCTGGATGCCATGCTCAGCTCCGTCCAAAAATGCGATGGTCATTCCCAGCAGGGCAAAAGGCTTGTTTTCCCCTTTTCCGAATACATTGCGTATTGTGCCAGCCTCAAGATAGTACCCGCTTCGTGCTAAATCTTCTTTCGCTGCATGGAAATAGCTGTTGGGCTCAAACTCCTCTTGCCAGCCGGGAAGGCCATACCCCATCCAATAAGCGACGGCTGAATAAATGTGCTCATCTCTTGTTCTGTTGTCTTTAGGTCGTGGCCCCCTGCCTTTGGAAGTGCCGCTCCTAAGGGCTTTTGCAATTTTTTTGCGAAGATCGGGGCGGTCTGATAGGAGTGCTGGAAGGTTCTTTAGATTTCCATTTTCAAATAAATCCGCTAGCTTACTCGTGTCTCCTCGCTCAATAGCTTCTAGCGCCTGCTTTGCACGGATGTCTAATGTAAGCACCATTACGCCCGCCTCACCAATTCCACGATGTTCTCGCCCAGCACGTTCACGCGGCTATCAAACTCGGCTTGCGTCTTCGGTGTCATGCCCGCTTCGAGGGCTTCCAGATAGTCGGCATACCACTGAATCATGATGCGGCGCGGGGCTAGGTACTGCGCCTTGTCGTATGTGGCTTCCTCGCCTTTCTTGACGTGTGCCAGGTGGCGTTCCGACCATTCGGTTTTCCAGCCGTGTTCGCTCACCAGCGTCTTGAAGGTATGGCGCGATCCGTGGCCGGTCATCTTTCCCTTGTAGCCGATCAGTGCAAAGCACTTGTTGATGCTGTTATCGGACAAGACAGGGTTCTTAGGCCCGTTGCTGGGGAATACCCACTTGCTCCGGCCCGTCGTGCGCTTGAGTTCACGCAGTAGTTCGACAACCTGAGTCGGCAGGGGAGCCAGGTGGGGAAGGTGCATCTTCATCTTCTCACCGGGAATCGACCACAGGGCGTTGTCCAGGTCGATCTCGGACCACTCGGCTTGCCTGACCATGCCAGGGCGGGAAGCGGTTAGGACCGTCATCCATGCGGCGGTAGCGACCAGGGTACGGCTGGGCGTCTGCCTGAGAGCCCGCAGGAAGGCCGGTAGCTCTGACTCATACAGGTGGGGGAGTTGCTTCTCTTTCGGCGCTTGTGCGGCTACACGGTGCATTTCTGAGGCGGGGTTGCTGAAACACCAGCCCTTGGCCACGGCCATGCCGAAGATTTCCCGCAGCCAGCCGCGTACCTTCTCGGCAGTGTTGTGGGCACCACGGGCCTCGATGGCTTCCTGAATGGCTACACAGTCGGGATGCTCAAGCGTACCGATGGGGCGATCCCCGATGGCGGGGAGAATGTCCCTGTCGAGAGCCAGGCGCATTCCCTTGAGCGTGGCGGCGCGGCGACCGTTCTTCTCCTTGTGTTCGTACCAGTATTCAGCGGCACGGCGAAAGGTGTTAGCCCTTGCAGCGTCCTCTGCGGCTTTCTGAGCGCGACGTTGCTTGGCTGGGTCGATGCCTTCACGGAGTAGGTCTTGAGCCTCCAGCGCCTTCTTACGGGCCTTGGAGCCGGACAGCTCTGTATAGCTGCCCAGTCCGTACCACGTCCACTTGCTGGTATCTGGTGCCTTGTATCGCAGTTCCCAGGACTTGGAGCCGTTGGGCTTCACGCGGAAGTACAGCCCGCCACCATCGGCTACACGATATGCCTTGTCCTCTGGCTCAAGGGTGGCCAGTACGGTATCCGCCAAGGGGCGGCGCTTGATCTGGCTTCGCTTCATGTCTTGTATGCCCGGTGTATGCCAAAGTTCGCTTTTCAGGTGAGCATACAAGGAGGCATACACGGTGGCAACGGGTATATGTCCCCGTGTGAAAGCGTGTGAAAGCACTAAATCAGGCTGAAAACCGCGTAGTTATGGGCTTTGCGGCTGATATGAGAGCGTTTAGGAGGGTATGGGGAAATGCTTGTTGGTGCGGATGGGGAGACTCGAACTCCCACGCCTCTCGGCACTAGAACCTAAATCTAGCGTGTCTACCAATTCCACCACATCCGCAGGGGAAGGACGCCCGTATTGTACGGATGTCCGACGTCGAGT
>Ga0209300_1000784_pt1 | contig 14347 bp, 13 predicted proteins | sample Shrwel_input2_RT_FD_187535 | JGI IMG/M metagenome (GOLD analysis project Ga0209300, IMG submission 187535) | Subsurface microbial communities from deep shales in Ohio, USA - Utica-3 well 1 S input2 RT (SPAdes) (version 2) ... | reverse complement strand
GAGCATGGCGCCGGGCGAGTCGCCGCCGGCGCCATGCTCCGGCGTGCTGCCGGTGTGGCCGGTGGCCCTCAAGGCGCCGTGTCGTGCCGGCGAACTCGATCCCGCTAACGGCGCCTATGTACTCGAAACGTTGGACCTGGCCATCGCCGCCTGTCGTGAGGGCCGGGCTCAGGGCATGGTCACCGCGCCCTTGCACAAGGGCGTGATCATCGACGGCGGCCAGGCCGGCTTCACCGGCCATACCGAGTACCTGCGCGATGCCTGCGGGGTCGAGGAAGTGGTAATGATGCTCGCCACCGACCAGGCGCTCCACGGCCAGCTCGATGGTCCGGCGCGCTGCGCCCTGCGGGTGGCACTGGCCACGACGCATCTGCCGCTGCGCGAGGTAGCCGATGCCATCACCGCCGAGGGGCTGAGTCGAGTGCTGCGCATCCTCGATGCCGACCTGAAGCGCTATTTTGGCCTCGCCGCACCGCGCCTCAAGGTCTGTGGGTTGAATCCCCATGCCGGCGAGGACGGTCATCTGGGGCGCGAGGAACTCGAGACCATTACCCCAACGCTTGAGCGCCTGGCAACCGAAGGGCTCGACGTGCGTGGTCCCTATCCCGCCGATACCCTCTTCACCCCGCGACATCTCGATGACGCCGATGCGGTGCTGGCGATGTATCATGACCAGGGACTCGCTGTGCTCAAGTACGCAGGCTTCGGGCGCGCCGCCAACATCACCCTGGGCTTGCCGCTGGTGCGCACCTCGGTGGATCACGGTACGGCTCTGGATCTTGCCGGTCGCGGCGTCGCCGACACTGGCAGCCTGCGCGTCGCCATGAACCTGGCGGCTGAAATGGCCGCGTGCGACACCCTGTCCTAGCCGGCCTCGACCGTGCGTTTATTCCCGCAAGCGTGCTTAGCCGCCATCGCAGATCGGTGTCGGGCTAGCTGTCGGTAAGCTCTAACCCCTGTCAGAACCAAAGGATCATCCATCGCATGTCTTCACGCCCACCCATGCATCGGGCCCGCAAGCGCTTCGGCCAAAACTTCCTGCGCGATACGGGCATCATCTCGCGCATCGTGCGGGCCATCGACCCCCGTGCCGGCGAGCGCCTGGTCGAGATCGGCCCCGGCCAGGGAGCGCTGACCGAGCCGCTGATCGACGCTGCCGGCGGCGCCCTGGAGGTGATCGAGCTCGACCGCGATCTGATCCCCGGCCTGCGTGTGCAGTTCTTCCAATACCCTGATTTCGTGATTCACGAGGGCGATGCCCTGGCCTTCGACTTCGCCGCCCTGCGTGGCGACGGCCCGGCGCTGCGGGTGGTGGGTAACCTGCCCTACAACATCTCCACGCCGCTGATCGTGCATCTGCTCGAGACCACCGGGGCGATCGCCGACATGCACTTCATGCTGCAGAAGGAAGTGGTCGAGCGCCTGGCCGCCGAGCCCGGCAGCACCCACTGGGGACGGCTGTCGGTGCTGGCACAGTACCATTGCCAGGTCGAGTCGCTGTTCGTGGTGCCGCCGGAGGCCTTCGTGCCGCAGCCCAAGGTCGAATCGGCCATCGTGCGGCTGGCACCCCATGAGACCTTGCCGCATCCGGCCAAGGATCCGGCCCTGCTGTTCGATCTGGTCCGCGAGGCCTTTGGCCAGCGCCGCAAGACCCTGCGCAACAACCTCAAGGGGCGCGTGTCCGCCGAGGCCCTGGAAGCGCTGGGCATCGATTCGACCCGACGCCCGCAGACGCTCTCCGTCGAGGAGTTCGTTCGCATTGCCGACCACCTGGCCGAGGAGGTCGCATGACTGACAGCCACCGCGAGGCGACGATGGCGGCGCTCTCCGTCGATGTCGAGCCGGCCTTTCGCGCCGAGGAGTCCGATGAGGCCGAGTCCCGCTACGTGTTCAGCTACACCGTCACCGTGCACAACCACTCGTCTCACAGCGTGCAGCTGCTGGCGCGGCATTGGAAAATTACCCAGAGCAGCGGCAAGGTGCAGGAAGTGCGTGGCAAGGGCGTGGTCGGCAAGCAGCCCATGATCGGCCCCGGCCAGACCTTTTCCTATACCAGCCGCGCGGTGCTGGATGGGCCGGTGGGCGTGATGGAAGGTGACTATACCTGTGTCGATGCCGCTACCCAGCAGCACATCGAGGTGCCCATCGCCCCCTTCCGTCTGGCCGGTCCCCATCAGGTGCATTGACCGCGGCCGGCGCGACTGCAAGTCTGGGTCGGCACGGGCAGTGCCTTGTCCTATGCGTCATGCCGGGCGATGTCGGCGCCATACCGGCTTCCGGTGCTGCCATATCGGGGCTTGAGCCGCCACCCGGTCACGTCAGGGCACCGCGTTATCACCCGTTTCACCCGCTACGTCATCAGGAGATGTCATGACCACCTATGCGATCGGCGATCTGCAGGGCTGCCACCGGGAGTTCGTGGCGCTGCTTGAGCGGCTCGACTTCGCGCCGGGCCGCGATCGACTATGGTTGGCCGGCGATCTGGTCAATCGTGGGCCAGGCTCGCTGGACTGCCTGCGCGAGGTGATCGCTCTGGGTGATTCGGCACAGGTGGTGCTCGGCAATCATGACCTGCATCTGCTGGCGGTCGCTCGCGGTGGTGCATCGACCAAGCGCTCCGACACCCTGGCGCCGATTCTCGAGGCGTCGGATCGCGAGGCATTGCTCGACTGGCTGCAGCAACAGCCGCTGATGGTGCGCGAGCCACGCGAGGACGGCGACACGGTGATGTGCCATGCCGGTCTGCTGCCCGAATGGTCGGCCGCCAAGGCCCAGGCGCTTGCCGGAGAGGTCGAGGCGCGGCTCGCCGCTGACGCCGGCGACTTCCTCGAACGGATGTACGGCAATCGCCCCCACCGCTGGCAGGATGATCTCGACGGCATCGAGCGCGCGCGCTTCATCGTCAACGCCTTCACGCGCATGCGCTTCGTCGATCCCGACGGGCATCTCGACTTCTCGGCCAAGGAGGGGCTCGACTCGGCGCCGGATGGCTTCGCCCCCTGGTTCAGCTATGCCCGCGAGGACGATCCGCATATCCTTTTCGGCCACTGGGCGGCGCTGGAAGGGGCGACCCCCGGCAGCCAGGTGCGCGCCGAGGCATTGGACACCGGATGCGTGTGGGGCGGCAGCCTGACCGCGCTGGATCTCACCACCGGCAAGCGGACCCGTCAACCGAGCCTTTCACGGGGCTGATCGCCCCGCGTCCTTCTTTCGCTTCTTGCTGTTTTATCCTCTTTACCCATGGAGCTACCATGAGCGCGACGCCCTTCGAGCACCTGGATATTCCCACCCTGAAAGCCTGGCTGGACGAGGGGGAGCCGCTGACGCTGGTCGATATCCGTGATCCGATGAGCTTTGCCCGCGGCCATATCCCGGCGAGCCGTCACCTGGACAACACAAGCGTCGGTGCACTGCTCGACGAGACGCCCAAGGAAGCGCCGCTGGTGGTGGTCTGCTATCACGGCCACTCCAGCCAGCAGGCGGCGACCTGGCTCGCCGGCCAGGGCTATTCCCGGGTCTACAGCCTGGACGGCGGCTTTACCGACTGGGCCGCCCAGCATCCCACCCGCGTGGCCACGGCACCGGCATGAGCGACGATCGTTTCCTTGACGGTCTCGAGGTCTACTGCGTGGGCGGTGCAGTGCGCGATGCGCGCCTAGGCTGGCCGGTCTATGACCATGATTGGGTGGTGGTGGGCGCAAGCGTCGAGGACATGACTCGGCGCGGTTTTACCCCGGTGGGTCGCGACTTTCCGGTCTTCCTGCATCCCGTGACCCACGAGGAGTACGCTCTGGCACGCACCGAGCGCAAGCGCGGTCACGGCTATACCGGCTTCGTGGTGCATGCGAGCCCCGAGGTTAGCCTCGAGGATGATCTGGCCCGACGCGACCTGACCATCAACGCCATGGCCGAGTCGGCCGACGGCACCCTGACCGATCCTTACCACGGCCAGCGGGATCTCGCCGCCAGACAGCTGCGCCATGTCTCCCCGGCCTTCGTCGAGGACCCGCTGCGGGTGCTGCGCACCTCACGCTTCCTGGCCCGTTATCGGGGGCTCGGCTTTGCTATCGCCTCGGATACGCTGGCACTGATGCGCGAGCTCGCCGATAGCGGCGAGCTTGGCCACCTGGTCGCCGAACGGGTCTGGACCGAAACCGAAAAGGCGCTGGGGGAGCCATCCCCCGAGGCCTATTTCACGGCGCTAGATGATTGCGGGGCACTTGAAGTGCTGATGCCCGAGTTGACCGAAGATCGTGTCGCCCTGGCCGCCGCCCTGGACCGGCTGCATTGCCTGCCGGCGCCACAGGCTGATGGGAAGACCGATGCCGAAGGTGCGGCTGACAGCGAGATAGGTGAGCAGCGCCGCTGGCGCTGGGCGCGGCTTCTCGAGCACCTCGACGGCGACGCCCGGGCCGCGCTGGCCGAGCGTCTCAAGTTGCCCAAGGCCTACGCCGACCTGGCGCGTCAGGCCGCGCGTACCCGAGCCCTGCGTCTGGATAGTGAGGTCGCGCCGCTCACCGCCCGCCAGGTGCTTGACTGGTATGACGGCATCGATGTCTGGCGGCGTGACGAGCGCCTGGCTCCCCAGTTGGCCTTGTTGGCGCTGGACGAACCCGGGCTCGCCCGGCTGCTGGATGCTGCCTATCAGGCAGCGCAGGCGATTGCGCCCAAGGAGTTGCTCGCGGAAGGCTTCAAGGGCAAGGCGCTGGGCGAAGAACTCGACCGGCGGCGCCAGGCGGCGATCGCCGAGGTACTGGCGGACGCTAGCTGAGAGACTGGCTGCGATACAGGTCTTGGGGGCTATATCAATCAACACCACCTTCGCTCTCGAGCGATGGGGCAGGCGGGGGCGAGGGGTGTCGATCAAGAGAACGAAAGTAGCGCCCATGGAAGAGGGCTGCGCACTCGCAGACACCTGCCCTTAAACGCCAGCAGCGTGACCGGGCGCGTCGTCAGACGTTTTTCGACACGTCGGCGCGGGAGATCCACTGCTGTTGCCAGCAGAAGTCCACCGGCCACAGCCGCTGATCGCCGGCATCGAAGGCTTGCCACAGGCGGTCATAGCGCTCGCCACTGAGCGGATGGGTGGCCTCGGGCAGTAGTTCGGCCAGCGGCTTGAGGACGAAGGCATGCTCGGTGATCTCATCGCGAGGCAGTTCGACGCCGTCGTGCTCGCCGGTGAGTGCGCCCACTGTCAGCAGGTCGATGTCGAGGGTGCGGGGGCTGAACTTGGCGCTGTTCTTTACCCGGCCATTGGCGAATTCCAGGCGCTTGCACCAGGCCTGCAGCTCGCCCACCGAGGCGTCGCTGTCAAAGGCCGCCACCAGGTTGTAGAAGTTGCGCCCGTCTTCGAACCCCACCGGCTCGCTCTCGAAGACCCGCGACACGGCAAGCTCGCCGAAAGAGGCTTGAAGGGCGTCGAGGCAGACCCGAACATGCTGCTCGCGCTCGATGTTGCTGCCGATACTAACCGTGACGCGGCTCATGACGGCTCGCCCCGGGTGATGCGCACGCCGACGGCGCTGGCGCTTGCCACGGCACCTGGCTTGCGCACCGTGAGGGCAAGCCAGGCGATGCCGAATTCCTCGCGCAGGGTGGCGGCCAGGCGCTCGGCAAAGGTTTCCACCAGGGCGAAGTCATGCTCGCCGGCGAAGGCGGCGACGCGCTCGCTGATGGCTGCATAGTCAAGCGTCTTGGTGATGTCGTCATCGGCCGCGGCGGGGCGGATGTCGGTGGCCAGTTCCAGGTCGAGGACCAGGCGCTGGAGTATGTCGCGCTCCCAGTCGTAGACTCCGATCACGGTGTCCACTTCGAGCGCCTCGATCAGCACGCAATCCATCAATGCATCCCCCACCTGTCGGTCTGTAAGAATTGCCGGCGCTCGATTGTACGTGAGTCCGCGGGCAGAATCATGACTGGCCGCCGTGACCTTCAGGAGGACCCTCATGTCGCCAAGTCATCTGGCCCTTGCGTTGGGGTCGCTGCTGGCGCTGGGCTATCTTAGCGGCAGCGCCCTTGGCGCGCTGGCAGTGTGTCGGCTGGCCGGGTTGCGCGACCCGCGCCTGGCCGGCTCGCGCAACCCAGGGTTTTCCAATGTGCTGCGCCTCTATGGCGTGCGTCTGGCGCTGGCGACCCTTGCGCTTGATGCCGCCAAGGGCATGCCGGTGCTGTTCGCCGCCCAGGCGCTGGGGCTTTCACCCTGGGCGCAGGGCATGGTGGGGCTTGCGGTGCTGCTGGGCCACAGCTATCCGCCTTGGCACCGCTTTCGCGGCGGCAAGGCGGTGGCCAGCGCCTTCGGGGTGCTGCTGGTGCTGGCGCCTGGGGTGGCGTTGGTCAGTGCCGCCTGCTGGGTCCTACTCGCCTGGCGGGTGCGCACCGCCTCGGTGGCGTCGCTGGCCAGTGCGACTCTCGCACCGCTGGTCAGCCTCTGGCTGGCGCCAGAGTATGGCGGTGTGATCGTTGTCTTCGCGCTGCTGGTGCTGGTGCGTCACGTGTGGAATATCCAGCGCCTGGGGCGTGGCGGGGAACAGGCGCTATCGGCGGATAGTACCCGCAAGGAAGAGTAGGTGCGTGTCGCATCGATCAGGCCGAGGCGGATCCCGCAGGCGTCAACTGATCCAGCGGCCAGCGAGGCACCGCCCGCATGGCGCTGTCGTCCCGCTCGCCGGCCAGTAGCCGTTGAGCGCTGGAATCTTAGAGAGCGCGATCATGGTTGTGAGCCGTGATCAGTGCCCGGCTGGGGTCAACTGATCCAGCGGCCAGCGAGGCACCGCCCGCATGGCGCTGTCGTCCCGCTCGCCGGCCAGCAGCCGTTGAGCGCTGGAACCTTAGAGAGCGCGATCATGGCTGTGAGCCGTGATCAGTGCCCGGCTGGGGTCAACTGGTCAAGCGGCCAGCGAGGCACCGCCCGCATGGCGCTGTCGTCCCGCTCGCCGGCCAAGAGCCGTTGAGCTCCCACATACGCGATCATGGCGCCGTTGTCGGTGCAGAAACGCCCGCGGGGATAGAAGGCCTTGGCGCCCCGCTTGTCGGTTTCCACGGCCAGACGCTCGCGAAGCCGGGTATTGGCGCTGACGCCACCCGCCACCACCAGGCGCTTCAAGCCGGTGGCATCCAGGGCGCGCCGGCACTTGATCACCAGCGTATCGACCACGGCTTCCTCGAAGGCTCGGGCGACATCGGCGCGGGCCTGGTCATCGAGTTTGTCGGCTTCCTTGAGTGAGCGGATCGCGGTCAGGGTGTGAGTCTTGAGCCCGGAGAAGCTGAAGTCGAGCCCCGGCCGGTCGGTCATCGGGCGCGGAAAGCGAAAGCGCGTCGGGTCGCCCTGTTCGGCCAGGCGTGCCACGTTGGGGCCGCCAGGGTACTCAAGGCCCAGCATCTTGGCGGCCTTGTCGAAGGCTTCGCCGGCGGCGTCGTCCACTGATTCACCCAGCAGTTTATAGTCGCCGAGTCCGCGCACCTCGACCAGCTGGGTGTGACCACCCGACACCAGCAGGGCAACGAAGGGAAACGCCGGCGACTCATCCTCGAGCATGGGGGCCAGCAGGTGGCCCTCCATATGGTGCACGCCGAGCACCGGGATATTCAGCGCACGGGCCAGGCCATGGGCGGTAGAGGCGCCGACCATCAGAGCGCCGACCAGGCCAGGGCCTGCGGTATAGGCGATGCCGTCGAGTTCAGCGCGCGTTACGCCGGCACTGTCGAGGACCTCCTCGATCAGCGGCAGCAGTTTGCGGGTGTGGTCGCGGGAGGCGAGCTCTGGCACTACGCCGCCGTAATCGGCATGCATGGCGATCTGACTGTAGAGAGCGTCGGCGATCAGGCCGCGCTCGGTGTCAAAGAGGGCAACGCCGGTCTCGTCGCAGGATGTTTCGATCCCTAATACGCGCATGGTAAGGCCCCAGGCTCATGGTATCTGGCTAACAGTAAACCGCTCATTATACGTGCTTTGTGCGGCATCGGGCACCGGTTGGACGTCAAGGTTTGCAATGTCGTCTGGCCACGACTAGAATACTGTGCGCTGTATGACTGGGTCGTGCGCCCGGGTTCCACCCTGCATTTCGCTTCTTCCTCATGATTCCCTGTGTCGCCCCAAGGCGGCTTGGACGTTATGTTTCAAGCGATGCGAAGAGACTCGAGGCGTGCGTTCAAACCGAACTCATGATTCCAAGGTAGGTGAGTGCTTAATGCCTTCTGTCAAAGTACGTGATAACGAGCCGTTCGACGTCGCGCTGCGTCGCTTCAAGCGTTCCTGCGAAAAAGCCGGTGTTCTGTCCGAAGTGCGTCGTCGCGAGCACTACGAGAAGCCGACCGCCGAGCGCAAGCGCAAGGCAGCTGCCGCCGTCAAGCGTCACGCCAAGAAGCTCCAGCGCGAGCGCAAGCGTTTCGAACGGCTGTATTAATCCGTACTAAGGGCGGCCATGCCGTCCTAGAGGGATGCCAAGCGGCCGCCATACGGTGGCCGTTTGTTTTTCTAGTGGTCGCTTCGGGATGTCCCGAAGCGGGCACTTATCGTCGTTTTTCCAGGATGACTCGCGATGGCCATGGGCCAGATCCCGCAACGCTTCATCGATGACCTGCTCGCCCGTGTGGATGTGGTCGAGGTCGTCGGCGAGCGGGTGACGCTCAAGAAGAATGGGCGCAACCATGCGGGGCTATGCCCCTTCCATCAGGAAAAGTCGCCCTCGTTCACCGTCAGCCAGGACAAGCAGTTCTATCACTGCTTCGGCTGCGGGGCGCACGGCAACGCGCTACGCTTCCTGATGGAGTACGACAACCTGCGCTTTCCCGAGGCCGTCGAACAGTTGGCGGCGCGCCAGGGTATCGAGGTGCCTCGGGAAGGTGCCGACGATCCTCGCGCTCAGGCTCGGGAACAGAAGCGCAAGGAAGGCGTCAATCTTTTAGAGCTGGCGGCAAGCTTCTTTCGCGAGCGGCTGAAGATGCCCGAGGCCGAGCAGGCCAGGGGCTATCTGGAGCGGCGCGACCTGTCGCCCGAGGTGCAGGCAGAGTTCGCCATCGGCTATGCCCCCGATGACTGGGAGGCGCTCAAGCGTCATCTTTCCAGCCAGGGCGTCTCGGAGGCGGTGCAGGTCGAGTATGGCCTGCTGGTTCACCGTGAGGATAGCGGCCGCACTTATGACCGCTTTCGTGACCGGGTCGTGTTCCCGATCCGCGATTTCAAGGGGCGTACCATTGCCTTTGGTGGTCGGGTGCTCGGCGATGCCAAGCCCAAGTACCTGAACTCGCCGGAAAGCCCGGTGTTTCACAAGGGCCGCGAGCTCTACGGTCTCTATGAGGCGCGTCAGGCGAATCGCAACCTTGAGCGAGTGTTGATCGTCGAAGGCTACATGGACGTGGTAGCGCTTGCCCAGTTCGGCATTCGCAACGCGGTGGCGACGCTTGGTACCTCGACCAGCGAGGAACATCTGACGCGGCTGTTCCGCATGGTCGGCGAGGTGGTGTTCTGCTTTGACGGCGACCAGGCCGGACGCCAGGCAGCCAGCCGGGCGCTGGCCAATGTGTTGCCGCTGATGATCGACGGCCGTCAGGCCCGCTTCCTGTTCCTGCCCGAGGGCGAGGATCCGGATAGCCTGGTGCGACGGGAAGGCCCCGACGCCTTTAAGGATCGGGTGACCTGCGCAAGCCCGCTATCGGAGTTTCTGTTCGAGCAGGCCGGCCGCGGACGCGACCTGGCAGGCGTCGAGGACCGTGAGCGCTATGCCAGTCAGGTGCTCAAGGCCATCGAGCAGTTGCCGGAGGGCGTGCTTAAGTCGCTGATGCTCAGCGAGCTGTCCTCGCGCACCGGCGTGGATCAGGCGCGCTTTACGGCGCTGCTGGCCGCCAAGGCACCGGCAGAGCCCTTTGGTCCTGAAGCGGAGGACGATATGCCCGCCGAGGCTTGGGGCGGTCCTGATGAGCGGGCGGCTCGAGGGGGTGCGCCTTTTGCTCCAAAGCGCAGCGGCGCCATGAGTCTGATCGCTCGCGCGCTGCAGCTCCTGGTGCATGAGCCGACCCTGGTCGACCGGCTGCCCGAATCGCTGGACTGGTGCCCCGAGGGGGATGCCGATGGGGCGCTGCTCAAGGAGCTGGTCAAGCTGCTGCGAGCCGGGCGCTATCGCAGTGTGCAAGTGCTGCTGGCGCACTTTCACGGCACTCAGGAGGGTGAGCGTCTGGCGCAACTGGCGCGGCGCGAGCTATTGATGCCGCCGGCGGCGCGGGCAACCGAACTGGATGGCCTGGTGGAGCACTTTTGTCGTGCCCAGTCGCGTCAGACGCCGGAGAGCGAATACGCGGCCTTGTTGGCCAAGGAAAAGGGCGGGCAGCGGCTGTCGCGGGAAGAGAAGCAGCGCCTGATGGAGTTGCTGATGTCGCTCAATCGCTGACGGGCGTCGACACAATTTTGGGGCGGGGTTGAATTGTTGCGTATCAGCACCATCTAAGGGTGTATCGCAAGGCTCCTTCCCGAGCACAACCAAACAACCTAACACACCTGAACGGCACCGCAAACGCAATACTGGCGGAATAGCCCATCTTACCGCTATACTGATCGGCTTTATGGTTTTTTCATGCCTGAACGTTCGGGTGCTTCATTCTTCTTCGTCGAGATAGGGTTTCTATGGCTGGAAATGCGCAGCAGCAGTCACGTCTGAAGGAGTTGATCGCGCGCGGCAAGGAACAGGGTTACCTGACCTATGCCGAGGTCAACGACCACCTTCCTGAGGATATCGCCGACCCGGATCAAGTGGAAGACATCATCGGCATGATCAACGACATGGGTATCAATGTCGTTGAAGAAGCCCCCGATGAAGACACTTTGATGATGTCGGACCAGTCCACCGATGAGCACGCTGCCGAAGAGGCAGTGGCGGCATTGGCGGCAGTGGAAAGCGATGTCGGCCGCACCACCGACCCCGTGCGCATGTACATGCGCGAGATGGGCACCGTCGAACTGCTGACCCGTGAAGGCGAGATCAAGATCGCCAAGCGTATCGAGGAAGGCACTCGTGAGGTGATGTCGGCACTGGCGTACCTGCCGGGTGCGGTCGAGTCGGTCCTCGAGGTCTACGACGGTACGCAGGACGAAGAGGCGCCCGGTCGCCTGTCCGACCTGTTTTCCGGCTTCATCGATCCCGACGAGGGCATTCCCGGCGTCGCCGAGGCTGAAGTCGTCGAGGAGCCAGTGAGCGAGTCCGCCGACGGCGAAGGCGACGAGGATGATGAGGACGCCGAGGAAGAGGAGACCACCAGCGGTCCCGATCCCGAGGAGGCCAAGGCGCGCTTCGAGCAGATTCGCGAGCAGAACGCCGCCGCTCAGGCTGCGATCGATGCTCACGGCCGTGGCTCCAAGCAGGCCAATGCCGAGCAGGCCCGTCTCGCCGAGCTGTTCTCGCCGATCAAGCTGGTGCCCAAGCACTTCGAGCGCCTGGTCGGTCAGGTGCGGATCAGCGTCGAGCAGGTCCGCAATCAGGAGAAGACAATCCTGCAGCTCTTCGTCAAGAAGGGTAAGGTGCCGCGCAAGACCTTCATCAAGTCCTTCCCGGGCAATGAGTCGCGCAGCGAATGGCTGGATGAATTCTTCGAGGCCAATGCGCGCTTCAAGGATCGTCTCGAGCCGTTCCGTGGCGACGTCGCCCGCGCCCAGCGCAAGATCGCCTTCGAAGAAGACATGGTTCAGCTTCAGGTGCCGGAGCTGAAAGAGGTCAATCGCCGCCTGTCGATCGGTGAGGCCAAGGCACGCCGGGCCAAGAAGGAAATGGTCGAGGCCAACCTGCGCCTGGTGATCTCGATCGCCAAGAAGTACACCAACCGTGGCCTGCAGTTCCTCGACCTGATCCAGGAAGGCAACATCGGCCTGATGAAGGCGGTCGACAAGTTCGAATACCGTCGCGGTTACAAGTTCTCGACCTACGCCACCTGGTGGATTCGTCAGGCGATCACCCGTTCGATCGCTGACCAGGCGCGCACCATCCGTATTCCGGTGCACATGATCGAGACCATCAACAAGCTCAACCGCGTATCGCGGCAGATGCTGCAGGAGATGGGCCGCGAGCCGACGCCGGAAGAGCTTGGTGAGCGTCTCGAGATGCCCGAGGACAAGGTTCGCAAGGTGCTCAAGATCGCCAAGGAACCGATCTCCATGGAGACGCCTATCGGTGACGATGACGATTCGCACCTGGGTGACTTCATCGAGGACGGCACCATGCTGCTGCCCATCGATCTGGCTACCGGCGAGGGCCTGATCGAGGCCACTCGCAACGTGCTCGGCGGCCTGACCGCTCGCGAGGCCAAGGTGCTGCGCATGCGTTTCGGCATCGACATGAACACCGACCACACCCTCGAGGAAGTCGGCAAGCAGTTCGATGTCACCCGTGAGCGTATCCGTCAGATCGAGGCCAAGGCGCTGCGCAAGCTGCGCCACCCGTCGCGCTCCGAGTCGCTGCGCTCCTTCCTCGACGAATAGTTGAGTCGTCGGAGCCTCGCTGGCCGCCGTTCGGGCGGCCAGACCAGAGCAACGGCTGTACATGAAAACGCCCGCAAGCATGGCTTGCGGGCGTTTTTTTATGGGCGCTTCTTACCGACTTAACGACTCATGCGCGCAACGACTATGAGCGCGACGACGTGCGGGTGGCCTCCTCGACCAGCCAGTCGTGTACCGCTTTTACCCGCCGATCATCTAGCGCTCCGGGGACATGAGCGATGCCGTAGCGCTTGCCGGTTGCCACCCGCTGTGAGAAGGGCGCGATCAGCGCGCCGGTCTTCAATTCGTTGGTGATCAGGGTCTGGCGGGCGATGGCGACTCCCATGCCGGAGATCGCCGCGTCCATGGTCAGCTGGTTGCGGTTGAAGGTGTAGCCCCGCCGCACGCTGACGTGGGGGGCGTCTATCTCGCGCAGGAAATGCTCCCATTCCGCATAGTCGCTGCTGCCGCGCCAGGCGGTAACGTCGTGCAGCAGCGGATACCAGGCCAGATCCTCCGGCTGGCGAAGCGGTGGCTTGCCTCGTAACAGTCCCGGGGCACAGACCGGGAAGATCACCTCGTCCATCAGCGGGGTGATGGCGAGCCCGGGGTACTGGCCGTCGTTGAGATCCAGCGCCAGATCGAAGTCGCCCTCGCGCAGCGAGATATTGCTGTCCTCGGCGACCACCTGAAGCTCGATGTCGGGGAAACGAGCCTGCAGTCGTGGCAATCGCGGCATCAGCCACTTGGCGAGGAAGGAGGGCACCGAACGCAGCCTTAAGATGCCGCTCATCACGCCGCTTCGCAGTCGGCGGACCTCGAGTCCCACTGCCTGATAGGCGTCGTCGACCACCAGTGACAGCCGTCGGCCCTCGTCGGTGAGTTCGAGGCGTCGCGGCAGGCGGCGGAACAGCTTGAAGCCGAGCCGCTCTTCGAGCTGCTTGATCTGCTGACTCACCGCGCCGGTGGTGACATGCAGTTCCTCGGCGGCGCGGGTGAAAGACAGGTGACGGGCGCTGACCGCGAAGACCTTCAGCCAGGCATGGGTCTGCGAATTGAGGGAGCGGCTCATGGTTTAGTTATTCTAAAGTCGTGGCAAGTATTTCTGGATTGTATCGGCCAGTGCTCGGGACCACTATAGTTTTAACTGGCCGTGCCGGAAAACTGCCTTTAGCCAAATTGATGCCAATGTCACGCCGGCCTCGCGCCATGCTTACACGATACGAGGTTATTTATGTCCATCAGCGTCTTCGACCTGTTCAAGATCGGTATCGGGCCGTCGAGCTCCCACACCGTGGGCCCGATGCGTGCCGCGCATGATTTCGTCGAAGAGCTGCGGACCCGGGATCTGCTGGAACGGGTAGCCCGCGTCGAGGTGCGCCTTTATGGCTCACTGTCGGCCACCGGCATCGGTCACGGCACCGACCGAGCGGTGATCATGGGCCTGATGGGAGAACGGCCGGATCGCATCGACCCGACCCTCATCGCCCCCTGCATCGAGGAGCTGCTGGAATCCGATAGCCTGCTGCTCGACAACCGGCTGGCGATTCCTTTCCTTTGGGCCCGAGACATGCAGCTTCATGATGAGTGCCTGCCACACCATCCGAACGCCATGCGATTGATCGCTCACGGTCACAGCGAGCCACTTTACGAGAACACCTACTACTCGGTGGGCGGCGGTTTCGTGATCGACGAGGCGCAGGCCCAGGACGGCGCGCTGGATACCGATACCACGCCGCTGCCCTATGACTTCAATAGTGCCGGCGAGCTGCTGGCGCTATGCCGCATGCACGACCTGCGTATCTCGGAGCTGATGCTGGAGAACGAGAAGGCATGGCGCAGTGAGCAGGATATCCGCGACGGTCTATGGACGATCTGGCAAGCGATGTG
>Ga0209300_1000783_pt1 | contig 14349 bp, 9 predicted proteins | sample Shrwel_input2_RT_FD_187535 | JGI IMG/M metagenome (GOLD analysis project Ga0209300, IMG submission 187535) | Subsurface microbial communities from deep shales in Ohio, USA - Utica-3 well 1 S input2 RT (SPAdes) (version 2) ... | reverse complement strand
TGGACATCGAGGTCCGGCAGCTCGCGGGCCATCAGTTCGGCCGGCGCCAGGCCGGCAAAGCCGTCCTCACCGGTGTGGCGCGCGATGGCCATGGCCTGATCCACGGCGGCGCGGATGGAGGCTTCGCCGGCATCCGACGACGATGCCGTGCCCTTGCGTTTGCCCACATAGACGGTCACCGCGATGCCCTGATCACGGGACAGCTCGACGGTTTCCACCTCACCAAGGCGCACGCTAACGCCGATCCCCTGATCGACGCTAGCCCCCACCTCGCAGGCATCGGCCCCCAGGGAGCGCGCCTGGTCGAGCGCGGCCTGGGCCCGGGACTCCAGCAATGCCTGCTGGGCGGCGGCATCGAAAGCCTGAGTCATCTTGGTCTCCTTGTCGCGAGGCTGGCTGGTATACTGCGCCAACCTCCCAATGCTGATGGTAATGGCATGTCAATTGAAACGCCCGCCGACCACGACGGTCGGCAAAGCAAGACCCAGCGCAAACAGGAAATGCAGGCCCTGCAGGCGCTGGGCGAGAAGATCATCGCCCTCTCCGACGCATGGCGTGCGCGGCTACCTCTCTCCGATGAGCTGCTGGCGGCTATCGAGGAAACCGCGCGCATCCGCTCCCATGAGGGGCGTCGCCGACATATGCAGTACATCGGCAAGCTGATGCGTCGCGAGGACGTGGCCGGCATCCAGGCGGTCTTCGACGAGTTCGAGCAGGAACAGCTGCGGCGTGATCACGCTTTCCACCGCCTGGAAGGTCTGCGTGACCGGCTGATCGACGATGATGAGGCCCTCGAGCCCTTCATCGTTGACCACCCCGACGTCGACCGACAGGCGCTGCGCCAGCTGATCCGCAACGCACGCCGCGAGCGTGACCAGGAGAAGCCGCCAGCCAGCGCGCGCAAGCTGTTCAAGCTGATTCGCGATACGGCCGGCCTGTAATCACAGGCAGCGCCCTCAACGCACCCCCATCGGCCCGGCAGCGGCGTTGACTTCACCCTCAATGCCTATGCCGAGCCGCTGGGACGCGAGCTCAGCCGCCTGGTTCACGAATCGGTGCCGCCGACGGTCAGCTCATCGAGCTTCAGGGTTGGCTGACCGACCCCCACCGGCACACCCTGCCCTTCCTTGCCGCAGACGCCGATACCGGTATCGAGCTCCAGGTCATGGCCGATCATCGAGACACGGCCCATGGCTTCGGGGCCGTTGCCGATCAGGGTCGCGCCCTTGACCGGCGCGGTGATCTTGCCGTCCTCGATCAGGTAGGCTTCGCTCGCCGAGAACACGAACTTGCCCGAGGTGATATCCACCTGACCACCGCCGAAGCTGACCGCATAAATGCCCCGCTTGACGCTTTTGAGGATATCCGCGGGATCGTCCTTTCCGGCCAGCATGTAGGTGTTGGTCATGCGCGGCATGGGCATGTGGGCATAGGATTCACGGCGCGCATTGCCGGTGGGCGACATGCCCATCAGGCGTGCATTCAGCTTGTCTTGCATGTAGCCGGTCAGCACACCGTCTTCGATCAGCGGCGTGTACTGACCCGGCGTACCTTCGTCGTCGATGCTCATCGAGCCGCGGCGATCGCTCAGGGTCGCATCGTCGACTACGGTCACGCCGGGGGCGGCGACCCGCTCGCCCATTCGGCCGGCGAACGCCGAGCTGCCCTTGCGGTTGAAGTCGCCTTCGAGGCCGTGTCCCACCGCCTCATGCAGCAGAATGCCGGGCCAGCCCGCGCCCAGCACTACCGGCATCTGGCCGGCCGGGGCGTCGATGGCCTCGAGATTGACCAGCGCCTGTCGCACGGCTTCGGTAGCGAAGCGCTTGGGTGCGCCCTCGTCGCGCAGTCTCGCCATCGGGTAGCGGCCGCCACCACCGGCGCTGCCGCGTTCGCGGCGACCGTCACGCACGGCGATCACGCTGACATTGAGACGCACCAGAGGGCGAATATCCGCGCCCAGGGTGCCGTCACTGGCGCGCACCAGCACCACCTCGTGCACGCCGGTCAGGGAGGCGCTGACCTGGCTGACCGCCGAGTCCGCCGCGCGGGCGACCCGGTCGGCTTCCTTGAGCATCGCGATCTTCTCTTCCGCCGAGAGGCCGGACAGCGGATCGATCCCTGCATAGCGCTGCGAAGCGGCGGTCAATTGCGGGGCGACCTGGGTCAGCCGCGAGCCGCTACGCGCGATGCCGGACGCGGTGCGCCCGGTTTCGCGAAGCGCATCGGCGCTGACCTGGTTGGAATAGGCAAAGCCGGTCTTTTCGCCGGACATGGCGCGCACGCCGACGCCGCCATCGATGTTGTAACTGGCATCCTTGACCTCGCCATCTTCCAGCACCCAGCTCTCGTGCCAGCTGCGTTGAAAGTAGAGATCGGCAAAGTCGACGCCGGGCCCCAGGGCATGACCGAGGCCGGTATCGAGCGCCGCCAGGTCGAGGCCACCTGGGGCCAGCAGGGTGCTGACGGCAGTGTCCAGCATGTCCTGGGAAGAGAGTTCGGAGGACTTGAGCATCATTCGGCACTTTCCAGAGAAATCCGCGGATCGGTCCAAGGACCTTGCACGCGGTAGTGGATTCGGGTCACGCGGTCGATGGCACGACCGAACAGGCGCTGAGCGAGGAAGACGGCCCCGCCGATGACCGGACCACCGGCCACCAGCGCCGCCACCGGCAACGCCTGTGTCACTGGTACTGTGATCGCAAGGCGCTGATCGAGTTCACGTCGCGCCAGGTCAACCTGACCCTCGAGACTGAACTGCGTCGCCGGCGCTTCGATCTGCACGGGACCATGGGTCTCGAGAATCCCACCATACAGCGTCGCACTGCCGTTGACACGATCGAAGGCCGTGCCCTGCCCGGTGACATCGGAGAAATCCAGCCGCAGGCGGCGCAGCAGGTTATCGAAATTGAGCAACCCTATCAGCTTGGCGGAGCCCGACTGCAAGTTGAGGAAGCGGCCATCGAGCAGTTTGACATCGAGACTCCCGCGGGAACGCACCAGCGCAAACTGCCAGGGCGCCCCAGGCCAGGCTAGCTGCGACTCGACGTGAGTCTCGGCATTGCGAATCGGCACGTCCTGGCCAAGTGTGGCCAGCGCCGTGCCCAGGTCACCGCCATCCAGGCGCAGGCGAGAACGCGTCAGGCTCGAGTCGGATCCGGCGGCTTCCCAGATCAGCTCGCCCCGCGCACTCACCTGACCAAGCGTCAGGCCAAGCGGGGCAAGCACAAGCTGAGACGGCGAAGCCTTCCAACTCAGATTCAGGGGCCCCAGGGTGCTGCCAAGCCGCGTCATCTCGGCCACCCGCAACCGGCCGTCAGGCACGGCATCGAGCCAGTCCGGCAGTGGTGTCGGCGCTGGTGCAACGGCGACTTCGTCGAACACCTGGGTGGGGGCCTCTGGGGCCGGCCACAGGCCGTCGAGCGACAGCCGCGAAAGGTCTACATTGATGGGTCTGGCCGCGGATGGACGATAGTCGGCCTCGCCCTTGGCGATGCTGCCATCCAGCGCCATGCGCCAGTTGCCGCCGCCCAGCGCATCGGCGCTCGCCTGCAGGGTTCCCAGGCAGTGGTTGTTCAGCGACAGACAAGGCGTGGACAGGTCAATGGCATCCAGTGAGCCTGCGGCCGTGCCCTGACCGCCGCTCAGGTGCTGCAACGACAGCCCGGTCAGCGCGTCGATCCATGGCGATACCGGCAGTCGGTTGGTCTGCCACTGCACCGACCAGCCAGGGTCTCGCTGCCAGCCAGGCTCGAGCGGCCAGTTCTCAAGCCAAAGCTGTCCCTGAGCCCCCATTGGAGCGTTGCGCCAGCGCATCCGTGCGCGATCGCGCAGGACCATCTCGCCCCGCTCGCGAGCCCGGTCAATGCTAAGCGTCAGCGGCACCGTCTCGCTGGCCGTCTTGCCAAAGGGATCCGGCAGGTTCAACGCGAGCCCCTCGAGGCGACTATCCAGCGTCACGGTCGGCTTCTCGCCATTGACCGGCATGCGTAGCGTGTAGGGGAAATAGCCACTCACCAATGGCGCCAGGTACGGCGTGCCTGCCCATTCCAGCAGGCCGCGGGCCAGGGCCCGACCATTCAGCGTCATCGTCTGGGCATCGCCGTCGAAGCGGGCCAGCAACGGGCCCTCGAAGGCCCGGGCACCAAGCTCGCCGTATAACCCTCCCCGACCATCGCGATAACGATACTCAACATCGCCATTCACGTTGAAGACGTTAAGCCCCACGGGCTCTAGGCCCAGGCGAGGCTCATCAACGCTGGCGTTAACATCCAGCGACAGCGCATCGGGAGCACCGAGATCCATTGCCAAATCGACCTTGCCGGTGACATTGCCCTGGCCGTTCCAGTCTTCCCGGCCGATATCCAGGCCGGGAATCGCCGCGAGAAAGTCCAGCAGCGCCGTGGTGCTGCCCTCGGCCTGACCGGAAACCTCGAGATGCTCACCGTTCAGGCTGACTGCCGCATCCTGAGCCTGTAGGCCGACCAGGCTGGCTTTTTCGACGTCGGCCGACAGCCGCTGATTCTCAAGGCGCAGTTGACCTTTGACACCATTGAGTGCCGGCCAGCCGGGTGCGAATGGCAGGGTGCCATCACGAATATCCAGCGCAAGCGACAGGTCCACGTCTTCGGTGCGAACATCATCGACCAGAGGCAGGTTCAGCGACAGGCTGCCGTCATCGACGAAACCAGCGACGCCACGCCCCAGCCACTCGGTGAGTTCCGGGGGAAGTGCCTTGACCGGCAACCAGTCAAGTAGATCGCCACTGGAGGCATCGACATCGGCAAAGGCAAGGTCCAGGGCCAGATGACCGGGTTCGGTGCGCCCCACTTCCAGATCGAAGCTGCCTGTCACCGGCGCACCGTGCCATCCGACCGCCAGATCACGGCCGGTGACGCTGACGCCATCGCCCTGGTAGGCCCAACTGACCTTCCCGGAGGCCGACGATAGCGCCATCGGCGCCGCAAAGACATCAGGGAAATTTAGCGAAGCCGGCTCGTCTCCGGTGTCGGCGAAGCGGATATGGCCGGACAGATCCTCTGCCTCGACCCAGGCATCCAGGGGGCCTCCGCCCGGTGCGCCCTGCCAGGGATCGACCGCGACATCATAAAGCTCGCCGAAAGCGCGCCAATGGCCGTCGCGCTGTCCCACCTTGAGGCCGCCCACCTGCCCTCTCGGCGCCAGGCGAGCCAGGACCCGCTGCAGGCCCTCGGGCAAGGGAGCGCGTTCACGCCATGCCGCCAGGGCGGCGAGATCAAACGCGCTGGTGTTAAGCCACCAGCCATCGCCGTCTCCGCTAGCCTGCCAGTGCCTGGGTAAGGGCCGACCGGCGGCGTCAGCCTTGCCTATGGCGACTGTCTCATCGGCGGGCGGCAGGGTGGCGTCTGGCTTTTGACCAGCGCCCTCAACGGCCACATCCTCCAAACTTGGTTCAGAGCCTTGCTCAGAAGCTTGCCCGGAGCCATCTCCAGAACCAAGTGATTCTCCATCAGACGTGACGCCGGCGCCAGCAGGCGCGCTGGCGTTCGATACCGTCACATCGGTTTCCGCATCGCCCTGGGTGTTCAACCAGGCCTGCCAGCCGTCGTCTCCCCGCAGCCACTGGCCGGTGACACGAATATCCTGAAGATCCAGCGGCCGCTGCTCGTGACTCAGGCGCAACCTGGGCACATCCACATCCAGGCGCACATCCTCCAAGGCGCCGTGCCGCCAGCGCCCCCACAGCTTGGCCTCACCGCGCGCCTCATCGACCTTCAGTGGCTCATTGCGGCTGAGCACCCCGGCCAGTTCCACCAGGTGATCGAGTTCCATACGCGCCTGCAGGGCGGCATTGAAATCAGCCAGTCCTCCCTGGCCAGGCAATACCTCGAGCACCGCCGTCAGGGTCGCATCGGGATTGTCGGCCACGTGCAGCTGGCCCTCGATATGGGCACGACCGGCATCACCGGCCATCAGCAGACGGGGCGCATCGAACGCCAGGCGACGATCAAGCCCGTGCAGCACGACGCGCACGTTCTCGACTGCCAGGCGCTGGCGCAGCAGAACCCCGACCCAATAGTCGAGTCTCTCGAGCGTAAAACGGCCATCAGGGATGATTTCCGGCGGCAGCTCAGCGGGCTGCGGCCATTGCCAGCTGCGATCCGGGTTCTGGTAGAGATGCACGGTGACGCCGCGAATGTTGGCATCATCGACCCGGGGCATGCCGAGCAGGCTGGCGACGCCGTCGAGGCGCAGGCGCGCACTGTCGATTTCGAGCAGCGGCCGCGCCGGCTCGGTGCGTGAGACCAGGGTAAGGTTATCGAGGCTCAGCGACGGATCGAGGCCGTGAAAGCCACCGCTAAGCTGCCCCATGTCGAGCTCGGCGTTGAATCGATCCGAGAGCAGGCTCTCGACTTCTGGGCGAAAGCGATCCAGCTCGCCGGCCGCCAGACGCAGTGACAGCAGCAAAACGGCGAGCAAGGCCAACAGGATGGCAACGGTGGTCAATGCCCAGCGCGACAGGAGGCGAAACGGGCTCATGGCACGCCTCCTACATCAGCACGATATCGTACTGTTCCTGAGAATAGTGGGCTTCCACCTGAAAACGTATGGTTTTGCCGATAAACACTTCCAGGTCGGCAACCGAGGCCGACTCCTCGTCGAGCAGGCGATCAACCACTGCCTGGGCGGCCAGCACCATATAGGTCTCGGCGCTGTAAGCACGATCTTCGCGCAGTATCTCGCGAAAGATCTCATAACACACCGACTCCGGTGTCTTGAGGGTGCCACGGCCATGGCACACCGGACAGGCTTCGCAGAGAGTCTGCTCGAGGCTCTCGCGGGTGCGCTTGCGTGTCAGCTGCACCAAGCCAAGCTCGGTGACGCCGGTGCACTTGGTCTTGGCATGATCGCGTTCGAGCGACTTTTCGAGCATGCGCAGCACCTGGCGCTGATGCTCGGTGTCATCCATGTCGATGAAGTCGATGATGATGATCCCGCCGAGGTTTCTGAGCCTTAACTGGCGAGCGATCGCCGTGGCAGCCTCGAGGTTGGTCTTGAAGATCGTCTCCTCGAGGTTGCGATGGCCGACATAGCCGCCGGTGTTGACGTCGATGGTGGTCATCGCCTCGGTGGGATCGATCACCAGATAGCCCCCGGACTTCAACTGCACCTTGCGCCCCAGGGCCTTCTGAATTTCGTCCTCGACGCTGTAGAGATCGAAGATCGGCCGTTCGCCAGGATAGTACTCGATGCGCGATTCGTTACCGGGCATGAACTCGCGGGCGAACTCGACCAGCTTCTGAAAGTTTTCCCGAGAATCGATGCGCACCCGCTCAATCTCGTCGCGCATCACATCGCGCAGGGTGCGGATGAACAGCGGCAAGTCATCGTAGATCACGCTGGGTATACCGGCGGTGTGCTTGCGTTCGCCAACCTTGCGCCACAGCCGCAGCAGGAAGTGCATATCGGCGTAGAGCTCGTCTCGGGTCACGCCTTCGGCGGCGGTGCGAATAATGAAGCCGCCGGTGACCTCGATATCCTGCTCGGCCTGGCAGGACTCGGTCAGCTGACGCAGGCGCTCCCGCTCGCCCTCGTCCTCGATGCGCTGGGAGACGCCGTTGTGGGGCGAGTCCGGCATATAGACCAGATAGCGCGAAGGCACGGAAAGATGAGTGGTAAGCCGTGCGCCTTTCGAGCCAATCGGGTCCTTGGTGGCCTGCACCACCAGCGGCTGGCCCTCCTGGAGCAACTGACTGATCGACACCTGCTCGTCGAGCGGCGTGTTGGGCGCCATGACCTCGTGAGCATGAATAAAGGCGGCGCGATCGATGCCAATGTCGACGAAGGCGGCCTGCATACCGGGCAGCACCCGCACCACCTTGCCCCGATAGATGTTACCGACGATGCCCCTTCGCCCGCTGCGCTCGATAAAGGCTTCCTGCAGGACGCCGTTCTCGACCACTGCCACGCGCGTTTCCATGGGCGTTAGATTGATCAGTACTTCACCGCTCATGCGGGCTTCCTTAATCATTTGCTCATACGGGTATTATGACACAGCTGCCTGGCCACTCATCCACAGCGCCACGCCCTGGCGCGCAAGCAGTTCGGCGGTTTCATAAAGCGGCAGGCCCACCACGGCGCTATGACTGCCTTCGATATGGGACACGAACACCGCTGCCCGGCCCTGAATGCCATACCCCCCGGCCTTGTCCCGGGGCTCGCCGGTCGCCCAATAGGCGGCCGCCTCAGCGGCACTGATCGCACGCAGGGTGACCCGGGTCGTGACGCAGATATCCAGCAGTCCCTGAGGGCCACTCACCGCCACCCCCGTAAGCACTTCATGGGTGTTGCCAGAGAGCGCCGCCAGCATCTCGAGGGCATGGGCGCGGTCGCGGGGCTTGCCGAGGATTTCGCCGTCGAGCACCACCGCCGTATCCGACCCTAGCACCGGAAGTTCAGAGAGGACTGCACCGGCAAGCGCCTTTTCGCGCGCCAGACGACAGACATAGTCACGGGGAAGCTCTCCCGGCAACGGCGTCTCGTCGATATCGACCGGGCGCACCTCACAGTCAACGTCGATCGACGCCAATAGCTCGAGTCGGCGCGGGGACGCCGAGGCCAGACACAGAATAGCCACGCACTCCTCCTTTGAGTGACAGGCCTCCGTCAGGACACGGCAAAGCGACGGCGCAGGGCCTGCAGCATGGTGAACAGCCAGGGCCACAGAACAGCGCCGATCAATGACGGCAGCAGGAAGGCCAGATGAATGGAAAAGGGACCAAACAGGGTCATCAACCACTGCTCGACCAGTTGCACGATGCCGAGCAGCACGAAGATCAGCACCGCCTGCTGCACCAGCGAATAGGCGCGCATGCGCTGATAGACCAGGGCAACCAGAAAGGCCAAGAGTGACAGCGCCAGGGCATTCAGACCAAGCGGCGAACCCTCGATAAGATCAAGCAGAATGCCCAGCACGAAACCATGAAAGACCCCGATGCGCTGGGGCATCACCATGCACCAGAAGACCAGCATCAGACCCAGCCAATCGGGCCGCCACATCAGCCACTTGTCGGCGAGCGGCATGACCTGCAGGCACAGTGCCAGCAGCAGGGTCGACCACACCAGCAGGTATCCGCGCAGTCCCATGGCAGCCATCAGCGCATCAACTCCTTGGGCAGAGGATCGAGGTCAAAGTCGTCCGTCCAAAGCGAATCCCCGGCGGCGACATCGACATCCGGTGGAAACAGCAGCAGGAAGTGCCTGGCGCGTTGCAGCTTCGCCACCGGCGTGGCCATCACCGTAGCAAAGGGCTTGCCAGGGTCATGCGCCACCTCACTGACACGCGCCACCGGATAGCCGACCGGGAAGCGACCGGCGAGTCCCGAGGACACCAGCAGGTCGCCTTCGCGAATATCAGCGGTGTCGGGCACATGCAGTACGCGCATGGCGTCAAAGCGCCCCGTGCCCTGAATGATGAACCGCAGCCCGTTGCGGTTTACCTGCACCGGCATCGCATGATTGGCATCGGCCACCATCAGCACCCGGCTGGTATAGGCCGAGACCGAGGTGACCTGCCCCACCAGCCCGGAAGCATCCATCACCGGCTGCCCCACATAGACCCCATCGCGACGGCCGCGATCGACGACCATCTGCTGGGTGAAGGGATCTGAATCCAGCGACAGGAGTTCCGCGGTGAGAAAAGGAATATCATCGCGCTGGGTAGCGTTCAGGAGTTCGCGCAACCGCACGTTTTCTGCGGTCAGGCTGGCCATCCGCTGGACACGATGTGACAGGGTCAGCAACTGCTGACGAAGCTGGCGATTCTCATCGACAAGGGCGCGCTGATCAGACATCGCGAGCGAGCCCCATGACAGGACATCACTGGGCAGACTGACCAGCCACTGCACGGGCGCAACCACGGTCGACAGCTGTGCCCGCAAGGCTTCGACCCGCGAAAGTTGATGTTCGGCAAACATCAACGAAAGCGCCAGCACCGCACACAGCAGCATGCGGTAACCGGGCACTGGCGCGTGCGTGAACAGCGGTTTGATAAGCGTTCCCCCGGGTCACGGTCTAGCGAACTGATCAGTCGCTGGAGAGTAGCTCGAAGGTATGCTGATCGATCATTTCCAGCGCCTTGCCGCCACCACGCGCCACGCAGGTCAGCGGATCTTCGGCGACGATCACCGGCAGGCCGGTTTCCTCGGAAATGAGCTTGTCCAGGTCGCGCAGCAGAGCACCGCCGCCAGTCAGCACCAGGCCGCGCTCGGCGATGTCCGAGGCAAGCTCGGGGGGAGACTGTTCGAGGGCACTCTTCACGGCCGTGACGATGGCCGCCAGCGTTTCCTGCAAGGCATCGAGGGCCTCGTGGGAGTTCAGCGTGAAGCTGCGCGGAATGCCCTCGGCCAGGTTGCGACCGCGCACGTCGATCTCGCGCAGCTCACCGCCCGGGTAGGCGCAACCGATCTCTTCCTTGATGCGCTCGGCAGTCGCCTCACCGATCAGGCTGCCGTAATGACGGCGCACATAGGCGGTGATGGCCTCGTCGAAGCGGTCGCCGCCGACGCGGATGGATTCCGAGTAGACCACGCCGTTGAGCGAGATAATCGCGATTTCGCTGGTACCGCCACCGATATCGACGACCATCGAGCCTTGGGCCTCTTCGACCGGCAGGCCGGCACCGATCGCCGCCGCCATCGGCTCCTCGATCAGGAACACCTCACGGGCGCCAGCGCCCTCGGCAGATTCCTTGATCGCACGGCGCTCGACTTGAGTCGACATGCAAGGCACGCAGACCAGCACCCGCGGACTCGGCGTCAAGAAGGTGCTTTGGTGCACCTTGCGGATAAAGTGCTGAAGCATCTGCTCGGTCACGGTGAAATCGGCGATCACGCCATCCTTCATCGGCCGGATGGCAGTGATATTGCCCGGCGTACGGCCCAGCATGCGCTTGGCATCAATGCCCACAGCAGCCACGGTGCGCATATTGCCCGATTGGCGAATCGCCACCACGGAAGGCTCATCGAGCACGATGCCCCGTCCGCGAACATAGATCAGCGTGTTGGCCGTACCCAAGTCGATCGAGAGATCGCTGGAGAACAGCCCACGTAAACGTTTAAACATGGAAGTCTTTCACCTAGTGCAGACCGGAACCCTGTGCGGACGCAAACGGTACCATCGCCGCTTTAATGCAGCAAGCGACATCGGGGGCGGACGCGAGAGTGGAAGCCCTGCCAGTTGGCCCAGGATATGGTACATTTTGCGGTTATTTACTGCGGCAGACGCCAGCTCGGCGCCGCCGCCACGATCCATGCTCAAGGGATATCCACCATGGCGCTTGAACCGCAAGACGTGCAGCGCGCGGCGCATCTGGCCCGACTGGGCCTTGATGAGACAGACGCCGACCGCTATGTCGACGACCTGACCCGTATTCTCGAGATGGCCGACCAGCTTCAGGCGGTCGACACCGACGGCGTGGCCCCGTTGGCGCACCCGTTGGATGCCACTCAGCGTCTGCGCGCCGACGAGGTTACCGAGACCGACCAGCGCGAGCGCTTCCAACGCAACGCCCCGGCGGTAGAGAACGGCCTCTACCTGGTGCCCCGCGTCGTCGAATGAGCCCTGCTCGCTGCCTGAATGCCTCATCTGGAGCCAAGCCTCAATGCATGACATGACCCTGACCGAGCTTGCCCGCGCCCTCGAGGCCGGCGAGTTCACCAGCCGCCAATTGACCGAATCGTTGCTCGCACGCGTCGAGCGCCTCGACGGCGACCTCAACAGCTTCATCAGCGTGACCGCCGAGCAGGCACTGGCCGCCGCCGATGCCGCCGACGCCGCCCGCGGCCGCGGCGAAGCCGGCCCGCTCACCGGCCTTCCGCTGGCCCTGAAAGACATCTTCTGCACCCAGGATGTACGGACCAGCTGTGGCTCGAAGATGCTCGACAATTTCGTTGCGCCCTATGACGCGCATGTGGTCGAGAAGCTCAAGACCGCCGGCACCGTGAGCCTTGGCAAGACCAACATGGACGAGTTCGCCATGGGCTCCTCCAACGAAAACAGCTACTACGGCCCGGTCAAGAACCCCTGGGATCTCTCAGCCGTGCCCGGTGGCAGCTCCGGTGGCAGTGCCGCCGCCGTGGCTGCAGGCCTGGTACCGGCGGCGCTGGGTACCGACACCGGCGGCTCGATTCGCCAGCCGGCCGCCTTCTGCGGCATTACCGGTCTGAAGCCCACCTATGGGCGCGTCTCCCGCTACGGCATGGTGGCCTACGCCTCGAGCCTCGATCAGGCCGGCCCCATGGCCCGCACCGCCGAGGACTGCGCACTGCTGCTGAGCGCCATCGCCGGGCATGACCTGCGCGACTCCACTAGCGTGGCCCGTGGTGTGCCCGACTATCGCGCCGAGCTTGGCGCGTCGCTGTCCGGCCTCAAGATCGGCCTACCCAAGGAATACTTCGGCGATGGCCTGGACCCGGCGGTTGAGAGCGCCATTCGCGAGGCGGTCAAGGTCTACGAATCCCTCGGCGCTACCGTGCAGGAAGTCAGCCTGCCGCATACCCATCACGCCATCCCAGCCTACTACGTCATCGCCCCGGCCGAGGCGTCCTCGAACCTGTCCCGCTATGACGGCGTGCGCTTCGGTCATCGCTGCGACGCGCCCAAGGATCTCGAGGATCTCTACAAGCGCTCTCGGGCCGAAGGCTTCGGCGACGAGGTCAAGCGCCGCATCCTGATCGGCACTCACACCCTCTCCGAAGGCTTCTTCGACGCCTACTACAAGAAGGCCCAACAGGTTCGCCGCCTGATCCGCCAGGATTTCATGGACGCCTTCGAACAAGTCGACGTGCTGATGGGCCCGTCGACGCCGACGCCGGCCTTTGACCTGGGCGCCAACAAGGACCCGGTGTCCATGTACCTGCAGGACATCTACACCATTGCCATCAACCTGGCGGGCATTCCCGGCATCAGCGTGCCGGCAGGCGCCGTCAACGGCCGCCCAGTGGGTCTGCAGATCCTCGGCCCGCACTTCGCCGAATCGCAGCTACTCAACGTCGCCCACCAGTTCCAGCAGGTCACCGACTGGCACCAGCAACGCCCGGCCTTCGGCAAGGAGAACGCATGATGCAATGGGAAACCGTGATCGGCCTAGAGGTCCACGTCCAGCTGGCCACCCGCTCGAAGATCTTCTCCGGGGCCTCCACCGCCTTCGGCGCCGAGCCCAACAGCCAGGCCTGCGCCGTTGATCTGGGCCTGCCCGGGGTCCTGCCGGTGCTCAACGAGTCCGCCGTGGCCATGGCGGTGCAGTTCGGGCTCGGCATCGATGCCGAGATTCCCGAGGTCTCGATCTTCGATCGCAAGAACTACTTCTACCCGGACCTGCCCAAGGGCTACCAGACCAGCCAGATGTATCACCCGATCGTCGGGCCGGGCGAGGTCGAGATCACCCTCGATGACGGCGAAACGAAGCGCATCCGCGTTCATCACGCCCACCTTGAGGAAGACGCCGGCAAGTCGCTGCACGAGGACTTCCATGGCATGACCGGGGTCGACCTGAACCGCGCCGGCACACCGCTTCTGGAGATCGTCTCAGAGCCCGACATGCGCTCTGCCAAGGAAGCCGCGGCCTACCTGAAGGCGATCCATTCCATCGTCACCTACCTTGGCATCTCGGATGGCAACATGGCCGAGGGCTCGATGCGCTGCGACGTCAACGTCTCGGTGCGCCCCAAGGGGCAGGAGGCCTTCGGCACCCGCGCCGAGATCAAGAACGTCAACTCCTTCCGCTTCGTCGAGCGCGCCATCGCCTTCGAGGTCGAGCGCCAGGTAGAACTGCTCGAAGACGGCGGCAAGGTCGTACAGGAAACGCGCCTGTACGACCCCGATGCCGACGAGACCCGCAGCATGCGCACCAAGGAGGAGGCCAACGACTACCGTTACTTCCCCTGCCCCGACCTGCTGCCAGTGGTGCTCGATGACGCCTACGTGGACCACCTGCGCACCTCGCTGCCGGAACTGCCCGCAGAGAAACGCGCACGCTTCCAGGGCGAGCTGGGGCTGTCCGCCTACGATGCCGGCGTGCTCTCGGCGACACGCGCCATGGCCGATTTCTTCGAGGGGGTGAAGGACGTCTGCGGCGATGCCAAGCTGGCCGCCAACTGGGTACAGGGCGAATTCGCCGGCCGCCTCAACAAGGAAGGCCTGGAGATCGCCTCGAGCCCGGTATCGGCTACCCAACTCGGCGAGCTAGTGGCCCGGGTCAAGGACGAGACCATCAACGGCAAGGCCGCCAAGCAGGTCTTCGCCGCGCTGTGGGACGGTGAAGGCGACAGCGCCGATGCGATCATCGAGGCCCGCGGCCTCAAGCAGGTCACC
>Ga0209300_1000779_pt1 | contig 14375 bp, 12 predicted proteins | sample Shrwel_input2_RT_FD_187535 | JGI IMG/M metagenome (GOLD analysis project Ga0209300, IMG submission 187535) | Subsurface microbial communities from deep shales in Ohio, USA - Utica-3 well 1 S input2 RT (SPAdes) (version 2) ... | reverse complement strand
TCAGCGTTGGCGTGGGACCACTAAGCCTGTCCATCGAACACGTACTTCTGATTCTGGCCTTTGTGGTCGCACTGATTGTTGGCGCCATTGCCGGCCGGAAACAGAAAACGCCAATCTCCGGCAGCCTTGCGGACATCTTCCTGGTGGCGATGGTCAGCGCCCGCATTGGCTTTGTGGTCCGCTATTTCGAGCACTACCAGAATGACTGGCTCGGCATGATTGATATCCGCGATGGCGGTTTTGACATGATCACCGGTCTGGTGGTCGCCCTTGTCTTCTCCGCCTGGCTGATGTGGCGCCGCGCCAGTATTCGCCGGGCACTGGGCACAGCGGTTGTCGCCGGCGTGGTGACCTGGGGCTTCACCACCGGCGCCATTGCGCTGATCAACCAGCAAACCGGCGGCCTGCCCGATGTGGCGCTGACCGACATGCAGGAACGCCCGGTGACACTGGAAAACATTGCCGACGGCCAGCCCATGGTGGTCAACCTGTGGGCCACCTGGTGCCCGCCGTGTATCCGGGAAATGCCGGTGCTCGAGAAGGCCCAGCAACGTTACCCTCAGATTCGTTTTGTCTTCGCGAACCAGGGCGAACACCCGGAAACCATTAACAAGTTTCTGGACGATCAGGCACTGGAACTGGCCAACAGCCTGAGCGACCGGGCCGGCGAGTTGGGCCGGGTGGTCGGCAGCCATGGCCTGCCCACGACCCTGTTCTACAATGCCGATGGGGAGCTGGTAGACAGCCATATGGGGGAACTGTCTCAGGCCAGCCTGGCCCGGAATCTGGAACGATTTGACCCGGCGTATCTCACAGACTCCCCCAAAGCCGGGACAATCCCCGGTGACTAATGCACAACCCTTCAACGCAGGATGAATCGCCGCTTGAAGGCCCGAGATCAAAGCCCTGTCCGGCGTACCTGAATGCTATCCGCGGCTGGTCAGTTCCGTCAGAACCTTTCTGAAGCGGATAGCCTCCTTGCGCAAGGAATCGCGGTTCAGCATGCCCACACCCATAATCAGACCACTTCGGCTGTCCCCGGGGGCACACACCGCACTGAGCGGCTTTACAATGAAATGGTGGCGGAACAGTTGCTTTGCAATCGCCACATCGTCTACGGCCTCCGAGAATTGCGCGCACAGGCTGATAGCGTGACTGGGTGCGGATATGCTCACAACAGCCGGGACTTGACCGAGCTGGTCGTGCAGCACTTGCTGCCGCGCCAGGTACTCCTTCTGGGTGTACTGATACCAGGCGTCCAGATCACCATTGGCGATAAAGGTGGCAAGCACCGCCTGATCCAGCATACGCCCCTCACGGAACACTTCACTGCGCAGGCGACTGATGCTCACCGCCAGATGGTGCGGCACCACCAGATACCCAAGACGTAACCCGGGAAAGAGCAGCTTGGAAAACGAACCCGCCAGAATGTGTTGATCCGAGCCCGGCCGAAACACCAGATGAGTGTCCTCACGACCGTTGAATTCGTAGTCATCCTCGATGACGTAAACCGGATCGAGACGGTCGCACAAGGCCTGCTTGTCCTTTTTCGAATTGGGCACACTAAGCGGATAATGCTGGGAACCGGTCAGGTACAGCAACCGGGGAGACGGCTGCACGCCCCCGTGGTGGCCGCAACCGGGATACCAGGGCAGCATCTCCGGCAACAGTCCGCAGGCGGTGAACACATTCCGTGCTCCCCAGTAACAGGGTGATTCCATCACCACTCGATCACCAATATCCGCCAATGCCAGAGCGCAAAGCTCCAGACCATTATGCGTTCCCTCGGTAATAATGATCTGCTCGGGGTCGCAGTCAAAATGGCGCCAGCGCTTCAGGAAGTCATGGATGGCTCTTTTCAGGGGGCCGTACCCGCCGGTTGAGTAGGACAACAACAGGGCATTCCGGGGCACGGTAACGCTGGCGTAAAGCTGGCGCCATTTACGCATCGGGAATTGAGCAATATCGGGAATTCCCGGCACAAAGGCACCGCTCTGAACCTCTGCAGCGCCGGGCCGACCCAGCAGCTCTCCCGCCCTGCGGGACAGGCCGCTGGGTGCCGGGCGCACCGGCACCAGGGGCTCCGGTGCCGGCCGATGGGTCCAGGTACCCTGACCATGCCCGGTCACTAACAGGCCTTCCTCCACCAGTGTATCAATGGCCCCGGCCAGAGTGTTACGCGCGAGCCCAAGGGTCTGGCAGATCCGACGGTGCGAGGGCAACCTCATACCGGACGGCCACTCCTGCTCAATCAGAAGACGCAATGCCTGTTGCGCCCGCACCTGCTTGCTCAGGCTTTTCGACTGCCGACGGTAACGATCCGCGAGGCCGGCCAATGGGTCGTCCGGGGAGTTGTCTATGACCATTGCCAATCTCTGCTTGTGCCCCCTCCGATTAATTGGTCCACTTGAAGTAAAAAGTGGTTCATACCCAGTTCATAGCCTACCTGCTAGGGTGCCCCGCATTCCAGTCATTTCCGGGAGAAATCCAGCATGTCCACAACACAAAGCTCTTTGCTCAACAGCGTGCTCAATACCAGGGTGCCGGTTCTGATCGGTGGTCAGTGGTGCCAGCGCGATGCCCGTTTCGATGTGACCAACCCCGCCACTGGTGACGTTCTGGCAAGGGTGGCAGAGTGCAGCGCCGACGATACCCGTGCCGCCGTTGTAGCCGCGGAGGACGCGGGCAAAGCCTGGAAACAGGTGCCCGCCAAACAACGAGCGGGCATTCTGCGCCGCTGGTTTGATCTGGTCACCCGGCATACCGATGAACTGGCCAGGCTGATGACCCTGGAACAGGGCAAACCACTCGCCGAAGCCCGGGGAGAGGTAACCTATGGCGCCTCTTTCATCGAGTTCTTCAGTGAAGAAGCCAAGCGAATTAATGGGGAAACGCTGCCGGGCCATGGCCCGGACAAACGCATACTGGTGCTACGGGAACCGGTGGGTGTGGTGGCCGCCATCACCCCGTGGAACTTCCCGCTGGCGATGATTACCCGAAAATGCGCACCCGCCATTGCCGCTGGCTGCACGGTGGTTATCAAGCCTGCCGAAGCCACGCCCCTGACGGCGCTGGCGCTCGCGCGCCTGGCTCAGGAGGCAGGCGTACCAGACGGTGTAATTAATGTTGTCGCGGCTTCATCGCCGGCTGCCGTTGGCGAAGTGCTGAGTACCGACCCACGGGTACGCAAGCTGTCCTTCACCGGCTCCACCGCGGTAGGCAAGAAACTGCTCGCCCAGTGCGCCTCTACGGTCAAGAAAACCGCCATGGAGCTGGGCGGCAATGCACCCTTTATTGTCTTTGACGATGCCGACCTGGACGCCGCCGTGGAAGGGGCCATTGCCTCGAAATTCCGCAATGCCGGTCAGACCTGCGTCTGCACCAATCGCTTCCTGGTTCAGAACGCGGTCTACGACACTTTCATCGAAAAACTGGCAGCCCGAGTGGCTCAGTTAACGGTCGGTAACGGGCTGGATGAAGGGGTGACAGTTGGCCCGCTGATCAATACCGCTGCGATCACCAAGGTGCAGCGCCATATCAACGATGCCATCGGCAAGGGCGCCCGTGTTGCCAGTGGCGGCCAACCCCATGAGCAGGGCCCCAACTTTTTCACCCCCACGGTACTGGCGGATGTGACACCGGATATGGTCGTTGCCGGGGAAGAAACCTTCGGACCTCTGGCTCCGGTCTTCCGTTTCTACACCGCCGAACAGGCCATTGCCATGGCCAACGACACCCCTTCAGGCCTGGCCGCCTACCTCTACGCCACCGACTATCGCCGTATCTGGCACGCTCTGGAAGGTCTGGAATACGGCATGGTGGGCGTGAACGAGGGGCTAATTTCCACCGAACTTGCGCCTTTCGGCGGAGTGAAGGAGTCCGGCTTGGGCCGGGAAGGCTCGCACCATGGTCTGGATGAGTTTACCGAGCTGAAATACGTCTGCCTGGGCGGGCTTTAATCAATTTACAAGGGAGCAAACCATGAACAACGCAGAACTCAACGCCCTGAAGGAAGAATACGTCGCCTTCGGTGCCGCAACACCCACCACTCAATTTGCCGACCGGGCAGAAAATGCCGAACTGTGGGATGTCGACGGTCGGCGCTGGATCGATTTCGCCGGCGGTATCGGCGTACTGAACCTGGGCCACCGGCATCCGAAAATCGTCAATGCCGTTCAGGATCAGCTGCACAAGGTGATGCACACCAGTGCAGCCGTTATTTCTTACGCTCCGTATGTCCAGTTGTGCCAGAAACTCTGCCAGCTAGCCCCGGTTCGCGGCCCGAAGCGTAAAGCCATGCTGGTCAACACAGGCGCCGAGGCCCTCGAAAACGCCATCAAAATTGCCCGGGCCGCCACCGGTCGCTCCGGCATCATTACTTTTGACGGCGCGTTCCACGGCCGTACCATGATGACCCTGGCAATGACCGGCAAGGTGCTGCCCTACAAGAACGACTTCGGCCCCATGCCCGGAGATGTCTTCCGCGCCCCTTTCCCGAATCCGGTCCACGGCATTAGCGATGAGGCGTCACTGCAGGCCTTGCGCACCCTGTTCAAAACCGACATTGCCCCGCACCGCACCGCCGCCATTGTCATTGAAGCGGTACAGGGCGAGGGTGGTTTCTATATTGCCTCGGCCAGCTACCTGAAAGCACTCCGGGCGCTGTGTGACGAGCACGGCATCCTGCTGATTGTGGACGAAGTTCAGTCCGGCTTTGCCCGCACCGGCAAACTGTTCGCCCTGGAGCACAGCGGCGTGGAGGCAGATCTGCTCACCACCGCCAAAAGTCTGGCCAACGGCATGCCATTGTCCGCCGTAGTGGGCAAGGCCGAAGTTATGGATAGCTCAGGCCCCAACTCACTGGGTGGCACCTACAGCGGCAACCCCATGGCCTGCGCGGCCGCGTTGGCGGTGATTGAGGCGATCGAAGAGGAAGACATACTGGCTCGAAGCACGGCCCTTGGCAAGCAGTTGGCCGAGCGCTTCGCGCATTGGGAACAGCGGTTCGACCAGGTAGGGCACAGTCGAAATCTGGGCGCCATGGCCGCCTTTGAACTGCTGGACAGCAAGGGCAACCCGGATCCGAAACTCACCGGCGCGCTGTGCGCCAAAGCCCGCGAGAACGGATTGATTCTGTTGTCCTGTGGATTCTACGGCAACACCATCCGCATTCTCGTGCCCATCACTGTGGAAAAGAGCGTGCTTGAGGAAGGCCTGAACATCATCGAGGGGGCGCTTGAAGCCTTATGCTGACCCATTTTCGGGTGGGGCAAGCCCCACCCGATGACCTCAGCCAACGAAGAATGCCCCTGATTATTCAGCGATGTTACGATCGAAATACTTCTCGCTGATCTCCGCGTACTTGCCGTTGGCCTTTATGGCAGCCAGAGCCTTGTTGAGTTTCTCCAACAGGGCTTCGTCGTCCTTGTTGACGGCAATGCCAATATCATCCACGTAGATCGGATCACCCAGAGGCTCCACTTCCAGGCCGGCCTTGAGAATCGCATTCTCGCCAATCAACTGGTCGGTAATCACCGCATCCACACGGCCACCAACGGTAAGATCCCGCAAGGCGGTCACATCATCCGTGTAGGTCGTCAGGTCATCGGTGTATTCCCGGGCAGCATTGGCGAAACTGCTGGACACCAGAACCCCGATGGTCTTGCCGCGAATATCCTCAACCTCGGAAATCTCGTCATTATTGGTGCTGATAAAGACCTGGGCACCGGAGCTGTAGTACGGATCGGTGAAGTCCACCTGTTTCTGGCGCTCTTCAGTGATCGCCATACTGCCGATAATGGCGTCAAAGCGATCAGACTTCAGTGCGGCAATGAGGGTCTGCCAGGGGTTGGCCACCGGATTTGCCTCCATGCCCATTTCCTCGGCCAGAGCCTGGCCGATTTCCATATCAAAACCAGCCAGATCGCCACCCTGGCGAAAACTGAATGGCGGGTACAGCCCCGTCATCGCGTACGTAAAGACTTCCTTATCGGCGGCTTGTGCGCTGCTTATGTGTCCCAGATTAATAGTGGCCGCGATCACCAGGGCACTGGTTGCCCCGACCAGGTTGCGGATGAGTTTTTTCATGGTGCTCTCCTTTCGTTGAAGAAGATCGGTCAAGCGAGATCTTCATTATTATTGCCACTGTGTGGCTCTTTCGTTTTTTTAGTTCACAGAACCCGTCTGAGGAACTGACGGGCGTTGGGGTGTTGCGGGTTTTCAAAGAAGGTTTCCGGATCGCCTTCTTCGGCAATCTGCCCGGCGTCCAGAAAAACCACCCGGTCAGCCACCTCCCGGGCAAATCCCATTTCGTGAGTGACCACCACCATGGTCATGCCATCGGCTGCCAGGCCTTTCATCACTTCCAGCACTTCGCCCACAAGTTCCGGGTCCAGTGCCGAAGTCGGCTCGTCAAACAGCATGACGGAAGGCTCCATAGCCAGAGCACGGGCAATGGCCACCCGTTGCTTCTGGCCGCCGGATAATTTCTCCGGGTACACATCGCCCTTATCGGCCAGCCCCACTTTCTCAAGCAGCGCCCGGCCCCATTTGGCAGCCTCGTCCGGGGGCATTTTTTTCACATGTACGGGGGCTTCAATGACGTTTTCCAGCACGGTCATGTGCGGAAACAGATTGAAGTGCTGGAACACCATGCCGACATGCTCACGCACCTTGTTCAGTGGTGTGGTGGCCGGGTCGACCTCCTCACCGTCGATCAGGATGCGCCCGCTGTTTTTCATCTCCAGGAAGTTCAGGCAGCGCAACAGAGTGCTCTTGCCCGAGCCACTGGCGCCGATCATAACAACGACCTCCCGGGGCGCCACATTCAGATCGACACCCTTGAGAACGTGAAGATCACCGAAGTACTTGTGGAGTTGTTCAACTTTGATCATTTGGCTGTATCCATCCGGTTTTCAACACGGCTGAGAATGAAGGTGACAACGGCGACCATGGCCAGATAATACAAACCGGCGATGGTGTAGAACTCCAGCTGTTTGAAGGTTACAGCAGCGTTGTCCATAGACAGGCTGAAGATCTCGGTGATGCCAATAAATGCCACCAGCGACGAATCTTTCAGACCAATAATGAACTGGTTACCCAGCGGCGGAATGGCGCGTTTAAACGCCTGGGGCAGAATCACCCGGCGCATGGCCAGAGCTCGCTTCATGCCCAGAGATTCCGCTGCTTCCATCTGGCCTTTATCCACCGACTGGATACAGCCCCGGAAGATTTCAGCAATGTAGGCGCCACTGTGGATGGCCAGCGCTATGGTGCCGGCCCAGAATGCCGAGAGCACCAGAATGTGGGTAATGCCGAAATACAGCCACATGATCTGCACGATCAATGGCGTGCCCCGGATAATACCCACGTAACCGTTATAGATCAGAGCCAGCCAGCGAATACCTGTGACCTTCATGAGTGCAAAAACCAGCCCGATAACCAGAGCCAGAACCAGCGACACACCGGTCAGGCGCAAGGTCATCCAGGCGGCCTCCATGAAGGCCGGGAAAGTGTTTATGAGGTTTTCAAAAAACGACGTCATTGTTGATTTCCTGTAGGTCATTGTGGCTGCTGGATTTTCTTTCTTATCAAACCACCCTGTGTTGCAAAATCCGGTTCAGCAGCGTTCGATAATCATGGCTATTCCCTGGCCCCCACCTACACACGCAGTGGCACACCCATAACGCCCTGCCTGATGCTGCAAGGCGCGCGCCAGCGTGCCGGCCAGGCGAATGCCCGTTGCCCCCAGCGGGTGTCCGAGCGCCAGGGCCCCGCCGAACAGATTGACCCGTTCGGGGTCGATATCCAGAGAACGGATGGCGTAGAGCGGCACCGCACTGAAAGCTTCGTTGATTTCCCACACGTCAATATCACTTGAGCTCAGTCCGGCAAGTCTGAGCGCACGCTCAGCCGCCACTGCCGCCCCGACACCCATGTATTCCGGTATCACGCCGCAGTCGGCCACGGCCACAATCCTTGCCATCGGCAACAACCCATGGCGTTCCATGGCAACTTCGGACATCAGCAGCGCGGCACCCGCGCCTGAGGTCAAAGGAGAGCTGTTGCCGGCCGTTATCTCGCCATCTTCAGAGAATGCCGGTTTGAGTTCGGCCAGTCGTGCGGAACTGGTCTCCGGGCGGATGTTGGCGTCCTGCTCAACCAGTTCGCCGGCCGGGTTCTCCAGCGGCAGGCGCTCCCCGGCAAACCAGCCCTCCTGCTCGGCCCGGGCTGCTTTCTGGTGAGAACCAACGGCAAAGGCATCCATCTGCTCACGGGTCAGGCCGTTGTCCCTGACCAGACGCTCGGCGGTGAGGCCCATGTTCATAGCCACAGTCAGATCCAGGTCATCCCTTTTCTGCAACGCCTCTGGCACGGTCAGAACCCCTTCCTGAAACAGCGTTGGCCCCATGGGTACCCGGGACATGTTTTCGTAGCCACCGGCAAGGCCTGTGTCGATGGCGCCAGCCTGGATCTCCCGGGCTGTGGCCCGCAACGCAGCCAGGCCGGAGCCACACTGCTGATCGATCTGGCGGGACGGACACTGGATACCCACGGTCGACAGCCACTGGGGATAACGGCCACCAAAGCTCCACTGCTCCTTCACCGGCAGCGCACAACCAACACTCAGATCTTCGATCTCTGTGCCGGATAGCCGGCTCCGGCCCAGAAGGCCATCAATAACCCTGCCCAACAGAATGTCACCACGCTCTCCGGACCAGGCGTCCACCTCCGGTTTGCGGGGGTGAGCCCGGGTAAAGGCCGAGCGGGCATAGTCGACCAGATAAGCGGCATTCATAGCTGACTCCTTGCAGATTCAGTGTTGTGGGGTCCACGGTTGAGCCTGGTCGTCATGGTCAGAACCTCCCGAGCCTGCTTTCATCAATAATCAGATCTGCGCCCGTGGCGGCACGAAGCTCATTCACATCCAGGCCCTCGGCGATATCGACCACTTCCAGGCCATGCTCCGTCACGGCCATAACCGCCTTCTCGGTAATAATCAGTGAAACGCATCGTGGGGCAGTGAGAGGCAGACGACATTGCCTGAGGATCTTAGGGTTGCCCCGTTTATCATTGTGGGAACAGAGCACCACCAGCTTGTCCACTTTCTGGGCCAGTTCCATGGCGCCACCGATGCCCGGGGAGAACTTGCCGGGGATTTTCCAGTTCGCCAGATTGCCCTGCTGGTCCACCTCGAACGCGCCCATGAAGGTCACATCCACGCGGCTGCGCCGGATCATGGCGAACGACAACGCGCTGTCGAACACGCTGGCCCCCGGGCTGGCACCCACGTAGGCGCCTCCGGAATCGATCATCTCGTAATCGGGGGCAATGCCATCCGCCAGGGGCTGACAACCGAGAATACCGTTCTCGGAATGCACCAGAACCTCGAGGTCTTCAGGCATGTAATGGAACAGACGCTGAGGCAGACCAATGCCCAGGTTAACGATCTGGCCGGGCAGGATTTCCCTGGCAGCCCGGGCGAGAATTCTTTCCTGATCAGACGGCATGGGCGCGGACTCCCTGTTCACTGGTGGCACGATCAACCCGGACCACATGGTTAACGAAGGCACTGGGAGTGTGTATGGCTTCAGGCTGCAGGCTCCCCGGTGACTCCACCCGGAAGGCCTGGGCAATCACCAGGTTCGCCGCCATTGCCATCAGCGGATTGAAGTTAATGGCCGTGCCCCGATAGGCCAGATTGCCGTAGGTGTCCGCAACGTCGGCATGGACCAGGGCAACGTCGGCATGGATCGCTGGCTCAATGGCACAGGTGCGGCCATCCAGCTCGATTTCACGACGATGAACGGCAATCTCGGTGTCCAGGCCAATATCCGTCAGAAAGCCGGGGTGGCCGACACCGGCACACCGGATTTTTTCCGCCAGCAAACCCTGGGGGTACATTTCCACTGTCAGTCGGCCCTCATTCATCTCCTCGATCGCCACCCGGTTAAGCCCGATATGAGAGGCAATCAGTCGATCCACACGGCCGGCACGGATCAGCCGGCCAATCCCGATATCCGGTTCATTGGCATCGTTCTTGATCACGGTGAGCCCTTTCTGGCCCTGGGCCAGCAGTTCGTCCAGCAGCGCGAAGGGTGTGCCGGGCGAGCCAAAGCCACCCACCATGATGGCGGCGCCGTCAGGAATTCTGGCAATGGCGTCTTCAATTGCGGCGTATTTTTCGGTCAGCAGAGTCATGAAGGTCTACCCTACGGTGCTATGGGCGTTGGTTTCGGCAGCTCTCGTCATCAGAGGGGCAACCACCTCGTCTTCGAGCCGTTGGAGAGCCACGGAAAGCCGTTTCAGGAGTATTGAGACTTCTTCCCCGGAAATATTCAGCGGCGGGCAAACCAGGAAGTGATCGCCCGCCAGACCGTCCAGGCTTCGGCGTGGATAGATCAGCAGCCCTTCTTCCCTGGCCAGGGCGGTCACCCGGGCAAACAGATTGGCCCCGGCCGGGAACGGAATCTTACTCACCCGATCCTGAACCAGCTCCACGCCCCAGAGCATGCCGATACCACGAACATCCCCAACAAAGTCATAGCGTGCCTGCAAGGCTTCCAGCCCCTCGCGCAGTTGCCCACCGCGGATGGCCACGTTGTCCAGCAGGTTCTCTTTCCGGATGGCCTCCACGACGGCGAAGCCGGTGGCACAGGCCAACGGGTTACCGGCATAGGTGTGTCCGTGCTGAAAGCCCCCGCTTGCCATAACCGTATCGACGATATCCTCCCGGCATAACAGAGCTCCCACCGGGTAATAGCCGGCACCCAGCCCTTTGGCCGTGGCCAGCAGATCAGGCACCACGCCCCAGTGCTGATACGCAAACCAGTTGCCAGTGCGCCCCACGCCAGTGAGCACCTCATCAAAGATCAACAGGCATCCGATTTCGTCACACAACTGCCGGATACCCTCCAGATAGGCCTGGTTCACCATTCGCGCACCGGTGCTGGCACCACCGACAGGCTCCAGAACCACGGCGATAATGCTTTCACCGCCGGCCTCCTCGACCTGCTTCCGGGTCTGCCACAGCAGTTTGCGGACATGCTCGTCCTCGGTGGCTTCAGAGCGACGAAAGAAATCCGGGCCCGGCACCTTGATTGAGGCATGGGTGATATCGGCAAAGGGGGCTTCCAGCGGCTGGTACCCGGTTACGCCCAGCGCTCCCAGGGTACTGCCGTGGTATGACGGGCGCAGGGATACGAAATGCCGGCGCTGTGGCTCGTCGCGGGCCACGAAATACTGGCGGGCCAGTTTGATGGCTGACTCGACTGCTTCCGAACCGCTGGAAACGAAAAAGACCTTTTCAAGATCCTGGTTGGTCATATCAACCAGCGAATGGGCCAGTTTCAGGGCCGGACTATTCTCGAACTGGGTCCGGTAGGTGAACGCCACCTGGTCCAGTTGAGCCAGCATGGCCTCGCGAATACCCTCGTGGTGATGCCCCAGGTTGCAGGAAATGGCACCCGAGCAACCATCAAGGTATTCCCGACCGTCAGTGTCCCAGAGGAACACTCCGCGGGCATGGGAAACTTCCGGCATGGCCGGCCCGGCCTGGTAGAAAAGTGGAGAAGGTGACATGTTGTAATCCGGTATCGTTGTACTGTGTATAAAATTCAGTCTAGGTAGATATACTGACCTATTTCAAGATATGATTTTTTAACCGGATTCGATGACTTTTAATCATGCCTGATATCAACCTGCATTCCCTCAAGGCTCTCGCAATCTTCAAAACGCTGGTGGAGGCCGGCAGCGCCTCACAGGCAGCACGGACCCTGGGCATTACCCAGTCCGGCGTAAGCCGGTCTCTGGCACAACTGGAGGAAAACCTGGGTATCCAACTGTTTTTGCGTGAGAAAAACCGCCTGGTTGCGACGCCCGAGGCGCATGAACTCTATGAGGAAATTCTGCGGTTGATGGGGAATATCGAGGAGTTGCGCCACAGTGTTCTGGCGCTGAAAGAATTCGGAACCTCCCGGTTACGCATTGCCGCAATTCCCGGGCTGGCCTTCGGTTTCGTGCCACGGTTGATCGGCACCCTGCTGGAACAGAATCGCGGATTCAGCATCAGCTTCGACATGATGTCGAGCCACGACGTACTTCGGGAAGTCGAGTCTGGTCATGCAGACCTGGGATTTGTCACCCTGCCGGTCAGTTCCCGGTTATTGAGGATCGAGGAATGGCTGACTACCCGGGCACAATGCCTGCTGCCTGCCGACCACTCCCTGGCCGGGAAAGAGGAAATAACCATTGCCGATCTCCGGGACCAGTATCTGGTTATCAGCAATCAGCCCAATGTTGGCGCGGATCCGCTACTGCACCTGGCCGCCAGCCACTCAATTCCCATCGCCGGCAAGACTGAATCAAACATCGGCGCCATCACCGCCATGGTCGCCAGTGGTATCGGGATCAGCATCATGAATCCGATCACGGCCACGGACCAGTTGGTGGGCCGGTCAGACGTTGTAATGCGCCCCTTTTCTCCCGGCATTTCTTTCAGCTTCGGCATGGTCTACCGGGAAGACTGGAAAAACGTGCGGGCCCTGGAGTCCATTCGCCGCACCGGCAATGAGCTGCTGAAAACCTATCCCGCGCAGGCGGGAGGCTAGAAGTACTTCTGCTGCATCCGATACAACCGGATGATTGTGACCAGGTTCGTCACCAGCACCATGGCTTCCGCCAGAATGCCCCCGACCGACCCGATCACGATGTTATTGAGCATCCACGAGAAGGCCGCCAGCCCGAGCACAATGCGCAAGGGGATGCCGCGCAGCATGAACATGCCCACGGTACCGAAAACCATCGCCATCAGCGGGAACACATCCGTCACCGACTGCCAGGTGGCCCAGGCCACCACGGAACTCACCGTTAACAGCGCCAGCATCAACTGCCAGTTGCCCTGAAATCGCCGGGCCAGCTCGATACGAACAATCACCAGAACCGTCAGCGCCGCGGCCGTCCAGCTCTGGAAAAAGGCAAACATCAGCACAAAGGCGACGTTGGCTGAAATCAGCAGCACCATCAGCCGGTCGTCGTTCTTGTTGGCAAAGCCGGCAATGCAGAACCCCAGGGCCACCAGGCCAGCCACCTGCCCGAGCATTTGTGCCAGCGACATATCCGTTAACATGTCGACCATGCAATTCCCCGATCACGAAACAGCCATCAGCCTAGCAGATTTGCCCGTTCACCGGCTTTGCCGGCCTGAAGGCCGGGCATAAAAAAACCGGCGACCGCATTGCTGCGGGCACCGGCCAAGGGGTCGGCCTGAGGGGTCAGGCCGGTGTGAACAACTTACTCAGTTTAGCTGCGGATGATGAAATCAAAGGCGCTCAGGGCTGCCTTGGAGCCTTCACCCATCGAGATCACGATCTGCTTGTACGGCACAGTGGTGACATCACCCGCCGCAAAAATACCCGGAATCGAGGTCTCGTTACGGTCATTTACGATGATCTCGCCGTGTTGGCTCAGTTCAATGTCACCTTTCAGCCATTCAGTGTTCGGCACCAGGCCGATCTGAACGAATACGCCTTCCAGTTCCACGTGATGGTCGTCACCGGTCTTGCGATCCTTATAATTCAGGCCGCTGACCTTGCCATTTTCACCAACAATCTCGGTAGTCTGGCCAGACGTAATGATCTTCACGTTGTCCAGGCTGCGCAGCTTCTTCTGCAGCACTTCATCGGCTTTCATTTCATCGCCGAATTCGATCAGCGTTACGTGGCCGACAATACCGGCCAGGTCGATGGCCGCTTCCACGCCGGAGTTACCGCCGCCAATCACCGCCACGCGCTTGCCCTTGAACAGCGGGCCGTCGCAGTGCGGGCAGTAGGCTACGCCCTTGTTGCGGTACTCTTCCTCGCCCGGCACACCCATCTGGCGCCAGCGGGCACCGGTAGACAGAACCAGGGTTCTGGACTTCAGGGTGGCGCCGTTTTCCAGGCGTACTTCGTGCAGGCCGCCTTTTTCAGCGGACGGAATCAGCTTCTCCGCGCGCTGCATGTTCATGATGTCCACGTCGTATTCGTTAACGTGCTGCTCCATGGCGGCCACCAGCTTCGGACCTTCGGTGTAAGGCACGGAGATCAGGTTTTCGATACCCATGGTGTCGGCCACCTGGCCACCAAAGCGCTCGGCAGCAATACCGGTGGAAATGCCTTTACGGGCGGAATAAATCGCCGCCGACGCACCGGCCGGACCGCCACCAATCACCAGCACGTCGAACGGGTCGCGCTCGTTGATTTTCTTGGCTTCTTTGGCGGCTGAGTTAGTATCCAGCCTGGCGACAATCTCTTCCAGGGTCATGCGGCCCTGGCCCCAGGATTCGCCGTTCATGTACACGCTGGGTACAGCCATCACTTCGCGCCGTTCGACTTCGT
>Ga0209300_1000776_pt1 | contig 14395 bp, 8 predicted proteins | sample Shrwel_input2_RT_FD_187535 | JGI IMG/M metagenome (GOLD analysis project Ga0209300, IMG submission 187535) | Subsurface microbial communities from deep shales in Ohio, USA - Utica-3 well 1 S input2 RT (SPAdes) (version 2) ... | reverse complement strand
GAGCGATGCTCGGCGTATGGCCGGTGGCCAACGGTAAAGTGCGCCTTGATGGCGCCGACATTCACCAATGGGACAAAACCCAGCTCGGCCCATATGTCGGCTACCTACCTCAGGATATTGAGCTGTTCGAGGGCACCATCAGTGAAAACATTTGCCGCTTCGGCAAGCTGGACCCGCAGAAAATCGTCGAGGCCGCCAAGCTGGCCGGCGTACACGAACTGATTTTGCGTTTGCCCAACGGTTACGACACGCCAATCGCCGTGGCCGGAGGCGTTTTGTCGGGCGGGCAGCGTCAGCGCATCGGCCTGGCCCGGGCCGTTTACGGAGAGCCTCGTTTGGTTGTACTTGACGAACCAAACTCCAACCTGGATGACCAGGGCGAAGAAGCCCTGCTGGAAGCATTGGAAGCGCTTAAAGCCCACAAGGTAACCGTGGCATTGATTACCCACCGTAAACCCATCCTCCGGCTGGTAGATAAAATGCTGGTGCTTTCGGAAGGCCAGGCAGTTGGGTTTGGCCAAAGAGACGATGTGATGAGAGCGCTGCAAAACGGCCAGATTTCAATCGGAGGCAACAAAAGGCCAAGTAAAGCAAAGGCCATTCAAGGAGGTAATGGGTAAGCATGGTAGATAATAATCACCGAAAAGACCCGGCCGAAACAGGCGCCTCTAAGCAGCAAGCGGGTGAATGGGAGCTAGAAAGCGAAGGCGTATTGCCAGGAGAGTATGCGCCCGATGCTGACACCGACACCAGTTCCGACGCCCCGTCCATCGCTATCGATTACGCCCGCCGAATCCGTGCGGGTATTCTCGTTGTCCTTATCACCTTCGTAGGCTTCGGTGGCTGGGCGGCCTTGGCCCCCCTGGATGGTGCAGCCATAGCGCCGGGCCAGGTGATTGTCGATTCGGAAAACCGAACCGTGCAGCACCTGGAAGGGGGCATCGTTTCACAGATACATGTGAGTGATGGCGACCGCGTAGAACAAGGCGACACCCTCGTTACTTTGTCCGACACCCAGGCCAGAGCCGAGTTGACGATTGTCGAGTCACAACTTCTGGAAGTGTTGGGAAGGGAGGCGCGTTTGCTTGCCGAGCGTATTCAGGCAGACAGCATTCAGTTCCCGGACCAACTCCTGAATTCGGAAGCTGAAGCCGCTGATAACATTATCAGAGGCCAGAAGGCGCTGTTTGAATCCCGAACTGATGCCATTAAAGGCCAACTCGACATTTACGAGCAACGTATTCAGGCCTTGAACCAGCAAATAAGCGGCCTTCGCTCCATGAATGAAAACCTGACGGCCCGCATTTCGAGCTACCAGCAAGAGCTGGCCAACTGGCGGGAGCTGTTCGAACAAGAGCTTGCCGATAGAACACGCATCAACGAAATGGAGCGCGAGCTTTATCGTCTTCAGGGAGAAAAAGCCGGCAACGAATCACGATTGGCAGAACTGGAGATAAAAATCGGAGAAACTCGCTCGGAACTGCTGGTGACTCGCCAGAACTACAACGAAGAAGTGTCAGAACAACTGCGTGAAGCGCAACAAAAACGCGCCGACCTGAGCGCCCGCAGAATCGCCTTGCAAGACACCCTGAACCGGACATCAATTACAGCTCCCGCAACCGGCACCGTGGTGGGAATGAAGGTTCACACCGTTGGAGGGGTAATACGCCCGGGCGATACCATTTTGGAAGTTGTACCGGTTGACCAGCAGTACACGATCCGTGCCCGCGTGCAAACGGCCGATATTGACCGGGTAAAGGTTGGCCAAAACGCCGACGTTCGTCTTTCAGCGTTTAGCCAGCAAACCAACGATGTGCTGGAAGGGGAGCTCACTCGTATCTCGGCCGATGCCTTTGAAGATGAGCAAAGTGGCGAACGCTACTACGAAGCGCGTGTAAAAATAAGCGAAAGCGGCAAGCAGACAATGAGAGAGCAGGGCATGTACATGGTGCCAGGCATGCCGGCCGAAGTGATGATCAAAACCGGCGAACGCACGGCCCTGCAATATTTGGTGGACCCCGTCACTCGTATGTTTGATCGCGCCCTTCGCGAGGAGTAACCATGAGGAATGGCCTGTTAGCATTGCCGCTGTTTTGGTGGTTGGTGGCGGCACCCGTTGCCGCCGAACCATTGAGCCTCGTCGCCGCCTACGAAAGCGCATTACAAAGAAACTTCGAACTGAAAAGCCAGCGGTACAGCTACCGGGCGGAAGAAGAAGGCGTTCGCGAAGCGTGGGGGGAAGTACTTCCCCAGATAGAGGCAACCGCAAGCTACGGCACGTCGGAATACACCCGGGATTTTGACCTGCAAAGCAGTGTAACCGACCGTGACCAACACACCCGTTACGATGTTAGCCTCAACCAGGTCATCTACTCGGAAAGGGCCTTTGAAGCAATATCCCGGGCCAAAGCCGCCGAAGAGCTTGCCGAAGAGCAACTCGAAACCCTGGGCATCGAAATTGGTTACACGGCAGTAGAAGCGTTTCTGCGAGCCCGCTCCATAGACGCCGAAAAGCGCATTGTCGAGCAAGAGCAAAGCAGCCACGAACAGCGCCTCGAACAAATCGGACAAATGCGCCAGCGCGGGTTTGCTTCTAAAGCTGATTACCTGGATGCCAGGGCCAGGCTGGATGAAACCCGGGCAGAACTGGCCGGCCTGAAACACGATTACCGGGCCGCAGTAAAAAACCTTGAGGCCGTGATAGGCATTAGCCTGCAAGGCCGGGAGCTGGAACCCCTAAGCCTGGAATTGTGGAAACGCACTCCCAGCCTCTTGAAGACCGACTGGAAAGCTGTGGCCGCCGAAAAGGCCGGGGCCATACGCCGCGCCCGTAAAGAGCTGGAATTGGCCGGCGCCACCCGCGAAATGGAAAGCGGTGCACACTGGCCAGAGCTTTATTTAAGTGCTAGGTACACCAACAACGACACCTTTGCCACCAGCTTGCGAGAAGAGGCTAGAGTGGAGCTGCAGCTGAGGGTGCCGCTGTACAAAGGTGGCAGCACATCGGCACGGGTGCGTCGTGCCAAGCAGGAACAATACGCCGCCAAGTACATGCTTAGAGATGCGGAAAACCAAGTGGGCGTCGAAGTATCCAGAATCACCGAAGAGCTTCAGGGCAGCTATAGCCGAATCAAATCCCTGGAAACCGCCGAGCAGTCAGCAGAAGCCGCGCTGAAGGCTGCGGAAGAAGGCTTCCGCGGCGGTGTTCGTAGCTTGAACGATGTACTCGATAACAGAACGCGGCTTTCAGATATTCGGCGAAACCTGATCACCGAAGTGTATAACAACCATATCCTGCAGTTTGAGCTGTACCATGTTTCGGGCACGCTCAACGAACAGGAAGTGCGCACAGCGGCCTACCGGTAACCTGATGAGCGCATCTCAACCATGATTAGAACAATCCGGCAGCTTTGGTTGTATCGAAACTTTATCACAGGAACTGTGAAGAGAGAGTTTCAAAGTAAATACTTGAACTCTCTTCTTGGTGTGGCATGGACATTTATTCAGCCTCTCACTCTCATAATTGTATACACCATCATCTTTTCCCAGATCATGAGTGCCAAGCTGCCCGGAGTAGAGGGTAGTTATGGTTACAGTATTTATTTGTGCTCCGGCATTGTGACCTGGGGATTATTTTCGGAAATTGCCTCCAGGGGGCAGAATACCTTCATTGAACACGCAAACCTGTTAAAAAAACTCAACTTCCCGCGGCTTTGTCTTCCCGTTACGGTTGTGCTGACAGCCTTGCTTAACTTTTCTATTATTTTTGGTTTATTTACCGCATTTTTATTGCTTACCGACAATTTTCCGGGCTGGGTCTATTTCGCGTTCATTCCTGTGGTTGTGATACAGGTCATTTTCTCGATTGGTTTGGGGATCACACTGGGCGTGCTAAATGTCTTTTTTCGAGACGTCGGTCAGGCGTTCACTGTGTGTGTGCAGCTTTGGTTCTGGATGACCCCTGTTGTTTACCCGCTCTCGATTTTGCCGCCACAGATTCAGGACTTGTTAGCCCTTAATCCGATGACAGGGCTAATGGGTGCTTACCAAACCATCATGGCAAGGGGTGAGCTGCCAGATTGGCTAGCACTTATGCCGATGCTATTGCTGGGTGTATTTTTCTGTTTTACCGGGTTGCGTCTTTTTAGAAAGCATTCCGGTGAGTTAGTGGACGAACTTTGATGGGATCTATAGTCGTTGAAGGCCTTGGCAAAGCCTACAAATGTTACCCCCATAAATGGGCTCGGCTGGCGGAGTGGGTTTTGCCGGGCAACACACTTCGCCATGAACTCAAATGGGTATTGAAAGACCTGAATTTCACTGTAGAGCCTGGCGAATCTTTAGGCATTGTCGGTATGAACGGGGCCGGCAAAAGTACCTTGTTAAAGCTTCTAACAGGCACTGCAATCCCGAGCGCGGGCACATTCAGTATGGAGGGACGCGTAGCAGCCCTACTTGAGTTAGGCATGGGGTTCCACCCGGAGTTTACCGGACGACAAAACGCCTTCATGTCTGCCCAGTTGTTGGGCTATACCAGTGACGAAATTCAGGAATTAATGCCTGGCATAGAAGCATTCGCGGAAATTGCCGATTATATCGACCAGCCTGTCAGGCTTTATTCCAGTGGCATGCAGGTGCGACTGGCTTTTGCGGTTGCGACGGCAAAACGACCAGACATCCTTATTGTTGATGAAGCTCTTTCAGTGGGCGACACCTATTTTCAGCACAAAAGCATTGGGCGAATTCGGGAATTCCGAAAGCAGGGCACCACCTTGCTGCTTGTTTCACATGACAAATCTGCGATTCAATCGATCTGCGATAGAGCCATTTTGCTGAATAACGGTACTATTGCCATGCAAGGTGACCCTGAATCTGTCATGGATTATTACAACGCTATGCTGGCTGACCGCGAGAATTACGAAGTGCGGCAAACTGTTAGAGCCGATGGCCGGGTGCAAACGGTGTCCGGCAGTGGTGAAGCAACGGTAAGCAAGATTTATTTGCTCGATAACTCCGGCAAGCGAGTGGAGACAGTAGATGTGGGGCAACCTTTAACCCTACAGATCGAGGTCCAGGTACATCAGCCACTGCCCAAGGTGGTTTTGGGGTTCGGTATTAAAGACCGGCTCGGGCAGCCAGTATTTGGAACCAATACTCAGCATACCTCTCAGGTTCTGGAGAACACCCAGGCAGGAAGCCGATACCTGTTCAACATTCGTTTTCCCGCAAACCTGGGAGAAGGGACTTATTCCGTTCAAACCGCACTGGTTAGCTCAGAGACGCACCTGCAGAATAATTATGAGTGGCGAGATCTGGCACTTCTGTTTGAGGTGATAAACCGAACAAAAAGTACGTTTACGGGCCATTGTTGGCTTGCCCCGGAGATAGAGGTAATAAATTGATGCCGATCGTCTCATACGCTCAGAACTTTGAAGACATCATGCTATGGCGTGCCTTGAGACACATCTCGTCGGGCTTCTACATCGACATAGGCGCCAATGACCCGGACATTGAATCTGTCACCCGACTCTTTTACGACAACGGCTGGCAGGGGATTAATGTTGAGCCCCTGAGCGGGCACCACGCAGCTTTAACAGAACGTCGGCCAAGGGACATCAACATACAGGCAGCAATTGGCAACGCCCGGGGAACCATCGAAATCTGGGAGCCTGAGGTGCGCGGCTGGGCAACGGCATCTACCGATGTGATGCAGCAACATCAACAAAGCGGTATTGCCGGCCGACTGCTCACTGTGCCCCAACAAACGCTGGCAGACCTGTGTAACGAACACGTTGCAGGAGATATTCATTTTCTGAAAGTAGATGTCGAAGGCCTTGAAAAAGCCGTTTTGGAAGGCGCGGATTTCCAGCATTTTCGACCCTGGATTCTAGTGATAGAAGCTACCGAACCTAACTCAACTCGTGAAAACTTCAGTGAATGGGAGCCCATTGTTACTGATGCTGGATACCAATTGGCATATTGTGATGGGTTAAACCGATTTTACGTGGCCGAAGAAAGGAACGAATTGGCGGCTGCTTTTCGTTACCCGCCCAACGTATTTGACGATTTTCAGCCGGCGGAGCTGTTCCTGGCCGAGGCCCGCCTGAGCGAGGTCACGCAGAAGACGGAAGCAGAAATCCAAAGGACAAAAGCCGAGCTTGAAGAGAATAGAGCGCTTCTCGAATCTGAAAAGGCTCAACGGCAATCCATGGAAAACAGCCTTTCATGGAGAATAACAGCGCCTTTGCGGGATGTGAACGCCAAAGTCATAGAGTTTCGTAGGCGAATTTTCCCAGTATACGCAAAAAAAATGCTCTGGGTTGCCGTTAAACATCTGAACCGGCACCCTTCGGTTAAAAAAAAGGTACATGGGTCGCTTAGCCGCTGGCCGTCATTGTACAACGCAATCGCTGCGATAAAGAACGGAGCCTTGGACGATGAAAGCCGCGCGGTATCACGGCCACGCCATGCGGCAGTGCTGCACCCCCGGGTATTGCCGGTGGTTCCCCAACTACCTGAAGCTCTTTTGCTGCCGTCCGTGCCCTCCGAGCAAAAATCCCGGGTTCGTTTTGTCGGCCATATAGAAGGCCATTACAGTCTGGCAATTGTCAACCGGGGGCTTGCAGCGGCTTTGGAGAGCCTCACTGCGGGGAATCTTCAGTTTGTCCCGTACCACGGTGAGCCTTACACGAAAGTGCCCGTCCTTGATGGCGAACAAGGGCTGCAGCTTCAGCCGGCGATGGAGCGTGAGTTATCGACTGAACAGGCCAGCAGCCTTATATCCATTGTTCACCATTATCCGTTGATTCATGACGAGCGGCCAGCCGGACTCCATGGGATGATCTTCTTCTGGGAGGAGACCTCCGTACCTCCGCACATCATTGAACACATCAATGAGCATATGAACTTGCTATGGGTTAGCGCGGAATCAGTCAAAAAAGCACTGTTGGATTCCGGCTGCTCAATACCCGTATTCATCATCCCTCTGGGCATTGATCACTTGATCAAACCAGGTACCAAGCCCGTTCAAGAGGTTAACCCGAGTACCGATAAACCACTACGGTTTTTGCATGTATCATCAGCCTTTGCCCGTAAAGGCGTAGACGTTCTGTTGGAAGCCTACATGCAGGCATTCACGGGCGATGACGCCGTAGAGCTCTACATAAAAACCTTCCCCAACCCCCACAACCATGTAAAGTCCCAGTTAGAGGCGCTGATTGCAGCTCACGCCAACCCGCCAGAGGTCATCATTGATGAAGCTCCGCTGGACGATGAGGGTCTGATGACACTGTACCGAAGTGCCAGTGCCTTGATCTCCCCCTCAAGGGGCGAGGGGTTCAACCTGCCAGCGGCCGAAGCGATGGCGATGGGGCTACCGGTAATAACCACCGGGGCTGGCGCGCATATTGATTTCTGCACCCTGGACACCGCCACGCTGGTGGATTTTCAGTTTTTCCCGTCAGACAGCCATTTGCGGGCAACCGATGCCTGTTGGTTTGAGCCCGATACCAACTCATTGGCTAAAAAACTGCAACAAACCGCGCAGCGCATCCAGGAAGGTGATCCAAGTCTTTATGCGCAGCGACAGACCGCAATGCATCACGTTCGTGATACTTATAAGTGGGAGAAAAGTGCACAAGCCTTGCTGGCAAGCTCCGAGTGGTTTGGGAAATACGGTCCGGGGTGCTCTGCACTAACTCATGTAGCATCTGTGACTCCGTGGGCATCTGCCTGTGGCATTGCTGAATACAGCCGTAATTTGCTTCAGACGCTGGTCAATGAGCCAAGCATCACCCTTGATATCTACTCGGATGATCGTACACAAAAGCCCGGGCAGGGTGTGAATGTGAGCTGGTCGCTTGGCGATAATGAAAAAGTTATTGCAAGTCTGCGGCAAGTGGCACAGACACCCGCTCAGGGAATTGTGGTGCAACACCAGCCCAGCCTGTTCGAGTTGACAGATTCTATTTGCCAGGAATTGGCCGCGCTTGCCGAGGCTGGGCGGGTGGTTGTTTTGGAGCTGCACGCAACCACGCCACTACTGGCAGAAAACGCCTTATCCCCGGAGGCAGTCAGCGCCCTGTTGGCGATTGAAAGAATCATCGTTCACACCCCGGGAGATCTAAATAATCTGTTGAAATTGGGGTTGTTTGCCAACGTGACCTTGTTGGAGCATGGGGTGGTTCAGCCACTGGAGCCATCCCCCGAGAATGCTCGAACCGAGTTGGGCATTCCGGAAGATGCGCTGGTATTGGGTAGTTTTGGGTTTGCCCTACCCCATAAAGGTTTGGATACACTCGTTAGCTCTGTTGCTGCATTACAAAAAAATACCGACCGCCCGGTGCATTTGGTAGGCATTAACTCCGTGTTGGATGAGCGCAGCAAACGTTTATTGAAAAGCTGCCAACAGCAGGCCAGAAAAGAGGGAGTTGAGCAACAGATACACTGGGTCAGTGATTATCAACCCATCGAAACCTGCCAGCGATTGTTGGCTGCGGCTGATTATATTGTTTTCCCCTATCGCCAAACCCGGGAAAGCGCCAGTGGTGCTGTCACCATCGGGTTGTCAGCACTGCGGCCGGTATTAGTCAGTCCGTTGGAAATCTTCTCTGATCTAGGCGATGTAACCGTTACTATGGACGGAGCGGATGCCGCTGACATTGAAGCAGCGATAACCCGGCTAGAGGTGGACCCGGAGTTAAAACAACGTTTGATTGAACGTCAGCACCAGTGGCTGAAATCCCGTGACTGGCAGGTGATTTCCAGTCGCTTCAAGGCAGTTCTTGAAGCTTTGGCTCAAGACCGGCGCCTGGCCAGTGCACTGGCACCAGCGAAGAATCAATACAAAAAACAATGGCTCGCAAAGCGCCGGCGTCAGCTACTTGTAGACGTTTCGGAGCTGTATTATCGGAACGCCAGAACCGGTATACAAAGAGTGGTGTGTAACTGGCTGGACGAGCTGTGGCGACAGCGGCCGGAAGGCTACGATATTTGCCCGATATACAGCAGCAACGGCGACGATTTTCGTCATACCAGCCGTTTTACCCCTGAGAACGCAACAAAGTATCGGGACGAGTCACCGGTGGTTCCGACCCCCGGCGATGTGTTCTTCGGGCTGGATCTCGCTGCTCATCTGTTTCCCGCTGTTGAGCATCGCTTGCGGGAGTACCGCCAGTCCGGTGTGAGGATTGTTTACATGGTGTACGACATTCTCCCGCTAACACAACCGGAATACTTTGATCACCCGATTACCAAGGCCTTTAAGCCGTGGGCAGAAGGCATTGCACGTAACGCCGACCAGCTGGTTGGCATTTCCGATGCCACGGTGGATGATCTGCGCCAGTGGTTGACCACAAGGGCGAATGTACCCTCCTGCAGCCTACCACAAATGAACTCGGTTCATCTTGGTGCCGATTTTCAGCCAGCGGAGCGGGCAGAAAATCGGCAGGGGCATGACAGGGCATTGATTGAACGGCTGGCCTCGGAAAAAACTTTCCTGATGGTCGGGACCATTGAGCCGCGTAAGGGGCATCAGGAGGTTTTGGATGCGTTTGATGCACTGTGGCGGCAAGGATACAAAATAAACCTGGTGATTGTTGGGAAGAAAGGCTGGATGGTGGAGCGCCTGGCTGATCGCATAACCAACCACAAGCAGGCTGGGCGCAGGCTGGTTTGGCTCTCAGGCGTTAGCGACGCCTACCTTGAAGAGCTTTACGGTGTAAGTAGATGCTTGATTGCTGCATCGCATGCTGAAGGTTTTGGTTTGCCACTGATAGAAGCTGCACAAAGGGGGGTGCCCGTTATCGCCAGAGACATACCCGTGTTCCGTGAAGTGGCTGGCGAGCACGTTTTCTATTTCGATAACGGGCGAAACCTCGTCAATGCGATCCAACAGTGGCTGAAACTGTACGAGCAACAACAGCACCCAGCAAGCGATCAAATGCAATGGCTGACATGGCAGCAAAGCGCGGCAAGGCTGTTGCAGGTGCTGGGCGTGACGGCGTCTGAAACAGAAAATGCTTAAACTGAAAAGGGTAGCAACACGATAAAGCCAACGGCCATGCCGAGGCCGTTGGCGAGCATGTCAAACCAGCAAAAGCCGGATCCGTACCGGTGATCCCATAGCTCCTTGCCTAGCCCAATAGCACTGACAGTAAGAAAAGTGAGGCCGGGGCCGCTAGACATAAGTAGTAACGTGGTGAGCAAAAAGCACACAATAAAATGTTGTTGCTTGTCTTTCTGGCTGGCCAGCGAGCGTAGGTGGTTGAACAAGGTGGTGGCCATAGAGTGCAGAGGGTCCCGTGAACAGTGCGATTGGCGATGCTACGCCGTGCAGTTCTTGATGTCTATTTTCGGGAAGGCAGACTGTATATTTACACGTCTGGTATGTAAGGATCTGTAACAAATTGATCCCGCTGCGACTCACTGATTTTTTCATCGTTTAACGCCTTGTCGTGCCAGAAACTTGGTGCTAGGATCCGGACTGTCAATAAGTAACGTTGAATCTATTAACGTAATAAAAAATTTGTGTGGTTATGGTTCTTATCAAGCCGCGCATTAGGAATGCCCTTTCTTGAGGGGGAACTCTCAAGGCAGTGCATACCAGGCTGGCATCGACGGATGCCTGAGGCACGCGCCAAGCCTGAGCTTAGTCGATTCGACTTAATCAATGGAGAAAAGAAAATTATGGCAACTGAAATTCAGAAGCAGGTTTTGCAGCTTTACGTCGGCATTCTTGGCCGTGGCGTAAACGGCAATGCAGACGTTGACCAGGAAGGTTTCGATTACTGGGTTAGCCAGATCGAAGCTGGTGCTTTGTCTATTGCAGACGCCCGTCGCAACTTTATCGAAGAGCAGCCGGAAGGTCAGGCTCTGTACTCCGGTGACACAGCTTCCGTGATCAACGGCCTGTACCAGAACCTCTTCGGTCGTGACGCAGAAGCTGAAGGTCTTGCCTACTGGCAGGAAGCCGTCGACAACGGCACACTTGATTTCGCTCAGGTAGCTGAAGCTCTGGTTGCTGGCGCTCAGGGTTCCGACGTTGACACGATCAACGCCCGTGTGGATGCTCAAGCAACTGTTGTTGGTGCAGACGAGACTGTTGACACTGCCGGTTTGACTGCAGCGCTCAATGAGCTGGCTGATGCTAACGAAGCTAAGTCTGACGCTCTGGTTGCTGCTCTGGACAACGAGCAGGTTGCTGATGAAGCTGGCACTGGCGCCAAGACTGCTACCGATAAGAATGTTGACGATGCCCTGGCTACTGCCACAGGCGCAGTTGAAACTGATCTTGACGCTCTGCTGGGCACGGCTACTAACTTCTCCACTGCTGGCGACAACACCAAAGCCGGTCTGATCGCTGATGGTCGCGCTGCTGCCGAGAAAGACATCGCAGACCAGGAAAAAGTAGTTGCTGACGCTGAAGCCGATGCTGCAGACGGTGTGGTTTCTGCCCTGAACACCGTTGAAGCCCGTCTTGCCTCTTATGAAGCCGCAATCGACGCTGCCAAAAAAGCAGACGTTGCCGAGAACGGTGAAGAGCTGAAGTTCGAAGAAATTAACAGCGTGACTGTAACTGAAGGCACTGTTGGCTCTCCTGCGACTACTACGCTTGAAATCGACGGTGTTGTTGTAGCCAAAGACATCAACGGTAGCTGGACTGTAGAAGAGACTACCGCTGCTAGCACTAAGCTTGAAGATCTGGAAGGTTTTGATACCTACCTGGCTTCTCTGCAGGCTGAAACTGACGCTGCCAACGCGGAAGTTGATGCAAAAGCATCTCTGAAGAGCGCCATTGCAGAAGTTGTCGCTCTGGAGAACGAGGATGACACCATCACGGCTGATGACGTTTCCGATAACGTGATTGGTGCTAACGTTCCGAATGCGGATGGTTCAGCCAACGTTTCCCTGGATCTGACGCAATCGTCCGCTGTTTCCGCCGATAACCCTGACGTTTCTATCGAGCAGGGCGTAGACGCCCCGACCGCTCCGACTGTTAACGCTGTTGCCGATGGCACCACTCCCAACGTAGATGAAGTGGTTTTCGGTGCTTTGACTGCGGGCCAATCCGTCACTGTCGCTGGACTGACTTTGACCGCTACTGAAGCGATGACTAATGTAGAGGTGGCTACTGCCTTCACCTCTGGCGCTACTCCCACTAAAGGTGCTCTGTCAGGCTCGTTGAGCGGCTGGACAGCAGCCGGCTCTGTGACTAACACCAGCGCCGTCGATTTCACTAGCGATGATTCAGCAAGCAACGTGCCTGATATTTCTGTGTCGGTTGCAGGTCAGGACGAGGTAGCGACTGTAACATTCAAGCCGGTTGTTGCTGGTCAGACGGTTACTGTCGATGGCGTAACCCTTACTGCTGCTGCTGACCTGACCGCTGACCAGGTTGCGACTGCTTTCTCTGACATCGCCAACGTTGATGCGGCTGTTGGAACCGTCGATAAAACTACTTTCGACAATGGTTATACAGCTGGAACTGCGAACGGCTCAGAGCTCGAGCTGACTGCGACTGGCGACGCTACAGACTTGGTCGCAAGCGCTGGTAGCGGTACAGCTGTAACTGAAACTGCTCCGGACGCTGACGACATTCTGGACCAGCGTGATATCTTGGCTGCTGAAGAGAAAGATCTTGCTGACCTGAACGAAGCCGTTGCTGAGTGGGAAGCTCTGGTAGCTCTGAACGAAGAGCTGGGTGATCTGGACGACGCAGTAACTGCAGCTGAAGAGGCCATTACTGATCCTGAAGAAGACGGTGGTCTTGGTGTTAGCCTGCTGGAAGGCGCTGATAACTTCACTGCAAACAGTGACGTATATCTGTTCTCCGAAGACACTAACCAGACTCTGACTGGCTTCGGTGCCAACGGTGAAGACAAGATCTACTTCGGTGAAGGCTACAGCCTGGTTGCTATTCCGGATGGTGACGATATCAACGATAACGTTGGTGACGTTGCTGCACAGGAAATCCTGTGGGCACAGGATGGCAACAACCTGGTACTGTACGCCGAAGAAGAAAGCTTCGCAGGTAACAGCTCTGACGGTGCTGGTGCTGATATCACTACCATCACTCTGGCTGGCGTATCTGCTGAAGACGTATCCTTCGAAGGCGGTTACCTGTCCGCTGGCGAAGTAGCCTAATCAATCTCCGGATTGATGCCTTAACCTGCGGAGTCTGATACCAGGCTCCAACGGTTAACAAAGAACCCTGGCTCACAAGGCCGGGGTTTTTTGTGTTTGTGTATAATGGTCCTGAGCCAGCCACAGACACCCGCCAATAACTGCTATCCCCATGGCCTATAAAGACCACCTGCCTACCTTGATCATTCTCACCCAGCGTGAACACCAAAGGCTGAAGAACCAGAGCAAACGCCTGTCCACCTATGCGTTATCCGAGCAAGACCTGAAAACCTATCGAGCCTACTGGATCAAAAACCTGGGGTTTGTCGACTTCCTGTCGCCATTGCTTCAGGCCATGGACGATCTGCTGGATCGCCTGACACAAGGCCAACCCACAGAGGAAGCCTACGAGGAAGTGATCTTCCAGGTTGGGGTTTACCAGAAAGGCACCTGGGGATTCATTCGTCACTTCTACGGCTCCCTGAGCCCCTATGTGGATCGCTGGTTGAAGGTGTTGCCGTCGTACAAGGAAGCCTTTACCCGTCGCTATGAAGCCCATGGCAAGCTGTCAGTGGCCGAGCAGGGTGCCTTGATCCGGGAGCTGATTGAGCCGATCCCCAACAAGGACGATCCGTACCGGTTACGGCAAAGCCCGGAAGGCCGAGCCATTCTGGATGAGCTGGGAATACTGGAAGAGGCCAGGGATAGGGAGACTGACCCAACCGATAAAGCCAGTACCGGACAGGTGGTGGATTTCTAGGCGTTCCGGAACCGGCGCCAATGAGAACTAAACCATGGGCCTGTTAAAACATCAGATTGTTGTCCATCCGGAATGGGTTGATTCATTGGTTCCAGACAAGCCTGTGACGCCCTATCAGCAACGCCCTGGCTTTGCCTGGTACCTATGCCCGGTCACCGTGGGAGACGGTCAGGAATGGCTGCTGATCAACGTAGCCCTCGGTTACTGCGCCCTGGTGATCGCACCGGAAACAACGGCTCTGTACATTGGGGATGCGGCCATCAGTGCCGTGGAGTACCACTTCCCGGATGAACGGGAAGAGGACAATGTCAGCGTCAGCCGCAGTGGTGACGATTTGACCTGGCACACGGCAGACAAGATGCCGGAGCATGTGGGCCTGCAGTATCAGCAGGCCCAGCGCCGGGTGGCCAAGTGCCGGACGGTGCATGAAGCTGACGAAGCCCTGGAACGGTTAAACGAGAAGCCGGTGACCATCGGTGGGCGTACCTTCGCTCCCAGAGAAGGGTTGGAAGG
>Ga0209300_1000774_pt1 | contig 14400 bp, 12 predicted proteins | sample Shrwel_input2_RT_FD_187535 | JGI IMG/M metagenome (GOLD analysis project Ga0209300, IMG submission 187535) | Subsurface microbial communities from deep shales in Ohio, USA - Utica-3 well 1 S input2 RT (SPAdes) (version 2) ... | reverse complement strand
CGCTGATCGGCGGTGTCTGCATGAGCTTCTATGACTGGTACTGCGATCTGCCGCCGGCCAGCCCCCAGACCTGGGGCGAGCAGACCGACGTGCCGGAATCCGCCGACTGGTACAACTCGGGCTACATCATCGCCTGGGGCTCTAACGTGCCGCAGACGCGTACCCCGGATGCCCACTTCTTCACCGAGGTGCGCTACAAGGGCACCAAGACGGTGTCCGTCACTCCGGACTACGCCGAGGTCTCCAAGCTTACCGACGAGTGGCTCTCCGCCAAGCAGGGCACCGATGCCGCCCTGGCCATGGCCATGGGGCATGTGATCCTCAAGGAGTTCCACCTCGACAAGCCCAGCGCCTACTTCACCGACTACGTGCGGCGCTACACCGACATGCCGTTTTTGGTCGAGCTCGAGGCGCGCGAGGACGGTAGCTACGCGCCGGGCCGCCAGATGCGCGCCAGCGATTTCGAGGCGAGCCTGGGCCAGGGCAACAACCCGGAGTGGAAGATCGTCGCCTGGGACGAGACCCGCGACCAGCTGGTGGTGCCGCGCGGCTCCATCGGCTTCCGCTGGGGCGAGACCGGCGATGAGGTCGGCAAGTGGAACCTCGAGTCGCTGGACGCCGAAGGCAGCGAGATCACGCCGCTGCTGACCCTGGCCGAGCGGCATGACGAGGTGGCCAAGGTCGCCTTCCCCTACTTCGGTGGCATCGCCCACGAGCACTTCGATCACGTCAAGAGCGGTGGCGCCAGCGATGAGCTGCTGTTCCACAGCCTGCCCGCCAAGCGACTTAAGAAGGCCGACGGTAGCGACGTGCTGGCGGTGACCGTGTTCGACCTGATGTGCGCCAACTACGGCATCGACCGCGGGTTTGGACAAGAGGGCGAGGACGACGGAGCCACCTCCTTCGACCAGGTCAAGCCCTACACCCCGGCCTGGCAGGAGAAGATCACCGGTGTACCGGCCGAACAGGCCACCCGCATCGCTCGCGAGTTCGCCGACAACGCCCACAAGACCCAGGGGCGCAGCATGATCATCGTCGGTGCCGGCATGAACCACTGGTACCACATGGACATGAACTACCGCGGCCTGATCAACATGCTGGTCATGTGTGGCTGCATCGGCCAGAGCGGTGGTGGCTGGGCGCACTACGTGGGCCAGGAGAAGCTGCGCCCGCAGACCGGCTGGACCCCGCTGGCATTCAGCCTCGACTGGCACCGCCCGCCGCGCCATATGAACTCCACCTCCTTCTTCTACAACCACTCCTCGCAATGGCGCTACGAGAAGCTCGAGATCAAGGAGATCCTCTCGCCGCTGGTCAAGGCCGAAGACTATTCGGGCAGCCTGATCGACTTCAACGTGCGCGCCGAGCGCATGGGCTGGCTGCCCTCCGCGCCGCAGCTTTCCACCAACCCGTTGCGCCTGGCCAAGGCCGCCGAGGCCGCCGGCCTGTCCACCAAGGACTACGCCGTTGAGCAGCTCAAGGAGGGCAAGCTGGCCTTCGCCGCGGAGGACCCGGACAACCCCCAGAACTTCCCGCGCAACATGTTCATCTGGCGCTCCAACCTGCTGGGCAGCTCCGGCAAGGGCCATGACTACCTGCTCAAGTACCTGCTGGGCGCCAACCACGGGGTGCAGGGCAAGGACCTGGGTAAGATGGACGGCATCAAGCCCGAGGAGGTCAAGTGGCACGACGAGGCCCCCGAGGGCAAGCTTGATCTGCTGGTGACCCTGGACTTCCGCATGTCCACCACCTGCCTCTACTCGGACGTCGTGCTGCCCACGGCGACCTGGTACGAGAAGGACGACCTCAACACTTCCGACATGCACCCCTTCATCCACCCGCTGACTGCGGCCACCGACCCAGCCTGGGAGTCGCGCAGCGACTGGGAGATCTACAAGGGTATCGCCAAGGCCTTTTCCAAGGCCTGCGTGGGACATCTGGGCGAGGAGACCGACCTGGTCACCCTGCCGCACCAGCACGACTCCCCGGCCGAGCTGGCTCAGGTCGAGGTCAGGGACTGGAAGAAGGGCGAGTGCGAGCCGATTCCCGGCAAGACCATGCCGGCGCTGATCGAGGTCAAGCGGAACTATCCCGAGACCTATGAGCGCTTCACCTCCATCGGCCCGCTGCTCGAGAGCATCGGCAATGGCGGCAAGGGCATCAGCTGGAACACCGAGAAGGAGGTGGAGCTGCTCGGCAGGCTCAATCACCGCAAGCTGGACGGGCCGCACAAGGGGCGTCCGCAGATCGAGTCGGCCATCGATGCCGCCGAGATGATCCTGACCCTGGCGCCGGAGACCAACGGCCAGGTGGCGGTGAAAGCCTGGCAGGCGCTTTCCAAGATCACCGGGGCGCGACCACGCCCACCTGGCGCATCCCAAGGAGGAGGAGAAGATCCGCTTTCGCGACATCGTCGCCCAGCCGCGCAAGATCATCTCCAGCCCCACCTGGTCAGGCCTCGAGGACGAGCATGTCTCTACAACGCCGGCTACACCAACGTCCACGAGTTGATCCCGTGGCGCACCGTCAGCGGTCGCCAGCAGTTCTACCAGGACCACCCCTGGATGCGCGCCTTCGGCGAGAGCCTGCTGGTCTATCGGCCACCCATCGACACCAAGGCGGTGGCCAGCGTCCATGCACCCAAGAGCAACGGTAACCCGGAGATCGCCCTGAACTGGATCACCCCGCACCAGAAGTGGGGCATCCACTCCACCTACAGCGACAACCTGCTGATGCAGACCCTGTCGCGGGGCGGTCCCATCGTCTGGCTCTCCGAGGACGATGCCAAATCCATCGGTGTCGAGGACAACGACTGGATGGAGCTCTACAACGCCAACGGCGCGGTCACCGCCCGGGCAGTAGTCAGCCAGCGGGTCAAGAGCGGCATGGCGATGATGTATCACGCCCAGGAGCGACTCCTGAATATCCCCGGTTCGGAAATCTCCGGCACGCGGGGCGGTATCCACAACTCGGTGACCCGCGTGTGTCCCAAGCCGACCCACATGATCGGCGGCTATGCCCAGCTCGCCTACAGCTTCAACTACTACGGCACCGTCGGCTCCAACCGCGATGAATTCGTCATCGTGCGCAAGATGCGCCGGATCGACTGGCTGGACGGCGAAGGCAATGACTACGAGCAGGAGGCCGTGAAATGAAGATTCGTTCCCAGGTAGGCATGGTTCTCAACCTCGACAAGTGCATCGGCTGTCACACCTGTTCAGTGACCTGCAAAAATGTCTGGACCAGCCGCGAGGGCGTCGAGTACGCCTGGTTCAACAACGTCGAGACCAAGCCCGGCATCGGTTATCCCAAGGAGTGGGAGAATCAGAAGAAGTGGCGGGGTGGCTGGCTGCGTCGCAAGGATGGCCGCATCGAGCCGCGCATCGGCGGCAAGTGGCGGGTGCTGGCGAACATCTTCGCCAATCCCGACCTGCCGGAGATCGACGACTACTATGAGCCGTTCACCTTCGACTACCAGCACCTGCATACCGCCAAGCAGGGTGAGCACCAGCCGACCGCGCGGCCGCGCTCGCTGATCTCCGGGGCGCGCATGAACAAGATCGAATGGGGCCCGAACTGGGAGGAGATTCTCGGCACCGAGTTCGCCAAGCGCCGCAAGGACGCGAACTTCGAGAAGATCCAGGCCGACATCTACGGGCAGTTCGAGAACACCTTCATGATGTATCTGCCGCGGCTGTGCGAGCACTGCCTCAACCCGACCTGCGTGGCGTCGTGTCCGAGTGGTGCGATCTACAAGCGCGAGGAGGACGGCATCGTGCTGATCGATCAGGACAAGTGCCGCGGCTGGCGGATGTGCATCTCTGGCTGCCCTTACAAGAAGATCTACTACAACTGGAAGACCGGGAAGTCCGAGAAGTGCATCTTCTGCTATCCACGCATCGAGGCCGGCCAGCCGACCGTCTGCTCCGAGACCTGCGTGGGCCGGATCCGCTATCTCGGCGTGCTGCTCTACGATGCCGACCGCATCGAGGAAGTGGCCAGCTCCCCGGACGAGCGTGACCTCTACCATCGCCAGCGCGAGATATTCCTCGATCCCCACGACCCGGAGGTGATCGCCCAGGCGAAGAAGGACGGCATCACCGACAACGTGATCGCCGCCGCCCAGGCCTCGCCGGTCTACAAGCTGGCCATGGACTGGGGCCTGGCGCTGCCGCTGCACCCCGAGTATCGCACCCTGCCGATGGTCTGGTACGTGCCGCCGCTGTCGCCGATCCAGTCCGCCGCCGAGGCCGGCAACGTCGAGTTCGATGGCGTGATGCCGAAGATCGAGTCGCTGCGCATCCCGGTCAAGTACCTGGCCAACCTGCTCACCGCCGGCGAGGAGGAGCCCGTGGTGCTGGCGCTCAAGCGGCTGATGGCCATGCGCCTCTACATGCGCGGCAAGCATGTCGAGGGCAAGGCCGAGACTGACGTGCTGGAGAGCGTGGGGCTCAGCGAGGACCAGGTGGAATCCATGTACCGCTACCTGGCCATCGCCAACTACGAGGACCGCTTCGTGATCCCCACCAGCCACCGTGAGATAGCCATTGATGCCTTCCCGGAGCGCGGCGGCTGCGGCTTCAGCTTCGGCGACGGCTGCCATGGCGACAGCGGCCAGAGCCTCTTCGGCGGTCGCAAGACCACCACCACCCTGGTCCAGCCGGTCGAGACCTTTGATCCGCAGAGCGACGAGAAAGCCGAGGAGGTGCGTCATGGCTGAGGCAGCGCTGCAACACCCCGCCGCGGAGCCGGACATGCTGAGCCTGCGCGTGCTGGCCCGGCTGCTCGACTACCCCTCCGCAGAACTCCAGGCCGCCGCACCGGAGATGATCGAGCTCCTCGACGCCGAGCGCCGCTGGGAGGCGGCGCTGCGCACCCGCCTGATGGACTGGTGTCAGCGCCTGCTGGAGGCCGACCTGATGGAGCTGCAGGCTGAGTACGTGGCACTGTTCGACAAGGGGCGCAGCACCTCGCTGCTGCTTTTCGAGCACGTCCACGGCGAGTCCCGCGATCGCGGCCAGGCCATGGTCGACCTGATGGCTGAGTACAGCGCCGCGGGCTTCGAGCTCGATGCCCGTGAGCTGCCCGACTACTTGCCGCTGTTCCTGGAGTACCTCTCGACCCGCCCGGACGCCGACATCGGCCGCTGGCTGGGCGAGATTCGCCATATCCTGGCACTGCTCGCCGCCCGACTGGAGGAGCGCGATGCCGACCATGCCCTGGTGCCGCTGGCGCTGCTGGCGCTGATCGGCGCCGAGGGGGACGTCGACGCCCACCGCGAGACGGTGAAGGAGGAGGCACCCGACGACACCCCCGAGGCACTGGACGAGGTGTGGGAGGAAGAAGCGGTGCGCTTCAGCGCCGCCTCCGACGAGGACTGCGCCCTGCAGTCCGCCGAGGGCCAGCGACTCGCCGAGCGCAAGAACGTGACGCACAGCGAGGCGGTGCGGGTCCTCGATCCCGCCTCCGTCGCCGCCAGGCATCAAGGAGACCAGTCATGAGCTACTTTACTACCCTGCTGTTCGGGCTCTACCCCTACCTTGCCGGCACCGTCTTCCTGGTTGGCAGCCTGCTGCGCTTCGATCATGGCCAGTACACCTGGAAGAGCGGATCGAGCCAGATGCTGACTTCCCGGAACATGCGCATGGCCAGCAACCTCTTCCATGTCGGCATCCTGGTGATCTTCTTCGGCCATCTGGTGGGCCTGCTGACCCCGCACTGGGTCTACGCGCCCTTCATGAGCGCCGGGACCAAGCAGCTAGTCGCCATCCTGGTCGGCGGCATCGCCGGCGTGATGTGCCTGGTGGGAGGCGCCATGCTGGCCCATCGCCGCCTGACCAACCCGCGGGTGAGGGCCTCGTCCAGCACCATGGATACCGTCATCATTGTGCTGTTGGTCGTGCAGGTCTCGCTGGGTCTTTTGACCATCATCCCCGCCCTGGGCCACCTGGACGGCGGCGTGATGCTTCAGCTCGCCGGCTGGGCACAGTCCATCGTGTTTTTCCAGGGCGGTGCCGCGGGCTACCTCGACGAGGTCGGCCTGATCTACAAGCTGCACATTCTGGTGGGCCTGACCATCATCCTGCTGTTCCCCTTCACCCGTCTGGTGCATGTGTGGAGCGTGCCCTTCGGCTACGTGACTCGCCGCTATCAGCTCGTGCGGCGTAGAGGGTAAGGAGTTTCCTTCATGCAGAAGATCGATATCGAGATGATCCCGGGGAGCGCCGTGACTCCCCCGCCGATCCGGGTCGGCGCGGCCACCATCGCGGAGGCCGCCATCGCCGAGGAGATGCAGTACCACCCGGCGGACAGCGCCGGTACCGCCCAGCTCAAGGCGGCCCGCGCCCTGGTGGTGCGTGAGCTGCTGCGCCAGCGGGCGGCGGCGCTGGGCATGGACGAGGCTGCGAGCGAGGCGATCGACGAGGCCGATGCTGCTATCGCCGCGCTGCTGGAGCGGGAGCTGGAGGTCCCCGAGCCCGCCGAGGCGGATTGCCGCCGCTTCCACGCCGCCCATCCCGAGCGCTTCAGCGAACCCACCCGCCTGCGGGTGCGTCATGTGCTGCTCGCCGCGGCCCCGGACGACGCCCCGGCCCGTGATGCCGGCTATCGCCTGGGCGAGACACTGATCCGCGAGCTGCAGGCAGTACCCGAGCGCTTTACCGAGTTCGCCCAGCGCCACTCCGCCTGCCCCTCGAAGGAGCAGGGCGGCGAGCTGGGCTGGCTGGTGCCCGGCCAGACCGTGGCCGAGCTGGATCGCGCCCTGCAGCACCTGCCCGAGGGGCTGCATGACCGGCCGCTGGCCTCGCGCTACGGCTGGCACGTGGTGGCCATCGATGCGCGTGTCGAGGGACGCGAGCTGCCCTATGAGCAGGTGGCCGAGCACGTCCGCCACAGCCTGCGCGAGCAGGCCACACGCCGGGCCCTGCGCCATTACCTGCTGGCGCTGGAGGCCGAGATCGGCGTCGAGGGCATCGCGCTCGACGACGAGGGTGGCAGCGCCCTGATGCAGTAGCCGCATGAAGGGGGCCGGCCCCCCGAGGTTTCCGACTCTCCTTTCCATGACGCCGCTCGCGCCGCGATCTTGGGGCGTTGCTGATACCTCAGCTGACCTGGGTCAATCTCTTGGTCAGGTAGGCGAACAAGTCGATCTGGTAGTCTGTACCGGTGGGGCCAGGGGGAAGAAGGACCATGTCCGGCGATTAGTGACGTGCCTAGTGACGCGCCTGGGTGCATCTGCTCCACGGCGTGGCGGTCAATCCCGGCAAGCCGTTTACCCTTGGCGGGCTCGGCCCATCGCTGCACGATGGCCCCCCGCTGTTTGACCTGCCCGGCAATCCCGGGGCCTCGAGGGTGGGTGTGTCGTGGCTGGGCTGGCGCTGCCTATGGCGCATGCCCGCCAGGGATCACACATGCTCAGCGCCGCCAGCCAGGCCCATGGCTACCTGGTCATCGATGCTGATACCGCTGTGGAGGAAGGCCATGTCTACGGATACTGCCCCGGTGCCCCGTTCCTCGACCGAGCTGCTGTTGCGGCCCCGCCAGCTGCGTGAGCTGGTGCGCGGTGTGTCCTGGTTGCGTGATCTCGACGATGAGCAGCTTGAGGCTCTGCTGGAAGACAGCAAGGTATGCACCCTCAAGACCCGCGAGTGGCTATTTTGCCAGGATGCCCCGGCCGAGTGGCTGTATATCGTGGTCAGCGGGGCGGTGCGCCTGGTGCGCAGCGCCGGCGATGGTCGCCTGGCGACCATCCGCTGCGTGGAGCGCGGCGGCACCCTGGGCGAGCTGAGCATGGTGTCCAGCGCCGGGGTCTACCTCTATTCCGCCGAGGCCCTGCGCCGTACCCATGTACTGACCATCCCTGCGACACGCTGCCGCGCGATCATAGATCATCAGCCGGCCTGCCGGGCGGAGTTCATGAGCCAACTGGTGCTGGAGCTCACCGAGCGCCTCGAGGACATGGCTCTGCTGACCCAGGCCAACGCCATGGCACGCCTGGCCAGCTACCTCATGCGCCAGCTCCCGACGGGGTTCATCAGGGGCCCGCGGGTGGTGCGGCTGACGATTCCCAAGCGCTGGCTGGCCGCTCAGCTGGCCATGACCCCGGAAACCCTCTCGCGGCTGCTGGCCAGGCTGCGCGAGGAGGGGATCATCAACATCGACCGTCAGCGAGTAGTGATCCTCGACGAGCAGAAGCTGCGCCACCACATGCTGAGCGACGACTGACTCGCCTTTCGTGACTCGCCTTTCGGCACTCCGGTGATGACGGATTAGCCCCGAGCAATACCGCTATCTGCAATAGCCCCTAGCCCCACCAAGATCGGATATAGTGGGGTTCTCTCGTGACCACGGAACGTCGATGCTACTGGAGAGTCTTTCGCCGCTCTCGGCGGGGATCAATCTTCTACTGATACTGCTGTCGGTGTTCACCTCGGCCTTCACCGCCGCGGTGGGTGTTGGCGGCGGGGTGCTGATGATCATGGCGCTGGCTCAGGTGATGCCGGCGGCGGCGCTGATACCGGTGCATGGCATGGTGCAGCTCGGCTCCAACGTCGGTCGCACGGCGCTGACCTGGCGACATATCGATCGCACCACGCTGGTCGCCTTCCTGCCCGGCGTGGTGCTAGGGGCGCTGGCCGCCGCCTGGCTGTTGGTGCGCCTGCCGGCCGGGGTGCTGGAGCTGAGTATCGCGGCTTTCGTGCTCTTCACCTGCTGGGGCCCCGGGCTGCCGAAACGGGCCTTGGGGCGTGGTGGCGTGCTGGTTGCCGGGGCCGTCACCACCCTGCTCTCCAGCCTGGTCGGCGCCAGTGGTCCCATGGTGGCGGCTTTCATCAAGCAGGGTCAGGTAGGCCGCCTGGCTAAGGTTGCTACCTTTTCCGCCTGCATGCTGCTGCAGCACCTGACCAAGGCCTTCGTGTTCGGTGTGGCCGGCTTCGTCTTCCGCGACTGGCTGCCATTGATGCTGGTGATGGTGGCGGCGGGGTTTCTCGGTACCTGGCTGGGGCTGCATCTGCTGCACCGCCTCTCCGAGCACCGCTTCGACAGCCTCTTCAGGTGGGCGCTGACGCTGCTGGCGCTGCGCCTGGTGTGGATCGGCGGACAGCGTCTCCTCGGGCATTGACGAAAGGCCGTGCCGGATCGACGAAAAAACGACACAAAGTCCCCTCGCCCCTGTACAGGGCACCACAGTGGGCCATAATGCCAGGGCATCGGTAACAAACCTCGAGGGAACGCAACCATGGTGCCTACCATAACAACCAGCCGGCGCCGGATAGGCAGCCTTCTCGTATGGCTGACCGGCCTGTTGCTGGTCAGCATGTCCGTCCAGGCCAATAATCCTCGCTATGCGGGCATCGTCATCGACGCCGACAGCCAGGAGATCCTCTACGCCGAGAACGCCGACAAGCTGCGCTATCCAGCCTCGCTCACCAAGATGATGACCCTTTACCTGCTGTTCGAGGCTCTGGAAGAGGGCAGACTTGGCCTGAGCCAGCCGCTGCCGGTCTCGGCTCATGCGGCTGCCAAGCCCGCGTCCAAGCTCTATGTGAAGGCCGGTTCCACCATTCCCGTGGAGAAGGCCATCGAAGCGCTGGTGGTCAAGTCGGCGAACGATGTGGCGGTGGTGGTGGCCGAGGCGCTGGGCCGCAACGAAGTCCAGTTCGCGGGCATGATGACCGACAAGGCGCGCGAGCTGGGCATGCAGGACACCGTGTTCCGCAATCCCAACGGCCTGCCCGATGCCGGCCAAGTCACCACGGCACGCGACATGGCGGTGCTCGGCTACCACCTGATGCGCGACTTTCCCCAGTACTATCCCTACTTCTCGCGCTCGAGCTTCGCCTGGCACGGCAAGACCATTTCCGGCCACAACCGCCTGCTCAAGAGCTACCCAGGCGCCGATGGCCTCAAGACCGGCTTCATTCGTGACTCGGGTTTCAACGTCACTACCTCGGCGGTGCGTGACGGCCGGCGCCTGATCACCGTGGTGATGGGCGGCTTCAGCGCCGCGTCGCGAGACGCCCACACCGCCGACCTGCTGGATCGCGGTTTCGTGCGGGGCGCGCTGGCCGACGGCCACGACTGGCTGGCCAGTACCGACATCTCCGGGGGACGGCTGATGCCCGGCGAGCCCCAGGCCCCGGGCCAGCCGGTTGGCGACTGGCTTCGTCTGGCCAGCCTGGGCACGTCGGCACAGGGGGTGTCGTCCTCCAGCCCGTCTTCGGTTGCGCCGTCGCGGGCCTCGCTTAGCGTTACCCGCCAGCCAGCACCCTCACGGGTGACGCGTATCGAGGTTCCGGCGGGTGGCGGCGGGGCGAGCCTCGAGCTCGAGCGGGGCCAGGGCTCGGCCGACGATCCCATCCGGGAACTGATCGCCCGTCATCCCTCGTCGCCGGCAAGCGCCCCGATAAATACTAGCCGGCGCGGCAGTTGGGGCGTTCAGGTCGGCGCCTTCAGCGATGCTGGGCATGCCCACAGCCTAGCGTCGCGTGCCGCCAGTCAGCTGGCCAGCGAACTGGCTGACGCCCGCGTCGCCGTGGCCGATGCCGACAAGTCCGGCGTCTACCGCGCCCGCCTGGTGGACATGAACGAGGGCCAGGCCCACACCGCCTGTCGTCGCCTGGTGGCCCAGGGCATGGAGTGCATGGTGGTCCAGGCCAGCCTCTGAGGGCTTGCCCTGCGCCACGTCAGCAGTCCCTGCCATAGTTGTTGGCTGCATAGTTGACTCTCGCCACCCCGCCGGCCCCTGGCCGGCGGGGTGGCTTTTTGGGGCCTCGGCCAGAGGAGGGCAGGCGGCATGTCAGCGTCTTGCCAGGGCAGTGGCTTCATGTGTCTGGGCGTGCTCTGCCTGGCCATCGGTGATGCCATCGCCTTTCGCCAACCTGGCCGGTGAAGTTTTTCCACGGCGTTAAGGGTTTTGTAAGTTTGGCTGACCATGATGAGCCTGTTCCTGCCGGTAGCTGCCGTCGGGAACCGCCACCCGGCCTTCGGCCAGTGGCCGTCTATCACTGACTTTCTGGAGGTTTTCCAATGAAGCGCACTGTACTCAAGGGCATTGTGGCATCCAGCCTGCTGGCGGCAAGCGTTGCTGCTGTAGCCGAGCCGACCTGCACCGACGCTCCTCAGAGCGAGTGGATGAGCGAGAAGGAGATGAAGCAGCAGATCGCTGATGCGGGCTACAAGGTCAAGGAGTTCAAGACCACCGATGGCGGCTGCTACGAGGTCTACGGCTGGGATGACCAGGAGCGTCGGGTCGAGATCTATTTCAACCCCGTTAACGGCGAGATCGTCAAGAAGGAAGTCGACTGAGCGGAGGCCTGGTCATGACCGGCAATGCGAGCAGCCAACGGGTCCGCGTCTGGGACCCCTTGGTCAGAATCATCCACTGGTCACTGGTGGCTGGCTTCCTGGCCAACTACTTTCTCACCGAGGCCGGCGAGACCTGGCATCAGTGGATCGGCTACAGCGTGGTGGCGCTGATCGGCGTGCGTATCCTGTGGGGATTCGTTGGCCCTTGGTCGGCGCGTTGGACGAGCTTCTGGCCGACGCCCCGCCGCCTGCGGGCCGCGCTGCGCCAACCAGCAGGAGGGAGTGTCGACACGGCCTCGTCGTCGCACGGTATCACCCACACCCCGCTGGGGGCGGTGATGATGCTGACGCTGCTGGCCCTGTTGCTGGGGTTGGGCACTACCGGCTACATGATGGAGGAGACCGATCGCTTCTGGGGTGTCGAGTGGGTTGAGGAGGTGCATGAGTGGATGGCCACGGCGATCCTCTGGCTAATACCGCTGCACGTGCTGGGCGCACTCGTCGAGAGCCGCAAGCGAGGCGACAATCTGATCGCCGCCATGCTGCATGGCTACCGTCGACCTCCCGGCGAGCCGCGCTCGGATAGCTAGGCACGGCCGGTCATGGCCACGCCGTCATCGCGAATCATCGCGGTGGCGGCGTTTCGCGTTCAGCGGCCTGGCGGGCCAGCGAAGGCGCGTGCCGCGCGTTCCGGGTCGGGAGTGCCGCAGATCGCCGAGATCACTGCCAGGCCGTGGGCGCCGGCCCGCTGCGTCGCGGCCACGTGCTCGGCCTTGAGCCCACCGATGGCCACGCAGGGCAGCGGGCTTTCGGCCACCAGCGCGGCCAGGCCATCGAAGCCTAGCGGTTCGGCATGGTCGTGCTTGCTGGGGGTGGCGAACACCGGGCCCAGGCCCAGGTAGTCCAGCGCGGTTGGGTCGAGGCACGCCATCTGCGCATGCGTCTGGACAGAGAGCCCGAGAATCGCCTCCGGGCCGAGCGCCGCGCGGGCCTCGGCCACGTCGCCGTCGTCCTGGCCGAGGTGCAGGCCGTCGGCGCTGGCGGCCAGTGCCACCTCCAGGCGGTCGTTGATGAGCAGTGGCACGCCGGTGTCGGAGAGCGCGGCCTTGAGGCGACGCGCCTGGTCGATCAGTTCGGTATCAGAGGCCTGCTTGTCGCGCAGCTGCACCACCGTTACGCCGCCGCGCACGGCTGCTACCACGGTTTCTACCAGCCCTCGATCCTCACACAGGGCCGGGTCGGTGATCAGGTAGAGCGAAAGATCAAGGCGCATGGTTGATCTCCAACCGGGCTCGTGTGGTCAGCGCCTCGTCATCCAGGTGATAGAGGGCATCGAGGAAGGCTACGGCGAAGCTGCCCGGGCCGTGCGCCGCCTCGCCGGCCAGTTCGCCGGCCACGGCGTAGCAGGCCAACGCCGCCACCGTCGCTGCGAAGGTATCCTCGCCGCCGGCCAGGAAGGCCGCCACCACGCCGGTCAGCGCGCAGCCCAGGGTGGTAATCCGGGGCATGAGCGGGTGGCCGCCCCGCAGGTGAGCGATCCGCCGGCCGTCGGTGACCAGATCCACCTCGCCGGTCACCGCGACCACGCCATCCGTCTGGCAGGTCAGCCGGATGGCTGCATCGTGGGCCGCCTCGGCTGGGTCGGTGCTGTCCACGCCGCGCCCGCCGCCGGCCTGTCCTGCCAGAGCGATGATCTCTGAGGCGTTGCCGCGGATCACGTCCGGGGACAGCGCCAGAAGTCGCGCGCCGGTCTCGCGACGATAGCGCGTGGCGCCCACCGCCACCGGATCCAGCACCCAGGGTCGCCCCGTCTCCCCGGCGGCCAGGGCGGAGGCCTCCATGGCCTCGACCCAGTGGGGCGAGAGGGTGCCGATATTGATCGTCAGGGCGCCGGCCAGCGCGGTGAACTCGGCGGCCTCCTCGCGGGCATGGGCCATGGCTGGCGAGGCGCCGATAGCCAGCAGCACGTTTGCCATGCTGTTCATGGCGACATGGTTGGTGATGTTGTGGACCAGCGGGCGGGTCTCGCGCACCCGGGCCAGGTGCGCAGCGGGATCGATGGCAAGCATGAATGGGGCCTCCCTGGCGTGGGAGGTGCGGCGCGGCGGCAGGGCCGGGGCCGCACGACTCCCTACGCCGGCATTATCCGGGTCAGGTTCCGAGGGTGCGTCTCAGCCGTGGCAATGTCGCCACGGCGCCCCTGTCGTCAGCCCCCACTATCCCTGCCCGCTCCCTGGCTGTAAAGGCCGGGCTCAGGCCAGCAGGTGGAAGCCGCAAGGAAAGCGGGTTCATCGCAGACTGGCGTGATCGTTGACCGCATGATACCGGCTGGCCATCCGACCCTGTAGGCTCGGTAAGCGCCAGCGCACCGGGCATGGCGAGGGTACCATCGTCACGCCGGATGCGCCTCCGCGGTGAGCCGGCCCTCGTGGTGTCGTCCTCCCCGACTAGCGGTGGCAGAGAAAAGAGCCCGAAGAAATCGGCGGTGTGGCCGTCGCCGTGAGCCAGTGGAGCCAGCGGGTGACGGTGCTGTAATCGGTCGGTGTATCGCGCAGTTGCATGGGGAGGCCTCCTTGGTCGTGTCGGTTCACTCGCAATGGTGCGAGGCGATAGTGGGCGGAATATGAAGATACCCGGGAGTCGGCGCGATCGCGCTTGCGTCGCGCACTCCACGCGGGATACTTGGCCCCCGTGAGTTCGCCTGCCATGACAATGGGCAAGGCACAGGTGACTGGAAGGGGTTCATGAGGCGACCGGGCATCACTGCGAAGCTGTTTCTCGCCATTCTGGGCGTCACGCTGTGCGTGGTCGTGCTCATGACCTTCGCCGTACAGGTGACCTTTCGCAGCGATTTCCTCGACTACGTGCGCGAGCGCGAGGGCGAGCGCATTGCCGTGCTGGCCTCGGTGCTCGCCGACTACTATCGCGAGGCCGGGGACTGGGAGGATCTATCCGAGCCCCGGCGCTGGCGGCACCTGGTCCGGGAGGCGCTGTGGCGCCAGCGCAAGGCGGAGGCCGATCACCGCGAGCGCGAGGAGGGCGCACACCGGGAAGGGGATGGCGGAGACGACGACGACGATGATGATGACGACCACG
>Ga0209300_1000773_pt1 | contig 14404 bp, 20 predicted proteins | sample Shrwel_input2_RT_FD_187535 | JGI IMG/M metagenome (GOLD analysis project Ga0209300, IMG submission 187535) | Subsurface microbial communities from deep shales in Ohio, USA - Utica-3 well 1 S input2 RT (SPAdes) (version 2) ... | reverse complement strand
TTCGTCAACTGTTCCGTGAATATTTCCGAGATTGTGTGTTTCCTCTAGTCCAAGAACGTGGAATCAAACATATCGTCCAGTTGGGAGACTGGTTTGATAACCGTAATAATGTGTCCCTTCATGATATTGATTACGTTCTTAACGAGTTCATTCCTCAATTAGAAGAGACTGATGCAATTTTGCACGTTCTTGCTGGGAATCATGATGTAGCATACAAGAATACAAACAAGATCAATTCCCTTTCCATCCTAAAAACTTCAGATCAAATTCGTGTTATAGACAATGAGATTACCACTCTAAAGACTGAATCCAAGACGTTTGTTCTTTGTCCATGGATTAACAATGAAAACCAAGAAAAGCTCTTAGAGGATCTCAGACACTATGCTACGTCTGATTATATCCTATGCGGGCATTTTGAATTTGCTGGTATGAAAATGTATCGGAATTCAAAATTGTCAGAACACGGTTTGGACCCAAAAGACTTCAACAAATTCTACCAGGTCATCTCTGGTCATTTTCACCATCCAAATCGGTACGGTAATGTTCGATATATGGGATCTGTCTTCCATTTGAATTGGCAAGACCATGGTGACAAGAAGTTCATCTATATCTATGATACGAACACAGATGAGTTTGAAGAAATTGAAAATCCATATTCATTGTTCACAGAGTTTGATTACCACGAAGATGATGTGATCAATCTTTCTGATGAAGACCTTAAAGATTATTGTGAAGGTCAATTTGTCAGAATTATTATTGATCAAGAGTATAAACGAGTCGAACTAAAGGATATAATTTACCGGATTGAGAAGACCAAACCAATTTCTGTGGATGTGATTGATAACACAATCATTAATAACGATACAACAGATCCGGAAGAAATTGAGGTCTCAGAAACAAAAGATATTGACCAGTATGTTGATGACTACTTGAAAGATTCTGAGAATAAACAGATGTTGACTGATCTATTTGCTTCGATTAAACAAGAGGCAGAAGAGAAAATGAAGGAGATTGAATAGTGCCTCAATTTACATCTATTGAGTATAGGAATATACAATCCGTGGGAAATCATCCCATCAAGATCCATCTAGACAAATCATCTACAACATTGATCGGTGGTTTGAATGGTGCTGGAAAATCTACCTTCCTGTTTGCTTTCTCATACGGGTTGTTTGGTAAATTTCCGTCTGGCACAAAATTAGCTGATGCTATTAACTCCGTTAACAAGAAGAATCTACTAGTCAAAGTTTCTTTTACAGAACGTGGTGATGAATATACAGTTGTCCGTGGTGAGAAACCAAAGAAGTTTGAGATCTACAAGAATGATGAGTTGATGAATCAACACGCTCATGCAAGAGATCAACAGAAGTTGCTTGAAGTGATTCTTGGAATGGATTTCAAAGTGTTCACCCAAATTGTGATGTTGAATAAAGAACGCTATGTTCCATTCATGGAGATGAATGCTGGTGATCGAAGAAAGATTGTTGAGGATATTCTCGGTATTTCAATCTTTTCCTATATGAATGAAATTGTCAAAGAAAAGATCAAGCAGAACAAAACAGATTCAACGAATATTGAAAATGATCTTCGTGTCAAAGAAACTGAGTTGTCTGGCCAGAAAAAATTGATCCAACAGATCCAAGCTTCCATTGCTAGCAAGAACAAAGATACACAAGACAAGTATGAGCAAAAAGAATCTGAGTTGAAGTTTGTTGATCATGAGATTGAACAGCTTGAAAGAGAAATCAATCAGATTGTTTTGACTGGTCATGACAAAGTCAAGAAACAGAAACGTGAATATGAGAATCTTGCTGTAGAGTTTGATACAAAAATCAAACAGGCGAAGAAGAACTCCTCATTCTTCCAAGACAATGATCATTGTCCTACATGTGGTCAAGATATCACATCTGAACTAAAGGAAGAGAAGCAACATGAATGTGATGAAGAGGTTAAGCAGATTCAGAACGTTGTCGCTGAAATGCTTGGTGAATTGGAAAAGGTTATTTCAAAGAATGATCAGTTTGAACAACTGACTCAAGAGAAACTTGATCTTCAGTCTACTCTGAGAGAAAAGAGAACAGAAAAGAAATCTATTGATGGTCAAATCAAAGACCTTATAGAAGACTCTCAGAACGGCTCTAACGGCGATGAATTACAAGATGCTGTAACCTATTACGAACAACTGGAACAGCAAATAGAGGCGATGAGAGAAAGTCTGGAGCAGTCTTTGAGATATGGTGAACAACTTGAGATGATGAGAAATCTCTTGAAGGATGATGGGATCAAATCAGTGATCATTAGTGAGTACATTGCTATCATCAATAAAAAGATCAATGAATATTTACAAGCAATGGACTTTTATATTAATATGACTCTAGATGAAAACTTCAAAGAGTCATTTGGTGCCATGCACAAAGAAAAGTTCACAATGAATAATCTGTCAACTGGTCAAAAGACTCGAGTCAACATTGCTATTTGGCTTGCACTGCTTGAGGTTGCTTCAATCAAAAACAGTGTTGTGTCAAATGTTCTGATGTTGGATGAAATTTTGGAACCAGTTGATGCTGAGGGTATCGGCCATGTGATGAATCTGTTCAGAGAAAAGCTTCAAGACAAGAACATTTTTGTTATTACACAGAGGTTTGATGAATTTGAGGATTTGTTTAGATCATCCATTAAGTTTAAATTGAATCACGGCTTTACAGAAATAGTATAGGGGAATGATTATGCCAGACTTTAGAGCGGCTTTACGTGAGTGTCAAAACGGCAATTTGCGAATGACTCAAGATAGTGAGGGTCATCGCCTATTCTGTTATACCAAACAATGCTTTTTTGGTAAGGATACTTGGAATGATGTGACCACAACTCATCGTGGCCAACTTTACTTTGAGAACAAACCAGTCAATAAGCCTTTCAAAAAGATCTTCAATGTCAATGAAGTTGACAGCACAGATCATGATTTGGTTTGTGAGCGGATGAAAAATGAACCTTATGAAATCCTAGATAAGGCTAATGGACATCTGTTTATCGTATCAATGTTCAAAGATTCAAAAGGTGAACAACATGTTGTCTTTTCAACCAAAGGATCACTTCCTAATCCAGACAATGATCTATTGAATGATGACATCAAAATCTTCATTTCTTTATATGGAGATAAGATGGATCAACTTTGTAACAAAATGCCTTATACAACATTGATGTTTGAGGCTATTGTAAGCCATGATAAGCATTCTATGTATGATCTACAAGTAGAGCAATATGGAAGTGAGAATTGCTTTGTTCTTCTTGGTGCTTCTATTGGGCTTGGCTATGAACACGGGCCAGATGTAGCTGAGCATATCTTTCACAGCAAGCATAACAATACAACACTTCTTGAAGATCCCTGGGTTGAATCAAATTGGGATTCATTGAATAATATTGCAACATTTCTTGAGTGTCCTGTTGTACAAAAATACGATGAAGTGGATGGAACACCAGAGATGTGGAAGGAACATACCGATCGAGAAGGGTATGTGATCCATTTCTTGACAAACAACGATCGCGTCAAGATCAAAACAAATGAATACTGGCAAAATAGGTTCAAGAAGGATTTGACACCAGAAGTGATTTTGTCCACATTCAAATCTGGTGGAATTCAAAAACTGAAAGATAAGTTGCCAGAAGAAATTGCAAATCAGTGTGTTGACAAGTTGACAGAACTATTCTGGCTATGGCACGATACTGTTCTTTGTGATTCGATTGCTATCCGAAACTTCTTGACTGAGAACAATTATACACTCAATGGTCAAGATAGAAAGTGGTTGTTCACTGAATCAGATTTCAATCAATATGAAAGAAATCACATTGTTGCTTTTGTTGACGGATCAAAGAAAGATTTAATGGGAAGCAAAGATCATAGAAATAACTTCTATGAATGGGCAATTCAAGATGATGTAATCTATGATAATTTGAAAGACATAGTTTACAATGCTTTGTGAATGATATATAGTAGTTACATACTACAACTTTGGAGAATACACTATGATCTTTTTGATGAGGGGAACAACTTGTTCCGGTAAAGATACATTCATTGCAAAGCACTTCACGGAAGATAGTGCTATTTTTTCTTCTGACAAGTTCAGGAAGATGCTTTGTGGTGATGTTCACGTCCAGCAGTTCAATAATCAAGTATTCAAGACAATGCACGAGATTATTGAATTCCGAATTGCCAACCGTGTAGACTATACAGTTTACAATGCAACAAATTTGAAGATTAAAGATGCTTCATCTATTATTGAGTTGGCAAAGAAATATCAATGCCCTGTGACTATTATCTCAATCCAACCACCAAGCAAAGAAGAGCTTCATAAACGCAACAAGAAACGTCATATGGAAGAAGGATTCTTGATTCCAGATAATGTTATTGAAAAGCACTTTGATCGGTATGACAATTGTATGCAAGCTTTTGTTGATGAAGCATACAATAACAGTTTAGTTAAGCTGATTGAGATTGATCAAGATTATGAGGTGGTTCGTGAAATTTAGTCAACACCCAATTTATACAAAAAGGTTTTGTCGAAACAAGCAAATTGTTGAACCAGTCAAAGACAATATCTGGTTGATTGGTGATGTTCATGGTTGTGCAGATGAATTTGAAGACATTTGTAAAAGAATTTACCAAAGGACTCCAAATGCAAAGATCATTCAGTTGGGTGATCTGATTGACCGTGGACCTCACTTTCTTGAAGTTTTCAATGTTGTTGACACATACAATGTTGAAGTTTGCATTGGTAATCACGAATTAAATTTCTTGCTTGAGCACTACGGATTTAAGAAATGTAATTCAAAGCCAAGACAAGCTTCCCATGACATCTTTTCTACACTAAATCAAGATGACCAAGAAAGAGTCTTGAAGATTCTCAATCAATCAAAGAATTATATTCAGATTTTATTTGATGAAGGTGATGACAACTTTATGCCAATGGAATGTTGGTTCTTGTCTCATTCACCAATCAAACAGTTTGAGCAGATTGTTGTAGATGAGACAATCACAAATGGTTGGGCATATTGTGCAAGAAATCAACCATATGATGAATCACTACTTCACTCTGATGATCATTTTGTCCACGGTCATCAACACTGGAACTATACAGACATTGAAGAACAGATTGAAGAATTCAAGCTAGCTAAAAGAAATGCAATCAACATTGATGGAGGGTGTGTTTACGGTGGAGAACTAATTGCATATAATATTTGTAAAAATGACTTCATTAAAGTGAAAAGCAAAACAACTCACTTCAAATATTAATTTACATTCGTGTAAAACTGGTATAAAATAGATATTCTTAATCACTAAAGCAATGGGAGCTTTATTATATGAAACTAAGCAAAGAAACACTTGATACTCTGAAAAAAGTCTATGAAGTTAACCAAAGTGTTAAGTTTGTAGAAGATGAAAAGGTTGTCAAAGTCAAATCAACCGATAACACACTGTTGATGCATGCACCAATTGAAGAAGCATTTCCACGGAATTTTCATGTGTATGATCTACGTGAATTTATGTCTGTTGTATCTATCATCAATGAGCCTGTTCTGGATTTCAGTGATGATAAATTTTTGAAGATTGAATCAGAAGATAAGAGTCAAAAGCTTCGTTATCTTGAATCTGATCCTCAGTTTGTTCAGTCATATACAGAAAAAGAACCAAAGATGCCAAGCATTGACTTTAAAGTAGAAGTTACTGCTGAACAGTTCTCCTCTGTTGTGAAAGCAGCACAAACAATGAAGCTTGACTTTGTTGGATTTGTATGTGATGGTGAACAAATTACTCTATCTGCTTTCAATAAGAACAATGGTGACAATAATATCACTAATAACTTTGCTATCGAACTTGCTGAGGGTGATACAGAGTTTGAAATGTTCTATAAGATTGATAGTCAGAACATTGGTGTCCTTCTTGGTGAAGGTAATCTGACATTTGAAGTGTCTAGCAAGAAAATCTCTAAGGTTCAAGCAGAATCCGGTAAGACTTTCTGGATTGCAATGAATGCAAACTCGACTTATGGAGAATAATTGATGGATTTTGATTCTAGTGAAGTACTCTGGGTAGAAAAATATAGGCCTAAATTCATTAAAGATTGTATTTTACGGTCATCTACAAAAACTGAATTTGAGTCAATTGTCAAAGAAGGATCTTTGCCTAATTTGATGTTATATGGTCCTCCAGGGACAGGCAAAACGACTACCGCAAAAGCACTCTGTAATGAATTGAATATTGATTGGATTATTATCAATGCTTCTAATGAACGAGGTATTGATACTTTGAGAGACAAAATTACTAATTTTGCATCAACTACTAGTTTGGGTATTGGTGGTAATGGTAGGAAGTGTGTTATTCTAGATGAATTTGATAATGCTACTAATATTTTTGCCACTGCTTTGCGTTCAGATTTAGAAAAATTTTCAAAAAATTGCTCTTTTATCATGACAGCTAACTATCCAAATAGGATTATTCCTGCTCTTCATTCTCGTTTTGTTGGTATTGACTTTGGTGCTGACAAGAAAGAAATGGAGAAGATGCAAGCTCAATTCTTCATGCGTGTGATTGACATTCTTGATAATGAGAATGTAGAGTATGATGAAAAGGCACTGATCGCTGTCATTCAAAAATACTTCCCGGACAATCGAAAGATTCTTGGGATTCTTCAACAGTATGGCCGTCATGGTAAAATTGATGAAGGTGTGCTGATGAATCTTGAGGAAGTCTCAATTGACAAATTGATTGAGGCAGTCCGGAACAAGAAGTTCAAACAGATTGTCCAGTGGTCAGAAGATAACAAAGATAATGACACATCTTCAATGTATGAGAATCTGTATAAGACATTGAAGGAATGGGTTGAACCTTCATCCATTCCAGATGCAATTATGATTCTCCAAGACTATCAAAAGTCTGATGCAATTGTACCAAGCAAGGAACTTCATCTTGCTTCAATGTGTACAGAATTGATGACTACATTGGAATTCCGATAATGGCTAAAAAACGAGAGATTGATCAGAAACAAGAAAAGAAGATTGGTCTCTTTGATTTTGTTGGTTCAATTTCAGAGACCAAGAAATACATCTTTGATGAAGATACAAAATCTGTCTATAATGCTTTCATGATCAACAAAGCAATGATGCAACATTTGGATACAATTCTGTTGGCAAATGAAGCCAATAAGATGCAAGGTCTTTCAGATGAAATGCACCATGATTTCTTGTTCTATGCTATTGAACCAAAACGTCGATATGGTAAATGGGCTAAGAAACAAGAAGCTGATCAACAAGACATAATAAATTATTTGCAAGAGCATTATCATATTAATAATGAACGGGCTCTTGAATATCTAAATCTTCTATCCGATGAAGACATTGAAATCATTGAAACTAAACTGAAACGAAAAGGTGGTAAAGTCAAATGAAGTACACCCGTAATACTGATCGCAACGTTATTCTGTCCAACATGGTAGAGATTGACTTTGTTGATTCTACTGAAGACGGGTTTCGTAAAGTGAAAGAGACTCTGGAACGTATGGGTATTCCTAAGCGTGGTGAGAATATTCTGTTCCAATCTGCTCATGTTCTTCATAAGCGTGGTCAATACTATATTGCCCATTTCAAAGAACTATTGGCTATGGATGGTAAAGAAGCTGAATTGAGCGAAGAGGATATTGGTCGCCGGAATCTAATTGTCAAATATCTGACAGATTGGGAACTAATTAAACCTGTGTCTAATAATGCAGATCGTCCTATTTGTTCACCTCGTCGTTTGAAAGTTGTCAAACACTCTGACCGCGACACTTGGGATCTTCAACCAAAATACTCAATCGGTAATAAGAAAACTGCTGCATGAGTATGATTCTTGAGTATGAAGGCAAGATTGTTGGTTTCAGGGAGTTTTGTCTCTCTGAAGCCATCAAACCGAAGCCAACCGAATATGGAACAAACAAAGATTTTGATGATCAATCAACATTAGAGTTTAATGGATATGTTGTTTCATATTTCAGAGATCAATATTATTATGCAGCAGGTCTCCACAAATCAACTGGTGAGGTTGTCTTTGGAACCTCACTTGAACCAACGTTTCATTTAGGTCAGTATACAGATGATCGAACTGATACTAGAAATGCTCTACGTGTTTTTAGTAAAGTAATGTTTGTTGTTACTCAAATAGCAAATAAACTTAATGTTCCGTATCTTAGATTTGACTATGCTAATCCTGCTCTTGGTTCTGTATATGATAAAATGGTCAACAATAGAATCTTTCTTGCTTATTTGAGAGATTCTGGATATACTTACGAAGGTCAGTTTGAAGGTGAACACATTTTCAAACGAACTTAATATTTTGTCTCTCTAACTCAATTGGTAAGAGTAACCGTCTCATAAACGGTAGGTTGTCGGTTCGAGTCCGGCGGGAGACACCACTATTCTTTTATCATGGAGACTATATGCAATTAAATGAAGGTCAATCCCATGCAATGAAATCAATCATTGCAGGTAATAATATTTTAGTAGATGGGCCCGGCGGTGTGGGTAAATCTGTCCTTGTTCGAGAAATCAAAAACCGATTTGCAGATTCCACAATTTTCCTTGCACCAACCGGCATTGCAGCACTGAACATTGAAGGTGCTACAATCCACTCCGTATTCAAATTTCCTTTCAGTGTTCTCACAACACGCGATCACTACAAGATCAATCAAAAAGCAGAAGAACTGTTTGCCAAAGATGGACCAGTAAAGCGAATTGTCATTGATGAAATCTCTATGGTTCGTGTTGATCTGCTACGTGCTGTTGATCAACAACTCCGAAAGATTCGTCGATTGAATCAGCCCTTTGGCGGATTGCAAGTGATTGTTGTTGGTGATTTCTTCCAACTTCCACCAGTTCTCACAGACAGGGATAAGAAAGAGTTTCAAAAAGAAGGTTTTGAATCAGCTTTCTGTTTTAGTGACTCAACTTGGTCTGAAGCAAACTTTGAGCATATTGAATTGACAAAGATCATGCGCCAATCAGATGAAGAAATGATTGGTAATCTGATGAATATTCGGAACAAGTCTGATGGCTGGAAGTCAAGTGTTCAGTTTTTTAATAGGATTGGTCTAAAGAATAAAGAACAGGTAATGGATGAAGATCCTGTTTTCTTGTGTTCGATCAATAAGACTGCTAATACCATTAACGAAATGAACTATGAAGAGCTTGACTCAGAAGAGAAGATCTTCTATGGAAAGAAACGAGGTCGTTTTCCAACTGAACCATCTCCATATGAATTGAAATTGAAGTATGGAACAAAGGTCATCATCACAGCAAATAATGATACTCATAAGAATGGTCAGGTTGGTTATGTTGTTGGGTTTGTAGGCGAAAAGATTGAAGTCCTGATTGAAGACACAGAAGAACATATCTTGGTTGAATCTTATACATGGGAAGATGCTGAGTATAGTGTGTCTAAAGATGGGAAGATTCAACGTGATATTGTGGGATCATATACTCAATATCCATTGAAACATGGTTGGGCAATTACAATTCATAAAGCACAGGGCCAATCACTGAATCATGCTATGATTGACTTGGGTTGGGGGTGCTTTGCATCTGGACAACTGTACGTTGCATTGTCTCGCCTGAGAACACTCGATGGTCTTGCATTGATGAATCCAATCAAAGAAAAAGATGTCATTGTCTCAAAAGAAATCCAAGAATTCTATGAGAATGGATGTAGGGGCATTGGCCTTGATATCTGATTGTATCTAATGCACTCTAAGCCGTATAGAATAAATTAGTAATGGTAACACATTCCCTAAAGTCTATACGGCTTAGAAACGTTCTAAGAAGGTCTCATGATTGAACAGAAATTTAAAGATCAAACAGTAGTCTGTATTGCTTCCGGCCCTAGTTTGACTCAAGATCAAGTTGATCAGGTTGAATACTCTTTCCTTCCCACAATCACCGTCAATAATAGTTTCCAATTAGCACCTTGGTGTGATATAGTCTTTGCTTGCGATATCAAATGGTGGTATCAATATTATAAGCAAGTCTGTGATACATGTTTTGATGCTGATCTCTGGACAATCAAAGGTGTCGGTGAGCACTTTGGGAAAAAGACAAAAATCCATGAACCAAAAATCAATGAGATTGGTTTCACTCGTAATATAGGCCTAGAACAAGATAAAGTAAGTCATGGTGGCAACTCTGGGTACATTGCTGTCAATTTAGCTTATATGATGGGAGCAAAAAAGATTGTCTTGGTTGGATATGACCACCAACATACAAATGGGCAAACTCATTGGCATGGTGATCATGATAAGAAAGTCTTTACAAAGAATGCAGATGATACTGATCGCTGGTTGAGAAATTTTAGAGTGCTTGCAACAGAGTTAAATAAGAAAGGAATTGATGTTGTGAATTGCTCAATTGAAACAGCAATCAATTCGTGTAGAAGAGGAATCCTAGAGGAAGAATTGAAATGATTATTGCATGCACTTATAAAACGGGTGGAGATTTTGATGGTGACTATGTTCTAAATCTCTATAACCAACTAGGATACTACCATCGATTTGTATGCTTTACTGATGCAGATGATGTCCCTAGTCATATTGAGCAAGTCAAATTACAACATGGCTGGAAAGGTTGGTGGTCAAAGATTGAAGTCTTGGGTTACGATGATGATATCTTGATGTTTGATCTTGATACTGTCATTGTTGGATCAATCATGAAATTAATCTACATTGCAAAGAAATCATGGCATAACCTTGTGATGTTAAGTGATTTCTATTTTCCAGAAAAGCCTGCTTCTGGTTTGATGTATATTCCTAATGGAATTGGCAACCATCTTTATCGTAAATTTGAAGAATCACCGCAAGACTTCATGAACCAATACAGAGGTGATCAAGATTTCATTGCTGATCACTGGCATGGGCAGATTGATAGATGGGATGATTTGCTAGGTAAGAATTATATTTGCTCATACAAAGCTCATATCAAGAAATCACACCCTCAACATATTAAGCCTTTGAATATTGACACTTCAAAATCAAGAATTATATGTTTCCACGGAAAACCAAGACCAAGAGATATTAAGGATATTTGGAATGAATGTAACCTCAAAAGACATTAATTGTGTTCAATTAGTTGAAGATGGTGATATGGTATGCTTAAGTGCATCAAAAACTAATAGTAGATTTGAACCAGAAACATTTGATTATTTTGAAAAGTTAACACCAAAAGGTTCGTTTATTGATATTGGTGCTTATACGGGTATCTATGGTATTAGAGCATATCAGCTTGGTTGGGATTCTGTTTTCTTTGAACCAAATAACTCGAATTTTGAAAGACTTTTAGTCAATCTAATTAATAATGGAATCTATTGTGAAGAAGTTCATAATCTTGCGTTAGCGAATGAAGTAACTACAATGAAGTTATGGATGAATCCGAATCCAAATTATACATCTGCTGGTTCATTGAAGAAAGCACCTAAGAAGAGTAAATCTCAAATAGTTGAAGTTTCAACCTATGATTCATTTTATCGTGGTGATGAACATGTTATCAAGATTGATGTTGAGGGTTATGAACTTGGTGTGTTGATGGGAATGAAAGAAACCATCAAAGCAACAAAACCTATTTTTATCATTGAAGTTCTAGACGATGAACATTTTGATCGTGTCTCAAAGTTTTTATCTGAATACAATTACAAGTTGGTTGGATTATTTGATGAAAGAAATGCAATTTTCGAATGTTGATAAAATCATCATTGTTGGTTCAAGCCAGGAAGCAATTAAATTTAAGCCTGTTGAAGGCTATAAAGTAATAGCTATCAATCAGGCAATTGATATTACAAAAGAGTACACTGACTATTGGTTCACACTTGACCCATCTATTGCTAACCAAAAGATTATGAGGGAACAACCATATGATTGTATTTACACAGCTGCTGTTCCAGATGATTTTGGCAATAAACGAGCAAGACTCCAGAATTTAAGAAATCCAAGACCAGATAATGTGTTCTATTTCAATCGGATTTCTGGGGATGGCCCTTTAGGTATTCACTATGGTTTGTGTGAAAATCAAAATGAAATTGCTACAGGCAATAGTGCTTATGGGGCTTTGAATTTAGCCTATCATCTTGGTGCCAAAGAGATTATTTTGCTCGGTGTCAGTGGTGATCAAAGACCAAAGTTTGATGGGACTTTTTGCAAGAGATTGTCTCATCTTCCGGATCTATTTGCATCAGCATTACCCCAACTAAATTACAATAGAATCAGTGTCTATACAGCTAACAGAATTTCAAAAATCAAATGCTTTCCATTCAAAGATATTTTCAAAGGTGAAATATGAAAGACAAGACAGTAAAAGAATTGCTTGATGGACTAGAAGAACATCAAATGAAATTTGAAGATGCTCTTTTTCGGTTTACAACAGGTAGCAAAGATGTTACTATGAAGGAAGTTGATACAAATTTTAAAGCTATGAAGCCCTATATGAAAGAGCTAAGCAGACGAGCCAAGGAGTATAACGATGATTGATATTCAATATGTAGAAGGTGATTTGGTTGAAATGATCAAGTCTGGAGAGTGTGATGCAGCAGCTCATGGTTGTAATTGTTTCCATACAATGGGTGCAGGGATTGCAAAAGCTCTCAAAGATCTAACTGAATATGATACACTTGCTGCTGACATGGAAACTCCTTATGGTGATATCAACAAACTAGGCAGTTTCAGTATTGGTTACTACACAAAAAATTCAACCAATGTTCCTATTTACAATCTTTATACACAATATACAATGGCTTCACCTGGTTGTGTTGCTGTTCATTGGGAATCTGTTTTTGATGGTTTAATGAATATAATTGGTCTTATGGAATCTGGACAAACTCTTGCTATTCCATATATCGGTTGTGGTCTTGCTGGTGGTCAAGAACAAGATTTGATTGATATTGTAGAGTTATTGAATAAATTTGAAAGCGAACTTCCTGATATCCATCTAAAAGTTGTCAAATATAAAGGCTAAATTGATATGAAAGTTACATTTATGGGTCGATTTGAATTTGTTCACTTGATCAGAACACAGAATGTAGATAACTGTGCTCTAATTAGTATCAATGACAGTACAACAGAAAATAATGAAATGAAGGTTCATATTGAACTTGAGACAAACAATCGCAATCATATCTGTTTGGCATTCCAAGATGTTGATCACCATGACGGCACTGGCATAAGTAACAGACAAGCAAAGAAGTTATTTGACTTTATCAAAGAGAACGAAGGAAAAGATTTCATTGTCCATTGCTTTGCTGGTGTGTCTCGGAGTGCAGCCGTTGCAAAGTTCATCAATGACTATTACGATGTTCAAGATCTTGTTCTTGAGAACTATAAGATCTATAATAAATTGGTATATAGCAAACTGAACGGTCAATGTGGACAAATGTCTCTAGAAGATTATTATCGTCAACTTGAAGAGGAAGATCGTCATGCTTAGTGAGCACAGCCAAGACCAACTTAATAAATTATTTGATCGTATGAAAAATCGAATAACCACGTGTCCAGTTTGTGGAGATAAAGAAGTTCGAGATGACGTTATTGCACATGGCCCAGGTATAGCTGTAGTAGGTTATACATGCGGGTGTGAAGTTCATTCTGATGAAGAAGGAACTGTTTACTATAGTCATAATGGAACTATTGTAGAAGTAGAGAAAGAACAATGAAACTGATCTATTGTTTGAACTGTAATAGTTCTGTAAGATTAGTTGGTGAAAAATCAAGACAATGTGAATGTGGTGACGTTCATGGGATTTACAAAGATGATCTGAATGCTATTTTTGTTGCACACTCAGAAAACTATGTATTACTTGGATATGCAAATAACACATTTGTCAAAGCTGTCAGAGAATATAGACAGAATGGAAGTCCAGATGGATGGGGTTTGAATTTTTCGGCTTTTGTCATTCCAGAGCCATGTTCAACGTTTGTGAGAGTATCTGAAAAAGAATACAAAAAATTCTGTGAGACGTGTTTACATTGATTTTTAGTGAGTATATAATGGTTACATCAAATGAGGAAATGGTATGAAAAATTATACAAAACTTCAAGAAAACGTTATCAACAAAGCTCATAAAATGCTGAAGAAGAAAGTTTGGTATCGCAGATGGACGCAGAGCTTACCCCGAAACAAACTACGCCGATTTCCGATAAGAAATCCAAGGAAGCATTCATTCCAGATTGCGCACAGCATCTGAAAGACATGTCTCCGAAGGAGCGTAAGCAATTCGCAGAGATTTACAGCAAGATGAAACGTGTGCATAATGCAGCACAATATGAGAACGGTAAGAAAAAGAAAGCTGGTAAGAAATCTAAATAGGTGTTAATATGACAAATGAGTATCTGGAAGACGAAGTTCT
>Ga0209300_1000771_pt1 | contig 14457 bp, 14 predicted proteins | sample Shrwel_input2_RT_FD_187535 | JGI IMG/M metagenome (GOLD analysis project Ga0209300, IMG submission 187535) | Subsurface microbial communities from deep shales in Ohio, USA - Utica-3 well 1 S input2 RT (SPAdes) (version 2) ... | reverse complement strand
GGCGTTACTGTAGCCCCCTTTCATCAACAATCCGCACACTGCCAGAACTCTTGAGACCAGTGGCTTTTCAACTACTGCCAATCGGTTTGCTGAAGTTTGTGCCTTTTCACGATAATGCAATTCAAGTCGGGTTAACGGACCTTTGTAACCATCCGGTGCCAACTCGACAGCTCTGGCAACTCCACTTACAAAGATCTCCAACTGTTCAACTTGCTGCTTTCGAGCGGTGAGACTATCTTGCTTAAAAACACCTTTCACCTTTTCCAATAGGGCCTGGCCGCGCGTGACTTTGGTGGTACGGTTAGCAATAAACTGCGACTCATTTGACTCGTGCCGGCGGTAATACTGAAGCGGTGTTGGATCTACCACCTTGGCATCCAGCCCATCTGCGAACTCAACCAGCCAATTGTCGTGCCCCTTAACGCCAGAGGGAATAGGCATGCAAAAGTCCAGCAACTCCCGGCGAACGGCAGAGCAGCAACCCATCACAAAGCTATCCATGCTGAAGCCGGCAGAGCGGATCTGCCCTACTTTAGTCAGCCCAACCTCATTCAAATCACCATCGGTAAGCGCCGCATCGTTCATCACCACCAACGCTTGCGGGTTACGCCCGGCAACGTCAATCATGTGCTCGATCTTCCCGGGGAACCACACGTCATCCTGGTCACTGAGAAAAACCAGATCGCCGGTCGTCTTCATCAGTGCCGCATTGAAGTTGCCACAGTAGCCCAGGTTCTTTTCGTTACGGTGGAACTCGACGGTAAAGGGTGCGGTTCTGGCGAACTCGCGGACGATGGCTGCAGTCTGGTCGGCGGAGCAGTCGTCTGTAATGATCAGCTCATCGGGCTGGCGGGTCTGGTCCACGAAGCTCTGGAGTTGCTCTTGTAAGTATCGGGCACCGTTGTAGGTGGCCATGGCTATGGAGATTTTCATTGTGTATTAACCATCATTATCGTATTGCCCGAACCCCACCGCGCCGGCCTATGCCTGCCGCCACGCGGAACAGGTCTGGCATGTTCAGGCGGCCGCCGGCGGTTCGGTTGATGACACCGATTTCTATCATTGCCTGGGTCAGCGTTGCCTCCTGCGCCTGGTTTTCCAGGGCATGGGGTGGCAGGTAGGGCCTTACGCTATCGTCCAGAGTTTGGTTATTGTCTGTCGCGGCTTGCAGAACCTTGCTTACTACGTCCGCATCCTGCCAGCGAGAGTGCAGCTCTTCTTCATTGGCCGGGACGGTCATTCCCTGTAGTGGATCAAGCACCTGCTGAATCCAGGGGTAATCTTCTTGCAGCTCCCGCAGGCGAAGACGAGAGGCCTCCTGAACACCCTTTTTAATGCCTTCGTAATGCAGCAGCACTTCAGCTTCCGGGTATTGTCTCTGGGTAATGGTATGAGCCTGCTTCAGCGCCACCAGAAAACTTCTCGGGCTCACCTGGCCTTTGGCATCGGCCAGGTGGGTTGGCAACCAGGTAAAGGTATTGCCACGGCGGCGATTTGTGCCCATGAACGGGCTGGCAATCACCTGCAGCATAGCGGATTGGCTGACTTCCTGAGTGCGAATGGCCTCTGGCACCACGTAAACCGTTGTGCCACTCGTGGTCACCTCGGTAAACGAACAGCGATATTCTTGCTGAACCCACTGCCGGAACTGAGGGCCGGACTGGGCATTGTTGGCAAGGTGGTGCCACAACAAGCCATACAAGTCGGCCCGGTGCCACTGGAGCAACACCCGGCCATGGGTTAGCTTTGAAGCGTCAGGAAAGGCCCATACCGACTGGTCTTCCCACATGTCCTGGCGCAGAAAGAACTTGGTGCGAATTGCGCGGAATTCCCGCAGATCCAGCCCTACTCTCAGCAGTCCTCGTAACAGAACACGAATGTGTTTCCAATCGTTTCCGAGACGATCCAGGGCATCGAATACAATAAGATGACGCTCCCCGCGGGACTCCAGATCTTCATTGATCGAAGCAAACAGGCGCTCTTCTGCTTCCGGATTATCGGCCACACGCTGAATGCGCGCTGGCCAGTCTTCAGTACCTTCAAAGAAGGTTTGCCCGGATGCTTCCAGCAACTGGTACAGAATAACCGTGCGCCAGATGTCTTCCGGATTAACGTTCTGATCAAGCAACCGCTGCAACACCCTGCGCGACGGATGATTGCGGTTACTCGTTTCCGATGAAAAGCCCCAGCCTACGAGGGTGTTATTAAGGCGAATGCGCTTAAGTTGCTGGCCAATCACCATGCGGGTGGCCTCGCCATTGAGCGCGGAACTCCAGAAGCTTTTGCCCGTGCCCCTATCACCCACAACAATTGCCGTGTCCGGATTCAATGCGCTTTCATGGCCCGGAACCACGTACACACTCGCAGGTGCTGGCGGCTCAGTACCGTGATGGGCAACTTCTTCCGGTATCGCCTCAAAAGCCGGGCGCAAGGCCTCCAGCAACTGCTCACTGGAATTCATAAGATATCTACCTCGGCCAGAGCCAGGCAATGGTTTAGCCCTGAGAACAGCTCACCAAACGCCTCCCGGATAGCACTTTCGCCAATGCTTGCTAACTGCACCATCGGGTCCAGCGCCTCAAAGTGATCACTTCTGAGGATGGATAAAGGCCAGTGCGGCGCATCGGAATCAAATTCATCAAAAGTGAACGCTGGGGCAGCATTATCCAACTCATCTGGTGGCAGTTCATCGTAGAGAGTATCAACCCATACATTGAATGCACGGGACGCAAAACGATGCTTATCCGCTTCACTCATGCTTGAGCGCGCCTGAACCATGTGAAAACGCTCCCGCCAATCTACTGGCTGCTGGCCCGCCTCACCGCTTACCTGCGCCAGTTGTGCCAGATGCGACAGCAAGTAGCGATAACCCTCCCAGGTAGCCGGAACATCCACCGCGAACAAAAATACTTCGGCGTTCAAATGCAGAAGATTCGCGGCAACGGTTTCATGCAAGCCGGCGCGGCTGTCAATTAACACCACATCCGGCTGTACATGGGCTTCAAGCGCTTCCACCATGTGCCGTAACCTTGCGGCGAAACCAAGGCCGTCTTCTCCTTCCAGATAGCCACGAGCCAGTTTGGCCATCACGTTTTCCGGGTTTTCGAACGCACGCCGGCCCAACGCTGGCGCTACCCACAAACCCGGGCTATTCACCAACTCGCGGTCACCGCCGGGCAGATTGTCCATGGCGTGCTTCAATGCGCACTCCGCAGCTATGCCGAACGCGTGGCTTGCGCCGCCGTAGCGGGTTGCTTTGAAAAGGCATTCGCCGTCATTGAGCCAGCGCAGGGCGGATTGTTTGAAGTTGTCCATGGTTACTCTTTGCCCACCCGTAGACACAGTGGATTATTTGTTCTAATGCTTCGCAACACAGTGCCGGCCATGGTTCGAACTAAATAGACAACTTCGCCAAGCGCTTGCTTTAGCGTCAACCCCGGGTACTTCTTGAAGTACTTCCGGATACAATGCGGAGACTGGTAAAAAGCGCTTTGGATTGAATGCCTCAGAGCCTGCTTTGAAACTATCTCCGAAAAATCCCTACGGTTGCTCTCCAGGCTCAGTGCCAAGTCGGAACAGCGCTGCCTCGCCAGATCCCGCTTGAGATTAATCCTGCTCTTTCTGAGTGCGAGCTTTCCGGCCAATGACCGAGCACTCTGGGACGAAAGCCCAATGTTTACCCTGTACTTCACCAAAGGCTCATCTATGAACTTATAACTGCCTTCAAGCGCCGCCCTAAACCCCATAACAACATCTTCCCAGCAATGTGCATGCTGGATGGGCCCATATTTTCTCCACAGATCCATAGACCAGGCGCCGGTAGCCCCGAGGTAGAGGCCTACCCGCTGATCGACGTGATTCAGAGAATCGACAACACTATCAAAATCATCAATCGGTATGACCTTGTCCGGCGCAAGACCATCCAATAGCTTACCTGCTTCATCAATTCTGAAGGCAGTGGAGGAAAGCAACTTGGGCCTACCCGAACTTTCGTAAACCTCTACAAGCTTTGAAACCCGATGGGGTAATGAGATGTCATCGCCTGCGGCTACAACAACCAGTTCAGTGTCCACCTCAGAAATGACAGCGTTCACGTGATTGATAAGGCCAAGATTCTGCCTATTACGCCTTAATTCAACGACATGTGCACCCGTATAACTCTCAACCAGCTTTTTGGCACGCTCAAAGGTCTGATCGGTTGAGCAATCATCTGAAATGACTACTTTAAGATTAGGGTAGTCTTGAGCGAGTACTGAATTTACTGAAGCGTCAATGTAGTTCTCTTGGTTGTATGCGAAAACGACTAAAGTTACAGAAGAACTCCCATCCTCATTCATTTTCATAAAACAAATACTTTTAACTCATTTATCATTTATTCCGGATCCATACACCAAGATCTTTGCCAAGAACCTGTTCTAATTTTTCTATCTCAGGCCTGAACACCTTATGCAACCGGGCCACTTCACCACCCGGAATAACCACTGGCTCCGACAATGCGCCTTCGAACTTTTCTCTCAGATACACCTTTAATCTCTCAGGCAACCAACCCAACAACAAACGACCGGCTCTTCGTGCTTTCTGGACAATCAGCGGATGTTTCAGTTTTTTCGCACCGGTTGAGGCAGTTACAACTTGAGGATAGAACTTGAGGATAGTGCCTGTCCATGAGTGTCTGCTGCGACATCGGTGCCTGTCCATGGGTGCGCTTAAACAATCATTACTTATTTAATAAATCGTGAGCGCGAATTGGCCAGCCAATTTTCGCATAAAGGTGATACCCCTTAGTAGCCAGAGTACCCGCAGGCCCTGTCTTTTCTAACACAATTCGAACTCCCAGCAGTCCTGTTACAGCAGCCGCAACTGGCGCAATTACATAGCTGGCAAACGGAAACTTCAAGGATAAAGCCAGCAATGACACTGAGCAGATCACATGGAGTGAAAATACTTTGAGTGACAGAGTTTGAAACCTGAACTTCCTAATATTCCTGACAATAAAATATACTGTCAGAAAATAGGCAATATATCCTGCCAAGAAAGCCATTCCCGTAACCTCAAGCCCGACTGACGGCAATAAGAGCCATATTAATGAGAGGAAAACGATATTGAAGCTAAGCTCCATAAAGAAGAAAATTTTCCCGTGGGCTGCAGCAACAATTGAGAAACTCATCGCCCAGCTTGCCAGCTTGAATACATTACCTACAGTCTGCCACTGCAATAGTGTAGCCGCTGGACCAAACTCACTGGCATACAGCAGTTCAACCACTAAAGGGGCCCACCCAATCAACAGAAGTAGTACGGGGCCTCCTATAGCTAACCCAAGTTGAGCCTGGTCATTCATCAACTTATTGGCTGCGGCCCGGTTATGGATAACTTCCGTCAATCTTGGGTAGTAATCAGCTCCCATGGCACCGAGAAGAAATCCCACATATGTCATCGTGATTCCCCACGATGCCGCGAAATAGCCAGCTGCATCGAGGCCAAGCTCTTGCGTAACCAAGGTTCTAACAAACAACAATGTACCAGTTGCTGCCAGGCCACCAGCCATAAAGACAGATCCAAGCTGCGCCATTGGCTTCCAGGTTCGCCAGATCTGAATCAGGTTTAACGGGGGGGTTACTCCAATTTTTGGCAATTTTTTTATGTAATATATGGCAAAAACCAAATTTGCCAACGGCTGTACCATTAGAAACCATATCAGCCCGGCCTGCCCATACTTCCATACCGCTGCCAGACCGACAATTGTTGCCACTACGGCCCCCAGAACGGTAACCCGCCCAAGATCACCTATTTTTCGCAAGCCCTGCAGCAGGGTAGTGTGAGCGGTTGCCAGCAACATAAGCAGAATTGCCACTCCGACAAGGCCGATTTCAGTTGACAGCCCAGCATCTCCTGTAAGCCAGTTGGCAAGCGGCTGACGAAACACCCAAACCGCAACCATAGCCAATGTGCCTTGCACAAAGTGAGCGGCGAGAAGCACTTTCCCGACACTGCTGACAGTTTTCGCATCGCCTTTCGCAGACGCAATCTCCCTTACCCCGCTAGACCCCATACCAAGCCCGGCAGCATTACCTACGGTTTGCTGAAGATTGTTATAGATCCCCAGCAAGCCGACACCAGCAGGCCCTAGCAAAACCGCCAATACCTTCATTCGAATAATGGACAGGAATATGTTCACTACTTGGGCAGAGCCGATCACCAGCATGGATCTGATCAGCCCCCGGGAATTGTTAGAGGTGGGTGTGCTCATTATCGGTAATTAGCCGCGTTAACAGCTTGCTTAACCTGCTGCATAGTCAGGTGTGGTCCCATTGGCAGGCTTAAAACGGAACGATGAATTTCTTCAGTCAATGGCAGGCAACTACTTGAAAATGCGCTATAGGCCTTCTGCCGATGCGGTGGTACCGGGTAGTGAATCAGCGTCTGCACTCCCTGCTCCGCCAAATGCTGCTGTAGCTCATTCCTCATCGCGGAGCGTACAACAAACAAGTGCCAGACATGGCCCTCACGGTTAATCACCGCAGGCAACTGGATTTCCGGATTATCGATGTGGTCGAGGTAATACTCCGCCACATTCCGCCGGCTTTCGATTTCGTCATCAAGATGACGCAGTTTCACCCTGAGCATGGCGGCCTGGATCTCATCCAGCCGGCTGTTGACCCCCTGATAGAGGTTCTCGTATTTCTTTTGGCTGCCGTAGTTACCCAGTGCCCGGATGGTTTTGGCCAGTTCCTCGTCATCGGTGGTGACGGCTCCCGCATCGCCCAGTGCGCCCAGATTTTTGCCGGGATAGAAGCTGAATCCGGCTGCGTGGCCCCAGTTGCCGGCTTTGCGACCGTCGATGCTGGCTCCGTGTGCCTGGGCGGCATCTTCCAGCACCAGCAAGCCGTGTTTATCCGCCAGTTGCATCAATTCTGGCATTGGGCATATCTGGCCGTAGAGGTGAACAGTAACGATAGCCTTGGTGTTGGGGGTGATGGCCGAAGCGGTTTTTTCGGGGCACAGGTTGAAGGTGGCCTCGTCCGGCTCGACCAGCACGGGCTTTAAGCGGTTCTCGGTGATGGCCAGTATGCTGGCGATGTAGGTATTGGCTGGCACGATCACTTCGTCGCCCTCTTTCAGTTTGCCCATTTCTTTCCAGCCTCTGAGGGTGAGGGTGAGCGCCTCAAGGCCGTTAGCTACGCCGATGCAGTGTTTGCTGCCGCAGTAGTCTGCGAACTCTTCTTCGAAGGCTTTTACTTCGGTGCCCTGGATGTACCAGCCAGAGTCAATGACCCGGGTGGCGGCGGCTAGGAGTTCGTCTCGGTATTGGGTGTTGATAGCTTTTAGGTCCAGAAAACTGATCACTTACTTTTTCCTGTAGCTTGTGCCTGTTCAGTCCAGGCTTGAACAATTTCTTTCGGATATCCCCGGTGGAAGCGGTTTCGCCATGGATAGGCTTTCTGTTTGGGGTTATCGGGCAGGCGTAAAATCCGAACATCGCAAGCTGGCTTTGCAGGGTTGCCGGTAGCCAATTTCCACTCCGGAATATCGGATTTCACAACGGATCCAGCCCCTATCACCGCGTTATTGCCTATTATCACACCCGGAAAAACAAGAACCTTTGAGGCCACCACGCAATAATCTTCAATCACTGGCCCGATCAGCGTTTCACTTGGTGGCATCGGATCATTGGTCAGCAACACTTCAGGAAATAACCAAACAAAGGAACCAATCTTTGATTGCTTTCCAATATGCACATCTGCATGCAGCTTTGTATGCCTGCCAATGCTACAGTCGCCCTGTATGTCTGTTCTGGAGCCCAGTTGAACACCTTCGGCAATGTCTGACTTCTCCCGGACACAAACATGATGGCCCGTCTGCAAGCCCGCCCCGATCTTTGAGCCTGCATAGATCACAGAGTGGCTGCGGATAACGGAATTCTCGCCAATTTCGAGTTGTTTCTCGTGAGCCAGCGGCGTTGTCAGGCCCATTTCACAGTACGCGCCCACCTTGGTGTTTTTCTTTATCCAAACGTGCTCGTGAATAATGCAGTAGGGGCCAATTTCCACTCCTTCATCGATTTTGGCGGATGAAGACACCAAAGCCGTTGGGTGAATCATCAGGCGGTGTTTCCTGCGTCGATGGTCAGTATGGTGCCGGTAATCGCAGCTGCATCGTCGGAAAGTAGGTACTTAACGGTTGACGCAACTTCTGACGTTTTTGCAAGGCGCTTCAGGGCTGAACGCCGCCGAATTTGATCTAGCTGAGTGTTATTGATTCCCGCAGACATGTTCGTTTCCATGTATCCCGGCGCCACGGCATTCACCGTTATGTTGACCTTCCCCAGTTCCCGCGACAGGCTTTTCGTGAAGCCGTTTAACGCGGCTTTACTGGCTGCGTATACCGACAATCCATTAAATCCTGTAGAGGCGATAATGGACGACACATTGACAATACGACCAATGCGGTTTCGCAACATGGAGCGGGAGATGTATTTCGTCAGTAGCAGTGTTGCGGTGACGTTTACGGCAATCACTTCTTCAATCTGGGATTCGTGCATGGTGCCCAGCACCCCGTCATGAGCAATAGCGGCGTTATTAATCAACGCATAGGGCGCGCCATGTTTCTCCACAAAGTTTTTTGACCACTCGTGAAGTGCCCTTCTATCAGCAAGGTCTAACGGCTCGTAGGCTACATGGCCATTTCCCGACATGAGCTGTTCGAGTTCGGGAGTACACGATCTTGCAGCCGCAACAACCGAGTAGCCCGCTTCTGCAAGGGTCTGCACTATTGCGAAACCCAGCCCCCGGTTACCACCAGTGACGAGGACGACTTGTTGCTTGGCGTTATCCATAGCGATCCTTATCTTTTAATCTTGCCTGCTGAACCCACCGGCAGCTCATCTACTATGCGCACAAAAGCCGGTACCTTAAACGAGGGCAATACCTGTTTGCAGTGTTGCTTAACACTTTTGACCAGCCCGGAAGGGTTATCCAGTTCGGGATCAGGAACAACCAAGGCTTCAACCAGAGCACCGGCAATTGAGCTGGATTTTGCACGCACGGCGACCTGAAATACTCCAGGTACTTCGAGTATCCTGGCTTCAACATCTTCCGGGACTACTTTGTTGCCGCCTATGTTGATCGCTCCGTTCAGCCGCCCCTTGAACAACACCCTATCGCCATCCACCTCAACAAGGTCGCCGGTATCAATCCAACCGTCTTCACTGGCGAGTGAACCGCCACCACCAAGGTATTTTTGATTGAGGTGTGTGTTTTTGAGACAGAGGGTGTCCTGGTCGGAAATTCTCATTTCAACATCGCGCACACCGCTATCTAACCACGACACCGGAAAGCCGGCTTTTTTATCTTTAACCGAGAAGCCAACACCCGCTTCTGTGGAGGCAAATATGTGGGCAATAGCCGCAGAAGAGTATTGCTTAGCCAGGGAATTAAGTACGCGTTGGTCAGCGATTTCCCCACCGAGGGTTACCTGCTTCAGATGGAGTTGTCTGGCTGCTCTGGCCATCAGGATTTTTCGCCAGAGGGAAGGTGTGGCGGAGAGCGCATCACAGCCGCTGGCAACCAGGAAGTCGATTTTTTTCTCAAAATCCAGATCGGGAGACGGTACGATTAGCTTTGCATTGGCCATCATGGCTTGCAGCACTACCTGAAAGCCGGCAAAACGGGCGGGGTCATACAAGAGTCCCCAGGTTAGCTGACTGCCTGCTCCACTTTTGGCTGTTGTTCTCGTGAGGGATTCGATGGTATGAGCAACGACCTTTGGGGTGCCGGTTGTGCCTGATGTGGTCAGTAGCCATTGAGTTTTTCGCTTGCCTGGCGAGCTGATTGCTTCCTGGCTGCCACTGTCAACTCTGAAACCACTAACCTTTGTTGTCCAGTGCTCGGTGTTGGTCATCCCATCGGTGAGCACGACATCCAACTCCAGCTTTTCTTCTACTCGCTTCGAGAAAGCCTCACAGGCATCAAAAGGCACGAGCAATACCGAGCTAGCGATACCATCTAGCTCAACAACCCAGTTGATCAGGTTCTGCGGATGGCAATGCAGTGCTACGTTTTTTTCGCTGACTTGATCCAACCCCAATACTTGTTGGGCCTCGTCAGTATTGGCAGTTGTTTTTGTATCAACATCGGAAACAACACTGAATTTGCCGGTAACGAAATTCCTCAGCATTAGGCCTGAGCCTCGTTCGGACTGAATTTTTTATAGATGGCTACAAATTCTCCCAGGGTGTTTGGGTACACTGGTTCGTCCATCATTACAAATGGATCAAACCCTAACGAGCCTTCAAGGTCTGCAACGAGTATTGCGAACCCCAGCGAATCAAGACCGCTTTCCAGAAGAACGCTATCGTCATTAAGTGATGGCGACAGCTCCAGGTCGTTTTCTTCCGCGATACGTTGAATGGATTCAATGATCACTTCTCGAACATCATTCATACAGTTTTCCTGGCCATTTTCTGAAAGGTTGCATAATCTCGGATGTAGTCGGATTCATCATAGTGCTCGCTGGCAAGCACGAGCAGCACGCAGTCTTTGCTGAAGTCGTGCATTTCCCGCCAGACAAGATCTTCAATCACCAGGCCCTTGGTGGGGCAATCCAGCCAGACTTCTTCCCGGTTTGCGCCATCATCCAGCACCATGCGGCATTTGCCTGCAACGCAGATGGCAACTTGCTTTAGATTCTTGTGGGCGTGGTAACCGCGACTTACGCCCTGGTCGGTATGGTAGATGTAGTACACTCGCTTGATGTCGAACGGGACTGCTTTGTCCATACCAATTTCGACGGCTACCAGGCTACCTCGCTCGTCTCCAAGGCTCTGGAAATCGATCCATTTCACCAGGCTCATGCGCTTTCACCCTGCTGTGGGTACTTTTCAGCCCGGGAAAAAGAAACGGCCTGCTTATCTTTCTGAGATACAAGGGGTTGTGCACCGTTATCCAGCGGCCATTTTATCGCGAGTTCTTGGTCTGACCAATGGATTGACCGTTCATGCTCCGGCGCGTAAAGGTCTGTACACTTGTACTGAAAATCCGCCGTCTCACTGGTCACGAGAAAGCCGTGGGCAAAGCCTGGTGGCACCCAAAGCATTCGCTTGTTTTCTTCCGAAAGGTATTCACCCACCCATTGCCCGAAAGTGGGCGAATTGGTTCGCAGGTCCACCGCCACGTCGAACACCTCGCCACGGGTTACTCGCACCAGTTTCCCCTGGGGCTGTTTGATCTGGTAGTGCAGGCCACGCAGGGTGTTTTTTACCGAGCGGCTGTGGTTGTCCTGCACGAAGGTTTCGTTAATGCCGGCTTCACGGAAGGCTTTTTCGTTCCAGGTTTCCATGAAGAAGCCGCGTTCGTCTCCGAACACTTTGGGTTCGATGAGTTTTACGGCTGGAATCTTGGTTTCGGTGATTTTCATAGAGTTCGCTTACTTTCCAGTCTTGGCCAGTTTCTTCAGGTACGCGCCGTAGCTGTTCTTTTTAAGGTTTTCTGCTTCTGCCAATAGTTCTTCTTCACCGATGAAGCCCATGCGATAGGCCACTTCTTCAAGGCAGGCTATTTTGAGGCCCTGGCGTTTTTCCAGGGTTTCGATAAAGCCGCTGGCTTCATGTAGGGAATCGAAGGTGCCTGTGTCCAGCCAGGCAAAGCCCCGACCCAGCAATTCTACATTCAAGTCGCCCCGTTCCAGATAGGCCTGGTTGATGCTGGTAATTTCCAGTTCGCCGCGTTCTGATGGTTCTACCTGTTTGGCGATGTTAACTACGTCGTTGTCGTAGAAGTAGAGGCCGGTTACCGCGTAGTCTGATTTTGGGCTAGCCGGTTTTTCTTCAATGGAGATGGCGCGTTGGTTGTCGTCAAATTCTACTACACCAAAACGCTCCGGGTCGGTTACCTGGTAGCCGAATACGGTGGCGCCGCTTTCTCTCTTGGCGGCGGTTTGCAACATGTTGCTCAGGCCCTGGCCATAGTAGATGTTGTCGCCCAGTACCAGGCATACGCTGTCGTCGCCTATGAACTCTTCGCCGATGATGAAGGCCTGGGCGAGGCCTTCCGGGCTTGGCTGCGTTGCGTATGTAAGGTTGATGCCCCATTGGCTGCCGTCATTGAGCAGGCGCCGGAAGCCGTCCTGGTCTTCGGGGGTGGTTATTACGAGGATGTCCCGAATGCCCGCCAGCATGAGTACTGACAGCGGGTAGTAGATCATGGGCTTGTCGTACACCGGCAGGAGCTGTTTTGAGATGCCTCGGGTAATTGGGTAGAGGCGGGTGCCGGAGCCGCCGGCCAGGATGATGCCTTTCAATTGGAACTCCTTAAAGACTACAGACTTTTTTGCCACGGAAACCACGGAAGAACACGGAAAAAAGATAAAAGAGGTGTTTTTTTTGTGTTTTCCGTAGCTACAAATCAGTTTTCCAAGTACTCACCCAGAGTTAACTCCAGTTGGCTTTGCCAGTCTGGCAACCGGATGCTTAGGGCGTCTTCCAGCTTGTTCAGCGCCATGCGCGAATTCAACGGGCGTTTTGCCGGAGTTGGGTAGTCGCTCGTTGGGATGGCGTGGGCATTTTCGGGGCCAATAGACAGCTGCTCGCCGGCCTGCCGGGCCTGGCTGAAGATTTCCTGTGCGAAGCCGTGCCAGCTGGTTTCACCTCTGGGGGCCAGGTGGTAAACGCCTGTTTTTAGCTGGCTGTGGATAGCCAGGGTGGTTACCTGGGCGATCAGCCTTGCGGGTGTGGGGGCGCCGATCTGGTCTGCCACTATGTTGAGTTCGGATTTGCTTTTCGCCAGGCGCAGCATGGTTTTCATGAAGTTGTTGCCACGGGCGCTGTAGACCCAGCTGGTTCGGAAGATGAGGTGGTCTGCTCCGCTCTGCTCGATGGCTTCATCGCCTTCTAGCTTGGTTTGGCCGTATACGCTCAATGGGCCTGTTGGGCTGGTTTCTTGCCAGGCCTCGCTGCCAGTGCCTGGGTATACGTAGTCGCTGCTGAAGTGCACCAGGCGGGCGCTGTTGGCCTTTGCGTATTCTGCCAGCTGCTTGGGTAAGCTGGCGTTCAGGCGTTGGGCGGTTTGCTGGTTTTCTTCGGCGGCGTCTACGGCTGTGTAGGCTGCGGCGTTTACTATCAGGTTCGGCTGGGTTTGGGCCAGGTAGTTGGTTACGGCTTGTTCGTTGGTCAGGTCCAGCTGTTCTCTGCCTGGGGCGGTTATGGGGCCCAGGGGGGAGAGGGTTCGGTGGAGTTCGAAGCCGACCTGGCCGGTTTTGCCTAGGAGTAAGATTTTCATGAGCCCTCGCCCAAGCGTTCTCTTTGGTAACTGCCGTCTTGTACTCGTTGGCACCAGTCGAGGTTGTTGAGGTACCACTGTACGGTTTTGCGGATGCCGGTTTCGAAGGTTTCTTCCGGCGTCCAGCCCAGCTCTTTCTGGATCTTGCTGGCGTCTATGGCGTAGCGCCTGTCGTGGCCTGGGCGGTCTTTTACTGTGGTGATCAGGTCACTGTAGCTGGCTTGCTGTGGACGCAGCTCCTGGAGGATGTCGCACAGGGTTTGTACTACGTCGATGTTCTGTTTTTCGTTGTGACCGCCAATGTTGTAAGTTTCGCCGGGCTTACCTTCGGTGACGACGTTATAGAGGGCTCGGGCGTGGTCTTCCACATAGAGCCAGTCGCGGATTTGGTCACCTTTGCCATATACGGGTAGCGGCTTGCCTTCCAGGGCGTTGAGGATCATCAACGGGATGAGCTTTTCCGGGAAATGGTAGGGGCCGTAGTTGTTGCTGCAGTTGGTGACCAGAGTTGGCAGGCCGTAGGTGCGTTGCCATGCGCGAACCAGGTGGTCTGAGCTGGCTTTGCTTGCGCTGTAGGGGCTACTTGGGGTGTAGGCGGTTTGTTCGGTGAACAGGTGCTCTTCCGCGTCGCCAGTTTCGCTCGGGTGCGGGAGGTCGCCGTAGACTTCGTCTGTGCTTATGTGGTGGAAGCGGAAGTCGGCTTTTTTGTCGCCTTCCAGTGCCTGCCAGTACTGGCGGGTGGCTTCCAGCAGGGTGTAGGTGCCTACGATGTTGGTTTCGATGAAGTCTGCCGGGCCGTCGATGGAGCGGTCTACGTGGCTTTCGGCAGCCAGGTGCATAATGGCGTCTGGCTGGTGTTGGGCCAATACGCGATCTACTTCGGCGCGGTTGCAGATGTCTACCTGTTCGAAGGCGTAGCGTTCGTTGTCGCTCACTTCTGCCAGGCTTTCGAGGTTGCCGGCATAGGTGAGTTTGTCGAGGTTGACCACTTCGTCCTGGGTGTTCTGGATGATGTGGCGGATGACGGCGGAGCCTATGAAGCCGGCGCCGCCGGTTATTAGTAGTTTCATTTTGGTGCTTTGCCCGAGTTTGGAGATCGTCGCTGGCTTTGGGTGGGGTCTGACTTAGTACGGTCAGTCCCCTTTGTAGATTGCTGATCGTATGGGAGGGGGCTGGTTTTCGTCGT
>Ga0209300_1000770_pt1 | contig 14474 bp, 10 predicted proteins | sample Shrwel_input2_RT_FD_187535 | JGI IMG/M metagenome (GOLD analysis project Ga0209300, IMG submission 187535) | Subsurface microbial communities from deep shales in Ohio, USA - Utica-3 well 1 S input2 RT (SPAdes) (version 2) ... | reverse complement strand
GGCTGGGCTCATCCCTTGAACGATGGCATAGCGCCTAGTTCTTTGGTGGCGGGCCACCTAACCAGGGCATGGGTGACGTAGACTGACGACACTCAGTCACTGTGAGGGGTGCGCATTGCTGGCATCGCTCGCTGCTTTCTCATCGTCATCGACGCGCCATTACTACGCGCCATGCGCTGGCCCTGGTAAGGAGAATCGCCCCCATGCATTTCGTGCCCCGTTTCAGCGACGGTCAGGACTTTCCCCATGCACTCGGCAAGATCGTCTGCGTGGGGCGCAACTACGCCGAGCATGCCAAGGAACTGGATAACCCGGTGCCGAGTTCGCCGCTGTTGTTCATCAAGCCGGCCACGGCGGCGGTGCCCTTGAAGGAGCCGATCGATATCGCCCTGTCGCGCGGCGAGGTGCATTTCGAGACCGAGCTTGCGCTGCTGATCGGCGAGTCACTCACCGAGGCGAGCCCCCAGCAAGCCGAGCAGGCGGTGGCCGGCATCGGCCTGGCGCTGGACCTGACCCTGCGCGACGTGCAGAGCCGCCTCAAGGAAAAGGGCCACCCCTGGGAGATCGCTAAGGCCTTCGACGGGGCCTGCCCGCTGTCGCCTTTCCTGCGCCTTAACGGCCCGCTGGATTGGTCGAGCCTTCATTTCTCGCTGGATATCAACGACGAGCGCCGCCAGACCGGCGACACCGCGGACCTGCTGTTTCCGATCCCCGAGTTGCTGGCCGAGATGAGCCGCCACTTCACGCTTTCGCCCGGCGATGTGGTGCTGACCGGCACCCCGGCAGGCGTCGGGCGGCTGCCCCGCGATGCCGATCTGCATTTCGATCTCAACGGCTGGCTCGAGCTCGATACTCGCGTCGCGCCCTGAGGCTCGCCCGTGCCGATGGCGCCGAAGTCGTGCTGACCGTGCCCGGCACAGGATAATGACACCGCCCCGCCGCAGCCGGCGGGGCGCGTCGCTGAAAGGAGGCCTGGCCGCGTCGGCGCTGCGTGACATGTGCCGCCAAGGGGCTGTGCTAGGTTGTCGAGACCGTCACGCAGGAGGCTAACCGATGCCCCACCAGACCCACCCCTTGCTCTCCAACCGTCCCTTTACTGAGAAGGGCAAGGTCGTCTCCGCCCAGGAGGCGGTGAACCTGATTCGCGATGGCGATGCCGTGGCCACTGGTGGCTTCGTCGGCATCGGCTTCGCCGAGCATCTGGCGGTGGCGCTGGAGGAGCGCTTCGTGACGACCGGCCAGCCGCGGGACCTCACCCTGATGTATGCCGCCGGCCAGGGCGACGGCAAGAACCGCGGGCTCAACCATCTGGGGCACGAGGGGCTGGTGGCCAGGGTGATCGGTGGCCACTGGGGGCTGGTGCCCAAGCTGCAGAAGCTGGCCATCGAGGGCCGCATTCAGGCCTGGAATCTGCCTCAGGGGGTCATCTCTCATCTGTTTCGTGACATCGCCGCCGGCAAGCCGGGCACGCTGAGCCGGGTGGGTCTCGGCACCTTCGTCGACCCGCGCCTGGGCGGTGGGCGTATCAACGACGTGACCACCGAGGAGCGGGTGTCGCTGCTGCCCATCGATGGCGAGGAATACCTGTTCTACAAGGCCCTGCCGCTGCAGGTGGCCCTGCTGCGCGGCACCACCGCCGACACCCTTGGCAACATCAGCATGGAGCGCGAGGCGCTGATCATGGAGTCGCTGGCTATCGCCACGGCGGTGCACAACTCCGGTGGCCTGGTGATCGTGCAGGTCGAGCGGCTGGCCAAGCGTGGCTCCCTGCCGGCGCAGAGCGTGCGTATCCCCGGCATCCTGGTTGACTGCGTGGTGGTCTGCGACGACCCGGAGCACCACTGGCAGACGTTCGGCACCCGCTACAACCCGGCCTATTCCGGCGAGATCAAGGCGCCAATGGCCGCCCCCGAGCCGATTCCGCTGTCGGCTCGCAAGATCATCGCCCGCCGCGCGGCCTTCGAGCTCAAGCCTAATAGCGTGGTCAACCTGGGCATCGGTATGCCCGAGGGCGTCGGCCCGGTGGCCAGCGAAGAGCGGGTGCTTGAGCTGATGACCCTGACCGCCGAGCCCGGGGTGATCGGCGGACTGCCCGCCAGCGGTCTCAACTTCGGCGCTGCGCTGAACGTTCAGGCAATCATCGACCAGCCGGCTCAGTTCGACTTCTACGACGGCGGCGGCCTGGATATCGCCTTTCTGGGCATGGCGCAGGTCGATGGCCAGGGCAACGTCAACGTCTCGAAGTTTGGCCCCCGGCTGGCCGGCGCCGGCGGCTTCATCAACATCAGCCAGAACGCCCGCCGGGTGGTGTTCATGGGCACCTTCGTGGCGGCGGTCGAGGAGCTTGCCATCGTCGATGGCGAGGTGAGGGTCGGCGAGGGTGGCGTCAGGAAGTTCGTGGCAAGCGTCGAGCAGCGCACCTTCAGCGGCGCGCTGGCCGCCGCCGAGTACAAGCCGGTGCTCTACGTGACCGAGCGCTGCGTGTTCCGCCTGACCGCCGAGGGCCTGGTGCTCGATGAAATCGCCCCCGGGGTGGATCTCGAGCGGGACGTGCTGGCGTTGATGGACTTCAAACCGCTGATGCCGGTGCCGCCGCGGCGCATGGATGCGCGCATCTTTCGTGACGAGGCAATGGGCCTGCGCGAGTACCTGCTGGATCAGCCGCTGGCCCAGCGCTTCACCTTCGATGCGGCAGAAGAGGTGTTCTTCATCAACTTCGAGAACCTGAAGATCAGCGCTCAAGCGGACATCGATGCCATCCGCGAGACCGTCGAAGCCTGGCTGACACCGCTTCAGCGCAAGGTCTATGCCATCGTCAATTACGACCACTTCCGCATCGACGAGGACCTGCTGGGCGCCTACACGGAAATGGTCAGCGACCTGGAGGCGCGCTTCTATTCGAAGGTTACCCGCTACACCACCAGCGTATTCCTGCGCATGAAGCTCGGCGATGCCTTCGAGGCGCGCTCGGTTGCCGCGCATATCTACGAAAGCGCCGAGGAGGCCCGGGCGCACCTGAAGCCCTAGCTGAGAGGCGGCCAGAGGGGACCAGAGGAGAGTAGGGCCCGGCCAATACGACACCGCCCCGCCAGTGAGCTGCCACTGGCGGGGCGGTGTCGTTTGCGATGGTCTGATATGGGCAAGTCGCTCAAGCGCGCTCAAGCGGGGGCTGAACGGCGATCAGCCCAGATAGGTATAGCTCTTGAGCCCGGCATGCAGGTCGTCGAGGAAGGCGCGGCGCTGCGCTTCAGGTAGGCCGCTGGCCTCGAGCTGGCGGCTCAGATGGCGGCGCAGCACCTCGGCATCGAAGTTGACGTAGCCGAGCACCTTGGCCACGTCGTCACCCTGGATCGGCTCGGAGAGCACCCAGTCTCCGTTGGCGTCCAGTGCGGCATCCACCGAGTCGGTGTCGCCGAACAGGTTGTGCAGGTCGCCGAGGATTTCCTGATAGGCGCCGACCAGGAAGAAGCCGAGCAGTTTCTCGTCGTTGTGCTGCCAGTCCGGCAGCGGCAGGGTGGCCTCGACGCCCTGGCCGTCGACGTAGCTGTCGATGCGCCCGTCGCTGTCGCAGGTGATGTCCTGCACCACGGCGCGGCGGGTTGGTTCCCGGTCGAGCCCCGAGAGTGGCAGCACCGGGAAGATCTGCTGAATGCCCCACACGTCGGGTACCGACTGGAACAGCGAGAAATTGACGAACAGCTTGTCGGCGAGCTTCTCTGCCAGCTCGTCGAGGATTTCCCGGTGGGCACGGTTGCGGGCATCGAGCTGGCCACGCAGCCGGCCACAGGCGGCGAAGTAGACGGCCTCGCCCTCGGCGCGGGCGGTGATGTCAGCAAGGCCCAGCACGAAGCGGTCCTGCAGCTCGGCCATCGCCTGCACCAGGTCGTGGTAGGCCTCGACCAGACCACGAGGCTCCTGGCTGGCCGCCAGCTGGTCGTGCACTCGCCACAGCTCCTGCACTTCGCCGTCCTGAGACGTGCGCGACGCCGGGGGCGCCTCACCGATGCGCTCTTCGCCGATCACGTTGGTGATCAGCACCGCGTGGTGGGCGGTCAGGGCGCGGCCGGATTCGCTGATCAGGTGCGGGTGGGGCAGGCCCTCGGCATCGCAGGCCTGGCGGAAGGCGGCCACCACGTTGCCGGCGTATTCGCGCATCGAGTAGTTGATCGAGCATTCGCTGCGTGAGCGGGTGCCCTCGTAGTCGATGCCGAGCCCGCCGCCGACATCGACGGTATCCACCGGCGCGCCAAGCTCACGCAGGCTCTGGTAGAAGCGGGCGCACTCGCGCAGGCCGCGCTGGATGTCGCGGATGTTGGCGATCTGCGAGCCCAGGTGGAAGTGCACCAGCTGCAGGCTCTCGAGAGAGTCGGCCTCGCGCAAGCGCTCGACCACCTCGAGGATCTGGCTGGCGGTGAGGCCGAACTTGGACTTCTCGCCGCCGGTGTTCTGCCACTTGCCCTTGCCCACCGAGGCGAGCCGGGCACGCAGGCCGATGCGCGGCGTGATCTCGAGGCGGCGAGCCTCTTCAAGAATCAGCTCCAGCTCGGAGAACTTCTCGACCACCAGGTAGACCTTGTGGCCAAGCTTTTCGCCCATCAGTGCCAGGCGCACGTACTCGCGATCCTTGTAGCCGTTGCAGACGATCAGCGAGGGGCCGTCGCCGGAGAGGGCGAGCACCGCGAGCAGCTCTGGCTTGCTGCCGGCTTCCAGACCGACGCGGCCGCGCCCGCGCTCCTGGGTGGCGAGAATCTCCTCGACCACCCGGCGCTGCTGGTTGACCTTGATCGGGTAGACGGCGGTGTAGCCGCCGCCGTAGGTCTCGTCCTGCATCACGGAGTCGAAGGCCGCGCAGAGCTGTTCGACCCGGTCGTGAAGGATATCGGTGAAGCGCACCAGCACCGGCAGGCGCAGGCCTGCCGCGCGCAGCTCGTCGACCAGGCCGTCCAGCGGCAGGCTGGGGCCTTCCACCTCGCTGCCCAGCGGGCGCACCAGGGCATGGCCCTGGTCATCGACGTCGAAATAGCCGCTGCCCCACTGGTCGATGTTGTAGGTGCGTCGTGCCTTGGCGGCGGGTGAGGTCATGTCGCTCTCCTGAGCTGGCCTGAGCCGGCGCGATGACGGAAACGGAGCCGCATTATGACGCGGGGCAGCGCGACTGTCAGGGGCTTGCGGCCTCATCCGGTGTCGTTGTCGTTGTCGTTGCCTTTGTCCCTGTCCCTGTCGTGGGTGCAACGGGCTCGGCAGCCGCGGCGGCCTCGTCGGGCGGTGTCGCCGGCTCCAGCGCTATGTAGTGGCCGCGGTAGGTGAAGACCGTCGATTGCTCGGGAGCATCCTCCTTGTTGCGGATATGCAGCACCACCAGGCCATCGGGGTGGGCACGCCGCCAGGCGGGAATATCCTTGTCGTCGAGCTGTTCGAGAGGCTCGGTGAAGCGTCCGGCGAACTGGAAGGTCGCCTGATAGCTCATGTTGTCCACGCCCACCGGGCCGCGGTTGGCCTGCCATTCGGCGATCAGGCGTGCGGGCGGGGCCACATCGTAGGCCGACCACAGCGGCGCGAGCATCACATGCACGGTGGCCACGAAGGCCAGGCCGTTGATCAGCACCAGGCCGCGCAGCGCCGCCTGGAGCGACGTCCAGCGCCAGGCCAGCGCGCCGGCGGCAATGGCCATCAGCAGAGCGGCGCCCAGCGGGTCGACATCGCCGTTAAGCGGCGGCTTGCCGAACAGCCACAGCCCGAAGCCGACTGCTGCCAACAGGCCCCAGCCCACGCCAAGCCCCCATAGGCGGGTCGGCGCCTTGCTGGCGCGGCCCAGCGCCTGAGCGGCGATCAGGGCAAGCCCCGGCAGCAGCGGCATCAGGTAATGCACCTGCTTGGCGCTGATCAGGGTGAAGATGGCGAAGCCGCCCAGCGCCCACAGCCAGGGCAGGCGCGCCAGGCGCGGGCTGACCGTGGTGGGTGCCGAATCGGTATCAGGCTCGGCATCGGGTGATTGAGAGCCGGACAAGGTGGATGCGGCCCGACGCCGCGGATACAAGCGCTGCCAGAATACGGCGGGAAACAGCAGCAGCGGCAGGCAGTACAGGTACCAGTACCAGGGGCGGGCGTGGTCGAAGGCGTTCACCATGCGATCGGCGGTCTGGCCCCACAGCAGCATCCGTGCAAAGGCTTCACCGCCCTGCCAGGCGGCGGGCAGCGCCCAGCACAGCAGCATCAGGATGCCTACACCAAGCGCCATTGTGCCGCCGCGCCACCAGCCTCCCGGCGTCTTTTCACGCCACAGCGGAGCGCTGAGGAACACGATGCCCCAGGTGAGCAGCGCCACAGGCCCCTTGGTCAGCAGCGCAAGCCCCAGCCACATCCCGGCGGTGAGCCACTGCTTGCGACCGGGCACGCTGCCATCGGCGCTGATCAACGGCACGATGGCGCCCAGGATGCAGGCGGTGAGCAGCACATCGAACATCACCACGCCGCTGTAGGTCACCCACAACAGCATTGCCCCCAGAATCAGGGTGGCGCGCCAGGCGAACTCGGCGGTACCCATGCGCCGCGCCAGGCGATAGAGGTGAAAGTGAGCGAGCAGGGCCGCCAGCGGCATGATCAGCTTGGGCCAGACGCCGTTGACGTCGCTGACTGTCCAGCCGAGATGCATCAGCCAGAACAGCAGTGGCGGCTTGTGGGAATAGGTCTCGCCGTTCATGTGCGGTACCAGGAACTGGCCCTTGTCCCACATTTCCCAGGCCACGCTTAAATAGCGGGTCTCATCGATCGGGATATAGGGCCGGGCGAGGGCGGCCAGCGTCACCAACAGGTAGAGGCCAAGCAGCGTCAGCGCGTTGCCAAGCTGGGGGGATCGTGTCATTAGGGCTCCTTGGCGCTAGGCCTCTCTGTTCGCGATGCAATGCGATATGTAACGCACTCGACATGGGCCGCATGGGTGACGGCGTGGCGTCCTGGATAAGCGGCGAAACACCTTATCGGCCATGACTTAACGCAACCTTAGCGTTTTCCGGACAGCATGCCGAGCGGTGAGGGGGTGACGCCGCAAACGACGATGCCCGCCAAATCCGTCGGCGGGCGTCATGGGGCTGACTCGAGTTCGTGCGTCGCCGGTGTGCGATCAGGCCGGCAGCGGCAGGGCACCCTCGAGGCGCTGGCCGAGGATGGTGCGGAAGCGCTCGGGGTCGTGGGGCGTGAGGTCGTGAGCCGGCGGGTCCACGTAGACCACCAGCAGCCGCGAGAGCCAATAGCGCAGCGCGGTCATGCGCAGCATCATCGGCCAGGCATCCCGCTCGTTGCTGGTCAGCGTTCGGCGGGCCTGATAAGCCGAGAGGATGGCGTCGTGGCGCTCCTTGTTCAGGCGCCCGTCGTCGTCGGTGGCCCAGTCGTTGATGACGATCGCCAGATCGAAGAGCAGGTCGCCGGTGCAGCCGTTGTAGAAGTCGATGAGGCCACCCAGCCGCTCGCCGTCGAACAGGGTGTTGTCGCGGAACAGGTCGCCGTGGATGGCGCCCTGGGGCAGGTCGGGCGCATCGCCGAAGAAGACCTGGTAGGCGTCGATCTCATCGCTCATCAGCGTCTGGTCTTCAGGAGAGAGGTAGGCCAATACCCGGTGGTGCATGGGGACCAGCCAGTGCAGGTCGCGGGGGTTGGGGCGCTGTCCCTCAAAGTGGCGCGACACGGCGTGCATGTGGCCGAGGGCATCGCCGAGTGCACTGCACTGCGCGGTGCTCGGCGCGCTGGGGTGCTTGCCGGGCAAACGCGGAAACAGCAGCGCGGGCTTGCCGGCGAGGCTCTGCAAGGCGACCCCATCGCGGTCGTGAAGCGGGCCGGGCACCGGCAGGCGGTGCTCGTCCAGGTAGTCGAGCAGGTCGACGAAGAACGGCAGTTCCTCGTGCTCGCCCTGCTCGAACAGCGTCAGTACCAGCTCACGGGAGTCGGTGGTCACGAAATAGGTGGTGTTCTCGGTACCGCTGGCCACGCCCTTCAGCCCCGTCAGGGAGCCTGCCTCGAAGCGTGTCAGGAAGTCCGCGACCTGCGCGTCGTCAAGCGGGGTGAATACGGCCATGTCTCTCTCGCCCGGAATGCCAAACGGAACATTGTACCGGCTTGCCGGCGCGATGCACGGCCCACGTCATCAGTCCTTCGGCTGAGGCAAGTCCTGTGATTGAAACAGGCTCTTAAGCCAACAGGTTCTGTGCCGAGCGCCGACCTACCACTCGACCAGCACCCAGCTGGGGATCGCGACCTGATCGCCGGATTGGCGGGCGAAGTTGCCATCACCGTCTTCATCGATCAGGAAATAGGACGGCCCCACCTTGGGCGTGATTTTGATCGCATAGAGCTGGCCATTGACCCGGTATTCCTCGATGGTGCGATCTTCCTGCTGGCGGATGGTGACGTCCGGTTCGACATCGGTGGACTGGGCGAGTGCCGGGGTCGCAGCGGCCAGGCTTAAACACAAGCACAGGCTCAACATCAGCGGCAGTCCAGCGCCGGAGACGATCTTGTGGCCGTGTTTGAGAGCAAGGTTAAAAAGGTTCGAACGACGTGATATGGCGGGCATGGAGGGCTCCTCGCGTAAGTCAGTACACGTAGCAGTACGCGCACTGGCAGACTATTAGCGAAACAGTGTTCACGTTTCTATCGCTAGTGTAGGTCAGCTCGCTAGCGCCAGGCGAGCCTGGCGTGATGCAGGGAGCTGCGTATCATGGGTGGCAGTGATCTTGCTCAAGGAATCGGTATTTATGGCCACCCCGCCCATCGTCCTCGTCGACGGCTCCTCGTACCTGTACCGCGCCTTCCATGCCCTGCCGCCGCTGACCACCTCCAAGGGCCAGCCGACCGGGGCCGTGAAGGGCGTGCTCAACATGCTCAAGAGCCTGATCAAGCAGTACCCGGACAGCCCGATGGCGGTGGTCTTCGATGCCAAGGGCAAGACCTTCCGCGACGAGATGTTCGAGCAGTACAAGGCGCACCGGCCGCCGATGCCGGATGACCTGCGCAGCCAGGTGCAGCCGCTGCACGACTGCGTGAAGGCGCTGGGTCTGCCGCTATTATGCATCGAGGGCGTCGAGGCCGATGACGTGATCGGCACCCTGGCGCGCCATGCCACCGAAGCCGGGCGCGACGCGGTGATCTCCACCGGCGACAAGGACATGGCTCAGCTGGTGAATGCTCACATCACCCTGGTCAACACCATGAAGGGCGAGACCCTCGACGTGGACGGGGTCAACGAGAAGTTTGGCCTGCCGCCGGAGCTGATCATCGACTTCCTGGCGCTGATGGGTGACAAGGTCGACAACATTCCCGGTGTTCCGGGGGTGGGAGAGAAGACGGCGCTTGGTCTTCTGCAGGGCATGCAGGGCGGCCTCGACACCATTTACGGTGATCTGGAGCGCATCAAGACGCTGAGCTTCCGCGGCGCCAAGACGCTCGGTAAAAAGCTCGACGCGCACCGCGACGAGGCCTACCTCTCGCATAAGCTCGCCACCATCAAGACCGACTGCGAGCTGCCGGTGGGGCTTGATGATCTCGACATCGCCCACCCGGACCGCGAGGCGCTGACTGAGCTGTACCGGGAGATGGAATTCAAGGCCTGGCTCTCCGACTTGCTAGAAGGCAAGGACGAGGTTGGCGAAGGCAAATCGGCCACCGCCGGTTCGGGCGCGTCTGACGAAAGCCAGGGGGATGACCAAGACGAAGCCGAGTCCGACACTCCCTCGTCCGAGCGCGTGGATCAGGTGATTCTCGAACAGGCCGACTTCGATGCCTGGCTTGAGCGTCTCGAGGCCAGCGAGGCGTTCTGCTTCGATCTCGAGACCACCAGCCTCAACTACATGGAGGCCGAGATCGTCGGCGTCGGCCTGGCGCTGGAAGCCGGCGAGGCCGCCTATATCCCGCTGGCGCACGACTACCTCGATGCCCCCGCCCAGCTCGATCGCAAGGCGGTGCTCAAGGCGCTGACGCCGCTGCTGGAGGATGCCAGCAAGGCCAAGATCGGCCAGAACCTCAAGTACGACATCTCGGTGCTGGCCAGCTACCACATCAAGGTGGCCGGGCCGCTGCACGACACCATGCTCGAATCCTACGTGCTCAACTCCACCGCCACCCGCCATGACATGGACTCGCTGGCGCTGAAATACCTGGGCGAGAAGACGGTGAGCTTCGAAGAGATCGCCGGTAAGGGCGTCAAGCAACTGACCTTCAACCAGATCGCTCTCGAACAGGCCGCCCCCTACGCCTGCGAGGACGTCGATATTACCCTGCGTCTGCACCACGAGCTGCGCCCGCGCCTCGAGCAGGAAGGGCGCGTCGCCGAGGTGCTGGACGCCCTCGAACGCCCGCTGATTCCGGTGCTCTCGCACATCGAGCGTACCGGCGTGGCCCTGGACGCCGAGCGCCTGCACACCCAGAGTCGCGAGCTTGAGACGCGCATCCGCGAGCTCGAGGCCCGCGCCCACGAGCTCGCCGGTCGCGAGTTTAACCTGGGCTCGCCCAAGCAGCTTGCCGAGATCCTCTTCGAGGAGCAGAAGCTGCCGGTCAAGAAGAAGACCCCCAAGGGCGCGCCTTCCACCGCCGAGGCGGTGCTCGAGGAGCTGGCGCTGGACTTCCCGCTGCCCAAGGTGATCATCGAGCATCGCGGGCTTTCCAAGCTCAAGTCGACCTACACCGACAAGCTGCCGCTGCTGGTCAACAAGGCCACCGGCCGGGTGCACACCAGCTACCACCAGGCGGTCACCGCCACAGGTCGGCTGTCATCGAGCGATCCCAACCTGCAGAACATTCCGATCCGCACCGAGGAAGGGCGCAAGATCCGCCAGGCCTTCATTGCCCGGCCCGGCTACAAGATCGTCGCCGCCGACTATTCCCAGATCGAGCTGCGCATCATGGCGCACCTCTCAGAGGATGCCGGCCTGCTCGAGGCCTTCGCCGAGGATCGTGACATTCATGCCGCTACTGCCGCCGAGGTGTTCGGCGTCGGGCTCGACAAGGTCTCCACCGAGCAGCGGCGCAGCGCCAAGGCGATCAACTTCGGGCTGATCTACGGCATGAGCGCCTGGGGGCTCGGCAAGCAGCTCAACATCGAGCGCAACCAGGCGCAGACCTACATCGACCGCTACTTCGACCGCTACCCCGGCGTGGCCCGCTACATGGAAGGCATTCGCGCCCAGGCCGCCGAAGACGGCTTCGTCGAGACCGTCGCCGGCCGCCGGCTCTACCTGCCCGAGATCAAGGCGCAGAATCAGGGCCGCCGCCAGGCAGCCGAACGCACCGCCATCAACGCACCCATGCAGGGCACCGCCGCCGATATCATCAAGCGCGCCATGATCGACGTGCACGCCTGGCTGATGGAGGGCGAGATGGATGCCTGGATGGTCATGCAGGTGCACGACGAACTGGTCTTCGAGGTGAAGGACGAGCAGGTCGACGACTTCATCGACGCCGTGAAGGCGCGCATGCGTGACGCCGCGGACCTTAAGGTACCGCTGATCGTCGAGGCCGAAAGCGGCATCAACTGGGATGAAGCCCACTGAGTCGATAGCAAGTATCAGCCCGCAAGCATCAGCCCGGCCAAGGCCGGGCTGATTTGGGCAAGGGGGAAGCTTTGGCTGGATAAGCCGTTCTTGAATGCGCTACATGCTCGCCGCGCGTTCGGTAAGGCACTCATCCGACGCCACTTCAAATTCCCGGCAAATCAGCGGCCGGTTCTCGTAGATTGAGCACATCAAGGTGTCGCGATCGAGTGCCGAGCACCAGCCATCCTCCAGGCGGTGCATGGTCTCTCCGCCCCACTCGTCCACCTCGATGTAGCGTTCCGGCACGCCGGTATCGGTCAAGATGACCACCTCTAGCCGGCAGCAGCAGGCCTGACAGTTCGAGCAGGCGACCTCGGAGACCGGCAGATTCTTCGCTTCTATGGGCGTCATGGAGATCCGATGTGGGGGGGGGAATCTTCAGCCATTATACGCTATATTTTCGACTTTTTTATTGCGTGTTCGATGCAGCAAGGGACTAAGGCGTTAACGCCATCTTGCAGGATGCCAGTGCAGTAGCAGCTCTCGGCTAGAAGTGACATTCGGGAGCCGCGAAGCGGTGGAAGGGCAGTATGCCACCAGTGTTTTTTTAGGTATTTGCCAGATGGAAAAAACAACGATATTTTTTTATTGGTGTTAACGATGACGTGATCAAGTTATTTCCCCGTATAAATTCAGGTTATCATTTTCGCTCCAGTCAGAAACTATAATGCTGGTTTTTATATAGGTGTTCATGAAGATAACATGTGTTTTTTAATGTTAATTTTTTCTGAAAAGAACTGGCGCCTAACATTTTGTATAGCCGGAAGATGATTTCCAGGAGTCGGGGAGCTGTGGGCGTGGCTCCGGGACCCTTTAATCGGCAATGTCAGGTTTCGCGACGTCAAATGAAGAGAAGGGGATGTCCATGGCTTCGCTCTTTCCGTCGCCGAATCCGAGATTCTTCGAGTTTTCAGCATCCTCGGAATTTAACTCGTAGATCAGCCTTATAATTTTCGCCTCTTCCTCTGGTGACAAGCTGATTTCCCGGTCCAAGAAATTTCTCCGGGTCTTGGCAATCACAGCTTCCATCCGCTCGACGTCCAGTGAGGGCTTGACGGATACGGACTCTGGTTGTTTTTCAGGCAGCTCTTGGCCAGTAGCCAACCATTCCAGGCTGACGCCCGTCTCGACGGCTAGAATGAGCGCTTTGTCCAGGCCGGGTAGCGAACCGGTGAGGTATTTTCTGATCAGGCTGTCACTCATCCCGCAGGACTTGGCGATGGAATGAATGGAGCGGTTGCCAATCGCTTGCTTGAGGCGCTTCGAAAACCCTCTCTCAAGTTCCAATATCATGCCTGAGTGTGAGCCCTCGGGTGCCGATTTTTCGGTTCTTCGACGTTTCATGTGGATTTGGCTTGATCCAGCAGGCGCCCCACGGGGCTCCCAATCAGGTAGATCATGGCGATGAAGTTGGCCTCGTTCCGGTAGCCACGTGCGCGTGACCTAGCCGCCTGGAAGAGCCCGTTCATACCTTCCAGGCGCGCGTTGGTCAGTCCCGATATCCAGCGCCTCACGACCTGCTCAGCATGCCGTTCAAGCGTGGTCAGAGCCTTCGCCATAGGCTTGAGCAGTGGCTGGTCGGTGACCGCCTCCCGCATCACCTTGAGATAATTTGTGATGCGCCATCGGGCAGCACGCGGCGTCGCAGCCTTCTGGATCCAGCGCAGCTTTTCCTTGATCACCCAGGCATCGGCAGTGGCGCCTCGATCGGCCACCAGCTCTTGTAGGGCGGCCAGTTGCTTGGCCGTCTGGTTGCCGTTATCCAGATTCTTCAAGACGGCCCAACGAAGGGCTTTGGGGTGACCCTTCTCCCGGCGCTCCTTCTTGCGAACCTCGTCCAGCGCCTTGGTGAAGGTCTGCACGATGTGAAACCAGTCGACCGTCACTTCGGCGTTGGGTAGGTGCTCGGCTACGCCGCTCAGGAAGGCCTGAGACATGTCGCAGACCACCTCGACCACGTTACCCGGGTCGCCGCCATGTTTCGCCAGGAAGGCGCTGAAGGCCTTGATGGCGGCCTTACCATGCCCGGGTACGGCGAAGAGCACCGGCTCCTGCTTGCGCTGCATGTCGAGAAACACCGTGACATAGCGCTGACCACGCCGAGACGCGGTCTCATCCACTCCGACGGTGGCTACGCGGGACAAGTCCAGCTCACCCAGCATGCGGCCGACGTAGTGGTGCACGATGCGCCACAAGCGCTTGTCAGAGATTTCCAGTTGCCGGGAGACGGCCAGCACCGGCATCTCCTTGACCAGTGACATGGCGGCCTGCTCGAACAACAGGGTGAAGTCGCTGCCGGGCCGTGCCCAGGGCACCTCGATGCGCTTGACGCCATGCTCGGGGCACTTGGTCCGAGGCACCCGCGCATGCAGGTAGCAGAGGTGCTGGAAGAAGTTCAGGTGCCGCCAAGTCTTGTCGGCGAAGTCATGGGCCGGGCAGGCCTTGCCGCACTCCGGACAGGGGTAGAGGCTTCCCCGCTCGGCCTCGACATAGAGATCCAGGCGGTGGGGTGACAAGGAGGTATCTAGGTGTTGGTTCTTGAGGATCCAGGGCGCTTCCAGGCCCAGGCCGAGGGTCAGAATCTGGGTGCCGTCCATGCCATGCCTCCTGTCCAAGTGGAGGTCGTATCCTGGCCCAGGTCAGGGGGCGAATTCCACACCCAACGACGAAGAGCCGATAAATACTATTAGGCGTGCGTGCCCCCTAGGCACAAGCAATGCCGAGGAGGCCTGCAGGTGCCCAACGCATCTCATCAGTCCAGTAAACAGGCATCGCGCTTCGAGCCACAACGTGAGCGCCTAGCCCACATCGACTTCACCCTGATGTTCAAAGGCGAGGGAGGCGGGGCGTGGTGACCTGATTGACCGCTTTGCGATCGCCCCTGCCCAGGCCACC
>Ga0209300_1000769_pt1 | contig 14487 bp, 10 predicted proteins | sample Shrwel_input2_RT_FD_187535 | JGI IMG/M metagenome (GOLD analysis project Ga0209300, IMG submission 187535) | Subsurface microbial communities from deep shales in Ohio, USA - Utica-3 well 1 S input2 RT (SPAdes) (version 2) ... | reverse complement strand
GGCGCGGACAGGGGGGCGAAGTCAGGCATGGGGCTCAATCCTCGTCGGGCTCCCAGTCCCCCGCCGGCTGGAAGTCGCCCTCGCCTTCGACCTTCTCGAAAGCCGAGCCGATGGGCGCCTCCAGGAACGGGATGATGGAGGGGTCGCAGTTGGCCAGGATGTTGACGTCGTGGGCGCCCTGGTTGTTGGCGTTCTCCATGTAGGCGTCGCTCTCCAGGCCCGACAGGAAGCGCCAGCCGCTGTCGGTGGCGCCGATCGGGTCTTCGCGGTACATGAAGCGCACGGGCAGGCCGTGCACGGTGACCTTGTCGGTGGCGATGCAGGTGCCCAGGCCCGTGGCCAGAGGCCGGATCTGATCGGCGGGGAGGTGGATTTTCTTGCTCATGGGTCGATCGGGTTGGGTCGGTGGGGCGGCTGAGCATAGCGCGTGCCGGGGTCGCTCGAAAACCCGCCTCCAGGCGGTGGTTCTGTCCGGACCAGGCACCCGCGCTGCGGGTATGCTGGCTGAAATCGATCGTCCCTTCACCCGGGTCAGGGTGAGCCACGAACATGCCCAAACCCAGCGATCCGTTTTTCGCCACCGTCTTCGATCTGCTGCTCGACGCCGTGTGCCTGGTCGACGCCGAAGGCCGCTTCGTCTTCGTCAGCGCCGGGTGTGAAGCGATCTTCGGCTACCCACCTGCCGAGATGGTGGGGCGCCGCATGATCGACCTGGTGGCCCCCGAAGACCGCGAGCGCACGCTCGAAGCGGCCCAGCGCGTGATGGCCGGCCAGGCCCACCTGCATTTCGAGAACCGCTACGTGCGCAAGGACGGGCGGCTCGTCGACGTGATGTGGTCGGCGCGCTGGTCCGAGGCCCAGCAACTGCGGGTGGCCGTGGCGCGCGACATCACCGAGCGCAAACGCGCCGAGTCCATGCAGGCGGCCACGTACGCCATCTCCGAAGCGGCCCACGGCGCCGAGGACCTGATGGCGCTGTTCCAGCAAGTTCACCAGATCATCGCCGGCATCCTGCCTCGCCCGCACGTGGCCATCGCGCTGCTCAACGAGGTCAGCGGTCTGCTCGACGTGCCGTATTGCGTGGACCCTCAGCAAACCGCCAGCCGCTTGCCCAGCGCCGCCCTGGAGGCCTTTTGCGCCGAGGTCATCGCCTGCGGCCAGGCGCGGGTGCAGCACCGCCGCCCGCCCGCCGATGCGCCGCCCGACGCCCCCCCGGTGTCGTGGCTCGGGGTGCCCTTGTGTTCACACAATGGCGTCGTCGGCGCGCTGGTGCTCAAGAACCACGCCGCACAAGGGCCGTGCGCCGAGCAGGACCGCGAGCTGCTGCAGTACGTCTCCACGCAGGTGGCCACCGCCATCGAGCGCCAGCGCCTGCGAGCGCGTCTGCACCACATGGCGCAGTACGACCACCTGACCGAGCTGCCCAACCGAGGGCTGCTGCAAGACCGCCTGCGCAGCGCCATCGCGCGGGCGCGGCGCGAGGGCCGCTTCCTGTCGCTGCTCTACCTCGACCTCGACGACTTCAAGCAGGTCAACGACACCTGGGGGCACGCCGTGGGCGACCACCTCCTGCGGGCCTTTGCCCAGCGGCTGCGGCAAGCGGTGCGGGCGTCCGACACGGTCGCGCGCCTGGGCGGCGATGAGTTCGTGGTGCTGCTGGAGTCGACGCAGCACCGCGAGGGCAACCTCGTGGCCGCCCAGAAGGTCCACCAGGCCTTCGTCGACCCGTTCAACCTCGATGGCCGCACCCTGCGCGTGCAGCCCAGCATCGGCGTGGCCCACCACCCCGAGCACGGCGAAGACGAGCACCAGCTGCTGCGCCACGCCGACCACGCGATGTACGCCATGAAGCGCGGCCGCGGCCGCAACTGAGCGCCAAAGCGCGCGCGGATCGGTGGCATGCTTTCGGCCATGCGCAAACTGGCCCCTCACCTGACCCTGGCCGCGGCCTTGGCTGCGGCGTTCACTGCGGCGTTGACCGTGGCCGGCTGTGGCTCCGAACCCATTCAACCGCGGCCCGACGCCACTCAGACTGCGACCCCGGCGCCCCCGAGCGACGACCAGCGCTTCGCCGCCTGGCTGGCCGCGTTCCGCCCCGTCGCCCAGGCCGCCGGCATCGACGAGCCCACGCTGCGAGCCGCGCTCGACACCGCGCAACTGCGCCCACGCAGCATCGAGCTCGACCGCAGCCAGCCCGAGTTCACGCGCAGCACCTGGGACTACCTCGACAGCGCCGTCTCGCCCACGCGGGTGAGCAACGGCCAGGCCCGGCTCGCGCAGGTGCGCACCGAAGCCGAAGCCGCCACCGCCCGCCACGGCGTGCCCGCGCCCGTGCTGGTGGCCGTGTGGGGCATGGAGAGCAACTACGGCGCCAACTTCGGCGACGTGCCCGTCATCGACGCGCTGGCCACCCTGGCCTTCGAAGGCCGCCGCGAAGCCTGGGCGCGCGGCGAGCTGATCGCGGCGCTGAAAATCATCCAGCAAGGCGACATCGACCGCGAGCACATGATCGGCTCCTGGGCCGGCGCCATGGGGCAGACGCAGTTCATGCCCTCGGCCTTCCTGGCGCGCGCGGTGGACGCCGACGGCGACGGCCGGCGCGACATCTGGCGCAGCCTGCCCGACGTGCTGGCCTCCACCGCCAACTACCTGCGCCAAGCCGGCTGGGTGAGCGGCGAAGCCTGCGCGCCGGAGCTGAAGTTGCCCGACGGCTTCGACCCCGCACGGGCCGACCCCAGCACCCGCCAGGACGCCGGCCAATGGGCCGCCGAAGGCCTGCGCCTGGCCGACGGCTCGGCGCTGCCCGCCATGGCCGAGGCCAGCGTGCTGCAGCCCGCCGGCGTGCGCGGGCCGGCCTTCCTGGTGGGGCGCAACTTCCGCGCGGTGCTGCGCTACAACAACGCCACCAGCTACGCGCTGGGCGTGTGCCTGCTGGCGCAGCGCATCGACGGCGGCCCCGGTGTGCAAGCGGCGTGGCCACGCGAGCAACGCACGCTCAGCCGCAGCGAGGTCAAGGCCCTGCAGGCCGCGCTCAACCAGAAGGGCTTCACCACCGGTCAGCCCGATGGCCTGGCGGGCCCGGCCACGCGCGCGGCTTTGCGGGCGTGGCAGCGCAGCGTCGGGTTGCCTGCCGATGGCTTCCCGACGGCGCAGCTGCTGCAGGAGCTGGGCGGCACCGCCACTGCGCCGGCCTCGCGTTGAAAGATCGGGCAGGGGTCGGCCTGCTCAGCGCATGCGGCTGGGCGCGACGCCGAACCAGCGCTTGAAGGCCTGAGAAAAACTCGACAGGTCGCTGAAGCCCATTTGCTCGGCGATGTCGGACAGCGACAGGGCCTCGTCGGCCAGCAGCGCACGCGCCTGGTGCTGGCGCACATCGGCCAGCAAGGCGCGGAAGGTCGTGCCGTCTTCCTGCAAGCGGCGCTTGAGGGTGCGCTCGCTGAGCTGCAGCAGCCGCGCCACCTGCGCCAGGTCGGGCACGCGATCCATCGGCGCCACGCCCAGGTACCCTCGCACCAGCTCGGTGACACCCTGGCCAGCACGGCGACGCGCCATCAACTGGGCACCGGCGGCCTCGCACGCGGCCACCGTCAAGGGGTTGGCCTGCGGCAAGGGCATCGACAACCAGCGGCGCTCAAAGCCCAGGGTGTTGGCCGCGGCGCCGTGGCGTGGCCGCACGCCGAACTGGCGCTCCAGGTGCGCCAGCAGCTCAGGCCGCGCCGCGTGGGGGCCGCGCAAGGTGAAGCGCGTGAGCACGCCGGTCTGCCCCAGCGCCTCGTGCAGCAGGCGAGCGGCCGCCGTCATGTCGCGCTCGACGAGGAAGCGGCGCAAGCCCGCGGACACGTCGGGCTCGCCAAAGCTGAGCACCCCGGTGTCGCCGTCTTCGCGGAAGGCGATCAGGGAGAAAGCGTAGGCCAGGGGCATGGAGCGCAAGGCCAGGCTCAAGGCGTCGGCCGCGGTGGCGCTGCTGACCAGGCCCAGGCCCCAGATGCCATAGGTGGAGAAGCTGTAGCGCAGGCCCACCTCCATGCCCAGGCCGGGCGTGTCGCCCAGGGCTTGCAGGAGGCGCTCGGCGATGCGCAGCTCCTGCAAGGCGGTGATGTCCGCGTGGGGGTCGTCGAGTTGCGCTCGGCTCAGCCCCGCCGCCGACAACAACGCGCCCACCGGGGCGCCCCGCTCCTCGGCGAAGGCCAGCATCAATCGGGCACTGGCCGGGCTGCGGGTGAAGTCGAAGAAACGCATGTGGCCCAAATCATAAAGCGGCTGGCCCCGCGCAACATTCAGGTCTGACCCTGTCCCTGCCACCATGCGTCCGCAGTCTCAGGAGACCCCATGCAGGACACGCCCCCCATCCACGGCACGCTCATCATCGGCACCGGCTTCGCCGGCATCGGCATGGCCGTGGCCCTGCAGCGCAGCGGTCGCCACGACTTCGTGTTGCTGGAGCGGGCCGCGGACGTGGGCGGCGTCTGGCGCGACAACACCTACCCGGGCGCCGCCTGCGACGTGCCCTCGCACCTGTACTCCTTTTCCTTCGCGCCCAACCCGGACTGGTCGCGCGTGTTCGCCACCCAGGCCGAGATCCACGCCTACCTGCGCGATTGCGCCGAGCGCTTCCAGCTGCGCCCGCACATCCGCTTGCAGACCGAGGTGAGCGCCGCGCGCTGGGACGAGGCCGAGGGCTGCTGGCAGGTGTCGCTGGTGGGCGGCGGTTCGCTGCGCGCGCGCGTTCTGGTCACCGGCATGGGCCAGCTCAGCCGCCCGGCGCTGCCCCGCACCCCCGGCCTGGCCGACTTCAAGGGGCCCCGCTTCCACTCGGCCCAGTGGGACCACACCTGCGACCTGCGCGGCAAGCGCGTCGCCGTGATCGGCACGGGGGCATCGGCCATCCAGTTCGTGCCGGCCATCGCCCGAGAGGTGGCGCAGTTGCACGTCTTCCAGCGCTCGGCTGCCTACCTGCTGCCCCGGCCCGACCGCGCTTACCGCGCCTGGGAAAAGGCCCTCTTCCGCCACGTGCCCGCCGTCATGAAGCTGCACCGCGCCTGGGTGTACCTGAGCTACGAGTCGCGCGCGCTGGCCTTCACGCGCCTGCACAGCCTGATGAACCTGGCCGGCGGGGTGCCCTTTCGACGGATGCTGAAGCGGCAGGTGGCCGACCCGGCCTTGCGTGAGCGCCTCACGCCCGACTACCCGATCGGCTGCAAGCGCATCCTGCTGTCCAGCGAGTACCTCTCCACCATGGCGCGTCCCAATGTGAACCTGGTCACCACCGGCATCCGGCGCATCACGCCCGATGGCGTGGAGACCGAAGACGGCCGCCACCACGCAGCGGACGTGCTGGTCCTGGGCACGGGCTTCGCCGCCACCGAGTTCCTCGCGCCCCTGGACGTGCGCGGCCGCGACGGCGTCGCGCTCGGACAGGTGTGGTCGCAGGGCGCCAAAGCCCACCTTGGCATGACGGTGCCGGGCTTTCCCAACTTCTTCATGCTGTACGGGCCCAACACCAACCTGGGCCACAACTCCATCGTCTACATGCTGGAGAGCCAGATCGCCCACGTGGTGCGCTGCATCGAGCAGCTGGACCAGCAAGGCGCCCGCAGCGTCGAAGTCGATGCCCGACGCCACGATGCCTACAACGCGCGCATCCAGGCTCGGCTGCAGGGCACCGTCTGGCACGGCTGCACCAGCTGGTACGTCGATGCCAACGGCCACAACAGCACCAACTGGCCAGGCTTCACCCTGACCTACCGCTGGCTCACACGGCGCAGCGATTGGGGCGCCTACCGCTTCCAGCCCCTGGCGCACCCACGCCCCCAAGACGACACCCGGCCCCTGCCCTGAGCCCATGAACCGCCTGACCGAACGCCGTTACCCGGACACCTCGCACGTGCGCGTGCACGCCCTCAAATCGACCTTCCAGGCCGAGGGCGCGCTGTGCGGCGCGACCCTGCACCTGCCAGCCGACGCCACGCCCGATGCACCGCGACCTGCCATCCTCATGGTGGGAGGCTGGGGCAGCGTGCAGATGGCACTGACCTCGTCCTTCGTCAACCGCTTCGTGGAAGCCGGGTACGCCGTGATGGAATTCGACCACCCCGGCTGGGGCAACAGCGGTGGCTTCCCGCGCCAGGGCATCGACCCGTGGCGCCGCCGCCGCGTCAGCGACACCGCCTTGGTGCACCTCAAGGCCCAACCCTGGGTCTGCGCCGACCGCATCGTGCTGTGGGGCACCTCCTTCGGCGGCGGGCACGTGGTGGACCTCGCTGGCCAGCACCCGGAGCTCCAAGGCGCCATCGTCCAGGTGCCCATGCTCGATGGCCTGGCGGCCACGCTGTCGATGTCGCCGCTGCGCCAGCTGCAGTTCGCGACGCTGGGCCTGATCGACCTGCTCAAGCCAGGGCAGCCGCTGTGCGTGCCGACCCTGGCGCCCCCAGGGGGCTTCGGCACCATGGACCGCGATGGCGCCTGGGACGCGCTGCAACGCGCGCTGGCCGCCTGGCCCATTCGGCACTACGACAACCGCGTGGCCGCACGCTCGACCCTGACCATGCCGTTCTACCGTCCGTGGAAGCGCCTCAAAGACGTCCAGGTGCCCATGCTCATCCTCGGAGCCACCCACGACACCGTCGCGCCTTTCGTGGCCGACAAGGTTGCGCGCGTGGGCAACCCGAAGCTGGAGGTGGTGGAAGTCGATGCCGACCACTTCGACCCCTACTTCGAGCCGCTGTTCCCTCGGGTGCTGCAACACCAGCTGGCGTTCCTGGCGCGCGTGCTGCCGTTAGACTGACGGGATTCCGTTCTGCCCCTTCGTGAGTGCCCCCTGTGTGCAGTGGGGCTCAAGACGCTGCATTGCGCCCACTCACCGAACCAGGGGACGTCCGCATGCCGGGCTACCAGACGAAGCAAGAAAGCGTCGCCATCCAAGGCGCGCCGCACCTCACCATCCAGTCGCTGCTGGACCGCCAGCAGTACGCCGACCCGCTCGGCGAGGCCGAGGCGCTGGGCATCTCCAGCGCCTCGTGGCCGCTCTTCGGCCTCCTGTGGCCCTCATCGCAAGCGCTGGCCAACTGGGTGGAACACCGAGCCAGCGTGCCCCGCGAGCGCATCCTGGAAGTGGGCTGCGGGCTGGCGCTGGCCAGCCTGGTCATGCACCGCCGTGGTGAAGACGTCACCGCGTCCGACTGCCACCCCCTGACCTCGCGCTTCCTGAGCGACAACACCTCGCTCAACGACATGGCGCCGCTGCCCTACCGACACGGCAACTGGGCCGACGCCGACGACGCGCCGGTGCGCGAAGACCGCCCCGTGGTCGAGGGCCGCTTCGACCTCATCATGGGCAGCGACGTGCTCTACGAGCGCGACGAGTCCGGCCACCTCTCGCGCTTCATCGACCGGCACGCGCACGCCAAGGCCGAGGTGCTCATCGTCGACCCCAACCGCGGCAACCGCAGCGGCTTCAACCGCCGCATGGCCGCCGCGGGCTTCGCGCTCGAAGAGGTCGACCTGAGCCACGCCCACGAAGGGCAGGCGCCCTACCGCGGCCGCCTGCTGCGCTACCGACGCTGAAACGCCCGTGAGGGCACGTTGCGCCTCTGTTCAAACTCAAATCCGGCTGACACAATGTTTCGACAGGGCTCACCACAACGGGGGCCACTTAGAAATTGAGGCGCCCCCGTGGAGACTTCGGAGCTTGCTGAACAGCCGTCGCGAGAGGAACGCGCCTGGCTGGTGGTCGTGGGGGCATCGGCTGGGGGGCTGGACGCGCTCCAGCGTTTCTTCGGGCGGCTGAGGTTGCCCTCCAATGCGGCTTTCGTGGTGGTCCAGCACCTGGCGCCCGACCACCGCTCGCTGATGACGGAGTTGCTGGGGCCGCACTGCGCGCTGCCCGTCTCCGAAGCGGTCGACGGCCAGCGCCTCATGCCGGACCACGTCTACCTGATGCCCTCCGGCGTGACGCTGTCGGTTGAAGACGGCACCTTGCGCTTCGAGCCCCGGCCCGAGCGCGGCCTGTCGCTGCCCATCAACCGGCTGCTGAGCACCATGAGCGCACACGAGGCCGAACACGCCGTGGCGGTGGTGCTCTCCGGCTCCGGCTCGGATGGCGCACAGGGCTGCGCAGACCTGCGCACCAAGGGCGGCTTCGTGCTCGTGCAAGCGCCGGATTCAGCCCAGTTCGACAGCATGCCGCGCTCGGTGATGCAGGCCACCCGACCAGACGCCGTGCTGCCGCCGGAAGCCCTGGCCGACACCGTGCTGGCCATCACCCAGGGTCGAGCCGAGCGCCTGGCCGATGAAGGGCTGATCCACGCGCCCTCGGCACGCAGCGCCTTGCAGCGGCTCTTCAGCACGCTGCTCGACCGACACGGCGTGGACTTCGGTCAATACAAGTTGCCCACGGTGATGCGCCGCATCGAGCGCCGCATGCAAGCCCGCCAGGTGGAGGCGCTGTCGGCCTACGCCGACCTGGTCGAGCAAGACGAGGGCGAATGCGAGGCCCTGCGCCAGGAGTTGCTGATCCCCGTCACCAGCTTCTTCCGAGACACCAGCTACTTCGATGCCCTGGGGGGCCTGCTCGACGAGCTCATCGCGCAGCTGCCGGAAGGCCGCAGCCTGCGCCTGTGGAGCGCCGGCTGCGCCAGCGGCGAGGAGGCTTACTCGCTGGCGATCCTGGCGCTCGAGGCCTGCGAGCGCGTCGGCCGCTGGCCCGGCGTGAAGGTGTTCGGCACCGACGTGGACGCGAACATCCTGGAGACGGCCGCCGCGGGGACCTACCCAGCGAGCCTGGCCAGCGCCATCTCGCCCGAGCGCCTGGGGCGCCATTTCACGGTCGATGACGTCCACATGACCGTCAGGCCGGAGCTGCGCAGGCTGGTTCTTTTCACCCGGCACAACCTGCTGGAAGACCCGCCGTTCACGCGCATGGACGTCGTTGCCTGCCGCAACACGCTGATCTACCTGCAGGCTCCCGCCCAGGAGCGCGTGCTGCGCCGCCTGCAATACGCGCTGCGCGTCGACGGCATCCTGTTCATGGGCAGCAGCGAATCGCTGGGTCACCTGCAACCCGATTTCCAGCAGGTGCACGACGCCGCCCGCATCCACCGCTTGCAACGCCAGGCCTTGCCGCCGCTGTCGAACTTCAACATGCCGGGCCGCCTGGGCGTGATGGAGCGCCCCACGCGCAGCGACCCCCGCCACGCGCCCGACCAGAACCGGCCGCTGATGGAGGCCGCCCGCAAGCACATCCTGCAGGCGCACGCGCCGCTGAGCCTGCTGCTGTCGCCACAACGGGTGCTGCTGCACGCCTGGGGCCCCGCAGACCGCTTCCTCAGGCTCGGCGATGGCGAGCCGCGCCTGGACGCCATCGGCCTGCTGCCCGATCGGCTGGCCGCGGTGGCCGGGCACGCCTTCCACGCCGCACTGCACGGGCAGGACGTGGTCGAGCCGCCTTTGCAGACCGAGGTCCACGGGGTGCCGATGACGCTGCGGGTCAGCGCCCGGCTGCTCAAGCAGGCGCCCCAGTTGCCCCAGGGCGTGCTGCTGACCGTGGAGGACATCCCCACGCTGGGGCAGACCACCTCGGCTGCGGCCTCCGAAGCGCCGATGACCGAGGCCGAACTCCACCGCCTCGGCCAACTGGAGAGCGAGCTGGCGGAGACGCGCCTGTCGCTGCAGACGACCATCGAAGACCTGGAGGCCACCAACGAAGAGCTGCAGGCGACCAACGAGGAGCTGATGTCGGCCAATGAAGAGTTGCAGAGCACGAACGAAGAACTGCAATCGGTCAACGAAGAGCTCTACACCGTCAACGCCGAGTTCAACATGAAGCTGGAGGCCCTCTCCAGCCTGAACGCCGACCTGGAGGGCATGGCCCTGTCGACGGGCGTGGCCACGCTGTTCGTCGATCGCAACCTCTCCCTGCTGCGCTTCACGCCCGAGGCCGCCCTGGTGTTTCGCCTGCGCCCCAGCGACATCGGGCGGCGCTTCACCGATTTCAACAGCCCGATGGACTACCCCGATTTCATCGACGACGTCCACACGGTCCTGCGCGGCGGGCTGGTGGTCGAGCGGGAGGTCGCGGTGAACCCGGACGGGCTGTGCACGGTGCGCATCGTGGGCTGCGGCAGCATCCAGGAAGGGCAGCGCCGCGCCGTCATCAGCCTCATCGACATCTCGCGCACACGCGACGCCCAGCGCCTGCAAAACGTGATGGACGCCTTGTCGGCGCACGTGGCGGTGCTCGACAAACACGGCACGATCCTGCAGGTCAATCAGGCGTGGAACGACTTCGGCTCCAGCAACGGCGGGCTGAGGGACGTCGGCGTGGGCGCGAACTACCTGGCGGTGCTGGCGCGCTCCAACAGCGCCGACGCGCTGGACGTCTTGCGGGGGCTGCAACAGGTGCTGCACGGCCTGCAGGATCGCTACCAGGTGATCTACCCCTGTCACAGCCCGTCCCAACAGCGCTGGTTTGCGATGACCGCCACCCCCTGCAGGGCCCTGGGCGGCGCCGTGGTCGTGCACACGGACATCACGGCGTGGCACGCTCACCTGGCGCCGACTGCGGAGGCCGCTCATGGCTGAGGCGCAAGCGCAACAAACCACCGCCCCCCCCAAGCTGCGCCACCATTGCCTGGGGCTGGCCATGGCGGCCATCCAGCGCGGGGACTTCGACGCCGCCAACCAGGTGCTGGAGGCGAACCCCGATGCCGGCCTCACGCTCTACGACGTCTTCAGCCACTGCCAGATCGAGCTGGAGACGCAGAACCAGGAGCTCAGGCAAGCCCAACGGCGCACCGAGTCCCTGCTGGCGTGGACCGGTCAGCTGTTTCGCCAGATCCCCGTGCCGGCGCTGTTGCTTGACGAGCTCGGCCTGATCCAGGACGCCAACGACCGCGCGGTCTGCGACCTGGAGCTGGAGTCGACGCCCCCCGCGCGGGGCGTGCCTCTGCGGCGCCTGATGGCCTCCGCTGACTGCGAGTTCCGCCTCCAGCACGCGCTGCACGGCGCCCAGGAAGGGCGCGTGACCGTCCTGGCCGACGTGCAGATGCTGAGCATCAAGGGACGCCAGCTGTGGGTCACCTTGACGGTGGTGCCGATGCGCGATCGACCGGGTGAATTCGACAACCGGCTGATGTGCATCGTGGACAACCGGACCGATCACATCGAAGCCCAACGGGCCCAGGAGGCCGCCACCCTGGCGGCGCAACAACGCGACTTCGCCCGCACCACCAGCGAAGCCAACCACCGCCTGATGGCCCGGGTGAGCCACGAATTTCGCACGCCGCTCAACGCCGTCATCGGGTTCTCTGACCTGCTGATGGCCTCGCCCTCTTCCGGGGTCGATCCGGGGACCCGCGAGTACCTCACTCACATCCGCGATGCCGGCATGAACCTGCTCAAGCTCGTGGAGGAGGTGCTGCAGGTCAACCAGCTCAACGGGCACGAGGCCGCCGCCCCCGCTGCGCAGAAGGTTGACCTGCACCGCGTCGCGGGTGAGGTCGTGACGCTGTTGAACGACGTCGCTCGCCGCACCGGCGTGACCCTGTCGCTGGAGTCAAGCGACGAGCCGATGCCGGCCATCCGCGGCCACGCGCGCCGGGTGCGGGAGGTCATCATCAACCTCGTGAGCAACGCCATCAAGTACAACCTCCCGCATGGCTGGGTGAGGCTGGTGGTGGGGACGGTGGGTCAGCGCGTGTGGCTGGGCGTCAGCGACAGCGGCAAGGGCATGACCCGCCAGCAGCTCGACCACCTGTTCGAGCCTTTCAACCGCCTGGGCGCCGAAGCGGCGAACCTGCACGGGCACGGCCTGGGGCTGGTCATCACCAAGGGCTTGCTGGAAAGCATGGACGGGCGCATGAGCGTGACGTCGACACCTGGCGTGGGCAGCTGCTTCGTCGCGGAGTGGCCGATCTGGCACGAAGGCGGCGAGCCTGCGGAGTCGGACGCTTCGCCCTCACCTTCGCCCTCACCTTCGCCCTGAGCGCCGCAAAGCACCAGCTCGCGGCGCCAGCTCAGCGCGCCAGCTCGGCCCGCATCGCGTCGATGACGTCCTTGTAGCTGGGCTGGCCGAAGATGGCGCTGCCGGCAACGAAGGTGTCGGCGCCCGCGTCGGCGATGCGGCGGATGTTGTCCACCTTCACGCCGCCGTCGATCTCCAGGCGGATGTCCCGACCGGAGCTGTCGATCAGCTTGCGCACCTTCTCGGCCTTGCGCAGCGTGCTGTCGATGAAGCTCTGCCCACCGAAGCCGGGGTTGACGCTCATCAGCAGCACCACGTCGACCTTGTCGATGACCCACTCCAGCACGTCGATGGGCGCCGCCGGGTTGAACACCAGGCCGGCCTGGATGCCCTCGGCCTTGATGAGCTGCAGGGTGCGGTCGACGTGGGTGGAGGCGTCGGGGTGGAAGGTGACGATGTCGGCGCCCGACTTGGCAAAGGCCGTGGCCAGCGCGTCGACCGGCTGCACCATCAGGTGCACGTCGATGGGCACCTGGGTGCCGTCGGCCTTGACGCTGTGCTTGCGCAGGGCCTGGCAGACCATCGGCCCGAAGGTCAGGTTGGGCACGTAATGGTTGTCCATCACGTCGAAGTGGATCCAGTCGGCGCCGGCGTCGATCACCTTGCGCACCTCCTGCCCCAGGCAGGCGAAGTCGGCCGAGAGGATGCTGGGGGCGATGCGGAAGGTGCGGGGCGTGGGCGACATGGGGCGGTTCCTGGTGGGGCTGCGCGGGTGCGAAGCCCACATTCTAGGAAACCTGCCCCGTGCCCGCCCCCGAGTCGCTCAGTAACCGGCCGTGCTCTGTGCCATCAGCCACGGCAGCGACATGTACTTGCGCTGGCGCGCGATGCACTTGCGGCTGGCCGCCGGGTCGTTGACGTTCTTGTCGACCACGTAGGAGACCCACTCGGCGTGGTTGTCGGTCAGCTCCAGCGTGGAGTAGCCCTGGCGGCTGCTGTCGAAGAACTGGATGTGCGGGTTGTTGAGGCGCACGGTGGGCGCGGCCAGCGCACGGCCCAGCAGGATGCGCGTGCCCTCGTCGGCGTCGGCGGCGATGCCCTCGGCCAGGGTCGACGACGTGACCGAAGGCGTCATGAACTCGGCGCCCACGAAGTTGCCCACGTCCAGCGGGTTCAGGTTGCCCCAGTCGTGCTTGATGTTGCTGGCCATGTGGGTGTGCAGGTCGCCCGTGGCCACGAGGAAGTTGCGCACCTTCGCTTCGCGCAGGGCGCCCGTCAAGGCGCGGCGCTCGGCGGCGAAGCCATCCCAGGCGTCCACGTTGATGGGCGCGAGCTGCGCGCCGGCCAGGGTCACGGCCAGGCGGCCCAGGAAGGTCTGGTTGCCCATGAGCTTCCAGGTCGCGCGCGAGCCGGTCAGGCCCTCGATCAGCCAGTTGCGCTGCTCAGCGCCCAGCAGCGTGCGGTCGCCGTTGTTGAAGGCGGTGCAGCCCAGCGGCAGGTAGCGCTGCAGCGCGTCGCCTTCACCGCAGGGGTGCGGGCTGCGGTAGGTGCGGTTCTCGATCATGAACAGGTCGAGGAAGCCGCCGAAGTTGAAGCGGCGGAAGACCTTCAGGGCCTCGAAGGGGTGCGTGGCCTGCGGGTCGAAGCCGACGCGCGCGGGCACGTACTCCGACCAGGCGCGCTGCGAGTCCAGCTTGAGCTGCTTGAGCAAGGCCGGGCTGTTGCCGTACTTCGGGTCGGTGGTGTAGGGGTGGTCGGGCGCGCCCAGGGTGTCGCGCGCGTAGTCCCAGTAGCTGTCGTTGGCGGTCTCGTGGTCGTCGGGCACGCACACGAAGGTGTGGCGCTCCATCACGGCCTGCAGGTTGGGGTCGCTGCGGTAGGTGCGGTAGATGAAGCGGTAGTCGGCGAGGTCGAGTGCGACCAGGCCGCCGGAAGGCAGCACCATGGTGCGATCGGCAAAAGGCAGGCTCTGGAAGCGCGGGTCACCGGCGGTTTCGTAGATGAAGTCACCCAGGTGCAGCACGTAGTCGATGGACTCGTCGCGGGCCACGTGGGCCAGGGCGCCGTAATAGCCGTTGGTGTAGTCCTGGCAGGTCAGCAAGCCGAACTTCAGGCGCTTGCGCTGCGCGCTGGTGGCGGGCAGGGTGCGGCAGCGGCCGGTGCGGCTGACGGTGCCGTCGTAGATGAAGCGGTAGAAGTACGGGCCACCGGAGGCCGTGGCCGGCAGCTGGCCGTCGAGGTCGACTTTGACGGTGTGGTCGCGCTGGTCGTTGATGTCGTTGGCGCCGACCTGGGCCTGCAGCAGCAGGGTCTGGAAGTTGGCGTCCAGGGCCACTTGCAGGTAGAGCGGCTCGCCGCCGCGCAGGGCGGTGGGGGCGATGTGGGTCCACAGGATCACGCCCGTCTCACTCGGGTCGGCAGAAGACACGGAGAGGTCGAAGACGCGGGCCGAATCGGTGCGCAGGTTGCGGGTGTCCAGGGGCGCCTGGCCCAGGTTGACCCACGAGACGGCCTGGGCTTGCCAGCTC
>Ga0209300_1000768_pt1 | contig 14491 bp, 15 predicted proteins | sample Shrwel_input2_RT_FD_187535 | JGI IMG/M metagenome (GOLD analysis project Ga0209300, IMG submission 187535) | Subsurface microbial communities from deep shales in Ohio, USA - Utica-3 well 1 S input2 RT (SPAdes) (version 2) ... | reverse complement strand
CAGAAGCGCCAAAGGCGACCACCCAGGAGACGATCACGATGGATCAAGTCATAGACCCACTGGTGACTGACTTGCACTGGAATGTTCATACGGCGCATAAAGCCTGCAATCTGCTCAGGACTCCAATGTTCCTTCAGTCGTTCAGTTACCCAGTCCGTCAGCCACTGCACTCGTTTGTGGCGCTTGAAGGCGGTTCTGCGCCGGGTGTTCGAGTGACGCTGCGCCATCTCTGGTTCATAGCCGTGAACGCTGTTACGCCGCAACTCGCGGCTGATCGTGCTGTTGTGGCAGCCCAACATTGCTGCGATCTGTCGTTGGCTTTTGCCGGCCACACGCAGGGCCGAAATCTGGTATCGTTGTGTTTGAGTCAGTTGTCGGTACTTCATCACTGCTTCACTTTGGTCGGTAAAGCCCGTGAGGGTACCGGCGACGGCCCTCCCGCCTCTACCTGGTTACGCCAAAGTGCTGCAGTTATTATCTGAATTCACGGTCAAGCCCGTTCTGATCCTATCCTGCTTTATAATTATGTAATATTGCAGAAATTTTGTTGGGTTTTTAGTTGTTTTGTTCTTTTCTGTTAATCGGCGTGTCAGTGCATGCGGTAATTTTGAGAGGTCTTATGAAGGTCTTGTTGTGTGGTGATTATTCGAGTGTGCATTCCGAGCTTTCGGAAGCGTTAAAGAATAAAGGGCATGACGTTACAGTTATTTCAGATGGCGATTCGTATAAGGCGTTTCCTGCAGATATAAAGTTAGAGGCGAATCAGAGTCTACCAAATAACTATGTATTTAAAGCTTTTTATCTTCTTGTGGATTTCATTGGTCTGGCTGGCATTTTTAAATATTTTAAACAAATGAAAAATGTTAAGCTAGAAGAGTATGATGTTGTTCAGCTTATAAATGTCGCGCCAATAAAACATTTTGGCGCCTTTGGTAACTTCTTTTTCGTCAGGCGGGTCGCCAAGTGTTCGAAGAAGGTAGTGTTGTGTGCTCTAGGCGATGACGCATGTTGGTCAAAGGCTTGTTTAAAAGGTGTTTTCAAGTATAGTCCGCTTGATCGTATTTCCCTTTTTAATTTTTATAAATATTACTACTCTTTAAAATATGTTTATAGTCCAGCATATCGATTTCTTGATTTTTTTGTCAATTATATATCCTCTGCAGTTGTAGCAGGCTTAGATGACTATCGTATCGCATATGAAAAATCTGGTAAAAAGGTATACTTTATTAGACTACCCATAGGGGAGGCGAAGTTTAAGAAGACGTGTAAAGAAGGCGGCGATTATAGTGTTAAAATATTCCACGCGTGGCAATATGGCAAGGAAGTGAAAAAGGGTAACGACAAGTTAGATGAAGCTGTGCAGGCCGCTTTAGAGGAGGTGGAGGGAGTGGACGTTGAATATCGTGTGGCCGGTGGGATGAAGTATGATGATTTTATAAAAGCTTATGATTGCTGCGATGTATTTATTGATCAGGCGTATAGTTATGATCGAGGAGTGACGGGCGCATTAGGTATGTGTTCTGGTAAAGTTGTTTTATCTGGATTTGAGTTGGACAGTCCTTTAGGTTTGATGGGGCTGGAGAATGTAAAGAACAATGGAGTTAATGTTAGTGGGGATGTCGAAGAGGATAAGAAATCATTAATCGAAATTCTCTTGAATCCGGGGCTGAGAAAGATTATACAAGATAACGCTTATGATTTTGCTGTCAAGAATTATCGATCAGATTTAATAGCGGAACAGTATTTGGCTGTATGGAGGCATCATTTGGATTTGAGCTGAAAAATAAGACGGTTCTGTGTAGACTTGAGCTCGCAGCAGTCGCCAACCTGATCAGTGAAAATGCCTGCAGTCCTAGTACTATGGCCACTGTTTCCTGGAAAAAATAGACCGGGGGTGGGAAAGAATACATACATACCAGGAAAGTGATCTCTAAATGTCCGGCTTTAGCTGACTAAACCAAGATGGGCAGGAATCAGCAGTATTTAGAACTTAATTGAAAAGGTTTTTGATGGTATACCTACTGTTCTATTCGTGGGGTGTTGCTACCCTTTTCCTTTATGATAGGCTCCACTTTTCTCGTATCTCAGCCTTCCTGTTATTAGCCTTTTTTGTTTTTGTGATTGCATTCTTGCCTTCTTTTCAGTTTGGTGTGGGCACTGATTATTTCACGTACAGCGAGATATTTGAGGGCACTAAAAGCGTTGAGCTTTTCTTTCGGAAAGGCGAGTTTGCATTCTATTATATTGTTGTATGGCTTAGACAGCTTGGGCTTCCTGCTCAATCACTGTTTTTGGTTATATCATTACTGTCATCGGTGCTGGTAGCTCTTTCACTTAACGTTTTTCGTGTTAACGGGTATAAAACTTGGGCTATCTTCTTATTGATGGTTTTGGTTACCGGTATGCTTCATAACCAAATGAATGGCCTGAGAAATTATGTGGCTGTCTATTGTTTTGTGCTCGCAATCCTGTGTAAATTTGATGGTCGGTATGTGCTAGGTCTAATGTTATCAATTCTCGGTGTTTTTTTTCATCAGACCATGTATGCCATGATTTTTTTTGTGCTTGTCCCGACATCAGTGTATCGATTTTTTTCAAGAAATGTAATAGCGTTTTACACTGGTTTTTTTCTATTTTGGCTGAGTGGGGTTCCTATTCAAATTTTAGATTACCTTCTTCATTCTTATATGGGGTTTTACTCCCACTACTCTGACCTTCTTAACTCGCCTTCATCGTTTTTTAATATAGCCTCAAAGATGTATTATATTCCTTTCCATCTATGGTTCATTGTTTGGTTGAGGCGAAATTATTATAATCTCTCTAGGTTCTCAGCTAACGTGATTGGTTTTTGGGTCTTAGGTTCTTCTGTTTATTTGGGGCTTATTTATTCTGGGTTGATTTTTAGGGTTTGGCACTACTTTGTATTCTTTTCAGTAATTCCAATTTATTATTTTTTTTATTCTAGAGAGGCTGATGGTTTAAAATATTTGGCTCTGGCCTATGTTGTGTTTCCTTATCTGGTTAAAGTTATAGTGTTTCCAGTCGGGGAATATGATTACTCTTTCTACCTTTTTAATTAGCTGTTAGATCGTGGATTCAGCCAATAGCCGCAGCACCGCTGATTTATAGTGCTCCGGAATATTCGCCCCAAAACACCTCCGCCGGTGTCCGGTAGCCCAGTCGTTTACCGTAAATTCAGATAATAACTGCAGCACTTTGGCTTAATCAGGTAGAGGCGGGAGGGCCGTCGCCGGTACCCTGACAGGCGTTACTGACCAAAGTGAAGCAGTGATGAAGTACCTACAACTGACCCAGACACAACGATGTCAGATTTCGGCCTTCCGTGTGGCCGGCAAAAGCCAACGACAGATAGCAGCAATACTTGGCTGCCACAACAGTACGATCAGCCGCGAGCTGCAGTGTAATAGTGTTCACAGCTACGAACCTGAGACGGCGCAGCATCAGGCCTACACCCGGCGTAGAGCCGCCTTCAAGCGCACAAACGAGTTCAGTGGATGACGGACTGGGTGAGTGAACGGCTTAGGGAGCATTGGAGCCCTAAGCAGATTGCAGGGTTCATGCGCCGTATGAACATTCCAGTGCAAGTCAGTCACCAGTGGGTCTATGACTTGATTCATCGTGATGGTCTCTTGGGTGGTCGCCTTTGGCGCTTCTGTCGGCACCGAAATAACCGGGGTTGCAAACGCAAAGCAAAGGAAGCAGGCCTTGACAAAATCCCGAGTCGGGCCGGAATTGATTGCCGCCCCAAAGAGATCGAAAGTCGTGCCTCGGTTGGCCACTGGGGAGGCGACACGGTGCTCCAGGGCCACAAACAATCAGGGTTGGTGACACTGGTGGAGCGTCGCAGCGGTTACCTGCTCGCAGGCCGTTTGAAGCGGTTTACGGCCAACCAGACAACGCGCACTGTGATCAGGCTTTTGAGGCCAATCCGAGGTGTTGCGAAAACGCTTACACTGGATAACGGCAGCGAGTTTGGGGAACACGAAAACGTTGCCAAAAAGTTGGGCCTGGCCGCCTAGTTTTGTGATCCATAATGCTCCGGCCAGCGCAACACGAATGAAAATACAAACGGCTTGCTGCGCTAGTACTACCCGAAAGGGACGAACTTCGCGAAGCTGTCTCAGACACACATCAACCGGGTGGTTGAGCAACTGAATAACCGGCACAGAAAACGACTGGCCTACCGGACACCGGCAGGGGTTTTGGGGGAGTGTATTATTTTGAATAATATTTTGACGATTGCTGTTTCTACTGTGAGTGATAATTTTGATGATCTTATGTCATATATCATTGATGTTCAGAATCGGTTGCCTGAAGGAGTGATATTTTTGGTTGTTTCTCAGTTGGAAAATAGTGACTCCTATGAATGTATAGATGGTATCGATGTTTTTAAGACGTCAGACAAAGGCCTTTCAAAAAGTAGAAACCTTGCTGTTCGAAAATGCAATTCAGAGTGGCTTTGGTTTCAAGATGATGATATATCAATTGTTACGGATAAAATGGAATCGTTTGTTGAATTTTTGCGGGGATATGGTGGAGACGTTTCTTTAGTCAAAGTCGCGAGCCTTGAAGAGCCAAGCCAAGATTTCAAAGATTATAAAAGATATAGAGTTAATAAGTACTTTCTTCCTTTTAGGGTTTCCTCTATAGAAATTGTCGTTAGGCTTGCCTTCATAAAAAAAGCAAACGTATGGTTTGATGAAAATCTTGGGCTTGGAACTGATTTGCCTTCTTGCGAGGAAAATCTTTTTTTCTATGATTTGGTTGTAAGGAATAAATCTCGGCATATCTTTTATGACAAGGCGATTTGTTTGCATACTAAGGAACATATAATTCGTAATATTGATTATGGTGGGAGGTATCGTGCAAGAGGTTATTTGCTCGGAAATATTGGTTATATAAACGCGCTTTTTCTCATGACTTGGTGGGCGTTTCGAAAAACTACTGATGGTGTGCCAATACGGCGTAGACTGTCGCTAATGCTCGGTGAATTCTTTAAAGTTATAGGTCGCGAATATTCAAAAAGGGACAGGGAAGCTGTATGAAAGTTATCTACCTCCACCAATACTTTAACACCCCCAGGATGTCCGGCGGCACCCGCTCTTATGAAATGGCCCGCCGCATGGTAGCGGCGGGCCATGAAGTCCACATGGTTACCAGCTACCGGGAGCCCGAGGCCCCAGCAAAAACTTGGTTTAAAACCGAAGAAGCCGGCATTCACGTTCACTGGTACCCGGTCCCTTATTCAAACTACATGGGTTTTTTTCAGCGACTTAAAGCTTTTTTTGCCTTTGCCTTGGCTGCGAGAAAAAAAGCTGCGGAGTTGGATGGTGATCTTATCTTTGCCACCAGTACACCACTGACGATCGCCTTACCAGCAGTTCCCGCATCGCGCAAAAAGAAAATACCATTGGTGTTTGAGGTTCGGGATTTGTGGCCGGAGATGCCGATTGCAGTGGGTGCACTAAAGAATCCGGTATTGCGGTTTGCCGCCCATAGGCTCGAACATTGGGCTTATCGTAACTCGCAGGCTGTCGTCGCGTTGTCGCCTGGTATGAAAGAGGGGGTGGTGCGTACGGGTTACCCCGCAGAGCGGGTGGCTGTGATACCCAACAGCAGCGATAACGCCGAGTTCCAGTTTGATGCCGACGCCGCTGCACGTTTTCGTGCTAAGCGCGGGTGGTTGGGCGACAAGCCGTTGTTGGTTTATACCGGCACCTTTGGGCCAACGAACGGTGTAGGATACTTGGTTCCCATTGCTAGAGAATTGTTGGCCAGGAACTCAAATATTCGCATCCTGCTGGTGGGAGATGGTGCTGAAAAAGCTAAAATAAAAGATGAAGCAAGAGAGGCGGGTGTGTTGGGCCAGAATCTTTTCATCGAAGACAGACTGCCAAAAAGCGAGATTCCTGCTCTGTTAAGCGCGGCAAACATGGCGTCGGCGTTGTTTATTGATCTGCCGGAAATGCGTCCCAATTCAGCCAACAAGTTTTTCGATGCATTGGCTTCTGGTACGCCGGTAATGTTGAATTACGGCGGCTGGATGCACGACATGGTACAAGCCAATGGTTGCGGGCTTGCGATGTGGCGACGGTCAGCTACTGAAGTTGCTGCTGAACTGGACGACAGATTGCACGATCCGGAATGGTTGGACAAAGCAGGTAAGGCGGCGCGGAAACTTGCTGAAGGGCATTTTGATCGAGATAAGTTGGCCGGGCGATTAATTAAAGTGCTTCAAGCCGCATATGAGCAGCAACCAGAAAAAGTGGCAAGAGTTGCGCCTGGATATTTCTTATAACGAAGGCTGGCGCAGCAGAAGTGCTTATCCTTACTTTTGGCTATTTAAGTTTGTTATGGTTTTCTGCTATTTGCGGCTTTACAAACCCATTAAACTTGCTACCTTCGTTGTTATAGATTTTTTATTAGCTTATTCCTTTCAAATGTATGCTGGTGTTGGTTCTTGATGGCGCCAGTAAGCTCGCCATTAGCGCTAATCTCAGTTAGCCGTTCCAAATTTTAATTTCTAGGGCTGGTAATGAAAAAAAATCTCCCTAATGCATATTTTAGAAATCCAGTGAAATCAGAGGATGTTATTGAACTCCTAAGAAATAACTGGGATATTGAGGTCTTGGTATATGGGAACAAAAATCTCTCTTTAGAGGGCGTGTGTGACCCTCGTAATGGTGGTCGCTATCAGTTAGTATTTTCCAGTAGCGAACAGATGGAAAATATTAAAAATCTGACTGACTCTTTCGTGTTGATCGATGTGGCGCCGCCTGAACATTTCGATAAAAGAAATCAATATTGTGTGGTTAGTGACCCCAGAACAGCTTTTATCACACTGCTTGATTGGTTAATTGACAACGTCGGGGTGGATGCGCATGAGCGGGGCTTTACACTCGGAGCTGAAATTTCTCGGGACGCGATCATTAGTGCCTCAGCGATTATAGAGCCGGGCGTCCAGATCGGTGGGGGGAGCCAAGTCTGCGCTGGTGCTGTCATAAAGCAAGGCACCCGGATCGGTGAAAACACTGTCATTCGGGAAAACACGGTTGTTGGCAGTGATGGTGTTATTGTTCACCGAGCTGAAGATGGGCGTCTGCTAAAGTTTCCACACGTAGGCGGTGTGTTGATTGGTAGCAATACAGAGATTGGAGCTAACGCTGTAGTCGCTGGTGGTATATTGGCGCCAACGTTTATCGGAACTGAGGTTGTAATCGGTAACCTTTGTAATATTGGGCACGGGGTAATTGTAGAGGACGGTACGTGGATGTCTGTCGGATCATTAATTGGCGGTCATACTACGATTCGTACCAGTGCCACCATCGCTATGGGATGTACCATTCGCAATAGCCTGGTCATAGGCGAAGAAGCATCGCTGGGCATGGGTAGTGTCGTGGTTAAAGATGTAGATCCGAAACGTTCAATGTTTGGCAACCCCGCCAAGCGGATGGCGGGCCTGAAAACTGGTCCCGATCGTTAATCCATAGGAGCTGTTATGTCGCAAATGCTGAAGTTCGTATTCAAGGGTAGTCGTAATTACGTCCACGGGACCAGTCTCTTTAATGCACTGGTTGAGGCTGCCTACCAAAGAGGGTTGGCCGGAGGGAAAATCAATGTTTCCTTCAAACACATGATTTACAACCCACTGTGTATACTGGAGGAACGCTCTCCGATACCTGAGGATTCTGTCGTTGCAAAAATAACGGGCATAGACGGAGGTGAATACACTTTTTGCATCAACGAAGCCAGTGAAACTGAGGAACTGGTGAGACAAAGCTTTGATGAAGCTGAAGCCTGCCGTGGGGCTGTTGTTGGGGATAAGTCGATTTTTCAGGATACTCCTCATCATGAGGATTTGATTGAGTTACTGGTTTCGCTTTGCAAAAAGATGCACCAGGAATGCGTTGATAGCTCAAAAAAATGGGTTTTCTCTCGCTATGATGGGCTATTTCCTATCCCCACAATGGAGAAAGTTGAGCTTCGTATCACCAAACAGATAGGAAAACGGTTAACCTGTAGTGCTGTGCTTGTTAACGATGAAAAAATAGGTGATATTTACTTTTCGTGATACATATGGAACGTAGGAGGATCTCATGTTGGGGATTCACTCAGTAGCGAGCTACCTTCCAAGAGGTAGAGTTGATAATCTCGAACAGGCAGACCGGTTTGATACAGAAAGCGAGTTTGTCGAACAGAAAATTGGCGTAGGAACTTTGCCTCGGTTTGAAGAGGCCGATAGTGTTGTAAGTGCAAGTGTTGAAGCATTCCACCGCTTGTGTGAAAAAACGGATATTGATAAATCGGAGATTGAATGCGTAGTCGTATGTACCCAAAATCCCGATAATGGTGGATTGCCACATAACTCAGCTCTTATACACGCGTCGTTAGAGCTGCCGGAGGATTGTGCCTGTTTTGATATTGGGTTGGGTTGCTCAGGCTATGTCTATGGCTTGAGCATTATTCAGTCATTTATGTCCGCTAGTGGGATGAAAAAGGGGTTGTTCTTTACTTGCGATCCTTATTCCCGAATCCTTAATCCAGACGATAAAAATACCTGCTTGCTGTTTGGTGATGCGGCCTCGGTGACCTTGATTAGTGACACGCCATACTACAAGCTAACTAGAGCGAAGTTCTCTACCAAAGGAGCCGGCAGTGCGGCGCTTAAGAAGACAAGCCAGGGTCTGGATATGAATGGTAGGGCTGTGTTCAACTTTGCCTTGCAGGATGTCCCAAAGCAGATCAACGGTACGCTGTCGTCCGCAGAATTAAACGTAGATGATATTGATTTGTTTCTGTTGCATCAAGGCAGCCGGTTTATGCTCGAAAATACCATCAAGAGGGCGGGGATACCTGCTGAAAAGGCTCCCATCAGACTCTTCGAGACAGGTAATACCGTGTCTTCGTCAATTCCATTGCTTTTGGAAGAAGAGTTAGATAAAAGTCCTCGCAGAGTTCTCATGTCAGGATTCGGCGTAGGGTTGTCTTGGGCAACTGCAATTTATGAAAAAGTAAAGCTAACCTGAAAGGAGATGATATGAAACGTGAAGAGGCTGTCAAGTTAGTTATGTCCATGCTGGAAAAAAACGTTGAAGGTTTGGAGATGTCCGAAGATAAAATGGACGAGACACTTGTAAATATAGGCGTCGATTCACTCGATGTAATGCTGGTTATTATGGACGTTGGTGAGGCCGCAGGCGTTGCTATTAGTGACGATGAGGCAGAGACTTTGGATACCCCGAAGAAGATCGTAGATTTTATATCTAGTTAAGCGTAAAGCATATAGCTGATCGAAGTCACTGGGATGTCGCTGAAATATAATGGTCTTAATAGCTGAATGAGGTCAATCAAGGTCTCATTCATGCTGATGCTAATATTCGCGAGAGTAATTCGTAGAGTCCTGTGTGGTGGTTTTTGAGTAAATCACTCGATCATGCTGGAGTTGGTCGATTTAATTGTTCTTAAAGCTTTGAGGCGGAATCACAAATGTTAAAGCGTGTTTTTGATGTGGTTGTTTCTTTGCTTGTTCTTGTTTTGCTTTTCCCGGTTTTTATTTTTGTATCGCTTCTAGTGAAGTTTAATTTGGGCTCTCCTATTTTTTTTCGACAAACAAGGCCGGGATTAAATGGTAAGCCTTTTCAAATGATTAAGTTTCGCAGTATGTTGGATTCAAATGATAATGAAGGAAATTTGTTGCCAAATAAAGATCGACTTACCAAGTTCGGAAAATTTTTGCGCTCGACTAGTCTGGATGAACTTCCCGAGCTTTGGAATGTGCTTCGGGGTGATATGAGTCTTGTTGGCCCCCGTCCACTTTTAATGGATTACTTACCTTTGTATTCGGCAGATCAAGCTCGTAGGCATGAGGTGCGTCCGGGGGTTACTGGTTGGGCTCAGGTAAACGGTCGAAATGCTATCAGTTGGGATCAGAAATTCAAGTTTGATGTCTGGTACGTTGATAATCAATCTCTATTTCTTGATATAAAAATACTTTTCATTACAGCAAAAAAGGTTTTTGTGCGAGAGGGGATTAATGCAAGTAAAGAAACTACCATGACGAGATTTAAAGGCAATAAAGAGTGATCTGGTTTTAAATTTTTAAGTTTTCAGGTTCTGTGCAGTCAGCACATCGTAATACATTTTGAACACGGTGTTTCACTAAATGCTAAACGGACCCTTTCCCCCCTGGCCCTCCTTCACCGAGGAAGAGGCCAACGCGGTACGTGATGTACTGCTCTCCAACAAAGTGAACTACTGGACAGGCCAGGAATGCCGCGAGTTTGAGCGGGAGTTTGCCGCTTTCGCGGATGCCGACTACGCCATTGCCCTGGCTAACGGCACCACGGCGCTGGACCTGGCCCTGAAAGGCTTGGGCATTGGCCAGGGTGACGAAGTGGTGGTTACGCCTCGCACCTTCCTGGCCTCGGTTTCCAGCATTGTCACCGCCGGTGCCACGCCAGTGTTCGCCGATGTGGGCCGGCGCTGCCAAAACATTACCCCCGCCACGGTGCGAGAGGTGATTACCCCCCGCACCAAAGCCATTGTGTGCGTGCACCTGGCCGGCTGGCCCTGTGAAATGGACGGTTTCATGGAACTGGCCGAAGAACACGGCCTGTACATCATTGAAGACTGTGCCCAGGCTCATGGTGCCCGCTATAAAGGCAGTTCGGTGGGTTCGCTTGGTCATGTGGGTTGCTGGTCGTTCTGCCAGGACAAGATCATGACCACCGGCGGTGAAGGCGGCATGGTCACCACCAACGATGAAACCCTGTGGAAACGCATGTGGGCCTACAAAGACCACGGCAAAAGCTGGGATGCCGTCTACGAACGCCAACACCCGCCCGGCTTCCGCTGGTTGCATGAAAGCTTTGGTACCAACTGGCGGATGACGGAAATGCAGGGCGTTATTGGCCGCATTCAGCTGCAACGCATGCCCTATTGGCATAATCAACGCTTGGCCAACGCCGAACGTATCTGGAATACCGCCCGCGAATTACCTGGCCTGCGTGTGCCGAATGTGGTAGAGCATGTGGAGCACGGTGCTTACAAGTGTTACGTGTTTGTGGAGCCTGAACAACTGGCCGAAAGCTGGAATCGGGATCGCATTCAGCAGGCGATTGTAGAGGCCGGTGTACCGTGTTTCTCCGGTTCGTGCTCGGAGGTTTATCTGGAAAAAGCCTTTGATGGCACTGGCTTTCGGCCTGAAGAGCCGTTGCCGATTGCCCGGGAGCTGGGGGAGACCAGTTTGATGTTTTTGGTGCACCCTACGTTGACTGAGCCGGAGATGGAGAAGACTTGTTCTGTGCTCCGCGAAGTGATGGAGAAGGCTTCCGTTTAAAGACTTTTTTGGCCACGAAACCCACCAAAGAACACGAAACAAAAAAGCTTTTTAGAGCGAAGCTCTTATCGTGTTCTTCGGTGGGTTTCGTGGCCAAATTCGTTTTATCTTATTGTTTTTTTGGAGTTAACTCTTTATGTGCGGAATTGTCGGCGCTGTTAGCGCCAAGGATGTGACACCGTTTCTTCTTTATGGCCTGAATACCCTCGAATACCGTGGTTACGACTCTGCCGGCCTGGTGTTGTTGAATGGCGGTTTGCACCGCGCTCGGTCGGTTGGCCGTGTGTCTGGGCTGGAAGCCCGTGTTGAGCAGCAAGGCCTTGCTGGCAAGGTGGGCATTGCCCATACCCGCTGGGCCACCCACGGCGTGCCGGCAGAGCGTAACGCCCACCCCCATGTGTCCGGCGGTTTGGCGGTGGTGCATAACGGCATTATTGAAAACCACGCCGAATTGCGTGAGCGCCTTATTTCTCTAGGTTACGAATTCACCTCAGACACCGACACAGAAACCGTCGCCCATCTCGTGCAGGCTTGCCTGGCCGGTGAGCTGGCTGAGGGCAGTGGTAGTTTGTTTGAAGCGGTTCGTTGTGCCGTGGCTTATCTGCAAGGGGCCTACGCTCTGGCCATTGTTCGGGAAGATGAACCCGGTTCTCTGGTGGTGGCCCGGGAAGGTTCGCCGTTGATGCTGGGTATCAGCGAAAACGGCTATTTTGCCGCCTCCGACGCTTCTGCCATGGTGGCCGAAACCCGTCGGATGATTTATCTGGAAAATGGCGACATTGCCCGTTTGTCTCACGAAGGCGTAAGCATTGTAGGGGCTGACGGCAAGGCAGTAGAGCGCCCGGAAGTGACCTCTTCCATCAGTGCCGATGCGGTACAGTTGGGTGAGTTTGACCACTACATGCAAAAAGAAATCTTCGAGCAGCCCCAGGCACTGGGTAACACCCTGGAAATGCTGGGCGGGGCTGGTAGTCTCCAGGCGGGGTTGTTCGGCGCGGATGCCGAGGGCATTTTTCAGCAGGCAGATTCGGTACTGATTCTGGCCTGTGGTACCTCCAGCTACGCGGGCATGGTGGCCCGCTACTGGATGGAGGCCATTGCCGGCATTCCCTGCAACGTGGAAATCGCCAGTGAGTACCGTTACCGCCGCTCAGTGGCCCGAGAGAGCCAGTTGGTGGTGGTTATTTCCCAGTCCGGCGAAACGGCCGACACCATCGCCGCACTGCATCACGCCAAGAGCCTGGGCCACCGGCACACGCTGGCCATTTGCAACGTGCCGGAATCGGCCATCGTGCGCGAAGCGGCCCTGCGCTTTATCACCCGCGCCGGCCCGGAAATTGGGGTGGCGTCCACTAAGGCCTTCACTACCCAGCTCTCCACGCTGTTTTTGCTGACCTTGCTATTGGCCAAGGCCCGTTCCGCGCTGTCGGAAGCCGATGAAAACGCCTATTTGCAGGAAGTAAAGCATCTGCCCGTCGCCGTGGAAAAGGTATTGGCCGTGGAGCCGGAGATTCGCGAATGGGCCCAGCGTTTCGGCAACAAACACCACGCCCTGTTTCTCGGCCGTGGCCGGCATTACCCGATCGCCCTGGAAGGGGCCCTGAAGCTGAAAGAAATTTCCTACATCCACGCTGAAGCCTACCCCGCGGGCGAGCTCAAACACGGCCCGCTGGCGCTGGTGGATGAACACATGCCGGTGGTTGTCGTAGCCCCCAACGACACGCTGCTGGAAAAACTCAAAGCCAACATGGAAGAAGTCCGGGCCCGTGGCGGCGAGTTGTACGTATTCGCCGATGGCGACAGCCAGGTAACCTCCGCCCCCGGTTTGCATGTACTGCGCATGCCGGAGCATTACGGGGAGCTTTCGCCGGTGCTGCATGTGGTGGCGTTGCAGTTGTTGGCCTACCACGTGGCGTTGGTGAAGGGCACGGATGTGGATAAGCCGAGGAATTTAGCTAAGAGCGTTACGGTGGAATGAATAAGGATATGAGTGACGTTGTCTTAGTTACCGGTGGTGCCGGCTATATCGGCTCGCACGCCACGCTTTGCCTGCTGGAAGCAGGGTATTCGGTGGTGGTTCTGGATAACCTCTGTAACAGTTCGGCCAAATCCCTGGAGCGGGTTGCGCAAATTTGCGGGCGTGAGCCGCATTTTGTGCAGGGCGATATCCGCGACACCGCCCTGGTGGAACAAACCCTCAAAGACCACGAAGTGTCGGTGGTATTGCACTTTGCCGGCCTGAAGGCGGTGGGAGAGAGCGTCGAACAGCCACTGATGTATTACGAGAATAACGTGGCCGGCTCGGTGTCGCTGTGCAAAGCCATGCAGGCTGCCGGTGTCTTCAACTTGGTGTTCAGCTCCTCGGCGACCGTTTATGGCGAACCGGAGCGCATGCCCATTGATGAAGACTGTCCCGCCGGCACACCCACCAACCCTTACGGCCTGTCCAAGAAGATGGTGGAGCAGGTGTTGATTGATGTGGCGGCCTCCGATGAGCGTTGGTCCATTGCCTTGCTGCGGTATTTCAACCCGGTGGGTGCTCACGAGAGTGGGCTGATTGGTGAAGACCCTCAGGGCATTCCCAACAATCTGGTGCCTTATGTCAGCCAGGTCGCCGTTGGCAAATTGGCCGCGTTGCAGGTATTCGGGGATGACTACCCGACCGAAGACGGCACCGGCGTGCGGGATTACATTCATGTGGTGGATTTGGCTAAAGGCCATCTGAAAGCCATTGAAGCCCTGAAAACTCGAAAGGGCGCTCACGTTTGGAACCTGGGGACCGGCAAAGGCTACTCGGTGCTGCAGGTGGTGAAAGCGTTTGAGAAGGCCTCTGGCAAGAATATTCCCTTCAACATAGCGCCACGCCGGCCTGGGGATATTGCCGAATGCTGGGCCAACCCGGAGAAAGCCCGCGCAGAGCTGAACTGGGAAGCCGAATACGGCATTGAGCGCATGATGGCCGATACCTGGCGGTGGCAGGAAAACAACCCGCGCGGTTATGAGGATTGAGAAATGAGCAGGGATGCAGGTACGGCCTCCGAGGCGCTCAACACCCACCTGACGGCTGTAAAAGAGCAGTCGTTTATTAAACTCCTGTGTGATGAGGGCCGGTTTGAGAGAGCCCGGCAGCTG
>Ga0209300_1000766_pt1 | contig 14498 bp, 10 predicted proteins | sample Shrwel_input2_RT_FD_187535 | JGI IMG/M metagenome (GOLD analysis project Ga0209300, IMG submission 187535) | Subsurface microbial communities from deep shales in Ohio, USA - Utica-3 well 1 S input2 RT (SPAdes) (version 2) ... | reverse complement strand
CCCTTTCTAGGTATGGCAAAGGACCGTTTTTCACAGTAGGTTACAATCACGCTCGGCGCGGTACGCCGTATGAATGGTGACAGGGGGATCGTCTCAGCATGAGACTCCACTAGAGCCAGCTACGGAAGAGAAGGACTGGGTGATGCTCCGTACTGACGAGCCATGAGGCATTATCGCAATCGCAGCCTGGCAGGCGGCTATCGAACTGTTTGAAGATAATCGAAAAACGGCAGACTGCTGGTCACATCATGAGGCAATGGGGCTGTGTCATCACTAAAAACGCAACATCATGTGCATTGGTGGACCGGTCAGTTCAGCGAATGTAGCTTCGAATCGATGTATCGCAAGTCCATAAAGACGAGAGGACGGTTTGAATCCTTCCTTTCGTTGATCTTGGTGTCCTTGGTCTTTGGGATGTTTGCGATTACAGACTACCACCTTCTCGGTTTAAGCCGGGAGTATTATCTCCTGATCACCATGCGCATCGTGGTGGTGAGCCTTTGCCTTTTCCTGGCATTCATTATCGGACCCTGGGGCAGTTACTCCCGTAAAGCCTGGTTGCACGCTCTGCCTCTCTGGATACTTGCGACGGGCATCATTTTAATCGTTCCCTTGCGCCCCGATAGCCTCTTCACTCAGGTAACCGCGGTGGTGGTCGCTACCATGGCGTTCTACCTCCTGATCCCCAACCTGCTGACGGTGGCGATGTTCGCGAGCCTCTATTTGAGCATTGGTTTTCTAGTCGCTGCGGTACTGTTCGCGGAGATTACACCGGTGGTGACGCTTCGCATCGCGCTGCTATTGATCATGACTAATGTAGTGGGCTTCTGTGCCTTGCTGCGTTTGGAGACCCTGCAGCGCAAGCAATTTGCGCTACTTCACGAAGAGCGTAATCAAAATCGCCTTCTGCTCAAGGAAATAGCGCATCGCAAATCACTGGAAGCACAGCTGCGCATGGTCGCCGAGCGGGATGCTCTGACGGGACTCGATAGCCGCAGTCATTTCATGAAACGGGCCGGGGCACTGTTACAGCGCTCGCGATTGGAAAAGGTGCCGTTCAGTCTTTTCATGATCGATGTGGATCATTTCAAGAGCATCAACGATACCTGGGGCCATACTCATGGGGATTGGGTGCTGACCAAGATCGCGGCGGCTTGTGCACAATCTCTCCGCCCCACTGATGTGATAGGGCGTTTCGGTGGGGAAGAGTTCATCGTGGCCTTGCCGAACACCGGCCCCGAGGACGCTCAAATCGTGGCGGAACGCTTGAAGAAGAGAGTCGCCGAACTTCCGTTAAAGGAAGGGATGAGCGAACTTTGCCTGAGCGTCACCATCGGTATCGCTTTAGCGCACCCCGAAGAGGCCGACCTCGAGTCCTTGATCACGCGAGCGGATCAGACGCTGTACGTTGGCAAGCGCGGCGGTCGAAATCGGGTAGTAATGTGTCGCGAGGGGGTGGAAAAGCTATAAATGCGCTCCCGTTACAATGTCTCTTCCAGGAGCAAGGCCGATCGCTTGTAATGCAGGGCAGCTGCGCCGTAGCGAGGGGGCGCCCTTGGCCGTGAAGCCGTGAGCGGCGCCCTTTTAAAGCTCGGTGGTGAAGTGCACGCGGGCCAGGCCTTTGACCCGCGGCACGTGCATGACAGCGCTGCTTCAGCCGAACAGCCAGGGATCGACCAGTCCCCTCGGATAGGTCAGGGTCAAGAACTCGGCCATCCCCATCAAGAAGGCCGTGACGCCAAGCGCCATGGCAACCGCCACCCAAGGTTTGAGGCGCGCGATGGCCAGCAGGAATACGAGGCTGAACAATGTCGCGGCCGTGATGAAGCCCAGAAGCAGTATGGCACCCACCAGAAAAAAGAAACCTGCCAGCCAGAGCCCCTGCAGCCCGATGGCTTGAGGCTGCCACTGGGGACGGCGTATCAGGCAACGAGCAATCTCCATCACGCAGGAAATGGCGAGGACCGCGATCGCCAGTCGGGGCATGATACCGCCGAGCAAGGTCAGATCGGACACATCGATCCAGGCAACGACAGCCGTACCCAGCAGGGCAGCGAAGAGCACCACGTCGATGATACCCAGGGTGGGAGGCTCAGAACGGGCCTTGGAGGCAGCTTCAGCCCCGACCAAGGTGGCCTGGCGACGCTTGATCCACAGCGAACGCAATATGGGAATGAACATGGCGGCAAGAATCAGGCCCCCGATGACCAACACGCCTGGGCGCAAGAGCGCATTCATGCCTTGAAACTGGACTGCCTGATAAAAGTAGGATTCGGCACCCGGTGCCAATACGAAGCCGATCAGGAAAGCCGGGCGGGACCAGCCCGCCTGATTGAACAACACCCCGATGACACCCACGATTCCCAGCGCGACGAGGTCGCCGGCGGCACGTGTCGCCTGGAAGGCGGCGAAAATGATCAACACCGTGATCAGTGGTGCCAACGTAGCGAAGGGAATCCGGGTCAGATTGGCCACCGGGCGCGCCAGCACCAGGCAGAGCCCGGCCCCCAGGATGTTGGCCAGGGCCAGCGACCAGATGATGGTGTACGTCAGGTCGAGGTGGGTTTCGATCATGCCGACGCCAGGCTGCAGCCCGAGCAGCAACATGCCACCCAGAAAGACGGCGGCCGAGCCTGAGCCGGGCACACCGAACAGCAATGTGGGGACCATGGCACCGCAGGCACAGGCATTGTTGGCGGATTCGGGAGCGATGACACCCCGGATATCACCCTTGCCGAACTCGGACTTGTCCTTGGCGCTCTGCACCGCATGCCCATAGGTGAGCCAGTCGACCACCGAGCCGGCCAGACCCGGAATCGTGCCGATCAAGCTGCCGATGGCCGCACAGCGTGCCACCAGCCCACGATTCTTGCCAACATCCTGAATCCCTTGACGCCACCCCTTGCCGAGCCGAGCGGACTCGCCGGCGATGGCGCCACGCTTGACCAGCAGATCGACAATCTCCGGGATCGCGAAAATCCCTAACCCCACCACGACCAATGGCAGACCATCGTAGAGATAGTTGAGCCCAAAGTTCATGCGGAATTCGCCGGTGGCCGGCGCCATACCGATGGTCCCCACCAGCAGCCCCAGGCCGCAGGCGGCCAGGCCCTTGAAAAGGTCACGCCCGGAAAGCACAGCCACCATCGAAAGACCCAGAAGGGTCAACATGAACAGCTCGGACGACGAGAACGACAGTACCAGTGGACGAGCGATGAGGATGAACCCCGTGAGTATCACGGCGCCGATCACGCCCCCGATCATCGAGCACAGGAAAGCACTCGACAGGGCGCGCGCCGCCTGACCACGCTTGGCCAGCGAGAAGCCATCGATGACAGTGGCCTGAGAAGCGCTGGAGCCGGGGATTCCCAACAGCACCGACGCAAAGGTATCACCGGTAGGAATCACGGCGACCAGCCCCATCAACATGCCAAGGGCCACGGACGGCTCCATGCCATAGAGGAAAGGCAACAACAGTGACATGCCGGCGATGCCGCCGAGGCCGGGAATGATGCCGACCACAAGGCCGACCAGCACGCCCAGCACCATGAAAAGCAGATGAGACAACGTGAAGAGTTGCCCCAGACCGGAAAGAAGGATATCGAGCATGGCGTATGGCTCTTGTCTTATATTGTGTGATCGGAAGGAGCCGATGCTGCCGGCCTCATGGGCCGGCACATCCCTGCACGTCAGATCTTGGCGCCGTGCTCCGACTGCAGCCAGTCGGCCAGCCAGTCGCGCGTAGCATCATCGATTGACATGGCATCATCGAGGTGGCGCTTGACGGTATCGCCGATGACCGGCGTGTAGGGGCCCAACTGGGCAGCGGCCTCGTCCTTGAACGCTTGGGTATGCACGAAGTCACGAGCCGCCTGGCGATAGGTGTCGACCAGGGCTTGCGGGGTGTCCTTCGGCACCATGATCAGCTTCTGCAAGGCATAACCGGAGGCAAAGAACTTGCGAAACGCCTCAAACGCATTGCCTGAGGGAGCCTCGTCATGGACCTGCCGATAGATCTCGTTGAAGGTGGGAAGATCCGGGAACGCCGGGTCACGAACGATCTTTCCTTCGTCGTTCAGCACTCCGAGCGAAAAGAGCGGCACCGCCTTGCCGGCCTCCACCAGTGGCTCGACGTTACTCAGATAAGCGGAGGTCGTCTGGAAGCCGATGTCCGCTTCACCGCGTTCGAACGCCAGACGGGCCTCCCCCCGGCTGCGCATGCCGAAAACGGCCTGTACGTCGGCACCCAACATGTCCAGCGCGATCAATACCGGCAGCTCGACGCCGGTGGGGTTCTGCGCCGCCATCTGGACCGGCTTTTTCAATAGGGCATTCAACGCTTTATCAGGCGTCTCGCCAAGGCTAGGCTGGGCATAAATGACTCCACCTGTGGGCGTGGCCAGGATCGGCGTCCAGTCACTGTAGTCATAGCGCACACGGGGATCATCGAGCATGACAGGATACTGGGTCGAAGCCGAGGTCCCCAGCCAGTGGCTGCCATCCGCCTTGGCACGCACGGCGAACAGGTTGGCACCGTTGATCGAGCCGCCACCGGGCACGTTGTCGATCATGATGGTCGGCTCCCCAGGCAGCGACTCGCTGAACCAGGGAGAAAAGAATCGTGCCCAGACATCCGTACCCCCGCCTACACCGAAGGGAATGGTCCATTTGATATTGTCGGGCACATCGACGTCTTGCGCCTGAACGGCTGTCGTCAATCCCAGCCCAGCAATCGCGCCCCCTAGCAGCATCGCATTTCTGAGTCGCTCGAGCGAAAGGCAAGCAGTTGCAGTCTGGTTGGTCAGCATGGCGTTACTCCTGTTGTGTTGTAGTTGTCATGGTTGATGACGGTCATCCCAGCGGATGCCAGGATTTAACTGGCCCTCGACGTCAGCATATCCTGACCGGGAGCCGCGGGAAGCGAGTAGAAGATGGTTCCGCTCATGATCTTCCTGGCGGTACGAATGAGGGAAACGCGGGCAATGTCGACGGGGTTTCCATTTCGGTGTTCGACATCCAGGTCGATGACGCCGGAGGGATGTGCCAGCCTTACTTGAGAGAGCTGGCCATCGACCGCCAGCTTTCCCGCTTCCACCGCAATCCGGTTAGCTACGGTGCCAGGCACACTGACCGCCGTAGCCACCGCGATGGCGCCCGTGACGGCAATCGCCTTGTGACAGCGGTGAGGCACGAAATAGCGAGTGCATAACGTACTCTCGTCGTCGAACGGTGCCGACACCAATACAGGCTTGGGCAAGACGCCCTGACTGACATCGCCCAGTCCCATGCGCAGGCCGGCCTCGCGGCGGATCGACTCCAGCCGTTCGAGCATGGCAGTATGCGCATCCAGCTCGACGGGGGACTCCCGCCCACTTAACCCCAGCTCAGACGCATTGACCATCATGATGGGCGTGGCGGCATCGAGGCAGGTGACTTCGATGCCATCTATCATGTCGATGGCGTTTCCGGTCGGCAGCAGCGCGCCCGTCTTGGTGCCGATGATATCCAAGAAGCTGAGTTGGATACCGGCGGCACGCCCGGGAACGCCGCTGATCGTCGTATCGCCCTCGTAAGCGACCTGACGCCCTGGCGTCGGGACGTGACATTCAATCAGCCGTTGAGTGTTGAGGTTGCGTACACGAACAGTAGTGGTCCCCTCCTGGAGCTCTAACAGTCCCGTTTCGAGGGCATAAGGACCTACGGCAGATAGCATGTTGCCGCAGTTCGGGTTGAAGTCGACACGCCGGTTGAGCACATCGACCTGCGCGAACAGGTAATCGACATCCGCTTCGGGGTGCGATGAACGCTCCACAATGGCGACCTTGCTGGTCAGCGGATCGCCCCCGCCAATGCCATCGACCTGGAGAGCATGGCCCGATCCCATCAGGCTGATCAGGATCTCGGCTTGCGCCGCTTGGCTATCCGGAAGATCCCTCATGCGCAAGAAAGGGCCTCTGGAGGTGCCACCGCGCATGATCATGCAGGGAATGCTATTCATCATCGTCATGCCATATCGCGTCTAAAAGGTGTGATATGAGCATGTCAGGGCGCTTTTAATGCCTCAAATGCAAATAAAAACACCGATCAATTCGAAATACACATTAATGTGATATGGTTATTAACACATTTCACCCCATGCAAGAAAAACGACATGCTACATCGTCTAGAATTCCTTGATTTACAAGCCTTTATTCTGGTCGCAGAGTTAGGCTCCTTCCACGAAGCCGCGCAACGCCTCCATCTCTCTCAGCCGGCGCTGTCTCGCCGCATTCAGAAGCTCGAGGAACTCCTGGAAATCGAGTTGCTGGAACGCACGACCCGGCGCACGCGGCTGACTCCGATCGGCACGGACTTCCTTCCCCGAGCAAGACGCATGATCGAGGAATACGAATCATCGATCCTGGGTATTCGAGAGCTGGCCACGCATCAGAAGGGAACGGTCACCATTGCCTGTATCCCCACCGCGGCGTTCTATTTCCTGCCCAGTGTCATTCGTGGTTTCAGCGAAGCCTGGCCAGGCATCCGCATCCGGATACTCGACGTGAGTGCCAAGGAAGGGCTGGAGAAGGTGATCAGCGGCGAAGCCGACTTCGGTATCAACATGTTCAGCGCCCAGAGTACGGAAGTCTCCTTCACCCCACTGTTGAAAGACCCTTTCGTCCTGGCGCTACGTTCGGACCACCCTCTTGTCGATAAGCCAAGGATCGAATGGTCTGATCTTGAACAGGTCAGATTGATCACGGTGAGCCGTGACAGCGGCAATCGGATCCTGCTGGACAACACCCTCTCGGCGGAAGGCATTCGGCTGAACAGTTTCTACGAAGTCCAGCATCTTTCCACTTCGCTTGGCTTGGTCGAATCCGGATTGGGGGTGGCTATCTTGCCTCGAATGACCATGCCGGGCGCCGACCATGACACACTCTGCGCACGTGAACTTCCCAACCCTCGCATTCAACGCACGATCGGCCTGGTGAGAAGCAACTCGCACAGCATCTCCAGCACAGCCCAGTTGTTTATTGACATGCTGCTCGAGCATTGGGGCAACGCCGAATGCATCTGAGAGATAGTGATATACCGCCGACTGCTAGCGGCGAATACCGGCAACTCATGTAGAGGCTCGATCATATCCCGTCCTGCCATCGGTTCATCGATTCCCAGCCCCACTGCTGGGAGGACGCCTTTACTTCCCCTCACTCATCGCGATCGATGGCGAACGCGGACCAGGCTTGGCGCGTGGGCATGACTTCCAGGCGGTTGAAGTTGATGTGCGCCGGCAGCGTGGCGATGTAGAACATCTGCTCGGCGATGTCCTCGGCGGTGAGGGCGGTAGTGCCGCTATACAGGGCATCGGAAGCGGCCTGGTCGCCGCCGGTACGCACGAGGGTGAATTCGGTTTCGGCGATGCCGGGGGCAAGATCGGTCACGCGCACGCCGGTGCCGAGCAGATCGCAGCGCAGGTTGTAGCTGAACTGTTTGACGAAGGCCTTGGAGGCTCCGTAGACATGGCTACCGGGGTACGGCCATTGGCCGGCGATGGAGCCGACATTGACGATGGTAGCGCCTGCGCCGACGTCGATCAGCGTCGGCAGCAGCGCGTGGGTGACGTTGACCAACCCCGTGACGTTGGTGTCAATCATGGTGTGCCAGTCGCGCCGGTCGACGTTTTGCGCGGGCTGCGGCGCCAGCGCGAGGCCGGCATTGTTGAGCAGCGTACGCACGCGCTTGAAGCCTTCCGGCAGCGCGGCCACGGCGGCGTCGACAGCATCGCTGTCACGCACGTCGAGCGCGATGATATGCACCGGAACCAGGCCTTGCAGTTCTTCCTGCAAGGCTTCCAGACGTTCCAGGCGGCGTCCGGTGAGCACCAGCGACCAGCCTGCGGCGGCGAAGCGGTGCGCAGCCGCACGGCCGAAGCCCGAGGTAGCGCCGGTGATGAAGACACAATCCGTCATGCAGGTTTCCTCCATTGTGAAAATGAGTGGTGTTGGGGGTCAGGCGAGCGCTTCGCGGAGCAGCACCCACAGCGAGAGCGCAATCAACAGTGGCGCGACGCTGGACTTGAGCGAGCGCGGCGGCGCGCATTCGAAGCGCCACTGGCCGAGGGCGTTGCCCAGCAGCGCAGGGAGCAATAGCCACGCCGCCCAGTGCCAGGTGCTAGCGTGCAAGGCGCCGGCCAGCCCCAAGCCAAGCAGGGAAGCACTGCTGCTCGCGGCGAAGAAGACGATAGCGGTGGCGCGCATTACCAACGGCGGCATGCGGCGATACAGCAGGTACAGCATCAGCGGCGGTCCACCGGCGGAAGCCAACGTCATGCACAGCCCCGAAAGGCCGCCCGCGCCGAGCGTCACACCCGGATGATGCGGCGCGGGCGTGGCCGAGGCGGTTTCACGCTGGCACAGCAGCGCCACGGCGCCGCTCATCGCCAATAGCGCGACGACGATGCGCATCGACGAGGCCGGCATACTTGCCAGGAGCCACACACCGATCAATGTCGTCGCCACCATACCGAGCAGCAGATAGCGCAGGCACGGCCAGTCGGCATGCCGCAGGGCGCGACACCACAAGCCCATACTCGCGACGAGATCCAGCACCAGCGCCAACGGCACGGCCTGTATCGGCGCCATGAACAGCATTAGCCCCAGCGCCATCAGCATGGCAAAACCGAAACCGCAATAACCGCGCACCATGCCCGCCAGCAGCGCCAGGCTCATCGCAGCGGCAAGCATGGGGAACGTGGACGGCACGACGACTCCTGAATCCGGGTATGGGCTGGCTAATGTTGCGGAGACCTTAGCCAGCCCGCCCAGGTCACGGTAGAGCCAGTTCCAGCGCGCCAATGGGACATGCCGCCTTCACGAGGTCGGCTGTGAGCGCCGTATACACCGGGCAGCATGACCCCGAGCCTCGTGCCAGGCCTTGACGTTAGCCTTGTGCATGGTATTTGGCATTAGTACGCCGCTACCCACAGAGCACAGGCGTGCTGAAAGGTACACATCAGTAAGACATGAATCGGAGCGAGTTCATCAAGCGGGGGGCTGACGGTATCGCGACACGCACACTTCGTTTTGAAGCGTCCGTGTCGCGTTCCTGGCGTGCAATGCACGCTATAGGAAGGAAGTGTTACGCGACGTCGAAGCGATCGGCGTTCATCACTTTCGTCCAGGCAGCGACGAAGTCTTTGACGAACTTCTCGTCATTATCGTCCTGGGCATAGACTTCCGCGTAAGAACGCAGCAGCGAGTTGGAACCAAAGACCAAGTCAACGCGTGACGCTGTCCATTTGACGGTGTCTGTTTCCCGGTCGCGAATCGTGTAAAGGCCGTTACCCGCTGGCTTCCAGGCGTTGCCCATATCGGTCAGATTGACGAAGAAATCATTGGTCAACTGGCCTTCACGGTCGGTGAAGACACCGTGCTGGGTACCGCCATGGTTGGTGCCCAGTACCCGCATACCGCCGAGTAGCACGGTCATTTCCGGCCCGGTCAATCCCATCAGTTGGGCACGGTCGAGCAGCATTTCTTCCGGCTTGACCACGTAATCTTTCTTCTGCCAGTTGCGGAAGCCATCGGCCAGCGGCTCCAGCGGCTCAAAGGATTCGCCGTCGGTCATTTCGGCAGAGGCATCGCCACGGCCTTTCAAGAACGGTACGCGCACATCATAGCCCGCCGTCTTCGCCGCTTTTTCGATACCCACGCTACCCGCCAACACGATCACATCGGCAATGCTGGCACCGGTATCAGCAGAGATCTTCTCATAAACACTGAGTACTTTAGCAAGACGCTCTGGCTCGTTCCCTTGCCACTCTTTCTGAGGCGCCAGGCGAATGCGAGCGCCGTTAGCACCACCACGCATGTCGGAACCGCGATACGTGCGAGCGCTGTCCCACGCCGTGCTGACCATCTCGCTAATGCTCAGGCCGCTTTCAACGATCTTCTGCTTAACGACTTCTTCACTGTAGTCGGTGTTACCAGCCGGGATCGGATCCTGCCAGATCAAGTCTTCAGCGGGCACTTCCGGGCCTATATAGCGCGACTTCGGGCCCAGGTCACGGTGGGTCAGTTTGAACCAGGCCTTGGCGAAGGTTTGCTTGAAGTATTCCGGGTCGGCCATGAACTTTTCGCAGAGCGCCCGGTAAGTCGGGTCCATCTTCATCGCCATATCCGCATCGGTCATGATGGGGTTGTGGCGAATAGAGGGGTCACTGGCGTCAACCGGCTTGTCTTCTTCCTTAATGTTCACTGGCTCCCACTGATGGGCGCCCGCTGGGCTCTTCTTCAATTCCCACTCATAGCCAAAGAGCAGATCAAAATAGCCCATGTCGAACTGAGTGGGATTCTTGGTCCAGGCACCTTCAATGCCCGATGTGATGGCGTTACTCGCCTTGCCGCCCATGCTCGGGTTGCTCCAGCCAAAGCCCTGGTTTTCAACGTCGGAAGCTTCGGGTTCGGCATCTAGAGCAGACGCATCACCGTTGCCGTGACATTTACCCACGGTATGACCACCGGCCGTCAACGCGGCGGTTTCTTCGTCGTTCATCGCCATGCGGGCGAAGGTTTCACGTACCTGCTGGGCAGTCTTCAGCGGATCAGGCTGACCGTTCACGCCTTCGGGGTTAACGTAGATAAGCCCCATTTGTACTGCGGCCAGCGGGTTTTCCATGGTGTCCGGGGTATCGACGTCTTCGTAACGCTCGTCGGAAGGCGCCAACCACTCTTTCTCATCACCCCAGTAAATGTCTTTTTCCGGTTCCCAGATATCTTTGCGACCGAAAGAAAACCCGTAGGACGGTAGCCCCATGGATTCGTAGGCGACGGTACCGGCCAGAATCATCAGGTCGGCCCAACTGATCTTGTTGCCGTATTTCTTCTTGATCGGCCACAGCAGACGACGCGCCTTATCGAGGCTCGCGTTGTCCGGCCAGGAGTTGAGCGGGGCGAAACGCTGGCTACCGGTGCCGCCGCCGCCACGGCCATCGGCAAGACGGTAGGTACCCGCAGAGTGCCATGCCATGCGGATCATCAGGCCACCGTAGTGGCCCCAGTCGGCCGGCCACCAGGCTTGGCTGTCGGTCATCAGTGCGTGAACGTCTTGCTTGAGCGCGTCGAAATCGAGCTTTCTGACTTCCTCACGGTAATCGAAGTCAGGATCCATCGGATTAGACTTGCGGTCATGCTGGTGCAAGATATCCAGATTAATACCTTCCGGCCACCAGTCTTTATTGGAGGTGCCTGTAGAGGTATGACCACCGTGCATAACTGGACATTTTCCGCTCATATTTCTTTCCCCTTCGTGCTCTTGGCCTTGGCGATATCCAAGGAACTTATGGCCGGCACCTTAGTTATCGTGCTCACTTTTACGTGACAGCCATGCGTTATTGACGTAGCCATTTTTAAAGCATTCTCGCGATAGTAAAAATTTGTATTTATATACTTTCCCAATAGAAATAAATCATCACATGGCAAGGCGGTGTGTGATGTGGCATGTCACTGTCACGCGGACGGCGTGTTTCTGGCTCTATCTAGGCACGGGGAACGCTGCCTAAGCTTGTGCAATCAACGACACCGTTCCTCGCCGACCGCATAGGACTTCGCTCATGACCCCGACCAACGACCTCGTTCGCCAGCTCGACCGCCAGTATGTTTTCCATTCCTGGTCTCAACAGGGCCAGCTCGATCCGCTGGTGATCGCCGGCGGCGAAGGCTGTCGTCTCTGGGATTACGCGGGCAAGGAATATCTGGATTTCAGCAGCCAGTTGGTGAATACCAACATCGGCCATCAGCACCCCAAGGTCATCGCCGCGATCAAGGAGCAGGCCGAGACACTCACCACGGTGGCGCCGGCACACGCCAACCTGGCGCGGGGCGAGGCCGCCAAGCGCATCGTAGAGCGCGCACCGCAGGGCTTTTCCAAGGTGTTCTTCACCAACGCGGGGGCAGACGCCAACGAGAATGCCATCCGCATGGCGCGGAGCTACACCGGACGCGACAAGATCCTCTCGGCGTATCGCTCCTATCACGGCAATACCGGGTCAGCCATCGTCGCCACGGGCGACCCTCGCCGCGTGCCCAACGAGTTCGCGCGGGGCCATGCGCACTTCTTCAATCCCTACCTATATCGCAGCGACTTCTGGGCCAGCGACGAGCAAGAGGAATGCCAGCGCGCCTTGCAGCACCTGCGGCGGGTCATCGAATGCGAGGGCCCCGGCGCCATCGCCGCCATTCTGCTCGAGCCGATCCCCGGTACGGCGGGCGTGCTAACGCCCCCGGCGGATTACTTGAAGGGTGTGCGAGCGCTGGCCGATGAATTCGGCATCCTGCTGATCTTCGATGAGGTGATGGCCGGATTCGGGCGCACCGGACGCTGGTTCGCCTTCGAGCATTACGGGGTCTCGCCGGATTTGATCGCGTTTGCCAAGGGGGTCAATTCCGGGTACGTGCCGGCCGGCGGCGTGGTGATTTCGGAGGCCATCAGCCGGCATTTCGACGAACACATGTTCTTCGGCGGGCTCACCTACTCCGGACATCCGCTGGCGATGGCGTCCATCGTCGCGACGCTGGACGCCATGCATGAGGAAGGTGTGGTGGAGAATGCCGCCAGCATCGGCCAAGGTACGCTCGGCCAAGGCCTCGAACGCTTGGCGCGCGAGCATGCCATCGTCGGCGAGACACGCGGGCTGGGGGTCTTTCATGCCCTGGAACTGGTCAGCGACCGGGAATATCGCACGCCGCTTTCAGCGAGTGCGATGGGCGAGATCAAGCACGCCCTGCTCGACGAGGGCATGCTGCCGTTCGTGGCCGAGAACCGCATTCATGTGGTGCCACCGTGCATCATCAGCGAGGCGGAAACCCGACAGGGGCTGGCGATTCTGGATAAGGTCCTGGGCGAGATGTCGGCCAAGCACGCCGCTTGACCGTCAGGCTCACGGCATCGCTATCGCAAACGCGAAATCGCATGCGCCGGGCCTTATGCCCGGCGTCGACGTGGGTACGCCGCTACCCTAGCGTTCTCGCCAGGCGTTCGATCCCTGGTTCGATGCGCTCGGCGTCGATGGCGCCGAACCCCAGGCGCATGAAGTTGCGCGGCGGCACGCGCTCGAAGAAGTGCTGAAAACCCGGTTCTATGAGCACACCGTTTTGCGCGGCCTGCCAGGCCAGGCGCTGGGTATCCACGTCTCGCGGGGCTTCCAACCAGAACACGCTAGCATGGTCGCCGCCGACCCGTCGGCAACTGGGCATATGCGCCGTGATGGCCTCGTTCATCGTTTCCCAGCGCTGGCGCATCTCGTCGGCGAACTGGCGCAAATAGCGGTCATAATGGCCTTGGGCAAGAAACTGCGCCATCTGCTGTTGCAGCGCCGAGGGCGGATGACGATACATCAGCCGCCGCAACGCGCGTAGCTCATCGACCAGCTCGGCATCGGCGACCAGATAGCCCAGTCGTAGTCCTGGCGAAAGCGGTTTGGACAGGCTACTCATGTAGATCACCCGATCGCCGACACGGCTGGCTTTCAGGGCCGGCTGGGCCTGGTGGTCGAAGTTCACTTCCGCGTCGTAATCGTCCTCGAGCACGATCTGATCGAAACGCTGGACCTGTTGGATCAACCGCTCGCGACGCGCGCGACTCATGGTAACGCCGGTCGGCCCCTGATGGCTGGGCGTCACGTAGAGATAGTCACAGCGTGGCGTCTCGGCATCGAGCTGCATGCCTTCGCCGTCCACGTGCTGGTAGTGAAGTTGGGCGCCCTGCCGCAGGAAGACATTGACCGCCTCGCGATACCCGGGATTCTCGACGGCGATACGCGTTTTCCGGTCGAACAACAACTGCGCGATCAAGAACAAGGCGTTTTGTGAGCCTAGTGTCACCAGAATCTCATCGCTCTGCGCATGAATGCCACGCTTGGGCAGCACTCGCGTGCGCAACTGCTCGACCAGCATCGGATCGTCCTGATCGTAGCGGTCACTGAGCCAGTGACGCTCGCGGTTCGCGCCCAGCAGGCGTCGCGAGGTCTCGCGCCATTGTTCGAGGGGAAACAACCGCGTATCCAGTTGCCCATACACGAAGGGGAACTCGTAATGCATCCAGTTGCTAGGACGCAGTACGCCCTGCAAGTGACTGGGGCGATGCGTGAAGCGTTTGTTCCAGGATGGTGCATCCACCGTCGGCTGGCGCGTCGCTTGAGCCAGGGGATCGCTGTCGTGATAAGCGTCGTGCAAGTAGTAACCGCTACGCGGCCGGCTGACCAGATAGCCGTCCTCGACCAGGCCTTCGTACACCAACGCGACGGTATTGCGCGAGATACCCAATTGCAGGGACAGACGGCGACATGACGGTAACGCCTCGTCGACGGGAATGGTCCCGGTGTGGATAGCATCGAGCAGCGACTCGCGCAGCTGTTCCTGCAACCCGCGCTGGGTATCGAAATCGAGATGGAAATAATGGTCGAGCATCGCTCTCTCCCGATGAGGCATTACACCGGAATAGATGCAAGGAGCGCGCCA